>SMVB01342279.1_pt1 | contig 12709 bp, 10 predicted proteins | sample 2456461 | NCBI WGS metagenome assembly SMVB01 (sample SAMN11095934, study PRJNA526329) | marine sediment metagenome | biome: Marine sediment; feature: Surficial sediment; material: Deep marine sediment; isolation source: Hadal surficial sediment | place: Pacific Ocean | collected 2014-05 | depth...
AAATGAAAGTCCAGCGTGTCGTTGTCCTGCTCCATGAAGGGAACCACCGCGACGATTTCCAGATCGCCCACGCCGAAGGCGTGGGTGGTGTAGGACGGGTCGCCGCCGCTGGCGAAGTCGCGCTGTTGCAGTCGGCGACTTACCAGGGGCAATTCGATTGCCAGGGTCAGGCGCGAAAAAGGCGCATGCGCAAGACCCAGGGTGTGGATGTCCGAATCCATCTCGAAGGGAATCTGGGTGATGGGCGGATCCGCTGCATCCCCTATGGCCGCTGCATCCCCTATGGTGATGTGCTTGCTGCCCTTGCGCAGACCCCGGCCGTGAACGCGCCGGTGACTGTAGGAGAGCCTCCACTCTCCCTCGCCCAGCGGTGCGCTATAAGCGACGCCAAGAGGGATTGCGGGGCGCGCCCAGGCGTCGTCCGGGTTGGCGACGACCAAGACGGGGACGACGACAGTGACTGCGATCGCCAGTCCGAGGTACGCAAACCTGTGAATGACGTTGGACACGCGCCGCACGCTAGAGAATGCGACGCCGCGGATCAATACGCCCGGCCCTGCAGCGCAGCAAAGAATGACGCTTGTAGTGCGTCCAGATCACTGCGAAAGATCCGACGCAGTGAATCGTCGAGGTTCCCGGTTCGGATCAGCCGACGACACAGATCCCGCAACCGGCGCTCACCGCGCTGTTGCACAAGAAAATCGATGAACCCATAGGATTCGAGGTACGCCAGCTGTGCGGCACCGGGTCCAAATGCTCCGAGGCTTCTCGCGCTCAGGTCCGACAACGAGAACAACTGCCCGTCTCGATGCCGTTTTGCAAGGAGCTGGACCTGCCAGTGGAGCAAATCGTGCTGTCCGATCGAACGGGCTTCAAACCACTCGGCCACTCCCTCGTTGAACCAGGCCGGAAGTACCACACTTGGAAGCGACGCGTCAAAGGCCGCGTGGACCAGCTCGTGATACAGGACCTGGACCAGTCGATCACTGACCGAAGTCTCTCCGCGAATGTGAATCGTGCCCCCGTAGAAACCCGCGGCCGGAAAGCGAAACATTCCGGCAAAGCGCCGATCGAAGATCCCGGGATCGTGAATCGTGACGATGATGGTATCCCTGGGCCGCATCCCGAGGGTCGAGTCGAGTGTCCGATAGGCATCTTCGAGCACTTTGAGCACCTGCTGTTCAAAGCGTCGCGAGCCATAGAAACCGGAGGTGCGATCGATATCGACATCTTGAAACAGGGTAAAGTGCGATGAACGGCGCTCGTCATACTCTCCGTCCGCCCCGCGACCGGCCGACACCCTCGGTGGCATGGCAGCGAAGACTGCGATGGAGACCGCTGCAACGCAGAACTCGAACGAGCCAATCAATTTCATTGTGCGCATCGACCGCAGAAGCTCCCACCCGAAGTTGCAAACCTGAGTATCGCACGAAGCGTTTCCCAGCGCAGACTATGTCTGACACCGCGAGACGATGTGGGGCGCCCGAAAAATTTGGTTTTGGGCCCGCCGGGGAGAATCTCGGGACTACATCGCACCCAGGGTAAAGAACTTCAGCGCAAGCTTGCCGGCAGTCACGAGCATGCGGCGCATCTCGACCATCGCCTTTTCAGCGCTGCCCTGGGGATACAGATCTGGACACAGACGTTGGCGACGCGCGTCGAGTCTTTCCATGAATTGGAGGGTCGACTCGGCCCAGAGCTTGTTCCCCTGCCTGACGGCGCGGTTGACGCTGATCGCGTGCTGCTCGAGTTGCTTGCCGATCTGCCGACACTGGCCGCGGTTGGGTTTCTGAATGGCCGCGGCAGGACCCGCGAATCCGAGCGCCAGAACGATCATCAAGATGACGATTCGCATTCTATACATCCCCCCGCCCGACCGGACCCAACTGGACCACGAACTAATCGGTCGAACCTGCGCACATATGAAGGGTGGATTGCTCCCGACGGCGACCGGGGGCCGGCCCCGTGGGGCGAATGAGCGAGCTCAGAGGGCCGAGGCGATCTGTTCGGCTGCACGGTGGGCCAGGGCCATGCCGGTAAACATGGGGTTCACCGAAGGGCAGCGTGGGAAGATTCCAGTGTCGCTGATGTAGAGATTGTCGAGGTCGTGGCAGCGCCCGAATTCGTCCACGACGCCGAGACTCGAATCGCCGTGCATCCGGGTGGTGCAGAACGCGTGGTTGCCCGCGCTCACCAAATCTCGCGCTCGGATGGGATGGGTCTGCAGAACTCGCGCTTCGTCGAGGGAGTGCATTTCTGCGGGCAGACCGATCACCCCGGGTATGATCTTGCGCGCCCCGGCTGCAAACAAGATCTCCGAGATCACCCACAGCGCGCGGGAAAGAATCTTGACGTCCTCAGGATGCATGCGCCAGCGCAGCTTGGGCTCGAGACCCTTTCGCCTGGGTCGCACCGTGCCGAGCGAACGATGGGTGCTGCCGATCGCATCCCAGTTTGCGAGGTACGGCAGGTCGTTGAAACGCTCGAGTAGCGCCTTGCCAAAGCCAGGCATGCGAACGGCCGCGACCGCCGGAGGCGCCCAGAGGGATTCCAGCTTGAAGCCCTCGCGCAAGAACTGGAGTGACTGGTAGCCCTGGGTGGCGCCAAACTGCGGATTTACGATCTCCGGAAAGATCCCCGCAACCGCGACTCCGGGATGAAATTGCAAGTTGTTTCCCACTTGCCCGGAACGATTCGCCAGGTTGTCGCTGCGCTGCAAGAGAATCGGGGTCGCCATGCATCCAGCCGCGAGGACGATGATCTTCGCCTTGACCGTGAAGCGATGACTCCGCGCTCCTGTAAAGGGTTGGACAACCTGTCCCGCCACACCGGTCGCTCGACGTCCGTCGCTCAACACCTGCTGGACTTGCACCGATGTCAGAACCTTGGCGCCGAGGCGCATCGCGGCCGGGATGTAGCTGATGTCCATACTCTGCTTGGCCCGGGTCCTGCACCCGGTAAAGCACTCTCCCGAACCGCGGCAACCCCGCACGTTGCGTTCGATCGGTTCGCTCGAGTAGCCCAGCGCGTCGCAGCCTTGCTTCATCAACAAGTTTCGACGTCCCTGAACGTTGTCCGGTGTCGGGGCGATTCCCAAAAAATCCGCCACCGCGTCAAAGTGGGGATCGAGAGATTTCCGGCTGGTGTGCTCGAGGTCGTAGCGATTCGACCATTCGTCGAAAACGAAGTCCGGGGGCCGAACGCAGATCGCCGAATTGACCAGCGATCCGCCGCCCAACGCAATCGCCTGCATGGTGGGCAAAATCGTGCCGCTGGTGCGTCGCAGGCCCCCTTCGCGCAGGGTCCGCGCCATCGAGAGACTGCCCTCGAACTCATAGTCCTGGGGTGTAAACGGGGGACCTTCTTCGAGCAGAACCACGCTTTTCCCCGCAGCCGCGAGGCCGTGGGCCACGACCGCTCCGCACGGGCCGGATCCCACCACCACCGCGTCCGCTTCTTCCGTGAAGTCCTTGTCGTATTGGGCGAAGACCCGAAGGCGTTCGGCAATCTCCGGTCGACCCTGGGTCTCGATGCTCAAGTGTCGGCCTCCGGGGCGATCCCCTGTGTGGGGAGCGCGTAGTCGGGATGCAGCGGACCCTCGATGTCCAGCGGAGTCCCGTCGCTCGGGGGGCTGAGATCTTGTTCGCGGTAGCGGATCTCATCGGGGTGTAGCCCGATTGCGGGGTAGAGCAGATCCGCCTCACACACGGGCGTATCGATCGCATAGGGCGCCACGCCGAGATGACGCATCACCACCGGATGTCCGAGATACCCCATCGTGAGTACGGCGCGAAGCGCGGTAAAACTGATCTGACGCAAGAACTTTGGGCTCTGAGACCATCCCTGCAGCACCAACTCGCGCTGGGCGATGGTGAGCGATGAGAAGCGACGCATCCCGGTCCACCCCGGTGCCGGAAATATCAGCGTCGCGTGTTCGAACAGCATGAAGAGTGCGCGAATCTGCCAACGCACTCCCGGTTCGATGGCACCGAGAAAGCGATCGGCATAGCCGGGAAGGTCCGCCTCGATGCCGGAAAAGGGAATCGCCCCGTCCGCCGGAAACATCACCTCAGCGGTGGATGTGAGAAAGACGACTTCCCTGGGCGCCAGCACCTTGAATTTTCGGCCCGAGACCGCGTAGCCGGAGAACACCCGGCGCACGACAAAAAGCGCCACAAGGGCGATGAGGAGCCAAATAGTCACCCACCAATAATAACGACTCAATCCGAATCGTCAGCGGTTCGAGTTCTCAGCCGGTGGCTATTATTCTTGCGGTGCGTAGTCCTGGGCCAGGCCGTGCACCCAGGCATAGGCCTGGTTCTCGCAGCGTTGGAGCGTCGGAATGTCGAGATTCAAATCGGAGAGATTTCGGTCGAGCGCATCGAAGTCTGCCTTTTCGATCAACTTCACCAGGTTGAGCAGCCGCCCGAGGATCCCGTCGCCGTTCAAGAGTGCGGACTGAACTTCGTCTTCGAGGTGTAGCTCCGGAATGATCTCTTCGGCGGGGCGCCCGAGCAGTGCTTCCACGAGCGAGAGCATTCCGACCAGGAAGGCGGATTCCGACTGCGCTGACGGCGAACCTCCTTCGATCAGTTCGACCGCAAGCAGTTCCATCAGCCGACCGCGGTGGGTTGCGGTCTGGAGCAGCGGATCTTTCAGGCCCTGGTCGCCCTCCCCGACGTAGAGCAGCATGAAGAGCCAACGCCGCAGGTTGTTGCGGCCCAGGTACACAACGGCGTCTTCAACGCGCCCGATCTTGCTCATCAGCGCCATGGCGGCCGAGTTCACCAACCGCAATAGATTCAGGCTCAGGCTCACGTTTCGCTTGAGGGTCTCGCAGAGAACGTGATTATCCTCGTCGGCGATCAATTGCTGGATCAATTCCAGTACCGCGACCCGAGCCGGGTCGAGGGAATTACTTTCGAGCACCTGGGGCATGGCGAAGAAGTAGCCCTGAAACAGATCGAACCCCAGTTCGAGGCATTCTTCGAACTCATCTCGGGTTTCGACTTTTTCGGCGAGCAGGATCACATTGTGTTTGCGCAGATTTCGCACGACGCTCGGCCAGCGTTTGCGGGGAATCCCGAGAAGATCGACTTTCACGTAGCTGACGAGTGACAGGAAGTCTTCGCGGGGATCTTTCTGGACCCAGTCGTCCAAGGCCAGCACGAATCCCTGCTTCTTCAGTTCGGCGCATCGCTTGCGAAGTTTTTCGTCAACCACGACGTTTTCGAGAACTTCGATCACCACCCGATCCTTGGGGAGCGCTTCGATCAGATCGCTCAGAATCATGGGCCCCACCACGTTGAAGAAGCCCAGCGCGTCTCCGAGCACTCGATCGAGGCCCATGGTCATGAACGCATTCACGATGACGCGGAGAGAAGCCGCACCCTGCTCCGCGAATTCTGCCTTGCTGGCCGTGGCGGATCCGCGAAACAGAAGTTCATAACCCACGAGCTTTTGCTTGCGGTCGAGTATGGGTTGACGACCGACGAAAATATGCGAGTCCGAACTCATTCGGGTATCCAATGCTAAAGGGCTACGGGGCGAGTGCTCTATCGGCGCAATTCGGACCCAGCTTCAGCCTGTTCAGTCCGGCGCGAATAATCTGCCACCGGGCGGTCGATCCGGATACAAACCCGGTGGGTTCCGGGGTGCGGGGATTCCGGTAAAGGCCCCAGAGACCAATGCGTGGGCCCTCAATTGACTTCAGTTGGATTGGCGCCCCACCGATCAATTGGTCTCGATGTCCAAATGGCATATATGCCCGTTGGGCATCTGGAATCCACCCTACAGGGGAAAGCGAATGCTCAATCGAACTCGCCGGTTTACAGCCACATGTTGTCTCGTCGCTCTATTGGCAGGCATTGCCCTCCCGCTTTCAGCGAGCGCCGGCGACGACTTCATCAATTCATCCGGCACAGAAGCCGACAACGCGACATCGCCGGTCATGCTCGATCTGCTGATTCTGCGCCCGATCGGTCTGGCCTCGCTCGTCTTCAGCACCGTACTGTTCGTCGTCCCGGTGCTGCCCCTCACGCTGCTCACCCGACCCACCGAGATCAAAAGGCCATTCAACGCGATGATCATCGAGCCCGCACGCTACGTGTGGGTGCATCCTCTGGGCAAGCACTAGCCACTACCTCGCGCACTACCTCGAGCCCGCTCTCGACCGGGAGCACCGGGGGGATTGCCCAAATTGCACAGCCTTCGGGCCGCCTGGCCGGGGGATTGCCAGTGGCGGGACGACTCGGAGTGTCTAAACTTTCGTTTCGCCCCTGAGAGCCAGTTTCCCGTTTTCCCCACCTGCTTTGGGTCAATTCGTGATAAGGTTCGGCGCCCAACGCAGGTGCCCCGAAAAAACGAAAGGAATCACCCATGTCGGAACAGCCGAATCTGGTTGCGGAAATGACCGCCGATGTAGAAAACCTGTACCGCGAAGAGTCTTTCACCGATCTCAAGATTGCTCAGATTCGGCGTCTCACTCCGGTGAAGATCGACGGTACGCAGGACGAATCGCGACCCGTGATCTTCATTGGCGAGACCCAGCTGATGTCCGCCCGGGGCCCGCTGCCCATCCAGGCGCCGATCGACGCCGCCGACATCAAGGAGGCTTTCGAGAAGTTTCCGGAAGCGATCAACGCGGCGGTCGAGCGGATGATCGGAGAAGCCAAAGAACTGCAGCGCCAGGAAGCGTCCCGCATCGTAGTTCCCGGCCAGGGACCGACGGGACTGAGTGGACCCGGCGGGAAGATCACGCTTCGCTAGCGGCTCGCGGGATCGCGCGGCTGCTAGACGTGGGAATCGTCGATCCCATCGAGGACTTCGAGGTTGTACTGCTCGAGACCGGCGAAGACTTTGAACGGCGCCCCGCTGGCCCCGTTGAAATCGGGCAGCGGCGTCGCGTTGCTCTGTCGGAGCAGGTCCGCCAGAACGGTCCGAAACGCTTCCAACTGATTCGCTGAACCCTCGGTTAGCCGCGCCGGATCGAACCGATCGCTGCGCATGCGAATGACCTTCAAGGGAACGCTCGCCGCCTGCCAATTGAGGATCAGGTCGATCAACACGACCGGCTTGTCCCCGAGACCCTTGACCGCCCCGGCGGCCAACGCCTCGATCCGTTCGTAGGGCAAGCGAGTTTTGCTGCCCCCGTCCAATTCGATCAAGATCGCGTCGCTCTCGAGTGCAATCGGAATCGCATCGCGAATCTTCAGGCTTCGTTTCACGGGCCCGATCATGTCCACTGCGGTGGTGGTTTCGTCGCCATCGCCCAGGGGCAAACTCACTTCCGTAACGGTGGCCTCCGAATCGGCGCTCGGGGGAGAAACATTGACGACGGTCACTGTGTCGTCGACCAGTCCCGCCTCCATCGCGGCCTCCATCAGGTCCTCGTCGTCGAGTTCGTCGAAGGCGGCGTCGAGTTCGTCGCTCAAGTCCTCGACCAGCCCTGGGTTGTTCCAGTTTTCCTGGGACTCAGGATCGACGGGTGCCTGATCGACTTCTTCGTCGAGCAGATCGAGATTCAGTGCATGGGGGTCGAGGGCCGAGAGGTCTTCATCAGTCTCCATCCGGTTGCCCACCCGCTCGGCGGTATCGTCCAACTCGACGTTGGCATCCGGGACCCCGGCTTCGCCGGCGGCGTCGTTTTGGGCATCTTCGGAGAGGGGAGTTGTGCAGTTTATTGGGACGGGATCTGAGATGGATTCGATGGCTTCTTTGCCGGCGTCATCGTTTTGCGCATCCTCGGAGGGCGGGTTCTTTTGGGACTTTTTGCTCAGCTTTTTGAGCTCTTCGCGTTCGACCACACCCAACTGCCCGTCCTTCAGTGCGATCCGGGCCGCGCGTCGTGCCAGGTCCGGGTCGAGATCGCCGGCAAATCGAACAACGCGTTGAGCCAACGGGGTAGTCAACGACGTCGTTCCGTCGACCGCTCGGGCCATCGCTGCCATGGCTTCTTCCCCATGGCCCGCGTCCAGCAGTGCTTCACCGATGCGCACGAACAGCGGGGGATGCGCGCTCGGGTTCGAAACTTCTTCGGTCAGAGCGAACCAGTTTGCAACCGCCTGTTTCCCGTTCCCTTGCTGAAGATCGTGTTCGATCACCGAAATCATCGCTCCGACCGTGCGAGACGCCTTGCCGAGCTGAGTCGAAACGTCCCAGAGCGCCAGCGCCACGTCGCAGTCCTCGGGAGAGCGGCGATATTCTTTGCGCAGCAGCTCAAAGGCGTGATCGAATTTCCCCGCATCTTTGGCGAGCATCGCGCGCTCGAGCAGGCGATTGTTGACCAGTTCCACCGATTCGTGGTCTTTATCGAGTGACTTGTGTTCGACGTTCAGCAGCAACATCACTGCACTCACGAAAGCTCCCAGCCCAAACCCCACGCCGTGAACGATCACCGGGGCATTGACGATATCAACTGGAGATGACACGCCTCGGACCATGCCGTACTCGATCCCGAGCCAGATCGGAAGCAACATCCAACTCGGCATCGGGATCATTCCGAAGGCCCGGGGAGAACCTGTCAAGGGCGACGAACGGATGCAGTACGCACCCATCAGCGTCGCAATGAGCCCGCTCGCACCGATCCAAGGCACTCCGATCGCCTCGAAGTAGCCGACACTGCCACTCGCAAAGCCCGTTGTGATGACTCCGGCCACCGCAAGGCATGCGAACACGATCGAGCCCCAGGCATCCTCGAGGGCGATCCCGAGACAAAGCAACAACACGACGCAGAGACCCAGGGCGAGTTGGGTTTCGTGCACCGCCACGTGCTTGACCCAATTGGCCTCGGGCACCTCTCCCGAGCGAATGCCCAGTTTCCAAGCCGGTAGCAGCTCGAGGTCGGCCTGGGCTTGTTCGAGCAGCACGTTGAACTCGCGTTGGCCACGGCGCATCAGATGTTCGGACATCAGCGAGAGGCCCTGTTCCCGACGCTCGTCGAAGAAGGCCCGACGACTCGCCTCGGCTTGTCGGATCGAAATTACGCTGCCAAAGCGTTCATCGACTTCCACGAACGGATTCTCTTCGATGTACGCAAGTGCCTCTTGACCGCTCTGTTGTGCGGAGTCGGATGCGGCCTGTTGTGCCGGTTGTTGTTGCACATAGAAGGCGATCAGGCCTGCCACAATGGCGTAGGTAGTCCAGGTGAATCTTCGTGCAGATCCATCCGCTTGAGTTACCAACACAAACATTTGTCTACTTTCTCACCGCGAACGTGTCGAGTGCCGATCGTTTTTCGAGTGCCGATCGCGCGTCAAATGAAGTGAGACTGCAAACTCACCGCATTGTTGGAGCTGTCGAGAGCAAGTCGCGCGCCAACCCTCAATGGGTTAAGCGGAAAGACGGACAGGTGGCTAAAGCAAAAACCGGGTTCTGTGCTAATCCTGAGCGGATGACAAGGCAGCCCGCCGAGGCGACGAGTGGCATTGCTCTCGGGTCGGTCCGCATGCAATGGATGCAATGGGCGTGTCGCCGCTGCGGGGCTGCGATACCCCTCGTGTGTCTCGCCGCCGCCCTGATTTCTTTGGTTGTGGCCTGCGCCGGCGAGCCGGAAAACCCCACGCCATCGGACAGCCCGGTTCTCGAAACCGGGCCGGTCGAGCGCGAAACCCCTGACTCGCCCGATCCGGCGACTTCGACGGCAAACCTCCCTCCCCCGGGGCTCAGGGCTGAACTCGGCTTTTCCCCCGACGTCCATTTCGACACCCATCTGACCCTCCAAATAGATCTCGAGGCGGTTCGCCATCCGTCGGACGGTGGCGGCAAGGCGTGGATGGCCTCTGCCCGGCGCGCGGACGGAAGTGATCGCCCGCTGCAGATCGAAGACTTCGGACGCTTCGAGATCATCTACCAAGCCGGACCCTTGGGAATCGAAGTCGGGGGGCAGCTCCACTTTCAGGTGTCGTCGTTCTGGGACTGGGACCCACCACAGACCGTGGATCCTGCGGCTCGCGGATACACCGAAGTTCGGACGGACGCTGCCGGCGTGAAACTCGAACTGGACTGGTATGGATCGCAGCTGCTGACCATCGTCATCGGGGGTCGCAAGCTCGAGGCCGGAGAGCAGATCGAGATCACCTACGGCGCCGGCCCCATCGGCGCCAAGGTCGACTCGTTTGCAGAACGAGGTGCAGAGTTCTGGTTGGCGGTGGATGGGGACGGCGATGGAATTCGCAAGTTTGTAGACAACCCGCCGCGGGTCGACATCCTACCGGCCGACGCCGCAGAGCTTCTGGTCTTCATGCCTACGAGCCTGCATCCGGGCGAGTCATTTGATGCGGTCATCTCGTTCGTCGATCAAGTGGGCAACGCGGGCGTCAGCTTCGAGGGCCGCGTCGAGTTGCAGGTGCCGGCGGGGATCGAACTCCCGAAGACCGTGGTGTTCGCGGCCTCCGACGCGGGCCAAAAAACTGTCTCGGGCGTAGCCCGAAGCAGTGGTGTGTATCGCATCGAAGCCCAGGCGCTGGCGACGGGCGCCCCAAAGAGTCAGACCCTCTATCGAATCGCGAACCCGATCTTAGTCGAAGCCGGCATCCCGCACGTGCGCTGGGCAGACCTCCACGGCCACACACAGCTCTCCGACGGAACCGGAACCCCCGACGACTACTTCCGCTATGCACGAGAGATTGCCGGGCTCGACATTGTGGCCCTCACCGACCATGACCATTGGGGCTACCAGTTTCTCGACGCCCATCCTCACATGTGGCAGCTCATCCGCGACGCGGTAAAGCGTCATCACCAACCGGGACGCTTCATCACCTTGTTGGGATACGAATGGACCAGCTGGCTCCACGGTCACCGACACGTCCTCTACTTTGAAGATCGGGGCGAGGTCTTGAGCTCCCTGGACCCACGCTACGAAACCCCTGCCCAGCTCTGGGACGCGTTGCGGGGACAACCGGCACTGACCTTTGCGCACCACTCCGCGGGTGGACCGGTAGCGACCAACTGGTCGTATCGTCCCGATCCCATTCTCGAGCCGATCACCGAAATCGTTTCGATTCACGGCAGCAGTGAAGCCGCCGACTCTCCCCAGGGCATCTACAACCCGGTGCCGGGCAATTTCGTGCGTGACGTGCTCGGCCTGGGCTATCGCCTCGGTTTCATCGGCAGCGGGGACAGCCACGACGGGCACCCGGGCAACGCGCATATCGCAGCCGGGGGCGGAGCTGGACTCGCGGCGATCCTGAGCGACGAACTGAGCCGCAAGAGTGTGCTCGAGGCCCTGCGCGCACGACGAACCTACGCCACCAACGGTCCGCGGATCTGGCTCGAGGTATCGATCGATGGGCAGCCGATGGGCAGCACCCTCGCGGCAAATCCGGCTGGAGAGACGACTCCCCAGACCCTGCGCGTTCGCGTGATCGGGGACGGTCCAATTTCTCAGATTGAGCTGATCCGCTCGGGCAGCATTTCGACGCTCGACGCCGGGGAGAAACTCGATTGGTCGCTCGAGCGGGAGATTCCGCGACTCGCACCGGGCGAGTTTCACTATGTGCGGGTCAGCATGCAGTCCGGCGGGCTCGCCTGGTCGAGTCCGATATTCGCCGACTGATTCGCGAACCCCGCTCGCGCGAGGCGACGAGCAGGGGGCCGAGTGCAGCGGGTAGAGTGCAGAGGGTAGAGGCAACGCAGATGGACCCCGAGGTCTCGATCCTGCTTCCGGTCTACAACGCCGAACAAACTCTCGAGATCTGTCTTCGCAGTCTTCTTCGCCAGCGCATGGACGCCTGGGAATGCGTTCTCGTGGACGACGGCTCCGGGGATCGATCCCTCGAGTTGGCTCGGGGCATCGCTCGGCACGACCCACGCATTCGGGTATTCGAAGTCGAACATCGAGGACTCGTCGAGAGCCTGAACTTTGGACTCGAGCGATGTCGCGCACCCATCGTCGCGCGAATGGACGCAGACGACTGGATGCATCGAGACCGGCTCGGGTTGCAACTTCGAGCGCTCTGCGACGAACCACAACTCGCCGCCGTGGGGACTCACGTGCGCATCTTTCCCCGGGAAGCGTTGGCTACCCAGAGGAAGGCCGCGGCAAAAGAGCGTGCCCTGCCCGGTGAGACGTCGCGGCTTCGAAAGGGTAGAGGCGGCTACGAAGCGTGGCTCAATTCGATTACGTCTGCGGACGATGTCGCGCGCGAAGCCTTTGTCGAGTGCCCGATCGCCCACCCAACCCTGGCGATTCGCACCGATGTACTCGAGGCGCATCGCTACCGGGACATGGGCTGGCCCGAGGACTACGACCTGGTGTTGCGGTTACTGGCCGCCGGCCATGCCCTCGCGGTGGTTCCTCGGCGCTTGTTGGCCTGGCGGGACCACGAATCGCGTCTTTCGCGGACGAGTCCTCGTTACACCCTCGAACGCTTCGTCGACTGCAAGGCGCTGCACCTGTCGCTAACCCTGTTGCGCGGACGCAGCGACTACATTCTCTGGGGCTATGGAAGTACGGGACGCATGCTCGCCCGGGCACTCGCCAAACTGGGCCTCACACCGAGCCATATCGTAGAACTGCATCCCCGGCGCATCGGACAACAGATCTTCGGAGCCACGGTCATCCATCCAACTGGGCTGGCATCCATCGGTGTCGGTCCGCTTGTGGCTTCGGTGGCGGGCGCGGGCCCCAGGCAAGAGATTCGACTTGCGCTTTCGAAGCTGGGCTACCTGGAAGGCCGCGACTTCGTCTGCGCCGCTTGAGGCGCTGCTA
>SMVB01387509.1_pt1 | contig 12708 bp, 12 predicted proteins | sample 2456461 | NCBI WGS metagenome assembly SMVB01 (sample SAMN11095934, study PRJNA526329) | marine sediment metagenome | biome: Marine sediment; feature: Surficial sediment; material: Deep marine sediment; isolation source: Hadal surficial sediment | place: Pacific Ocean | collected 2014-05 | depth...
TAACGCGCGCGAGACCAGTGGCCGGTCGCCGATATAATGGCGTAAGACAAAGCGCATGAGTTTCTTCGCTTCGATTAACTGCGGCGCGCGAAGTTCGTGATAACCAGCGAGCGCGAGGAGTGTTTCTCCGCTAACGATAATGCCGGGTTTGCCACTTTGGATATGCATCGGGCCTTGTTCTACGATGTAGACGTAATCTCGCGAGGGGTCAATTTGCTCACCGTTTTCGACTTCTACGGTTAATTCTAAGCCATAACCGCACGCATCGAGCAGGACCTTTTCAAAGCGACGCAAAATCGGCTCAATTGACGCCTCTGGTTCAGCGAGGGACTTCAAGGTCTGATCGTATATCGCAAAAAGGCGCGGGTTCGGATCGTGACGACCGGTTACCCGCATGACCAGCTCATTGATATAGAGCCCGCTGAAGAGGGGTTCGCCGGTAAAATTTAACGTGGCGCCAAGTGGTTCCAAAGCGGTCAGCGTCAGCAACTCGCCGCGCCCAGTCCACGCTATTTTGTATTTGTGCAATATTTGCATTGTCTCACCCCCGCGTTTACGCCCCCGGGTTGCGCCGCGTGCGACGACGCCAACTCGGCCGTAGTCTGCCGACAAGCATTCAAGTATCAAACTGGTTTCGCGAAAATGACGGCGATGAAGGATATAGATTGGATGCAGTTCGGTGCGCACGGCCGCTAGCCCGTATTTTTTATTTGACGGTGAAATGATCGCCTAGGCATGGGGCTTGTTGGGGAAACTTCTGACCGACGGCGGACAACCCGCAGGCGATTCAGCGAATGCTTACCGGCACATCAAAGCCGTAAGAAAAGCGGGCCTGAGCATTAGTCACTGAGGTTAAGCTCTCTGAGTGCGTTCAAGTCGTCAGCCCATTTACTCTTGGTTTTGACCCATGTTTGCAGAAATACCGAGCGTTGCAACAGGGATTCGATGTCCTTGCGCGCAGCCGAGGCAATCGATTTCAAGCGTGCTCCCTTGGCGCCAATTACGATCCCTTTCTGCCCTTCGCGCTCGACCCAAATAATAGCGTTTATCTCGATATGCTTACCGGTATCGTGAAAGCTTTCGATGACCACCGAGGCGGCGTAAGGAAGTTCGTCTCCAAGCCCGCGTATCAGCTTCTCCCGGATAAGCTCAGCGACGAGAAATCGTTCGCTGTGACTGGTGATCTGATCGTCGCGATAGCGGTGTGGCGCCCGCGGTAGCGCCGCGCGAATGATCCCCAACAACGTGTCAATATTGTCTCCGCGCAGCGCGTTTGTAGGGACGATCTCCGCGAATTGATTGTGCGCTTGGATTTTGGCAATCAACGGTAGCATCCGAGTCTTATCCACGACCTTGTCGTGCTTATTCATGGCAAGGATCTTGGTACATGGGTTCGTTGCAAACAGCGCGACCACCTTATCGTCGTCTGTGTGCCAATTACGAGCGTCGACCACCAGCATGACAATGTCGACGCCGGTTAACGCCGCCTCAATTTGCCGATTCATCAGGCGATTAAGTTGTCGTTGAGGTCGATACTGCCAGCCCGGGGTGTCGACAAAGATCATTTGCGCATTGTCGTTGGTATGCACGCCGAGGATCTGATACCAAGTGGTTTGCGGTTTCCGTGAAGTGATGCTGATTTTCTGTCCTACGATGCGATTAAGGAGCGTCGATTTGCCCACGTTCGGCCGACCGACGATCGCGATGGTGCCACAACGCGACGTCGGTTCGATCATGAGGCGCCTTGTTCGAGCCGCTCGAGCATGAGCGCTGCCGCGCGCTGCTCCCCGGCCCTGCGACTTTTCCCCTGGGCGCTAACCGGTTCGGGATATGGTGCAATCCGGCACTCAATGGTAAATTGCTGATCGTGCGGCGGGCCCGTTACCGTGGTCGGCGCGTAGCTGGGCAGCGGCTGTCCGCGGGCTTGCAGATATTCTTGGAGGCGAGTCTTGGCATCCTTGTGCGCGTTGCGTGGATCAACGTCTTGGAGTACCGCGGCGAACCACGTTGAGATCTGAGCGGCGCAAGCTTGCGTTCCGCCGTCGATGTAGATCGCGCCTATAAGCGCTTCTAATGTATTGGCGAGGATGGAGTCGCGACCCCAACCTCCGCTCTTACGTTCACCTTCTCCCAGGCGAATGTGCGCGCCGAGGTCCAAGCTCCGTGCGATCGCAGCCAGCGTATCTCTGTTAACCAGCGTGGCCCGAGTTCGGCTTAGTTGGCCCTCATCGGCATAAGGAAATTCGCGATAGAGGTGAGCGGCTATCACCTGTCCTAAGACCGCATCGCCGAGAAATTCCAGGCGCTCATTATTGTCGCTGCCAGCACTGCGATGGGTCAACGCACGCTGCCGCAAAGACGTATCGCTAAACTCGTAATCGAGGAGATCCCCCACGTTTAGATCTTGATTGCCGCCGGAATTTGCGGTGATCAATCAGTCGCCGCGGCGCCCAATTTGAATGAATTGTCATATTTCAAGACGACGTCCAAGTCCCAGAAAAATGGCTTGCGGATCTCGTAGGCTAATTTCATAACTTTCTGTTTACTCCCTTTGATTTTTTCGATCTTCAGCAGTTTCGTAAACTCCTGCGTGCGCCAACGACGAACTTCGGAGATTTCAAATTGTCGCATGATCGCTCTGACGATCTGTTGCTTGGTCATACGGGCGGATTCGCTCTGACCCGCGATTTTTTCGAGCGCGAAGTTGACCGTTATTTTTTCGTTGTATAGTGGAAACAATTTCATCGCGGTGATCGCAACGGTTCCCAGAACGATACACAGGTAAATAAGGCCACTTACGGTTATGCCGCGTTGCAAATATTTGCGATCCATTAAGTCCTCCTTCCAAATACTATGGCTGCATGCGCCCCACCCGGGTCTGATTCGGATGGCCACCTCGCAGTCACAAAACGTCTCGACACGCTTTAGCTTAACGTATTTTCGATCCAATCCGTTTCAACTCCGGTCCATGATCCCAGTTCATCCAGATCATAAAGGCCCGCCCGACTAGATTTTCATCCGGGACATAACCCCAATAGCGCGAATCGCGGCTATTGTCGCGGTTATCTCCGAGCACGAAATAATGACCGGGCGGGACGACCCCGGAAAACGACGGATTGAGTGACCTTGGCGTCAATATTATCTGATGTCGGTAGCCGAACAGATCCTCGACAGCAAGCTTGGAGCCGGTGTGTCGGGCGGCAGATTTGAGCCCGACATAGGTGCCGATTACGTCCGCCTCAATTTCTTTATCATTGATGAACAGCCGATGGTCTTGAAACTCGACCTTGTCGCCCGCGATGCCGACGACACGTTTAATGAACGGCGTCGAAGGGTCTCTCGGATAGCGAAAAACGATAATATCCCCGCGCTTCGGCGATCCTAATTCGATAATCTTTTTGTTAATCAGTGGCAGCCGGATCCCATAGGCGTATTTATTCACCAAAATGAAGTCGCCGACGAGCAATGTTGGAATCATCGATCCCGACGGGATCCGAAACGGCTCGACAAGGAAGGACCTTAAGATCAACACGATGAGGAAAATCGGGAAAAACGAACGCGCGTAGTCGACAATGACCGGCAGCGGCGGCCTAACCGGCGAGGAAGCCGTCGCGTGTTTATCCAAACTCTCACCAGCCACGGCCATTTGAGCCCGTTTAGGTGCGAACAACCACGAATCAAACGCCCAAATGGCCCCGCTAATTCCGACCAACAGGACCATTATCGCGGAAAAATCAAATATCACCGTTTAGTTCCTACACTTAATACGGCCATGAAAGCCTCTTGAGGGATATCTACCGATCCCACCCGTTTTAGTCGCTTTTTGCCTTCTTTCTGCTTCTCAAGCAACTTCTTTTTGCGCGAAATGTCGCCACCATAACATTTTGCGGTGACATTTTTTCGTAGCGCTTTAACATTTTCCCGCGCAATTATCTTTGAACCTATCGCCGCCTGTATCGCTACATCGAACATCTGCCGCGGGATAATTTCGCGCATTTTGCTAGCCAATTCACGACCTTTGCGTGCCGCCTGATCACGATGGACAATAACTGACAGCGCGTCCACGCGCTCGCCGTTAATTTGGATATCAACCTTAACCATGTCAGCGGGTTGATAACGAACAAAAACGTAATCCATTGACGCGTAACCCCGAGTCGCAGATTTTAGGCGATCAAAAAAATCAACGATCATTTCGCTCAGCGGTAACTCGAAGCTGATGGCTACTTGATTAGCAAGAAAATTTAGTTTCGTTTGCACGCCGCGCTTGCCGATACACAGGGCCATAACCGCACCAAGATATTCCTGCGGCGTCAGGATATCGGTACGAATGATCGGTTCTCGGGTCTCGGTGATCGTATTGGGCGGGGGCATTCGTGCAGGATTTTCGACTAATATTATTTCACCGTTGGTCGTGGCAATCTCATAGACCACCGTCGGCGCCGTGGTGATGAGGTCAATTTTGTACTCTCGCTCAAGGCGTTCCTGAATAATTTCCATGTGTAGCAGGCCAAGAAATCCGCAGCGGAATCCAAATCCCAGGGCTTCGGAAGTTTCCGGCTCATAGTGCAGGGCGGCGTCGTTCAGTCGCAATTTCGCCAAGGCGTCGCGAAAGGCCTCGTAATCTGCGCCGTCAATCGGATACAGGCCGGCGAAAACATTGGGTTTCGACTCCTGAAAGCCGGGTAGAGGCGCGCTCGCCGGATCGTTTACGGTGGTTACCGTATCACCCACCGGCGCTCCATCGATGTCCTTGATACCCGCCACGAGAAAGCCGACTTCCCCGGCCGACAAGCGCTCTGTCTGTACCCGTTTCGGCGAGAATATACCGACCTGATTGACCTCCACGCTGCGACCGACAGACATCATTTTGATCCGTGCACCGGTCGCCAAGACGCCATCGACGATGCGGACCAACGACACCACGCCAAGATAGTTGTCGAACCACGAATCGACGATTAGCGCCTTGAGTGGTGCGTCAATGTTGCCCGACGGCGGGGGGATCCGGCGAATCAGTTGCTCCAGTAACTGCGGCACCCCGTGGCCCGTTTTCGCACTAATATGCTTGGCCTCGGAGGCATCAATCCCAATGATATCCTCAATTTCCCGTGCTACCCTCGCGGCATCCGCGGCGGGTAGATCAATTTTATTAATGACCGGAATCACCTCCAGTCCTTGATCGACGGCACTATGGCAATTGGCAACGGTTTGCGCCTCTACTCCCTGGGAGGCGTCGACGACCAGTAGCGCACCGTCACACGCGGCCAGAGAGCGCGATACCTCGTAGCTGAAATCCACATGCCCCGGCGTATCAATCAAGTTTATTTGGTAAACCTGCCCGTTTTTAGCGGTATAGCTGAGCCTGACGCTCTGCGCCTTGATCGTGATCCCACGCTCCCGTTCGATATCCATTGAATCCAGGACCTGATCGGCCATTTCCCGATTTTGCAGGCCACCACAGATTTGGATGAACCGATCGGCCAAGGTCGATTTGCCATGGTCAATGTGGGCGATGATCGAAAAATTTCGAATATGCTGCATGCGTTCGTCAGAGACGCTCAGGACTTGAGCTCTGTTTCCCGTGTTGAGGGTGGTCGGATTGAAGACGGGCGCGATTCTATCCCACGCAGGGCAATCGGGACAGTGGGAGAAATGGGCAACCAGGCCGCGCAGCAGATTCGGACATCCGCCTAAAGAACCTCTGATCAATTCATGGCGCGTCGCTTTGCGCTTGGATTTGGACGAATTCACCCGGCTATCCGAGTGCCCAGAATTGATTAGAGGTTCCTTAAGTCATTTATCTTGAATCGCTGTAAGGTACGCTACGACCGCCGTCGGATCACACGTGCCCGCACAAATTTCCGTATCGCCATCCAACAAAATCGGCACCCTCAGGCCGAACCGCTTGCATAGCACTGGATCGGAGTCGACATCGACCTTGGTGTATTCAAATCGGAAGCGCGTGCGCATGAGTTCGAGCGCCAGCACCAAGTGGTCGCATAACGCGCAGGTGGCGCGGGTCAACAGGGTCAGCGATATGAAATGTGCCTCACTCATCACTAGGCGGTATTTTCATCGCCATGAATAACGGCCCGCCCTGGCGATGGATTAATACGGGCACGCTGGCTCCGGCTTTAAGTCCATTGACGATCTCGCTGAGCGCGGCGGCGGAGTTAACGGATTGAGAATTGATCTGCAGGATAATGTCGCCGGCACGTAAACCGGCGTCGTAGGCGGGCCCGGCACCAACGTTTTCGACCATAACCCCACCGGCACTAAGTTCGAGTTCCTTAACTTCAGCTTTGGTTAGATCGCGTACGCTCGCGTTCAAGCGTTTATTGGATTGTTTCTTATTCACGGACCCGTGCGCCAATTGCAAATCATCGTCAGCTGGAAGCTCGCCGATTTCGACCTGTAGCTGTTGCGTCTTTCCTTCCCGAATTACCTCGATCGGGGTCTTTTCACCGACTGCGGATGTACCAACGAGCGGGGGTAAAGCGGCCGATGTGTCAATATCGAATTGGTTGAATTTGACGATGACGTCGCCGGCCTTGATCCCGGCCGCCGCTGCCGGACTGTCCGGTAACACTTTGGAAACCAATGCCCCATGCGGTTTATCCATTTTGAACGACTCAGCAAGTTCGCGTGTCACATCCTGGATCAAAACACCAAGCCATCCGCGGGTGACGGTGCCTTTTTCCCGTAGCTGAGTGTAGACATTCATAACGACGTCGATTGGGATGGCGAAAGACAGACCCATGTAGCCGCCGGTACGACTGTATATCTGCGAATTCACGCCAACCACGTCACCATTAAGATTGAACAACGGCCCGCCTGAATTTCCGGGATTGATAGCAACGTCGGTCTGGATAAAAGGGACGTAGTTTTCGTTCGGCAGACTACGGCCTTTAGCGCTGACAATGCCCGCGGTGGCCGAATGTTCCAAGCCAAATGGCGAACCAATTGCAAGGACCCATTCTCCGACTTCAAGTTCGCTCGATTTGCCCAGCTTCAGGACCGGCAACGGCGCGTCCGCCTCGACTTTGAGCACGGCGATATCACTTCGCGCGTCGGTACCAATAACCGTCGCGAGATACTCGCGGCGATCGCTCAAGCGCACGATAATCTCATCCGCATCTCGTATGACGTGATAGTTCGTTATCACGTAGCCGTCCGCAGAAATAATGAAACCGGATCCGAGCGAAGCACGCGCTCGTGGCGCATCGTGGCCGCCGGGTGGCCGCTCGCCAAAATATCGCCGGAAGAAATCCTGTAGCGCATTATCATCCTCTGGCGCCCCCTCGGGGCCGGGAAAGCCACGCCGCATTTCACGTCGGGGCGAGCGCTTGGCGGTGGTTGCGATATTGACAACCGCAGCGCGGTTCGCTTTGACCAATGGCGTAAAATTGGGCAGCCCAGTCACGGCCCCGGCTTCGGCGGCCAGGGACAACACGACCAATCCGGCCGCGATCAGGAAGTTAATGGGATAACGAGCGAAAACGGCGAACACATTGGAGAGTTTCATAACGATGGAGTCAAACCTATGGGTGGTAATCGACCGAACCGGCGATCCGGCGAACCGTCGCCGAGGGCACTTCCCCGACGACTGTAATTTGAAAATTTCCCGCAACCCGGCTGAAGGTATTGACCGCCCCCATCGAAGAGAATCCTTGCAAAGGTTGCGCGTGCTCCATGAGTTTTTCCACGAAGATCGACACCATTGCCAATCCGTCGGAGTAGACCATGTGACTTACCGGCATATCGCTGTCGGGCATTGTCTGCACCTGGTGGTTGCGCATTTGAAAGCCGGCCGGCAGCCAGTTCACTGACCAACCAGATGTCTCAACCACCGTTGTCGCCGAATTATCTGCACCCGCATTCGTATGCCAGGTAAATCCAGCGCCCCCGATCTCAGGTTCAAATAGGCTGTCGGGCAACTCCGCGTTAATTGCTATTTGTACGAATTGAACTTGTTCCAGCGCATGTCCGACCCGATTCATTATGACCGATTTTAACAGCAATCCGGATTCGCGGTCGATCCAGAGTTGGTAACCGTAACGATTGCGTTCCTTTGGCCTAATGTTGACCACGGTCGTTGCGCGATTGGCCACGCGATCGTGGCCAGCGATGTTGAATGCGTAATATGGGACTAAACTTTCGACAGAGTCGCTCAGTCCCAGGGACACAATATTCCGCGGTTCGCCTTTTTCTACAAAAATTTCGCGATCGTCGGCGAATAGACACGTTACCTGCTGCCCGTCGCGAATGACCTCTCGCTTAGGACCTGACAGGGAAATCAACCGTTCCCGTTCGACGCCTGCAGCAAATTTATGCACGATCCGCATGGCGTCGACCTGCACCCCGCGCTGATAGACAAAAACGCCGTCATAACTCAACTGCTCCGTCGCCTTCATCATGCGCTGCATTAGTCGCAGCGCATTGCTTTCCTGTGCCGCTACAGTGGTTGTAATCGAGATGAATAAGAGCGCTAGCGCGCCGACGTGGCATGCCAAGGGTGTCTTGCTCGCGATTTGTCTAGCCCTCATGAGTCACCATGTGCAATGTGCTGATCGCGACGATACGAATGGCATCGTACCGACAGAACCAAAAAAAAACTGCATATGATTCAAAGGACGGTAAAACACGCTTCGATGCGGTGAGACATGCGGGCAGCTAGTCTGACTGGAAGCCAACAATGCGGACGTAGGGGTTAACCCCGGGGACCGCGAGGCTGGAACGCTGCGCATTAAACTTGACCAGATAACTATTTAAGCGACGTTGCGATGGGCGTGTCGTCTCGTTGGACCGGTCGATGATGGGCTGCGCCTCGGGTGGGCGTGCCAGCACCGCCAGCTGGTCTGCGTTGCTTAACGCCGAGGTCGTCACGACGATATCGGGAGTACTATGTAACGAATTATCTGGCGTCAGCTGCTTAATACCAACCACCGCCAAGGCGGCCACCGAAGCCGCTATGGCGAGCCCCATAACCGGGCGCAAGCGTGACCGCTGCCGCTGGCGGGGCGCCAGTACAGTCGGTTCCGAGGTTATCTCATTACGCAGTCGGGTTGAAAATCCCGTCGGTGCGACCTCGGTCAGATTGTCGCGCATCACATCACCAATAAGATGATAGCGCGCCCAAGTAGCCCGAGCATCCGGATCGGCAGCGATACGCTGCAGCATCGCGTGGTCGCGATTACCCGTTTCTCCGTCGATCGCGGTGGATAAGGTTTCTTGATCGTTTTGCATAATGCCGGCCCTAATTAATGCTCCAATAATGGCTTCAATTTCATATCAACCGCCTCCCTGGCGCGAAATATTCTCGAACGGACGGTACCGATCGGGCAATCCATTGCATGGGCGATCTCGTCGTAACTCAATCCTTCGACCTCTCGCAGCGTGATCGCAACTCGAAGATCTTCTGGTAATTTATCCATCGCGTCCAATATCGTGTGTTTGATCTCCTCGGCGTACAATAAGTTCTCAGGATTTTCAATATCTTTTTGCAAGGACTCGATGTCAATGTGCTCGCCATCAGCGTTTTCGAGATGGGCCTCGGCCGGTCGGCGCGACATCGAGACCAGGTAATTTTTGGCCGTATTAATTGAAATTCGGTAAAGCCATGTATAAAAGGCGCTCTCGCCACGAAAGTTCGGTAGTGCGCGGTAGGCCTTGAGAAAGACCTCTTGCGCAACATCCATTGCGTCGGCTGGTTCACGGACATAACGCGAGACGAGTTTGATGATCCGGTTTTGATATTTCAGAACCAGAAGGTCAAAGGCTTGCTTGTCACCTTGCTGTACCCGCGCGACCAGCTCTTTGTCGGTGTGGCTATCGCCCATCAGGGCCCTCTCCCTGTATTATGAGCGCAACACCGGGAAGTGTTCACAGGCATAGACCATTGGATCGGTGATTAGTTTCGGATAGTTGGTTTGTTATTGAATTATTGTAAAAAATTATATCAAGGATCCCTGGCCGTCGCCTCTGCGGCTTCCGATCGCGCCTTGATCCATTGGTCGCTAAGCCCACGACAATGTTTGCATGGTAGAGACCTACAGGTTGCGGTTGATGACGCAATCGAGTGAGTTCGATGCCTTAATAATCGGTAGCGGCGCCGCTGGCCTCAGTCTTGCGCTTGCGTTATCAGGCCATATGAAGGTCGGTATCGTATCCAAAGCGGCACTTTGCGAGAGCGCCACTCTCTATGCTCAAGGCGGGATCTCGGCGGTTGTCGATCGGTCGGATTCTATCCAGTCACACGTCGCCGACACCTTGAATGCCGGCGCTGGGCTGTGTCGGCCGGACGTAGTCGATTTCATCGTTGAGCGCGGTCGCACCCGGATCGATTGGCTAATCGCCCAAGGGGTCCCTTTCACTACCCGGCAAACTGATGATGGCGGCGTCGATTTTCATTTGACCCGAGAAGGCGGCCATAGCCGTCGTCGGGTGGTGCACGCGGCCGACGCCACCGGGCGGGCGATCGAAACGACGTTGGTCGAGCGGGTGCATGAGCAACGGAATATTACAGTTTTCGAGCATCATATGGCGGTTGATCTAGTAACCCTCGGGAAACTTGGGATCACCCCCGATCGCTGTATCGGCGCTTACCTACTCGATATCGAAAATAACGTCGTCAAATCCTTAGGCGCGAAATATTGCGTGTTGGCCACCGGCGGCGCGGGGAAAGTCTATCTTTACACGAGTAACCCGGACGTGGCGACCGGCGACGGTATCGCGATGGCCTGGCGCGCGGGTTGCGCCGTGGCGAACATGGAATTTGTCCAGTTTCATCCGACGTGCCTGTATCATCCGAAGGCCAAGTCGTTTTTGCTGACCGAAGCATTGCGCGGCGAAGGTGGGCGCCTGCTACTCGAGTCTGGGGAAACGTTCATGCACCGTTTCGACCAGCGCGAGGAGCTCGCGCCGCGTGACATCGTCGCGCGGGCAATCGATCACGAGATGAAACGTCTAGGCGCCGACCACGTGTATCTCGACGTGACGCATAAATCCGCCGAATTCCTGATGGAGCATTTTCCCTTGGTGCTGAAACGATGCGCCTCATTTGGCATCGACATTACCTCGGACCCGATCCCGGTGGTGCCGGCGGCGCACTATTTCTGCGGTGGGGTGATAACCGATGTGCATGGGCACACCTCGCTTTTGGGACTTTATGCCATCGGCGAGGTCGCTTGCACCGGTCTGCACGGAGCTAACCGCATGGCGAGCAATTCTTTACTGGAGTGCTTGGTTGTAGCGGACGCGGCGGCGGCATCCATCATTAAAACCCTAGGGGAAACTGTTACGCTGCCAGATATTCCGGCGTGGGATGAAAGTCAGGTTACGGATGCGGACGAGGAAATCGTCGTCGCCCACAACTGGGACGAATTGCGCCGGTTTATGTGGGATTACGTCGGCATTGTCCGCAGCACCAAACGTCTCGAGCGGGCGCGAAATCGAGTCGATCTACTGCACAAAGAGATCAGCGAGTTTTACGGGAATTTCCGTATCAGTGGCGATCTTATCGAACTGCGCAACCTGGTCCAGGTGGCGGAGTTGATCATTCGCTCGGCACTGAAACGCAAAGAGAGTCGGGGGCTCCATTACACCCTCGACTATCCGCGTACCGACGATCAAAATTACGCGCGCGATACAATTTTGCGGGCCGGTGATTTTAGCTGATGGGTGCGCCGAATATACCGCCACAGCAACGATTATTTCGTTATCGGCCACCCGCCGACCTCCTCCATGAGCACGTCGTCGTGATTACCGGCGCGAGCCGCGGGCTCGGGCGTGCGTTAAGTTATGCAGCGGCCGCTGTGGGTGCGCACACCGTATTATTGGCGCGCGGCGTGAAACGGATGGAGGTTCTAGCAGATGAGATCATTGCTGCGGGATATCCTGCGCCGACCATTATTCCGGTTAATCTGGAGGGCGCCTCGGTGGACGATTACATGGCAATGGCGCACCTAGTAACTGAACGCTACGGGCGTATCGATAGCCTGGTCCTTAATGCCGGGGTACTGGGCGAAATGGCCCCGCTCGCGACTTACGATCCGGTGATCTGGGCACGCGTATTTCAGGTCAACGTCCACAGCCAGTTTCTGTTGCTACAGGCGATGCTGCCGGCATTGGACCAAGCTGCCAATGGCTCGATCATCTTTACTGCTTCGGGGGTCGGACGAAAAGCACGGGCCTTTTGGGGCGCCTATGCGGCAACAAAGTTCGCTATCGAGGGGTTGATGCAAACCTTAGCCGATGAGTTGGTCGACGCCGGTCGTATCCGCGTTAATTCCCTGAACCCCGGAAGATTACGAACTAAAATGCGGGCACAGGCCTACCCCGCCGAGGATCCAGCCTCGTTACGCCGACCAGAAGAGATCGTCGACGCCTATCTATTTTTACTGGGTCGCGATGGCGCGGATGTCCACGGACTAAGTCTCGACGCACAAATATCCGTCTAACCCCGAGTTCACATCAAATTCGCGTGGTCATTTATTCCGTGTAGGTGCGTTTGCGCAATCGTGGATGGTGGTGTTGCGATAGACGATCCAAGCGGTCGCTAAGCGGCACTAAATGACCGTTGCCGTGGCAAACTTTTGCCGCGTGGGTCGACGGGAATTATCTACGCGGGTGTTTAGCGGCGGTCTTTTGACGTTTTTAACCGCGCAATGATTATACCGGTCGAATATTTGACGGGTTCGCTGCCGTTTTGAA
>SMVB01218071.1_pt1 | contig 12707 bp, 12 predicted proteins | sample 2456461 | NCBI WGS metagenome assembly SMVB01 (sample SAMN11095934, study PRJNA526329) | marine sediment metagenome | biome: Marine sediment; feature: Surficial sediment; material: Deep marine sediment; isolation source: Hadal surficial sediment | place: Pacific Ocean | collected 2014-05 | depth...
ATCTTATGTTTTACGGGATAGAAGCCATCCGGGGCCGCCCCCTCAGCGACAGGATCATGGAGTACGGATTTAGAATCGGTCTCGGGCTGTTGGCTTCCTTGTTCTTATTCGTGACGGTCCAGGATTTGTCGCGGTTCGATGCCATCACGAATTTTTTCAAGGGCTTGCTGTCCTAAGACGTGGCGATGAAATGGTTTCACACATTGGGCATTCTTATCGTTGCCCTGGCCGCGTTTGGCGGCGGTGTGCCGGAAGTTTTGTTCCCCGGGACGCCGGCCCTGGCCCAGGCCGTGCCGAGCCCGGCCAGGGCCAGGGTGTTGGAAATCCGGGTCGAGGGTATCCAGAGGATCGAGCCCCAGACGGTTCGCTCCTACATGCATATTCGCGCCGGGGACGTTTTTGATCCCGCGCGCATCGATCAGTCCCTCAAGAGCCTCTTCGGCACGGGTCTGTTCGCCGATGTGTCGATTCGCCGCGTGGGCGAAATCCTCATCGTCCGGGTCGTCGAGAATCCGATCATCAACAGGATCGTTTTCGAAGGAAACGACTTCATGGAGGAGGAAGATCTGCGCAAGGAAGTGCAGCTTCGTTCCCGAGTCGTCTATACCCGCACCCGCGTTCAAAACGACGTCAAACGTGTCATCGACCTGTATAGCCGCCAGGGCCGGTTTGCGGTGACGGTGGTGCCCAAGGTCATTCAACGGGCGCAGAATCGGGTGGATCTGATTTTCGAGATCGAGGAAGGTGCGCCGACCTTGATCCGCAAGATCAATTTCATCGGCAACAAGGCCCATTCCGACCGCCGGCTGCGGTCCATCATCCAGAGCACCGAGACGTCCTTTTATGCCTTTCTCACGGCCGATGACGTCTACGATCCAGACAGGATCCGTTTCGATGAGGAATTGTTGCGCCGCTACTACAATTCGCGGGGCTATGCCGATTTCCGGGTTTTATCCTCGACCGCGGAACTGTCCCAGGACAAGGAGAATTTTTTTCTTACCTTCACGGTGGAGGAGGGAGCGCGCTACCGGACCGGCAAGGTCGAGATCAAGTCGGAGATAAAGGGGCTTGATATCAAGCTCGTTAAGGACCGGCTCGTCATCTATCAGGGCGACTGGTACAACGGAAAAGACGTGGAAAAGTCGGTGGATCGGCTGACCAACGCGGTGAGTGCTCTAGGCTTTGCGTTTATCGACATTGGACCGCAATTACAGCGCGACAAGATAAAGCAGATCGTTTCGGTGGTTTTCATCATTCGTGAAGGGCCGCGCTTATTCGTCGAACGGATCAACATAAGAGGCAACGTCCGGACTCTGGATAAGGTCATCCGGCGGGAGTTGCGCTTGGCCGAAGGGGACGCATTCAACCGCTCGCGGTTCAACCGTTCTCGGGGTAGAGTGAGGAGCCTCGGTTTCTTCAAGAAGCAAAAGTTCACGCGCAAGCCCGGCAGTGCCGAGGACAAGACGATCATCGACATCGAGGTCGAAGAACAGTCGACCGGATCGCTTACCCTGGGGGCCGGCGTTTCATCGTCCGAAGGCTTGCTGACCCAGGTCCAATTGGTCGAGCGCAATCTCTTGGGCAAGGGCCAACAACTCAAGATCGGCGCATCGCTGGGCAGCAAGACGCAAAATTTCCAGATCTCCTTTACCGAGACTTATTTTATGGAACGCAACCTATCGGCGGGTTTCGATCTGTTCAGAACAGCGTCTAAAGATGTTGATTCCATATCGTTTGAAAGCAAGATTATCGGATTCGGTTTGAGGCTGGGGTTTGCCTACAACGACCGTTTGCGCCAGGGGCTGAACTACAAGCTGCAATCCAAGCAGATCAACATCTCCGACTCGAGCGATTTATCCGAATTCATCAAGAGACAGGAAGGGACGGCGGTGACTTCCAGCTTCGGCCAGTCGCTTGTCTATGACTTGCGTGACAGCCGGGTCGATCCCAAAGAAGGATTTGTCATCAGTCTGTCGAATGATTTGGCGGGGTTCGGCGGCAGCAACCGCTATTTGCGCACGGAACTGGGTGGGGCGGTCTATTACGAGGTCGCCGGCGACTGGGTGCTTCGCCTGGGCACGGCGCTGGGCTATATTATCGGAATCGGGAAAGATGTCCGAATCGATGATCGCTTTTTCATCGGCGGTGACGGACGCAGGCGCACGCTTAGGGGGTTTGCCGTCGGCGGCATCGGCCCCAGGGACAAAGAGACGGGCGATTCATTGGGCGGGAATTTGTTCATTACGGGCAGCGCCGAATTGGCGGTGCCGTTTGGATCCGCGAGCTCCTTTCAGACCAAGGGATTCTTATTCGTCGATACGGGCACGTTGATGTATATCGACGAAAAAGATATATCCGGCCCTAACCCAGCGACGAGTCAGGAAGACGATATGTTCCGGGTGGCCTTGGGGATCGGCGTCGGTGTCCGGACGCCCTTCGGCCTGATCAGGTTGAACTATGCGATTCCCATCCTCAAGGCCGACTTCGACGAAACCCAATTGTTCAGTTTCCGCTTTGGAACGTCTTTCTGAAATTATGGTGCATGATGTGAAGAAGCTATTGATCCTGCCGGTGCTCGTGATGGCGCTCCAAATGGATGTTGTCTCGAACCGTTCCGAAGCACAGGCGGCGCAAAATATTGCCGTGCTGGACCTGGTCGCGATCCGGCTCCGCTCCTTGGCGGGCAAGTCCATAACCGGACAATTAAGCGCCTACAGAAGGGCCTTTCAGAAAGAGGCGGAAAGGCAACAGAAAAGACTCAAGGCCGCGCAAAACGAGCTTCGCTTGCAGCGCTCGCTCCTGTCGCCGGAGGCCATGCAGGAACGGCAACGAAAGTTCAATGAAGAGGTTGCCGCGGTGCAGCGCCAATTTCAGGCGCGCAAAAAGGCCTTGAATAAATCTCGTGTCGAGGCTCTCAAGGTTTTCGAGAAGATCCTCACGGAGGTTTTGAAGAAGTTACGGGCGGATAGGAAGATCGACGTCATCATCAAAAAACGTCCCTCGATCATATTCGCGGATCCAACCGTCGATATCACCAGTGAAGTCCTGAAACGCATAAATGCGCGGCTTAAGAAGATTGCCGTCAAGACTCCGGGAAAATAATGTCGCCGAGGTATGGCTGATCCACGTTTCTATACCGTTGCCGGACCGCTCCCGCTGGGCAAGTTGGCCGGTATCGCCGAGGCCGAAATTATCGGCAATGGGGATCCCGGCAAGCAGATTAGCGATGTCGCGCCGCTGCAGACTGCGGGCTCTGAGCACATCAGCTTTTTCGATAACAACAAGGTTTACCGGGAAGCCTTCGCCGAGACCGGTGCCGGGGCCTGTATCGTCGGCCGCGGCGTTGAAACGCCCACCGGGGGCGGTATGGCGCTGTTGGCGGTGGACGACCCCCATAGGGGCTATGCGTTGGTCGCCCATGCCTTCTATCCCGCAATGGACGCCAACATGGAGCCCCAGGCAGAGCCGGTGGATGCCACGGCTAAACTAGGGCCGGGCGTGGCGATCGGCCGCGGCGCGGTGATCGGTCGCGGCGCCAGGCTGGGGGCCAATTGCCGGATCGGCGCGAACGCGGTGATCGGCCCCGCGGTCGAGATGGGTGAAGATTGCATCGTTGGCCCCGGCGCCACGGTCAGGTACTGCCTTGCCGGAAACCGCGTGCGCATCGCCGCCGGGGTGAGAATAGGCGAAGACGGATTCGGCTATGTCTCCGCAGCCAAGGGGCATCTGAAAGTGCCGCAACTGGGGCGTGTTCTGATCGGCGATGACGTGGAAATCGGCGCCAACACGACGGTCGACCGCGGCAGCGGGCCCGACACGACGATCGCCGACGGCGTGATTATCGACAATCTCGTTCAGATTGCGCACAATGTGACCATCGGTCGAAACACCATCATCATCGCCTTGGTGGGGATATCGGGCAGTACAACAATTGGAGATAATGTGGTAATCGGGGGTCAGGTGGGGATCGCCGGCCACGTGACCCTGGGGGATGGCTCCAAGATCATGGCCCAATCAGGAATCATGGCCGATATCCCGCCCGGTGCCCTCTTTGTCGGCACTCCAGCGGTGCCGCAGAGGGATTATTGGAGACAGACGGTGACCTTGAGACGGCTTGCAAAACGGAAACCGAGTGAGCGATAACCATGGATGCGTCCAAGCAAAAGGGCAAGTCGCTGGATATCTTGCGGATCATGGAGATGATCCCCCATCGTTATCCGTTCTTGCTCATCGACCGTCTGGAGGATGTGATTGCCAACGAAAGCGCCGTCGGCATCAAGAACGTCACAATGAATGAATACTATTTTCAGGGCCATTTCCCAGGCCGACCCGTGGTGCCCGGTGTCATTATCATCGAAGCCATGGCCCAGACCGCCGCGGTGCTGGTGGTTGAAACCTTGGGGCCCGAGGCGGAAGGAAAACTGGTGTATTTCATGACCATCAACGATGCCCGGTTTCGCAAGCTGGTGGGACCAGGGGACACGCTCCACGTCCATGTTCGAAAATTATACAATCGCCGCAATATCTGGAAGTTCAGGGGAGAGGCCCGTGTCGACGGCAACCTGATGGCCGAAGCCACCTTCGCGGCGATGATTGTCGACGAATTAGCCCCATGACCGAGATTCACCCCACGGCTATTATCGATCCCGCCGCCGAGGTCGGGGAAGGCGTCAGCATCGGACCGTACTGTTGCATCGGCCCCCATGTCCGGCTTGGCGCCAACGTCAAGCTGCAGTCCCATGTGGTCATCGACGGGCGGACGGAAATCGGCGCCGATAGCGAGGTTTACCCTTTCGCGGTCATCGGCGTGCCGCCCCAGGACCTCAAATACAAAGGTGAGCCTTCGCAAGTGATGATCGGCCAGAGGACCGTCATCCGCGAGCACGTCACCATCCATCCCGGTACCGCGGGAGGGGGTTTGATGACGCGGGTCGGCAGCGATTGCCTGATCATGGTGGGCGCCCATGTGGCCCATGATTGCCAGGTCGGCAGTTCGGTGATCATGGCCAACAACACCACCCTCGGCGGGCACGTCACCATTGGCGATTACGCCATTCTCGGGGGGCTCGCCGGAATTCATCAGTTCGTGCGCGTCGGTCACCATTCCATGGTGGGCGGATTGTCGGGGGTCGAGAACGACGTCATTCCCTACGGCTCGGTCATCGGCAACAGGGCCTATCTCAGCGGTCTGAACACCATCGGCCTAAAGCGGCGCGGTTTCTCCCGGGAAGACATTCATTCCCTGCGCGCGGCTTATCGCTTGCTCTTCGCCGAGGAAGGCACGCTCGCCGAACGCCTCGCCGATGTCGCCGACATGTTCAAGGACGATGCCGCGGTGATGGAGATCGTGCATTTCATCCAGGCCGATTCGTCCCGTGCCGTCTGCCAGCCCCAAACCAAGCGTGCTGCCTAAACTCGGTATCATCGCCGGTCAGGGTGAGCTGCCGGCGCTCATGGTCGATGCCGCCAAGGCCCAGGACCGTCCTGCCTTCATCCTCGCCCTGGAGGGCCAAACGGCGCCGGATCTGGTTGCCGGCATCGAACATGCCTGGGTCCGGCTCGGCGCCATCGGCGGCGCCATCGACGCTCTGCGGGATGCCGGCTGCGGGGAAGTGGTCTTTGCCGGCGCGGTGAAGCGGCCATCATTGTTGAAACTCGGGCTCGACGGGCGGGGCGCCAAGCTGTTCGCCAAACTGGGCAAGGCCGCCTTGGGCGACGACCGGTTGCTGACCATCCTGGTCAAGGAATTGGAAGGCGAAGGGCTCAGTGTGGTTGGTGCCGATGACGTGCTGGCCGGCCTATTGGTGGAAGAAGGAATTTTGGGACGCCACCGGCCCGATCAATCGGCGGCCATCGATATCGCCCTCGGTCTCGACGTCGCCAAGGCCGTGGGCGCCATGGATGTGGGCCAGGCCGTGGTGGTGCAGCAAGGCGTGGTGCTGGGCGTCGAGGGAGTCGAAGGGACCGATGCCTTGATCGCACGGTGCGCCGAGCTGGCGCGGGAGGGACCCGCCGGGGTCCTGGTCAAGATCAAGAAGCCCAGCCAGGAACGCCGCGTCGATCTGCCGACCATCGGCGTCGGTACGGTGCGGGCCGCGGTCCGGGCGGGCTTGAGGGGTATCGTCATCGAGGCCGGCGGTACCCTCGTGCTCCACCGCGACAAGGTGGTCGGCACGGCGGACGAGGCGGGCCTGTTCCTGGTTGCCGCCGATCTGTCCATATGAATTCCGTGCCCGGCACCGGGGAAACCGGCGGCGGTGACGCGCCCCATATTTGCCTGCTTGCCGGCGAACATTCGGGCGATCACATAGGGGCCGGCCTGATGGCCGCGTTGACCGCGCGCACCGGGGGCAAGGTCCGGTTTTCCGGCATCGGCGGTGGCGAGATGACGGCCGCGGGGGCGGGCCATGGGTTCGAAAGTTTTTTCCCCATGGAAGAGCTTTCCATCGGCGGCATATTCGAGATCGTCCCCCACATCCCCAGGGTCCTCAGGCGCATCAATGAAACCGTCCGCCGCGTCCGCGCGCTCGGGCCCGATATGGTGGTCACCATAGATTCGCCGGCCTTCGCCTTCCGGGTGGGGAAGAAGCTGAAAGGCACGGGGCCCGCGTTGGTGCATACCGTCGCGCCCACGGTCTGGGCGTGGCGTCCGCGCCGCGCGCGGATGATCTCCGGTTTCCTCGATCATCTGCTGATGATCTTTCCCTTCGAGGCGCCCTATTTCACGAAATGGGGCCTCAATGCCACCTTCATCGGCCATCCGGCGGCGGAAATGGGATTCGACCGGGGCGACGGGCCCGGTTTCCGGAGGCGCCACGGCATCGGCGCAGCGCAGCCGCTGCTCTGCCTCCTTCCCGGTAGCCGCCATTCCGAGGTGAACCATCTCTTGCCCGTCTTCGGCGAGGTGCTGAGAATCCTGGAAGCGGAGATTCCCGATCTCGCCGTGGTGGTGCCGACGGTGGCGACGGTGTCGGACGAGGTCCGCGAGGCGGTGGCCCGATGGCCCCTTCGGGTCACCGTGACCGAGGGGATCGAGGACAAGCGCGGGGCATTCGCCGCCAGCGATGCGGCGCTTGCCGCCTCGGGGACGGTGACCTACGAACTGGCCATGGCGGGGGTTCCCATGGTGATCGCCTATCGCCTGGACGCGATGTCCTCCGTGGTGATCAAAGCGATGGTCAAGATCGCCTACGCTTCGGTCATCAACATCGTGCTGGGCCGCCAGGTGGTGCCGGAATTCATCCAGGGAAAGTGCGAGGCCAAGGGCATCGCCGGCGCGTTGATGACGCTGTTTCGCGACCCCGAAGCCCGCCGCGCCCAGGTCCGTGACCTGGCCGAGGTGGCCCGCGCCCTGGGTCTTGGCCAGGCGCCCTCCAGCCAACGGGCGGCCGAAATTATCTTAGGCGTTATCGCCAAGCGCGGGACGGCGGCCCGCTCGGCGCCGTGACCGCGGTTCCCGGGCGGTCTATTTCCGCTTGGAAAGGGGAACGAATTTGCGCCGTCCCTTGCCGATATAGAGTTGCCGGGGCCGGCCGATTTTCTGTACCGGATCCTCGATCAGCTCCGACCATTGGGCGACCCAGCCGACGGTGCGGGCGACCGCGAACAGTACCGTGAACATGGAAGTGGGGAAGCCCATCGCCTTCAGGATAATGCCTGAATAGAAATCTACGTTGGGGTAGAGCTTCCGCTCGATGAAATAGTCGTCATTGACCGCGATGTGCTCCAATTCCATGGCGAGATCGAGAAGCGGGTCGTTCTTGATCTTGAGTTCCTTCAATACCGCGTGACACGCCTTTTGCAGCACCTTGGCGCGGGGATCGTAGTTCTTGTAGACCCGGTGGCCGAAGCCCATCAGCATGGTCGGGTCGTTCCGGTCCTTCACCCGTGCGAGGTAGGACTTGATGTTTTTGGTGTGGCCGATCTCGCCCAGCATCTGTAGGACCGCCTCGTTGGCGCCGCCATGGGCGGGGCCCCAAAGTGACGCAATCCCCGCGGCGATGCAGGCGAAGGGATTGGCGCCGGTCGATCCCGCCAGGCGCACCGTCGAGGTCGACGCGTTTTGCTCGTGGTCGGCGTGGAGAATGAAAATCCGGTCCATGGCCTTGGCCAGAACCGGGTTCACCTGGAATTCCTCGCAAGGCACGCCGAACATCATGTAAAGAAAGTTTTCCGCGTATTTAAGGTCGTTGCGCGGGTACATGAAGGGTTGGCCGATGGAAAACTTATAGGCCATGGCGGCGATGGTCGGCATCTTGGCGATCAGCCGGTACGAGGCGATCATGCGCTGGTGGGGATCGCCGATATCGGTGGAATCGTGGTAGAAGGCCGACAGCGCGCCCACCACGCCGCACATGATGGCCATGGGGTGGGCATCGCGGCGGAAGCCCCGGAAGAAATAATTGAGCTGCTCATGCACCATGGTGTGCATGGTGATGGTGTGTTCGAACTCGCGTTTCTGGGCGCGGTTGGGAAGCTCGCCGTTGAGAAGCAGGTAACAGACCTCCATGTAGTCGCTCTTCTCGGCCAGTTCCTCGATGGAATAGCCGCGATGGAGGAGAACGCCCTTATCGCCGTCGATAAAGGTGATGGCGGATTCGGTGGATCCCGTGGACGTATAACCGGGGTCGTAGGTGAAATAGCCGGTCGCGCCGTACAGGTTGCGGATATCGATGACTTTCGGTCCCAACCGGCCCTTCAATAAGGGGAATTCCACCGTCTTGCCGGTTGAATTATCCGTCAGGGTGATGGTCTGTTTCCTTCCCCCTGGTGACGTAGTTCTCGCCATGTTCGTCCTTCCCTGGTCACGCCGCGCAAACGGCTGTCCGCCCCAAACGGCTGTCCGACCCTCCGGCCGGGCCAGCCGCGGCCTGCCTTTACGGCCAGCCCGCCAGCATAGTAGGAGAATCCATATTTATCAAACCGGCGAGGGTCGGGGTCCTAGCGATAAATTCATCCTCTTCAGGGGCCTGGGACGAGCCCCCTCGGCGGTCGGTCAGGCACCCACCTTGGCCCCTACATCATCGACGCGGGCCAGGGATTCATCGCGGCCAAGCACCTCCAGCACCTCGAACAGACCGGGAGATTCGGTCTTTCCCGTCAAGGCGGCGCGAAGCGGCTGGGCCACCGCGCCGAGCTTGAGGCCGTTCTCCTCGGCATAGCCCCGGACGGTCTCTTCAAGGGCTTGGGCGGTCCAATCCTCGAGCTGCCCCAGACGCGCGGCGAGGGCGGCAAGATGGGCCAGGGCTTCGGGGCCAAGCTGCTTCAACGCCTTGGCGGTGAGCGCAAGGGGCCTGGGGGCGACGTAAAAGGCCGCCATTTCCGCGAGCTCGTTGATGGTCGAGGCGCGGGGTTTTAGGCCGGGCAGTCCGCGGGCGAGCCGTTGGCGCCCGGTCTCGTCAAGCTCCTTGCCGATGGCCCCATGGACCAGGGGAAGCACCAGCCCGAGCAGCCGCTGGTCGTCGGCGGCGCGGATGTAATGGGCGTTCAAGCTGGTGAGCTTTTCCATGTCAAACCGTGCCGCGGCACGGCCGACGGCCTCGAGGGTGAACCAGGCGACGGCATCGTCGCGGGAGATGATCTCCTGGTCGCCGTGGCTCCAGCCCAGCCGGAGCAGGTAATTGAACATGGCTTCGGCCAAGAACCCCATCTCCCGGTAGGCCTCCACCCCAAGCGCCCCGTGCCGTTTAGACAGCTTCGCCCCGTCGGCGCCATGGAGCAGCGGCATATGGGCGAATTCCGGCGCCGGCCAGCCCAGCGCCCCATAAAGCTGGGTTTGGCGGAAGCTGTTGGTCAGGTGGTCGTCGCCGCGGATGACGTGGGTGATCCCCATATCGTGGTCGTCGACCACCACCGACAGCATGTAGGTGGGGGTGCCGTCGGACCGCAGCAAAATCATGTCGTCGAGCTCCGCGTTGGCGACCCGGACATCGCCTTGGATACGGTCGGCGATGACGGTCTCGCCCTCCCGAGGCGCCTTGAAGCGGACCACCGGCTCAATGCCGGGGGGCGCGTCGGCCGGATCGCGGTCCCGCCAGCGCCCGTCGTAGCGCATGGACCGGCCCTCGGCCTTGGCCCGTTGCCGCATGGCAGCCAGCTCCTCGGGGCTGGCATAGCAGAGATAGGCGTGGCCCCGATCCAGCAATCCCTTAGCGACCTCGGCGTGGCGGGCCGCGCCTTTGGACTGGAAGACCACCTCGCCGTCCCAGTCGAGCTCCATCCAGCGCAAGCCGTCGAGGATGGCGGTGATCGCTTCCTCGGTCGAGCGCTTGCGGTCGGTGTCCTCGATCCTAAGCAGCGCGCGCCCATTGTTGTGCCGCGCGAACAGCCAGTTGAAAAGTGCCGTGCGCACCCCGCCGATGTGGAGAAAACCGGTCGGGCTGGGGGCGAAACGGGTGACGACTTGGGAAGGTTCGGCCATGGCTCCCAGGCGGTTCTGTTGGTAATTTTTGAACGTCGCGGGCCCGTGTGTAGCATACTCGCGGGCGCGAAACACCAAGCAGCTTGTTTTGCCTGGCCCTAAGGAGGGGGGAACGATGAGCGCGGAGCCCGAGGTCCGGCCTGAGGCAAGCGGCGGGGCGCTGGTGCGCCGGTGTGCCCGCGCCTTCGCCGTTGAGCGTGAACGCTGGCCGCTGTGGGTGCCGGTGGGGATCGGCGGCGGCGTCGCCGGCTATTTCGGCCTGCCGTTCGAGCCGGCCGCCGCTTGGGGGCCGGCGATCCTGGCCGCCGCCATTTGCCTGGGGTGCATCGGTTACCGGCGGCTCCGGACAAGCGGGCGGGGCGAGGCCATGGTGATCGCCGCCTTCGTCATGGGGGCGCCGGCCTTGGGGTTCACCGCGATCGCGGCCGAGAACCACCGGGTCGCGGCGCCGGTGCTGGAGAAGCGTCTCGGGCCGGTTCTGGTGCGCGGCCGGATCGTCGCCCAGGAGCCCGGCATCAAGGGCGTGCGAATCACCGTGGCGGTTTCCGCCATCGATCGCCTGGCGGCGGCCGATTTGCCGGCCCGAATCCGCATCAGGGTGCGTCCCTCCATGGCGCCGGGCGGCGCGCAAACACTGACCATTGGTGCGGCGATCAAGGTGCTGGCGATCCTCATGCCGCCGCCGCCGCCGGCGGTGCCCGGCGGCTTCGATTTCGCGCGCTCGGCCTGGTTCAAGGGGATCGGCGCGGTCGGCTTCGCCGTCAGGGCGCCGGAGCTCGCCGGCGGCGGCGGTGACGGCGCGCCGCCCGGGTGGCTGGCGGCGCTCGGCGGGGTGATCGGCGATCTTCGCGCGACCTTGTTTCGGCGCATCACCCAAGCCCTGCCGGGGGCCGCCGGCGGCATCGCCGCGGCGCTGATGACCGGGGAGAGAAGCGCCGTCATTTCTTCATATTTTCCAGTTGGTTAGTCGAAAAGTTTTCCATCCGTCAGCGCGGTTTTCCGTTTTACGTTCGTTTGGCGTTCTCAAGTTTCACGATCGCGGCGCCGGCTGATCGCTCCTGGTCAACGCCTCGGGTGTATTTCTCGATCATGGCCAGGGCCTTGTGGCCGGTGATCGACGCGATCTCTCTTGTGGTGCATCCGGCCTCTGCCAGATTTTTCGCCGCCGTGTATCTCAGGCCATGAAAGACCAGACCACGCAGACCAGCGGCTTTCCTCACCTTGCCGAAATGGTGGCGGAAATTTGAGTCTGTGAAGGGCTTGCCGGTTTCTGTGGTCAGAATTATCGGCGACACACGCTCCTGTGCATCCAGGGCCGCCTTAAGGGCGCTGTGGACGGGGATCGTGAGCTTGGTGCCGGTCTTGCTTTGCACGAGCCGGATATTGTTGCCGTCGTAATCGTGCCATGTCATAGCCAGCACGTCGCCTTCACGCTGTCCGGTGTACAAGGCAATTTTCAGAGCCAGGGCCATCATGGGCGGGGCGCTATCGAGGAAGGCGGCAATGGATTCATCGGGCCAGGCCCTATAGCCCGATCCCATCTTGAGCTTCTTGATCCCAACGGCGGGATTGTCATCTCTGAAGTCCCGGTCCCGGGCGAAGGCGAGAACGATCCGCAAGACGGTGACGATCTTGTTGGCCTTGCCCGGAGTCTCCGCGAATTTGTCTCGCAGGGCCAAGACGTGTTTTCGTTCGATGGCCGTTATAGGCTGGGAACCCCACATCTCGCCCAATAGGTCCAAGTAGCCAAGATACTCACGCCGGGTCCGTTCCCGCAGGCCGTGGAATTCCGGTGAGGCCCTGTACTGCGTGATGAGATCGGCAACCGACCCGAGGGTTATCCTCCGGGCCGTGCCTTTTAGTGTAGCGTTGATATTCAGAACACGGGCGGCGCGATCTTCCGGATTAACGGATAGGCGTTCGCCCGTGATCCGGTGATACCAATAGATTCGGCCTTTGGCGCGGACCCGCTTAACGTGTTTAAGTCTAAGAATCATTGAGAGCCCCCATCAGCGGGTCTGCGTTGTCGTTATGGTCTGAAAGCCCGTCCGCTGCCCGGTCGAGAGCCAGCCGGTCCCAGACCAACCGGCGGCCCAACCGGATTGGCTCTGGCCAAACCGTGCCGACATCTTGCAAGAACTTCGTCTTGCTGACGCCGACATACATGCTGGCAAAGGCCGCCCCCAAGAGCCGAGGCCAGTAGGGCAGGGGGGTCATTCGGCGGCGTCCTCACGGAGCAGGGCGGCATCGATTTCGGTGTCATCCATGGAAAGCGATAAAGTGTCTA
>SMVB01337876.1_pt1 | contig 12702 bp, 13 predicted proteins | sample 2456461 | NCBI WGS metagenome assembly SMVB01 (sample SAMN11095934, study PRJNA526329) | marine sediment metagenome | biome: Marine sediment; feature: Surficial sediment; material: Deep marine sediment; isolation source: Hadal surficial sediment | place: Pacific Ocean | collected 2014-05 | depth...
CAATGGTAAACCGCTGGATATGGATTCGCATTTAAACCGCCTGGACCGCTCAATGGGCGAACTATCAATTAAATTTCCCGGTGAAGGTCCTGATTTTAAACGAATAATCGATGAACTGATCGGCCAAAACAAGATCACCTGTGGCATTATTTATATCCAGATCACCCGCGGAGTTGCACCCCGCAACCATGTTTTTCCACCCTCTAATACCCAGCCGACGGTCATTGCCACTGCCCGCCCCTTCGACCTGGAAACTATCAGTGAAAGACTAAAAACAGGCGTCAGCGTTACCCTTACACCAGAAAATCGTTGGGCTCGTCCTGATATCAAAAGCACCTCACTTTTGGGCAATATTCTGGCCAAAGAGGAGGCAAAAAGGGCTGGGGCGTATGAGGCGTGGTTTGTTGATGAGGCCGGATTAATCACCGAAGGAACAGCCTCGAATGCAGCCATAATTTCAGGGGATGGAAAATTGATCACCCGCAAACCGGATGGTGCAATCTTGTCTGGCATTACCAGGGCGGCGCTTTTAGGTGTGGCCAAAGGGGTGATAACCGGAATTGAAGAACGCGGTTTTAGTAGGGAAGAACTTGGCAAAGCCAAGGAAGCTTTCCTGACCAGCACGACAAGTTTTGTTATGCCAGTCATCAAGGCAGGCGATAATATTATCGGAAATGGGTGCCCGGGCAGTGTGACCAAGGCCCTGCAGCTGGCCTATTTCAGCCACATAAAAAAACAAACCGGATTTGAAGGATTTAAATAAAGAAAAACAGACTATTCGTCGTCTTCATCTTCACGGTCGGTAATGCCGTGAAGTTCCAGAACAAAATCGCCGTCCTCAAATTCTACCCGCCAGCGGGCACCGTCGAACCGTTTAATTTCCCAGGTTCCGGTGCCCTCAAAAGTCCTATTAAAGCCCGCCAACTTCCGCCGCGTTTCAAAATCCAGATTTCTGGCGGCATCGACCAGGGCAGCATGCATTGGCCCCTGGATTCTAATTTGGAACTCCCTGATATTTGCCAGGGCTTCCTCCAGTGCGACCTCGTCCAATTCTTCCATTACCAGAATATCCTGGGCACGTACCCGGGCAGAAACCAAATCCCCATAGGCCCTTCTCATTTCTTCCTGATGGGGGCGAAAGCTTTTTTCAAGCTTTTCACTCAGCACAACAGGAATATCCGAGGGAAGGCTGGAAAAAGTGAAACTAGCCAGCTCTGGTTTTGGGTCAGGGGTAGGCTCCAGGACCTTGGCAAACAGAAAGCCAACCAAAAAAACGTTCAGGACAACCGAGCCCAAAAGCAGGTTTTTGGTCCAGGCTTCCGGTGTTTTTTTTGTTTGATTTGACATTACTGGAATTCCTTGAAGTCCTTTTGCAGGTCAGGATTATCGAAAAGATATTGGCCAGCTTCCAGCTGGATTACCTGTGCGTCTGGTTGAAGGTCAGCAGAAACCCCAAGCCAGACCCCAAGGATGCCGGCAAAAGCCAGCGCCATCCCCTGGGGAACAAACCCTTTGGCTGGAAACAGGCTACGAATAAATTCACCAAATGTGGTTTGTTTTTGGCCCGCTGCCGAAAGGGCATATTCCTGGTAAGGAATGGTAGCGACCCGTTTTAAAAACCCGGCATCGACCGCTGCTGGTTTTAGCGCGGTATCAAGGATGGTATCAAGGCCGCTGGCCGCTCCTAACAATTTTTGAGCCTCAGGACTTTTATTTAGAAAAGTTTTGGCGGTGGTGCGTTCAACCGTCGGCCAACGTTCAGGGTTGACACCATAAGCGGCAATGATGGCGCGAAACCTTTTAAGGGTCATATTTTCTTTGTTTGGTGTCATTCTTCCATCTTCCTGCATTATAGGGCTCTAATCTGAGCCTTCCAACAGGCTTTTCAAATTCTTCCGGCCCCGGGACAATAACGATTCCAAGGCCTTGATATTCATATTCAATATTCCCGCGGCTTCCCGATTTGAAATTCCCTCAAAATAACACATGTTTATCGCCGTTCTTTGGCGTTCCGGGATTTCACTTAAAGCCTTCACCACCTGCATTTTGCGTTGCCTGGTTGTCAGACTTTCTGCCGGGTTTTCCCGGTCATCCGCTACCTCAAAATTTTCCGGCAAGGACACTGGCTTTTTTTTACGCTTTTTATCAAGACACCGGTTTATGACGATGCGGTAGAACCAGGTAGAAAATTTTGCCCGCTTGGGGTCAAATTTTTCCGCATGTATCCAGAGTTTGGTAAAAGCATCCTGCACTATGTCTTCGGCTTCTTCCCGGTTACCCATCATCCTTTCAGCGAAACTGACATGCATGTTTATGTGCCGTTCCATCAGGGTTTGAAAGGCGGCTTTGTCGCCCTTACCGATCAGCAGAGCCAGGGTTTCGTCGCTTTCCTGCTCAAGCCCGGAGACGTCACCACCGCTTTCTGCCGATGTCGTTGCAACCCGCCTCACGCACCTCTGCCCTGTCACGTTTCACGTTTTGTTTAACGCTTATACACAATTATACGTATAAACGCACTTAGACCTTCGTTTATGTGGAAAATTATTTAGGGTTTACAAGGGTTTATTTAACTTCCCAGGTGCGGCCCTGGCGCATCAGGTCATCAAGATTGGCGTTTGGCTTTTTCTTGGAAATTGCAGAAATCTGGTCAATTACCGATTTGTCAAAGGATTCTGCAGGGTCACAAAATAAAACCCCAAGTACCATAGGAAAGTCAGGCGGATGCAGAGCCAGCAACAATTGTGCCAGAATTGGGTTGGTTTCGTCGTGAACCAGAACATCATCAATGCTATTCCCGCCTTTTCCAACAGTGATCACCTCAAGGGCAAGTTTGTCACGGTTTAGACGGAGCCCTTTTGAATCGTCGGCGCCAAAAAGCAACGGTTTACCATGGTGGGCTAAAAGCTGCCGGTCAATGGCGACATCGCGATTGGTAAACTCACCGAAAACGGCGTCATTAAAGACAATGCAGTTTTGAAAAATCTCTACAAAACTAGCGCCTTTGTGTTCCTGGGCGCGCCGGAAAACCTCAGGCATATGTTTTAGCGCCGTATCGATGGTGCGAGCAACAAACCGGGCCCCAGACCCAAGCGCAAAAGCACACGGCGAAACCGGACGTTCTATTGACCCATAGGGCGTTGATGGTGACCGGGTTCCGGGATGCGAAGTCGGAGAATACTGGCCCTTGGTCAGACCGTAAATTTCATTGTTAAACAGCAAAATATTCAGATCTACATTCCGGCGAAGCGCATGCAGCAAATGATTGCCGCCAATCGACAGACCATCACCATCGCCGGTAACCACCCAAACATCCAGGTCAGGATTGGCAAGTTTCAACCCTGTTGCCACCGCTGGGGCGCGGCCATGAATGGTGTGAAAGCCGTAAGTGGCCATATAATAGGGCAACCGCGAAGAACAGCCGATGCCAGATACAAAAACCGTATTTTCCGGCCGCGCGCCGAGTTCTGGCAAGGTGCGTTGCAGGCATTTAAGGATAGCGTAATCACCGCATCCCGGGCACCAGCGGACCTCCTGGTCGGAAGCAAAGTCTTTTGCTGTCAGTTTTTCTGGGGCTACATGTTCTGTCATGGCTCTAACTTTTCAGGTTGTCTTGAATGGCCGCTATAATTTCGCGGATTTTAAAAGGTTGCCCGGATACCTTGGTCATCGGGATGACGCTTAAAAGGAAACGGTCTCTCAAAATGGTTGACAGCTGGCCCAAATTCATTTCCGGGACCAAAACTTTTTTATAGCCCTTTAGAAGCCCTTCAAGGTTTTTCGGGAACGGACTCAAATACCTGATGTGGACATGGCTGACGTTCAACCCATCCTCCCGGCACCGCCTGACTGCCTGGCTGATGGGGCCAAAGGTCGAGCCCCAGCCAACCACGCAAATTTCATCCTTTTCACTTCCCAAAGCAATTTTTTGATCGGGAATATCCTGGTCGATCCCCTGGATCTTGGCGGCGCGAATGTCAGTCATTTTCTGGTGGTTTTCGGCATCATAGGAAATGTGCCCGGTTTCGAAACTTTTCTCGAGGCCGCCAATGCGGTGTTCCAGTCCGGGGGTGCCTGGTTTTGCCCAAACCCGGGCCAGGGTTTTCGGGTCGCGTTGGAAGGGATTGAATTCTTCATCTTTTTTGCCATTTTTAGCAAAAGAAACCGGAAAGCCCTTTAATTTGCTAACTTCAGGCAACTTCCAGGGCTCTGCCGCATTGGCGATATAACCATCTGTCAAAAGCATAACCGGGGTCATGTATTTTGTCGCCAGCCGCACGGCCTCAATGGCCACCTCAAAACAATCCCCAGGACTGCTGGTAGAGATCACCGGCAACGGCGCCTCGCCATTTCGGCCATAAACCGCCTGGTAAAGATCCGACTGTTCGGTTTTGGTCGGTAGCCCGGTCGAAGGACCTCCCCGCTGCGAATTGATAATAACCAGGGGAAGCTCGGTGGTAATGGCCAGGCCGATCGCCTCTGTTTTCAAGGCAATGCCGGGGCCAGAACTTGAAGTCACCCCTAAACTGCCACCAAAAGAAGCCCCGATTGCAGAGCAAATAGCCGCGATTTCATCTTCAGCCTGGAAAGTAATAACCCCGAATTCCTTCAGGTTGGAAAGAAGGTGCAAAATTGATGAAGCCGGGGTGATCGGGTAAGACCCAAAAACCAGTTGCAGGCCAGCCAGTTTTGCGCCCGCGACCAACCCCCATGAAAGTGTCTCAGAGCCGGTTGCGGTCCGGTATAGGCCGGGGGCAGTTTTGGCTGGGCCAATCTGGTAGCGTTTGATCTCGCTCGACATTTCCGAAGTTTCGCCAAAGGCATGCCCGGCATTAAGGGCGGCGATATTCGCGTTGGCGATATCAGGTTTGTTGGCAAATTTGACCTTGAGCCATTCAACAATTGGCTCGCGCCCGCGGCCAAACATCCACAGCATAAGCCCCAACGTCCACATATTCTTCGAGCGCAGGGCATCTTTATTGGAAAGGCCGAATTCCTTAACCGATTCAAGGGTATATGAACTGATATCAAGCTCGATCACCTGGTATTTGGCAAGCGTGTTGTCTTCAAGGGGGTTGGCTTCGTACCCGGCTTTTTGCAGGTTACGCTTTGAAAACGCACCAGTATCGACCACAACCAGACCGCCCTCGCGCAAATATTCCAGACTGACCATTAGGGCTGCAGGGTTCATTGCCACCAAAACATCAGGGTCGTCCCCGGCGGTTTTAATTTCGCTTGATCCAAAATTAATTTGAAATGCCGAAACGCCAAAAGTAGTCCCAACCGGAGCCCTGATTTCTGCTGGAAAATCAGGGAAGGTAGCAAGGTCGCTGCCGGCCAGAGCGGTTGACGTGGTAAACTGAGAACCGGCCAGCTGCATACCGTCACCGGAATCCCCGGCAAAGCGGACGACAACCGATTCCAGTTTTTCAAAATCATGGGGTTTGGCCCCTTTAGAAGTTGACATATCATTCATTATTTAAATTTACTCGTCTTGTTGAGGTCTGGCAAAGAAAAACGGTTAAAAAGGTCATTTACAGGATTTTTAAAACATTTTCCGGCGGCCGGCCCACCGCGGCCTTATCCCCGTTAATGACCACCGGTCGTTCAATCAAAGCCGGATTAGCTATCATTGCACCAATTAACTGGTCCCGGGTCAAATTATGGTTATCCAGCCCAAGGGTTTTGTAGGCCTCTTCGCCCTTGCGCATTAAATCCCTGGGGTTTTGCCCCAACTTAGTCAAAACACTGTCCAACTCTTTTGCATCAGGCGGAGTTTCCAGATACAAAACCACATTTGGTTCAATTTCGCGGTCTACCAGAAGCGCCAGGGTTTGGCGGGATTTGCTACAACGCGGGTTATGCCAAATGGTTGTGGACATTATTTAAGGCTCCATAACGGCGGAAACTAAAGACCGTTTAAAACGCCTCTTTTAGAATTCCTTTTCCGGGTAAAGTCAATGAGAATGAGTCTCATTTTTTTGTCTTTTTAACGCTTTTTCCAACCGCTTGGGACACTGAAGAATAACCCTGGGACCTGAGCAGTTCGGCAAGGTCTTTTTTCAGGGTATTGGCGAGGCCGGGTCCTTCAAAAATCAGACCGGTATAAACCTGGACTAAAGATGCCCCCGCCAAAATTTTTTCAAATGCTTGCCTTGCACTGGCAACCCCGCCAACCCCGATCAAGGTAAGTTTGCCTTTGCTTAGGCTGTAAGCTTGGGCCAAAACAGCGGTGGCATTTTCAAACAGGGGTTGACCGCTAAGGCCGCCCACTTCATCACGCCTTTTACTTTTTAGTGTTTTGGGCCGGGCGATTGTTGTATTGGAAATTATCAGCCCGTCTATTTTTTCCTTTAGAGCGAGGGCGACAATCATTTCAAGTTGGCCGGATTCCAGGTCAGGTGCAATCTTGATAAGCAAGGGTGGGCCATCCTCCCCGGCCTTTTTTGCCAATTCCCGTCGCTTCGCAGAAACCTCCTTTAAAAGTAACTTCAGGTGTTTCTCTTCCTGCAGATCCCGAAGCCCCGGGGTGTTGGGCGAGGAAATATTAATGGTAAAGTAATCTGCAATTGTAAAAAAGGTTTCAAGCCCGGTGATATAATCCTTGATCGGCTCACTGGAGGTTTTGTTGGCCCCTATGTTTATCCCCAAAACACCTTTTCTGTTTTTTTGCGGGAAGTTTGTTAATCTTTTTAAAGCCGCCTGGAACCCTTCATTGTTAAACCCGAGCCGATTGATCAAGGCGTCATCTTCGCTGAGGCGAAATAACCTGGGTTTTGGATTTCCCAGCTGGGGTTTGGGGGTTAGGGTGCCCACTTCGACAAACCCGAAACCGGCCCTAAATAGTGCCCGGGCAATTTTTGCATCCTTATCAAATCCGGCGGCAATGCCAATCGGGTTTGAAAATTCCATCCCGAGAGCAGTTGTCTTGAGAAGCGGATCTTTAATTTGAATTTTAGGAACCGGATAAAGCGCCCTGAAAACCAGATGAGAAATTGTATGTGCAACCTCGGGCGGCAATAACATGACCAGTGGACGAAAAAATTTGTAAAAACGGCTCACTGTTTTCCCCATTTTCGATTTAGAGACGTTACAATTTTCAATCGATTATGGCTATAGTTTTGAAACAATACTTGGTTTTGCTAAATAGGCTTGCTAATAAGTTCAAAATCCTTTCTTCAAGGGTTTGCCTTTAAGGTTGGTCGGTTGAATTTTAAACAGGAAATAAAAAAATGAACAATAAACTCTGGAGCATTCCTTTATTTATTCTAGTATTTGGTTTAGCCGCATGCAGTAAAAACCAACCTTTTTCACTTGAGCAGGCGCAGGAAGAACAAACCGCCCAAGAGGTTTTGGCCTTACCCGACCCTCAGCTGATTTTTTTGCAGGATTATGCTGCCCAGGAAAGTGTCATAGTCCGTGCCAGTGGTCTGCATATAAAAGTTCTTTTAAAGGGTAACGGCGCCATCCCGACCCTGGAATCGGTGGTAACCGCGTATTATCACGGAACTTTAATTGATGGCACGGTTTTTGATACCACCCGTGATAACGGCGAGCCTTTTTCTTTCTCACTGGAAGGGGTTATTGATGGTTGGAAAGAGGCTATAATGCTGATGCGCGTCGGTTCGATTTTTGAAATTGTTTTGCCGGCTAATCTGGCCTATGGCGATGAGGGATCCGGTGATACAATCGCCCCTGGAGCAACGCTTATTTTTGAAGTTGAGCTGATCGACGTCACCAACCCTTTAACCCCTTCGGGGTAAACCAAAACCCGGGAAAGGGTAGAAGTTTAAGGGGCGTCTAAAAATCCCGTTTAATACCAGGATAACCAAACTGAATATTGTCCAGGGTGGCAAAAAATTAAGTTTTTTTTTAAATCTGTGTTGATTACGGGTGGCACATCCGGAATTGGTGCTGCAGTGGCCAAAACTTTTGCCCCCGGAGCAGTGGCCGAACAGGTTTTGATTTTAGCGAATAAATCAACTGTCCCGCCTGCCGGGGCCAATTTTATTGTGTCTTAATTCACTAACCGGCAGTTTTGAAATAACTGTTGACGCCCCCCCTAATATATAAGCCATAGTGTCTCCAATGAATATTGTTACCAAATGGCTGAAGAATAACCTTTCTGACCGGCAGGTGGTCCTGCTGGTGGGCTTTTTGGCTGGCGCCTTTTTAATTATTTACTTTTTCGGTGACATGATCGCACCGGTATTGGCGGCAATTGTCTTTGCCTTTTTGCTTGACGGTCCGGCCGAACGCTTGCGCAGGCGGGGGGTACCGCACCTTTTGTCGGTGATTACCGTTTTCACTACCTTTTTACTGGTAGGTTTTGTTGCATTTTTCACAATCCTGCCGCCAATTACCCGCCAAGTGGGGCAATTTGTTGGCTCATTGCCAGAGATGTTTAATGTGATCAAGGATCAAGTAGGTCAGTTTCTAGCGAATTACCCGGAGCTTGTTGCCCAAACCCAGGTCGATGCCCTTGTCGCCAGCATCCAGACCGGAATGCTGGACTTTGGCCAAACTTTTCTAGCGGTTTCAGTTGGCAATATTATTGGCCTGATCACGGTGGTGGTCTATGCCATTCTGGTTCCGGTGATGGTTTTCTTTTTCCTGAAAGATAAAAAAGCCATTCTACGCTGGTTTTCAAATTTCCTTCCCTCAGACCGTCCACTGGCTGATCAGGTGTGGAAGGAGGTTATTACAAAAACCGGCAACTATGCCCGCGGCAAGGTTTATGAAATCCTGATCGTCGGATTTACGGCCTGGGCGTTGTTTTGGCTTATTGGGTTGCCGTATGCGGCTTTTCTTGCCTTCCTGACCGGTATATCGGTGATTGTCCCTTACATAGGCGCGACACTGGTGACAATTCCAGTGGTGATAGTGGCCTATGCCCATTGGGGGTTCCAGGGAGAGTTTTTTGGTGCGGTCGCCGCCTACATCGTTCTCCAGATTCTTGATGGCAACGTTCTGGTGCCGTGGATGTTTTCAGGGGTGGTCAAGCTTCATCCCAATGCCATCATTCTGGCAATCCTGATTTTTGGGGGGCTATGGGGTTTCTGGGGGGTTTTCTTTGCGATTCCGTTGGCAACCCTGGCCCACGCGGTTATTCGCGCCTGGCCACGGCAGCCGGTTATAGTTTCAAGGAAAAAGGCCTAGGCTTCTTCTGGCAGGAACCCCTTGATTGAAAGGTAGCGTTCGCCGGAATCGTAATTAAAACCCAAAACCCGGGCGCCCTTTTCCATATCAGGAAGTTTCTGGGCAATCGCGGCGAGACAGGCGCCAGAGGATATACCAATCAAAATTCCTTCTTCCTTGGCAGAACGCCGTGCCATTTCCAGTGCATCCGGCGGGTCAACCAGTATGACCCCATCTAGAATCTTGGTATCAAGGTTGTCAGGGATAAAGCCGGCGCCAATACCCTGGATCGTGTGCGGACCCGGTTTACCGCCAGAGATTACCGGCGAAAGAGTAGGCTCGACCGCAAAGACTTTCAGTTTGGGCCAGGCTTTCTTCAAAATGTTGGCACAGCCGGTTATATGCCCGCCGGTGCCAACACCTGTGATCAGGTAATCCAGACCTTCGGGGAAATCTTCCAAAATCTCTTTGGCGGTCGCGGTTTCATGTATGGCAATATTAGAGGGGTTATCGAACTGTGATGGCATCCAGGCGCCGGGGGTAAGATCCATTAACTCCTGCGCACGCTCCATGGCGCCGGGCATACCCTTTTCCTTCGGCGTCAGTGAGAACCTGGCACCATACGCCAGCATCAGGCGCCGTCTTTCTATCGACATGGATTCCGGCATGACCAGAATAAGCGTATAGCCCTTGACCGCAGCCACCATGGCAAGACCGATGCCGGTATTGCCTGATGTCGGTTCAATAATCGTGCCACCGGGTTTCAGCTTGCCGCTGGCTTCGGCGTCTTCAATCATCGAAAGGCCGATGCGGTCTTTAATGCTGTTGGCGGGATTGGCGCGCTCTTGTTTAATCCAGACTTCCTGGTCACCATTGAACAAGCGGTTAACCCGGACATGGGGGGTGCCGCCAATTGTTTCCAAAATAGTGTTCGCTTTCATCGCTTTTCCCCTTTTCGATAAATTTTATATTGTAAAATTCAGCCCACTTTCGGCTTCATCACTGGATTTATACATGACCCGCGAATGGGGCAGGATACTATGGGTAATCCAGACATTGCCACCGATTACAGAATCGTGGCCGATTACGGTTTTTCCGCCGAGGATTGTCGCCCCGGAATAAATCACCACGTTATCTTCCACTGTCGGGTGCCGTTTTTTGTTTTTTTCAGATTTATCCACCTTAAGCGCTCCAAGGGTAACGCTGTGATAAATCTGCACATTGTTACCAATTACCGCGGTTTCGCCGATCACCACCCCGGTGCCATGATCGATAAATAGTGATTGCCCGATTTCAGCCCCGGGATGAATATCGATGCCGGTTACCCGGTGGGCATATTCGCCGACGAGGCGCGGTAGCAGGGGAATTTCCATCTTCAAAAGATAATGCCCGAAGCGGTAGGCAGAGACCGCATAGCAGCCGGGATAAGCCAGAATAACCTCATCAAGCGACTCAGAGGCCGGGTCGCTATTAAAAAGTGATTCGGCATCGCGGGCTATTTTCTTTGAAATTTCGGGAAGATCCTGAAAAAAGGCCGCCACCTTTTCCTCGCAGGTCTTCTTGGTCCAGCCGGTGGCGCCGCCAAAGACGTCGACAAGGTCTGTCTGGAACGTAACAAGCTGTTTTTCAATGGCTTTTTTACCCCGGTCGCAATCTGGCAGATAATGGGGGAAAACCAGGCTTAAAAAGCCAGTTAAAATTCGTTTGGCATCGTCGATCGAAATGCAGGGGATATCACCAAAGGATTTCTGGTGGGCATCCATCGCGGCCGCGATATCCTTGAGTGAACCCGGTTTTTTAGCTTTATCGGACATAAAAAAACAAAACCCCCTGGTCTCTTCAGTGGAAATAAGTTTCGATATTTTAGCGCCAGCCGAAAATTAGTGTTAATCTAGAATCAAATTTGTGGCTTGTACAGAATTACAAGCCCAAAAATTCCAACGCCTAATGGGGGCAAAATATCAAGGAGGGGACAATGGGACGTTTCATTGGATTTTTATATGGCGTTGTAAATTATGTAGTATTTTTCCTGGTGTTTTTATATCTGGCTATCTTTGTCGGCAACCTGACTTTCGTCGGGGATTATGTAACCTTACCGTTTGCGATCAAAACCGTTGATGTCGGTGGCCCAATTGCGGGTTCGACTATGGAAGCCCTATTTATAAATTTTCTCTTGCTGGCGCTCTTTAGCGTTCAGCATTCTGTTATGGCCAGGCCCGGATTTAAAAAGAAACTTACCCAGATCGTGCCTCAAAAACTGGAGCGCAGCACCTATATCCTGTTCACAAACCTTTTGCTGATTTTGCTTTATTGGCAATGGCGGCCAATGACAGGTGGTGTTTGGGACCTGACCGGTGGCATCGGTGAGATGATCATGTGGGGCGGGTTTGCCCTGGGCTGGCTTTTGATCTTGATGTCTACGCTTTTGATTGACCATTTTGAATTGTTCGGCCTGACCCAGGCAATCAATTATCTTCGCGGCAAGGATATGAAACCGTACAAATTTGTCACCCCGTTGCTTTATAAAGTGGTGCGCCATCCCTTGTATCTGGGTTGGCTGCTGGCTTTCTGGTTTGCGCCGGTCATGAGCCAGGGTCATTTGTTCCTGGCCGCGGTCTGGACGGTTTATATCTTCATTGCCATTTCCTATGAAGAAAAGGACCTGCTGGCCTTTTACGGCAAAAAATACGCCGATTATCGGGCCAGGACGCCGATGATCTTCCCGTTTGTAAAGTTCAAGAAATAAACTGAAAAACCTTACCGCCCCGCTGCCGAAAGGTGGCGAGGGTGGTTTTTAACCAGCCAGTTTTTCGGCCCTGGCCAAATCTTCCGGCGTATTGATGTTGAAAAATTCCTCAGACCTCTTGAAATTAACCAAGGCCATATTTGTTTCCTTTGCAAACCCGCGGATTGAAGGGTTTGACGTCTTGGCCACATAATCCCTTAAGTTTTCTTCAATTTCCGTCGGCCAGTAACCAAAAGTGGTCTGCGCTTCGCCGCCAACTGCGGCTAGCGCCGGAACACCTTTCTTGCCGAGTTTTGCCACCAGGTCATCCGGGAAAAAGGGAGTATCAACCGCAACGGTTGCTATCGCAAAAGGACTTTCCAGGTTTTTTCGGCCCCAGGCTAATGCCGCCAAAATTCCGGCCAAGGGACCTTTGATGTCCGCAGTTTCATCGGGGACATTTGGAACATCCAGTTCATAAGCTGATGTAGCATTAACCACCAACTGGTCAACCTGGGGCGAAAGCCCCGAAGCTGCCCATTCTACCAGAGGATATCCAGCAAGCTTGACCTCGCCCTTGTTCAGTCCGCCCATGCGTATCCCCCGGCCGCCGGCCAGGATAACGCCGAGTATGTAAGGTTTTTTACCCACCCCTATAAATTAGCGATTAATTCCTGAATGAACAGCCCATTTTTGAGGGCCTGAAAGATTTTTTACACAAAAAAGTTTGGTAGCCTTAAGCTCTCTTTTTGGCAGGGAGGGAAAGGCTGGATGGAATGTTTTATGATAATGGTGAATTTAACCTGGAAAATGTGAGGGGTTTGTCGTCCAAGCAAAAAGAA
>SMVB01235291.1_pt1 | contig 12700 bp, 8 predicted proteins | sample 2456461 | NCBI WGS metagenome assembly SMVB01 (sample SAMN11095934, study PRJNA526329) | marine sediment metagenome | biome: Marine sediment; feature: Surficial sediment; material: Deep marine sediment; isolation source: Hadal surficial sediment | place: Pacific Ocean | collected 2014-05 | depth 0-1...
ACCGATCGCGGTACCGCCGACGCGATAGCCGACCGGGATCTCGCCGTTGACGCGGTAGACACCCTGGTAGGGCCACTCGCCGTTCTGCTGGCCGTCAAGCAGGAACTCCACGGCGATGTCCATCGCCGCATCGACCGCCGCAGGCCGGGCCGGCGGCTTGACGGCGGCCAGCAACGGCAACAGGAGCACAATACATACCAGCACGACTCTTCCTTCGTGCCTCCGTGCCTTTGTGCCTTCGTGCGTTCTTCTAGTCATACGGTCGAAACAGTTGTGAATTGATCCAGAAGTCGACACGTTTCTCGAGCACGGTCAACGGGATCGAACCCGCACCGAGCACGACGTCGTGGAACCCGCGAAGATCGAACTTGTCACCGAGACGCCGCTCGGCCGTCGCGCGGAGCTCGCGGATCTTCAGCTCGCCGATCTTGTAGGCGCATGCCTGGCCCGGCCAGGCGATATAGCGGTCGACTTCGGTCTCGATATTGAGCCGGCTCAGGGCCGTGTTGGCAACCATGAACTCGATTGCGCGATCACGCGACCACCCGAACGCGTGGATCCCGGTGTCGACGACCAGCCGGCACGCCCGCCACATCTCGTACAGCAGCCGACCGAAATCGTCGTACGGGTCCTGGTAGAAGCCCATCTCGATACCAAGCCGCTCGGCGTACAAGGCCCACCCCTCGCCAAAGGCCGTGAACCCCCACCCCTTCCGGAATTCCGGCACGTCGTCGAGTTCCTGGGCGATCGCGACCTGGAGGTGGTGCCCGGGAACGGCCTCGTGCAACGCCAGCGGAATCATCTCGTACCTCGGCCGCTGGTCGAGCCCGTAGGTGTTGGCGAAGAAGATTCCCGCTTCGGCGTTGCGGATATCGCCACGGCGGTAGTACGCCGTGGTCTGGTTGGGAGCCATGAATTCGGGGATCGGCCGGACACCGTACGGCAGCCGCGGCAACACGCCGAAGAGTTTCGGGAGCCACTCGTCAACGCGTTTACAGATATCGCGGTAGCCGGTCAGCAAGTCATCGGCGGAGTCGTGATAGAACCGCGGGTTCGTGCGAAGGTCGTTGACGAACGCACCGAACAGCCGATCATCGTCGCCGGATCCTCCCGAGGCGTTGCGCTGCATGAAGTCGCTGGAGCGGATCACGTTCATCATCTCGCCGCGGATCCGCCGGACCTGGTCGAGGCCCAACTGGTGAATCTCGGCGGCGGTCATGTCGGTCGTAGTCATCACGCGCAGCCGGTAGGCGTAGTACGCCTCGCCGTCGGGCAGATCGACGGCCGCGATCGACTCGCGGCACTGCGGGAGATACACGTCGGTGATGTAGTCACCGAGCGCCCCGACGGCCAGGAGGACGCCCGGCATCGAGACGTCGTCGAAACGCTCTCGGAGTTCCCGCTGTTGCGCGGCGGTGATCTGCTGCGGCATCCGTTGAAACGGTCCCGCCAGCGCGGACAGGCCGCCGCCGTCGGCGACGAGCGCGTCGAACTGGTCGGGCAAGCCCGCAAGGGTCACCCGCGGAGGCGTACGGCCCTCCGCCGCTCCGAGTGTCAGCAGGTCGATCGTCTGGTTGACCAGTTGCGGCACCAGCTCCAGACGCGTGAGGTAGTCGGCGTAGTCGCCGTAGTCCCGGAATCGCACCTGCTCGGCCATCTGCGCGACCTGCTGGTGGGTCCCGAACCGGCCGCCGACGGGCGCCAGGAACATGCGGTACTGCTCTGACTCCACCTCGTTGTCGAGACCGAGCTTGAAGAGGTCGTAGCTGAGCTTGTCGGCCTTGGACAGGTCGTCGTAGGGTACGACCGAGAGCCGCTTCAGGCACTGACGCGTGTCATAGTACCGCTGGATGATCGCGTCCATGCTGGAGTCAGTGAGCCGCCCTGCGTTGGTGTAATCGCCGCGACGCATGGCCATCGCCGGGTAGACGTGCAGCTGCCACTGCAGCCGCTGGTCGAACAGGGTGCTGAGTTTCTCCGCCGCCGTAGGGATCCGAGGGACGACCTGCGTCGTCTGCGCGGCGGCAGCGGTGGCGAGCCCGGCTACGGCGATGAGAATATGGCTGTGCATTCGCATGGCCTAAGAGTACCTTGTAGGACCGTTCCAGGAGAAACCACCGATGTCCAAGCCCACGATTCTGACCGCATTGACCCGCCGCGGCTTTCTCCAGAGCACCGCCGCGGCGTCGGCCTGGTTCGTCGCGCCCCGGATCCTGGGCAACGTGCTCGGAGCCAACGACCGGCTGAACCTCGGCGTCATCGGCACCGGCGGCATGGGCACTGCACACCTCCGTGGTCTCACCGAGCGACGCGAGCGCGACAACGTGCAGGTCATCCGCGTCTGCGACCTGTACCGGCGCCGCCTCAACCAGGCGGCCCAGATCATCGGCGGCGGCGAGGGCAGCGGCACCATGGAGTACCGCGAGGTCCTCGACGACCCCGAGGTGGACGCCGTGGTCATCGCCACGCCCGACCACTGGCACACGAAGATCGCGATCGAGGCCATGGAGGCCGGCAAGGACGTCTACTGCGAGAAGCCGTTGTCGCTCACCGTCGAACAGGCCATCGAGTGCCGCGACGCTGTGCGACGGACCGGCCGCGTTCTGCAGGTGGGTCCGCAGCGGACCAGCGACGACCGGTTCTGGAAGGCACGAGACGCCATCGCCGCCGGACGTATCGGCCCGGTCACCTGGAGCCAGGCGAGCTACTGCCGCAACTCCCACGACGGACAGTTCAACTGGCACATCGATCCCGACGCGGGCCCGGCCAACACGCCCGATGCCGAGGGCTACGTCTGGTGGGACCGGTGGCTGGGCTGGGAGTGGGACCTCGCGCCGCGTATCGACTGGAACGCCGACCACTTCTTCCGTTTCCGCAAGTACTTCGCCTACAACGGCGGCGTCGCCACCGACCTGCTGTATCACCTGCTCGCTCCGCTGCTGCTGTCGATCAGTGGCCCCGACGGCGAGTACCCGGCGCGTGTGGTCGCCTCCGGGGGCCTGTATATCGAGAAAGACGAACGCGATATCCCCGACACTTTCATGATGACCGTCGATTATCCGACCCAGCACACCGTGCAGCTGATCAGCGTCATGACCAACGATGTGGGCGTTCCGACGGTCATCCACGGCCAGCGCGGGACGCTCAGCCTCGGCGAACGCCGGATCGACATCCAGGAGCAGGCCGCGTGGTGGAAAGAGTTCCGCCAGACCAACGCGGGGCTGTTCCCCTACCGAATGGAGACGAACGACAAGGGGGAGCGTGTTCCCGAACCGCCGCCGGGCAAGGCGTCGTTCTCGGTCCACAACTCGCCGCGTCGCGACCACATGGGCAACTTCCTCGACTCGGTCCGCGGCGACGATGTCCCCAACTGCAACGTCGAGCTGGGCGCTTCGACCATGGTTGCCATCAAGATGGGCGTCGAAGCCTATCGGCAGAGCAAGACACTGCTGTGGGACGCGGATTCGGAACGCGTGGTTGCGAGTTGACGGTGCGCACGAAACCGTTGCGGGTTTTTTTGGATTGGCGAGAACAAAACCGACGTTGGTGCGTTTTCTATCTTGACAACCGGGAGATGATGCGTATCTTCCCCGGTCACGCATTTCGCACAAGGAACTTTTTATGGCAACAGGACACAGACAACGAATCGGTCAGGACATTCCTGTGCCAGGAACCGCGGGCGTCATCACGTAACGTGACGGACAACTGAGCGAAGCTCAACCCGCGGCGAATGGTCGGCCGCGGGTTTTTTCGTGGCCACGGTGCATGGCGAACGGGAAACCGCTCCCCATGGGTTGGCGCGATCGGTGTGCGAAATGTTCACCCGGTCGCATTCATGAAGCCCGTGCCTGCGTGGGGCCCCACGACGGTACGGGTGTGCACGGTTTGCGGTGTAGCTCAGAGGAAGAGCGGCGGCCTCATAAGCCGGACGGCCGTGGGTTCGAGTCCCACCACCGCCATTCTGTTTGATCGGCATGTACCGACGCGTCACGCCGACGCAACCGGTTCCATCGCCTGTTCGCGGAGCGTACCCCCGCGGGGGTGCCGCGGCACGCGGCGCAGCCAGGTCTGCTCGGCCTCTGACGCGTCCCCGTTTCGAAAGCGGCGGCCTATTCCTCTTCCTTCGGCTTGAACGCCTTGACCACTTCGGCCTGGACATTCGGCGGCGTCCGCTCGTCGTGGCTGTACTCCATCGTGTAGGAACCGGCGCCACCGCTGATCGACTTGAGCTGGCTGGCGTAGTTCATCACCTCCGACAACGGCGCCTCGGCGGTGATCAGGGCCTGGTTGCCGGGCAGCATGTCGGTTCCCTGGATGCGGCCGCGGCGACCCGATATATCCGACGAGATGTCGCCGATCATCTCGGCGGGCACGGTGATCTCGAGCGTCACGAACGGTTCGAGCAGCACCGGCTTGGCTTTCTGTACCGCATCGACGAACGCCTTGCGCCCGGCGGTCATGAACGCGATCTCCTTGGAGTCCACCGGGTGGTGCTTGCCGTCAAACACGCTGACCTTGACATCCTGCAGCGGGTACCCGGCGATCGCGCCCTCGTGCATGACCCGACGGATCCCCTTCTCCACCGCCGGAATGAACTGCTTGGGGATCGATCCGCCGAACGTGGCGTCTTCGAAGACCAGGCCGTTGATCGCTTCGACCTCGTCTTCGGCGCCCGTGTGGCTGATCGGCTCGACCCGCAGGTACACCTCGCCGAACTGCCCGGAGCCGCCGCTCTGCTTCTTGTGGCGGTGATGTCCCTCGGCCTTGGTGGTGATCGTCTCCTTGTACGCAACCCTCGGAGGCTGCGTCGAGACCTCGACACCGTACCGGTCCTTGAGCAGCCGCAGCTTCATTCGCAGGTGCTGCTCACCGAGGCCGCGCATGATGGTCTCGCCGGTTGTCCGAACACGCTCGATCTGGAGCGTCGGGTCCTCGGCAACGAGCTTGGTGAGCGCCTCGCCGATCTTTGTCTCGGCACCCTTGCTCGTGCCCTCAATGGCCAGGCCGAACATCGGCCTCGGCGGGGGTGTGATCTTCATGCGGATGTCGTCACCGATCGCCTCGGCGTGCATGATGCTGTTAAAGCTGAGTTCCTCAACCTTGGCGACGGCCCCGATGTCGCCGGTAATGATCGTGTCCGCATCGGCGTGGGACTTGCCCTGGAGCTTGAAGACGTGGGCGATGCGGACCGGTCGCGAGGCGTCATCGATCAGGATCTGGTGACCGGCGGCAATCTCCCCCTGGTGAACGCGGAAAACGCAAAGCTTGCCGATGTACGGGTCCGATGTCACGCGGAAGACGTGTGCGATCGCCGGCTTGGAACCGTCGCACTCCAGGGCGACGCTGGTCCGCTCGCCGGCAGGCCCGTACTCGATCACCGGCGGTTCGGCGTCCGCAGGGTTGGGACACAGGATCGCGACGATCTGCATGAAGTCCTTGATACCGACGCTCTCCCGCGCTGAGACAAAGCAGACCGGTATGAGGTGGCCGTTGCCCATTGCCTTCTTGAACGGGCCACGAAGCTGCTCCGGCGACACCTCGCCTTGTTCGAGATACTGCTCCATCAACGCATCGTCGGTCTCGACGACCTGGTCGACGATGCCCGTATGGAATTCCGCGATGTCACCCAGGTCGCTCGCGCCTTGCTTACCCTCGAAGCAATCGATGACCGCCTTGCCGCCATCGGCGGGCAGGTTGATCGGTCGGCACTCGCTCCCGAAAGTCTCCTGAATGGCGGCCAGCAATTCGCCGAACCCCGACGCGTTGTCGATCTTGTTGACGATGATCATCCGCGGCCGGTTGGCTTCCTCAGCGGCCCGCATGACGCGGCGCGTCACGGTCTCGATCCCGGCCGAGGCATCGATCACGATCACGGCGGTCTCAACGGCAGGCAGTACGGTCAACGCGCGGCCGAGAAAGTCGGCCACACCCGGCGTGTCAAGGACGTTGAAGTGCGCGCCCTCGTAGTCGAGGTGCACCAGCGCGCTGTCGAGGCTGTGGTGCATTTCCCGCTCCAGATCCTCGAAATCACAGACCGTGTTGCCGTCTTCAACTCGCCCGGTCCGGCCGATCTCGCCGGCTTCGTGAAGCATCGCCTCGACGATCGTCGTCTTGCCGCTGCCACCGGCGCCCAGGATGGCAATGTTACGAATCGCGTCGGTGCTGTACTTTGGCATCGGTCCGGGTCTCCTGACTCAAGGGAGTGGATGATATCGCATCGACAGGCCACCGGGGAGTGACCGGTGCCCGGCAGATCGGGCCGTACACTTCAAGGCCAATGGGCGAACCACGGTTCCACCTCATCCTGCTGCACCCCATGATCCCCAACAACACGGGGAACATCGGGCGGACGGCGATGGCGACGGGCTGTCGGCTGCACGTGATCCACCCGCTGGGCTTCGACATGTCCGAGAAGGCACGCCGCCGCGCCGGTCTCGATTACTGGGACCAGGTGGATTGCCGTGAGCACGAGAACTGGGCGGCGTTCCTCGCCGATGAGCAACCGCGGCGGCTGTGGCTGTACACCACCAAGTCCGACCGGCCCCACTGGGACGCCGACTTCAACGCCGGCGACTACATGCTCTTCGGCGCCGAAACGACCGGTGTCCCGGACCTTGTCCACGACTGGGTCGGTCGGACACAAGGCGCCGAACACCGTATCACGTTGCCGATGGTCAATGACGCCCGCAGTCTGAACCTCTCGACCGTCGTGTGCACGGCGGTGTATGAGGGATTGCGTCAGCTGGCCCGATGATCGAGTGGCACGGCCGAGCGAGCGTAAGCGAGCTCGCCCGTGGAGGGGCGCCCAAACTAATGCTCCAGATCGAACCGCTTCTGCACGTTGGACGGTTTACACGGGCGACGTCGCTATCGCTCCGTCGGCCGTGCCACCCGTCAATAGAGGGGATACCTCGCGCAGAGGGCTCGCACATCCTCACGCACCTGCCGCGTCACCGCCTCGTCGCCGCTGGTACTGAGCACGCGGTCGATCAACGTCGCGACTTCCTTCATCTGCGGTTCCTTGAAACCACGGGTCGTCAGTGCGGGCGTACCGAGCCGCAGACCGCTGGTCACACGCGGTGGTCTCGGATCGTTGGGGATGCCGTTCTTGTTGGTGATGATCCCGGCGGCCTCGAGCCAGCCTTCGGCATCGGCGCCCGTGAGGTTCTTGTCACGCGGTCGCAGGTCCACGAGCATGAGGTGGTTGTCGGTGCCGCCCGAACAGAGTCGGTAACCGTGCTCGGCAAGCCCCGCGGCGAGCGCCTGGGCGTTCGCAACGATCTGTCGGCAGTAGTCGGTGAAGTCGGGACGCAGGGCCTCGGCGAATGCAACCGACTTGGCGGCGATCATGTGCATCAGCGGCCCACCCTGGCTGCCGGGGAAGACCTTGCGATCGATCTTCTTCGCGATCGCCTCATCGTCGGACAACACCAGGCCCCCACGCGGTCCCCGGAGCGTCTTGTGCGTGGTGGTCGTGACGACGTGGGCATGCGGGAACGGCGACGGATGAACGCCCGTCGCCACCAGCCCGGCAATGTGGGCGATGTCGGCAAGCAGCACCGCGCCGACCCGGTCGGCGATCTTCCGGAACCGCTCGAAATCGATCACACGCGGATAGGCCGAGTAGCCGCAGATGATCATCGCCGGCTTGCAGTCCACGGCGATCTTCTCGATCTGGTCGTAGTCGAGCAGCTCGGTCTCGGGGTCGAGGTCGTAATCGACGATCGAGTAGAAGGTGCCCGAGAAGTTCACCTTCAACCCGTGGCTGAGGTGCCCGCCGCTCTTGATCGGCAGCGACAGGATCGTGTCGCCGGGGTTACAGACCGCCATGAAGGCGGCGACGTTGGCATTCGCCCCGCAGTGCGGCTGCACGTTGGCAAAGCCGCAGTTGAACAGCTTCTTGGCGCGGTCGCGTGCGAGGTTCTCAATCTCGTCGTAGTGGGTGCACCCGCCGTAGTACCGCGCGCCGGGATACCCCTCGGCGTACTTGTTCGTCATCCAGTTGCCCATCGCGTGCATGACCGCCGCGCTGACATGGTTCTCGCTGGCAATCAGTTCGAGGGTCGTCGCCTGCCGGTCCGCCTCGGCGGCCAGGATCCGCGCGACATCGGGGTCACGCTGCCGGAGCATTTCGACGAGTTGTTCGGACATGGCGTCCAGCGACGGCGACGCGGTTTCGGGTGTCATGGCCGACAGTGTATGCTCGCGCGGTGGTTACTGCAGAGCACTGCCCGTGACGAACACGGCAGCGGCGAGTACGAGAATCAACAGGACCGCCAGGACCGGGGGCACCGCCCACCCGTGCGGAATGTACAGGTAGCGCCGGATCGCGGCGATCCACCATCCGATCGTCAGGATCATCAGCCCGTACCGCCCGAGAGAATGTGCCACCGAGTGCATCGCGGGCTGCAGCCCGTTCGCCGCGTAGCCGAGCGCGACGCACGCCAACATGACTGTGACGACCGCGGAGGGGAGCACCATGCCGTAGCACGCCACCCGCGCGAGGTGGACCCATCGCACCTTCGCCCGGCGCCGGGAGATCGGCAGCAGAACGAACGCAAGCGGCATCGTCAGCGCGACCCAGAACGCGAGCGCCACGCCCGCTATTGTGTACGACAGGTTATGGACGCCTGACAGGTTCCGGCTGTTCCTGGCCTGACGCAGCAACGTGGCGTGCAAATACCGGGGCGCCGGGTAGCCCATGATCCTGCCAGCCCACATGCTCTGCGTGCCGGTAGAGCTCGATCGCCACGGGAAGAACACGGCCTCAGCGATCGCAGACGCATACGAGTGATCGATGACTAGGGGTGTCGCGGCCGCCAGCTGAAACTGTATGAGCCGCTGCTGAACCCGAGCCCGTCTCGAACCCGTCAGGCCGAGATTGTCGAGCTGCGCCTGCAGCCGGGCAGTATTCTGCCTGACCATGACACGTTGTCTGACCAGCTCCTGCTGTAGGTCGTAACGCATGCGAACCGCCGCAACGGTCTGGACAACGACGCCTCCCGCCAGGACCGGCAGAAGCAGGATGGCCACGTAGGCCGCCAGCCGGCGCGGATGCAGCGGCATCGACATCTTCAAGGTGCCCCAGTACCGGAACGGTCGCCCCGATCGCGCGGCGGTCCGCACCGATGCCCACCCGAAACGCCGCAGCGGCTGTACGAACTCCACGCACCATGGCGGCTCGAACTTCGCCGGGACCAGGACCTCGGCCCAGTGAATCGCCAGCCCGCACTCGGTGCAGGTTCCGTGCAGCGGGCAGGCGTCCTGCCACGACTCGGCCGTGCCACGCAGGTCGTAGCCGCAGCGGGGGCATTCGGGCGTAGTCCCATTGAGAATCGTCATACCGGCGACCTCCCCGGCGTTACCATAATCCATTCGATGGCAGCACCGCTCCTGTTCGCATTGATCGCGTCGGTTCCCGCCGCCGCCCCCATCGTCATGGATGGCGGGTTCGACGACTGGGCCGACGTCGCCGTGGCCCTCAACGACCCCGCCGACGCCCCAGGGGCCGCGATCGACTTCGGCGAGTTGCGGGTGACCCACGACGACCGCTTCGTACACCTGCTGATCGACGTCACGCGAACCGTCAACATGCAGCGGCTGGACGGGCGGATCGACATTCTCTTTGACGCCGACGCCGACCTGGAAACCGGCCGGGCCGTCCACGGCATGCAGGGGGTTGACCTCATTGTCGAATTGAGCGCGCCGGACGCCGAAAACCCCGACCGAGCCGGCCGCGGTGCGGCCATTTCCTTTCCGATCGAGGGTGGCGAACGAAGGCGCCTCAATGCCTCCATGATCGGCCTGGTGGTTGCGCCCACGTACGCGGCCGACCGGTTCGAGCTGCGTATGGAGCGAGACGCCGCGTTCCCGGGTGTGCAGTCGCTGTTCTCGGCAGGCTCGCTCCGCGGCCGGCTGGTCTACCTGGATCGCAACGGCACCGTCCTGGACGACACAACGGTGTTCGCCTACGACCTGACCCGGGTCAAACCGGCGCCGTCGGACCATAGGCCCGACCCGCTGGCACGGGCGCCCGGCACGCAATTGCGTGTGATGACGTGGAACACAGGCATGGACGGGCTGCGGACAAAGCCCGCGACGTTCAAACGCGTTCTGCATGCGATCGATCCGGACGTCATCCTCTTCCAGGAGCTGACCGAGGCCGACCATCCACAACAGGTCGAGGCGTTCATGGGAGCGTGGATCGCCCAGCGGCAAGACACACGCTGGACCGTGCTGAGAGGCACAGGCGGTGGCCAGCTTCGCTGCGCGGTTGCGTCACGGCTGAAGATCGATCCGTACACCGCCCTGGACCCGCTGCCGATGCCCGACCGCCCCGACCGGTCGATACGGATCGTCGGCGGCGAACTGACGCTGCCCGACCAACGGCTGCTGGTGGTGTCGGTGCATCTTCGTTGCTGCGGGTACGCCGGCAGTTTCGAGGACCGCACGCGTGTGGTCGAGGCCGACGCGATCCGCCGGGCGATCGCCGACGCGGTCGCGACGGGTCGCTTCGACGGCGTGATCATCGGCGGCGACCTGAACCTCGTCGGCTCGCGGTGGCCGCTGGACATCCTCGCCGAGAACATGCATGTGGTCGAGCCGCTTCAGATCGGCGGACGCTCAAACACCTCCTGGCGGGACGATCGCCAGCCGTTCCTGCCCGGTCGGCTCGACTTCATCCTCGTGACCGATGCGTCGCTGTCCGTGCGACGGTCCTTTGTGCTCGACACCCGCCTGTTGAATCCACGGTGGCTGCGTCGACACGGCCTCCGTACCGGCGACACGACCGAGGCAAGCGATCACCTGCCGGTCGTGGTCGATCTCGGCCCGTAGAATCCCCGAATGGCCATTCACACGACACGACACCGGGTATTCGACACGCCCGCCGGGGACTTCTTGCTGATCTGTGACTCCGGCGGAGCAGTGTCGGCGCGTTGGGACGACGGCACCGACCTCGACGGGTCACAACTCGATCCGGATCTGCAGCCCCAACTCGCCGAGAAGCTCCAGCGATACTTCCGAGGCGAGCCGGAGGATTTCCTCGACGTCCCGACCCCGGCCGGCCCGACATTCCGCCGCCGGTGCTGGGAAGTCTGCCGCACGATCCCTCGCGGTGAGACGCGGTCATACGGAGCGCTGGCCGCCATGGCCGGCTCCGGTCCGGGGGCGTCACGGGCGGCCGGCCAAGCGATGCGTCACAACCCCCTCCCGGTGATCGTGCCGTGCCACCGCATTATCGCCGCCGGTGGCCGACTCTATGGATACAGTGGCAGCGTCGATCCGGCCGGCAGGGAGCTGGCCATCAAGCGGTCGCTGCTCGAATTAGAGGGGTCAACCAGGCAATGAAGCTCACCATGGTCGGCACCGGATACGTCGGGCTCGTGTCCGGGGCGTGTTTCTCGAATACCGGCAACGATGTCCACTGTCTGGACGTCGACGGACCGAAGATCGCGTTGCTCAACGACGGCAAGTGCCCGATCTATGAGCCCGGTCTGGCCGAACTCATGCGACGCAACAGCGGCCGGCTGATCTTTACGACCGACCCGGACGCGGCGTACGCCCAGGCCGAGATCATCTTCATCTGCGTCGGCACCCAGGCCGGGCCCGACGGCTCCCCCGACCTCACCTTTGTCATGCAGGCCGCCACGGACATCGCCGAAGCGATCGACCGCGTTGCCCCGCTGCCGACGCCACGACTGATCGTGGTCAAGTCGACCGTCCCGGTCGGGACCTGCGAGCGGGTGCGTGACACCATCAAGTCGATCACGAAGACGCCGTTCTACATCGCAAGCAACCCGGAGTTCCTCAAGGAAGGGGCCGCCGTCAGCGACTTCATGCGTCCGGACCGCGTGATCTGCGGCACCGAGTCCGACGAGGCGGCGGAGATTCTCCGCGACCTGTACCACCCGTTCGTGCGTCAGGGCAACCCGATCATCCAGATGGATATCCGCTCCTCAGAGATGGTCAAGTACGCCGGGAACGCGATGCTCGCGACAAAGATCAGTTTCATCAACGAGATCGCCATCCTGTGCGAGCACTTCGGCGCCGACATCGCCGCGGTACGGCAGGGCATCTGCGCCGACCACCGCATCGGCCGCCAGTTCCTTCATCCCGGTCTCGGGTACGGCGGCTCGTGCTTCCCGAAGGACATCCGGGCCATCATCGACATGGGCAAGACCGTCGGTTTCGACATGAAGCTTGCCGACGCCGTTCATACGGTCAATGAAGACCAGCGCGGCTATTTCTGGCGCAAGATAACCCAGCACTTCGGCGGGGACCTCAACGGCCGCACGCTCGGCTTCTGGGGGATCGCGTTCAAACCCGAAACCGATGATATCCGCGAGGCCCCGTCGCTGACACTGATCCAGAACGCCATGACCGCCGGCGCGACCGTCCGCGCGTTCGATCCGGTCGCCGCTGAGAACCTCAAGAAGGAACATCCCGAGATCACGACCACCGACGACATGTACTCGGTGCTCGACGGCTGCGACGCGCTGGTCATCTGCACGGAGTGGAGCGAGTTCCGCCAACCGGACTTCGCTCGGATGGCCCAGGCCATGCGGAAGCCGGTCATCTTCGACGGCCGCAACATCTACCGCCTCGCGACCATGCAGCGGGCAGGATTCACGTACTACTCCGTGGGCCGCGACCCGCTCGGAGCCAAGACCCACCGCAACGCTGCTACCATGGCACCCAG
>SMVB01248459.1_pt1 | contig 12699 bp, 15 predicted proteins | sample 2456461 | NCBI WGS metagenome assembly SMVB01 (sample SAMN11095934, study PRJNA526329) | marine sediment metagenome | biome: Marine sediment; feature: Surficial sediment; material: Deep marine sediment; isolation source: Hadal surficial sediment | place: Pacific Ocean | collected 2014-05 | depth...
TGACCATCGCGAGATTCGCAGGGCGATCGCCAAGGTGATCCCCGGCTACGAGAAAATCGGCGCCATCGACGACACGCGGCAGGAATTTCAGATCGCCGGGCGCACCTTCCACGAGCCGCGGTTCGCCACCGACAACGGACGGGCGCGGTTCCACGTCGTCGAGATTCCGGAACCCGCGGGCGGGCAGCTGCGGCTGATGACCGTGCGCTCCGAAGGTCAGTTCAACACCGTCGTCTACGAAGAGCACGACGTCTACCGCGGGCAGGAGCGCCGCGATGTCATCATGATGCACGCCGAGGACATCACCCGGCTCGGACTTGTCGTCGACCAGGCCGTCACGGTCCGCAGCGACGTTGGTGAAATGTCGAACATTCTCGTCCGCGAGGCGCCCGTCCGGCCCGGCAACGCGGTGATGTACTACCCCGAGGCCAACGCGATCATCCCCTCCGCGGCAGATCCGCAGTCGGGCACGCCGAGCTTCAAGCGGACACTGATCACCGTCGAGGCCGGCAACGGTCGCAGTTCCCGCACTTCGGCGGGTTCTCCTCGCCGAACCAGCGGCGGATGAAGATGCTGCGGCAGTCGTCGGTGTCCACGTAGTCGGTGATCGCCTGCAGCCGACGCACGTCGTGTTCCTTTTCGCCGGGGTGGCTCTTGGCCCGCAGGTGCTCCTGGATCTTCAGGTCCATCGGGTCGAACAGGAGAATGCAGTGCGACGGCCGCCCATCGCGGCCGGCGCGGCCCGCCTCCTGGGCGTACTGCTCCAGCGACCCCGGCACCTGGAAATGCATGATGTAGCGGATGTCGGGCTTGTCGATGCCCATCCCGAACGCGCTGGTCGCGACCATGACCATGCGGCGGCCCGACTTCATGAACTTCTTGAGCGCCTTGGCGCGCTCGTCCTTGGTCATTCCCCCGTGGTACCGCGCGGACGGGATCCGTGCCTTGACCAGGGCGCCGTGGACATCGTCCACCGCCGCCTTCGTCGAGCAGTAGACGATCCCCGGCCGGCGAAGCCGCCGCAGGAGCTTGCCGGCGCGGGCGATCTTGTGGTGGCCCGGGACGACCTCGGCCGAGAGCTTCAGGTTCGGCCTGTGCGGCGACGCGATGACGACCAGCGGATTCTTCATCTCCAGGCGCTTGAGAATGTCGTCCCGGACGTGCGGCGTCGCCGTGGCGGTCAACGCGAGCACCTGTTTGATCTTCAACGCGCGGCGGGCGTCGCCCAGCCGCAGGTACGACTTCCGGAAGTCGTGCCCCCACTCCGAAATGCAGTGGGCTTCGTCCACGCACAGCAGCTTCGGCCGCGCCGCCAGCAGGACCGCCCGGGCGTCCTCGCTCTCGATCGTTTCGGGCGTGGTCAGCACGATCAGCGAGCCGCCCTTTGCGACCCGCTCCAGGGCAGCGCGGCGTTCGGCCACCCGCAGCGTACTGTCGATTCTCACGACGGGAACGCCCCTCTTCCGCAGGGCGCCATACTGGTCCTGCATCAGGGCGATCAGCGGCGAGGCCACCAGCGTCGGCCGGTCGAAGAGCATGGCGGGCACCTGGTAGATCAGCGACTTGCCGTAACCGGTCGGCAGGACCGCAAGCGTGTCGCGGCCGTCCAGAACCGCCTGGATCGCCCTTGCCTGCTCCGGGCGGAGCTTGCGTATCCCGAAACGGCTGCGCGCGGTCTTCCTCACGACGACAGCCGCTCGTAGTCGTCGGGCGTGTTCACGTTCGCCAGCGCGGCGGCTTCTTCACGCGACACGGTGATCACCTCCGGAGACAGCTCGCGCACCAGCTCGTGGACCGCGCGTCGGCCCGCGTCGAGGTGCGACCGCACGGCGTCCAGCGCCTGCGCCCACACACGGACGGGCATCGGCCAGAAGTCGGCTTCGCCTTCAACCTGAAAGACCGTCGCCGCTCCGCCCGGCCCGGTCAGACGTCGAAGCAACGACGGCGTGATCAGCGGAAGGTCGCATGGACACACCAGGTACTGGGTGTCGCGGCCCGATGCCAGCAGCGCCTCGATGCCGCCCAGCGGCCCCTGCCCCGGCCGGAGGTCTTCGATCCGCGGCAGGTCCGTCTCGGCATCGCCGACGACGACCACGCGCCGGCAGACCTCGGCCATCACCGCGTGGACCGCCGCCAGCATCGTCGGGCCGCCGGGCAACGGCAACGAGTCCTTTCGCCGGCCCATACGCCGGCCGGCGCCGCCGGCGAGCACCGCGCCGGTGTGCGGCCATCTCTCAGGCAAGCTCGATCGTCTCCCCGGGCCTGACCTCACCACCTTCGACCACCCTGGCGTACGCGCCGCACCGACCGCGGATGGCGTCCTTGAGATCTTCGTGGATCGCGTCGAGCACGAAGCACGGCTTGCGTTTCCTGGTGAATTCGAGCTCCACGCCGCCGGACAGCCGCAGCCTGTCGCCCGGCGCGAGAGCGTCGACGTCGAACCCCCGCACGGTCAGGTTCTCCCCGGTCGCGCCCGGGCCGACCTGGAACCCCTCGTCCCGCAGGTCGTCGAGGACCTCGCCGTTGATGAGGCTGATCGCCTGCAGGGGCGTGTCGTGCTTGGCGTGATCGTGCGCGTCGCCCTCGAGGCCGGAACTGGTAACCCGGGCGACCGGAACCGCCCGCTTCGGGATTCCGCCTCCGGAGATGTTGACCGCGACGACTTCGCTCATGACCGGACATGATATATCCTTCTCGTCATGAAGGACTCGACGGATTCGACGTACTCGCTTGAAGGTCGCAAAGCGCTCGTCTGCGGCTCCACCCAGGGGATCGGCCACGCGTGTGCCGTCGCGATGGCGCGCCAAGGCGCGGCGGTCACGGTCATGGCCCGCAACGAGGAGCGTCTCCGGCAGGTCCGGGACGAACTGGCGACCGATCACGGCCAAACGCACGATTGCCTCGTCGCGGACTTCGCGGACTGGGAGCAGGTTCGCGCGCGCGTACAGGAGTACGTCGGCGCGAGCGGGCCCGTACACATCCTGCTCAACAACACCGGGGGCCCGCCGGCCGGGCCGCTGTTCGAGGCCGCTCCGGAGAACCTCGTCAAGGCGTTCGCCCAGCACATCCTCTGCAACGAGGTGCTGGCACAGGCGACGGCGCCGGGCATGCGCGACGCCGGCTACGGCCGGATCATCAACATCATCTCCAGCTCGGTCGTCATACCCATCAAGGGCCTCGGCATCTCGAACGTGACGCGCGGCGCCGTCGCCAACTGGGCGCGTACCCTGGCCGGCGAGCTCGGCCAGTTCGGCATCACGGTCAACAACATCCTGCCCGGCTACGTGGCGACGGGGCGACTGGGCTCGCTGATACAGACATGGGCCGGCCGCGACGGCATCTCGGCCGACGAGGTCGAGAAGAAGCTCATCGCGACCATACCGCTGAGCCGGTTGGCCTCACCGGACGAGATCGGCTCGGTCGCCGCGTTCCTGGCGTCACCGGCGGCGAGCTACGTCAACGGCATCAACATGCCGGTCGACGGCGGCCGCCTGGCCCGGCAATGAAGATCGCGAACACCATCGGCGGCGCGCTCGTGGAGCCAGCCGGCGGGGCGTACTTCGACGACGTCGATCCGGCCACCGGGACGGTGTGCGCGCAGGTGCCGGACAGTGACGAGCGCGACGTCGCCGCCGCCGTCGAAGCCGCGCAGCAGGCCTTCGAGGGATGGTCGCGGACGCCGGCGGACGAACGGTCGCGGCTGCTTTGCCGCCTCGCCGACCTGATCGAGCGGGACCTCGACGAGCTGGCACGGCTGGAGTCGATCGACACCGGCAAACCGCTGAGCGTCGCACGGAGCGTCGACATCCCCCGCGCGGTGGCCAATTTCAGGTTCTTTGCGACGGCGATCCTGCACACGTCGGGACAGTCGCACCAGACCGATACCAGCAGTGCATGCGCGATCAACATCACGCTCCGCAGCCCCCGTGGCGTTGCGGGTTTGATCTCACCCTGGAACCTGCCGCTGTACCTGTTGAGCTGGAAGGTCGCGCCGGCGCTGGCCACCGGCAATACCGCCGTGGGCAAGCCGTCGGAACTCACGCCGATGACCGCGCACCGGCTCGGCGAGCTGTCGATCGAAGCGGGCTTGCCGCCGGGCGTGCTCAACATCGTCCACGGCACCGGCGCCAAGACGGGCGCGGCGATCGTACGCCACCCCGACGTGCCGACGATCTCGTTCACCGGCGGTACCGACACTGGCGCGGACATCGCCCGCACCGCGGGGCCGATGTTCAAGCGCCTGGCCCTGGAGTGCGGCGGCAAGAACCCCACGATCGTCTTCGCCGACGCGGACTTCGACGACGCGCTGGCGACGAGCGTCCGCGCGGCGTTCTCCAACCAGGGCCAGATCTGCCTGTGCGGCTCGCGCCTGCTCGTCGAGCGGCCGGTCTACGAACGATTCGTCGAGCAATTCGTCGAACGCACGCGTACACTGCGGGTCGGCGACCCCATGGACCACGGGACGGACCTCGGCGCGCTGATCTCGGCCGAGCACCTCGCCAAGGTCGAGTCGTACGTCGCCCTGGCCCGGGCCGAGGGCGGCACCATCGCCTGCGGCGGGCGGCGGCCGGCACCCGAAAGCCTCGGCGACCGCTGCCGCGACGGCCTGTTCATGGAGCCGACCGTCGTCACGGGCCTCGACATGAATTGCCGGACCAACACGGAGGAGATCTTCGGCCCGCTGGTCACGATCATGCCCTTCGACGACGCGGATCATGCCGTCGAACTGGCCAACGCCACGCGGTACGGTCTCTCGGCGTCGGTCTGGACGCGCGACCTCGATCGCGCGCACCACGTGGCCGGGCGGCTGGATGCCGGCACCGTGTGGGTCAACTGCTGGCTGCTGCGCGATCTGCGCGTGCCCTTCGGCGGCATGAAGTCCAGCGGGCTCGGACGCGAGGGCGGCGACGAGGCGCTGCGTTTCTTCACGGAGCCCAAGAACGTCTGTATCAGGATGGGACCTCGATGAGCACACGCGCACCCGAACCCGTCGGCGCCTACCCGTACACGAAGCGCGTCGGCGACCTGTTGTTCCTCTCCGGCGTCGGCCCCCGCAAGCGCGGCAGCCCCGACATCCCGGACGGCATCGGCGCCCAATGCAGGGCGTGCTTCGGGAACGTCCGCGTGATCCTCGACGAGGCCGGGGCGTGCTGGGCCGACATCGTGGACGTGACGGTCTTTCTGACGAACATGAAACGCGACTTCGACGCCTACAACGCGATCTACGCCGAGTACTTCGCCGGCGCGGGGATGCCCAACCCGACGCGCACGACGGTCGAGGTCGGGGCGCTGCCGACCGCCATCGACGTCGAGCTGAAGGTGATCGCCTACTCGGCGATGACGAAGAAGTAGCGCCTGCCGCCGAACTCCCGGAACACGCCGGTGCCCAGGTCGCCGTCGTCGACCTCCTCGTCGATGGCCTGCATGACCGCCGGGTCGTGATCCGGGTCGTTGTTCTGGTAGCGGACCCCGAGCGCCGCCCTGACGCCGCCTCCGGGCGCCCTCGCCTGCCACAGGCCCCCGATCGGCGTTTCACGCTCCCACTTCATCGACTGGATGTATTCGCCGAAGCCGTCCGGAAGCTGGCCGGGCTGGGCATCCGGGTACTCGCCGCGGTCGAGTTCGTACCGCCTGGCAGCAGCCGCGAAGATCTTGCCGCTGTTGATGAACGCCGTCTGCCGCACCTGGCCGGAGATATCCACCGTTCCGGGAATGACGATCGCCGCCAGTATTCCGAGAATCACGATGACGATCATGATCTCGATGAGTGTGAACGCGCTGCGCATGGAGAGCCCTATCGTCCAATGCGTCCGGTCACTTTCGCAGGATGGCACGAACGGGGCTGGCATCGAACCCGGCCAGCTTCAGGGGCAGCGCGATCAGCTCGTACACGCCCGCCGGAACGTCCGCCAGCACCAGCCCCTCGAGAATCGCGATGTCGTTGGCCAGGAAGCGGCTGTGCGCCGGCAGGTCCTTGGCGTCGGCGGGATCGACGCTCGGCGTGTCCACGCCGACCAGCCGGACGCCGTGGCGGCCGAGGTGGTCGACCAGTTCCGGGCTCAACGCGGCGAAGTCGTCGTTCCAGTGCGTCGGATCGGGGTAGCTCCCGGTCGCGATGAGCAGCCGCTCGGTGTCGATGTCGGGCACCATCGCCCTTGTCACGGGCCCGCCGTCGACGTGGATCACGCGGCAGGGGCCGCAGTACAGCTCCAGCGGCTGCTGGTCGATCGTCCGCCCGTCGAGGCCGTAATGGCTCGGCGCATCGGCGTGGGCGCCGACGTGCACGGTGGACTTCCACGTCGACAGCGTCAACGGGTCCCCGCGGGACATGTCCAGCAGCACCTCGCGGCTCGACGGCGTGTCGCCGGGGAAGACCTTCAGGGCCGTGGTGATCGGGGGAGAGATGTCGTAGATCATCGAAGCACCCATGACAAGTATGACATGGCGGCGAGGACAAGACCGAAGAGCGTCGCCGCCGCGATCCCCAGTACGCGTTTCGCCCGCCGGGTGCGGGCGACCGCCTCGGCGTACGGAATCAGCGTGAACGACACGAGGTTGTACAGCGGCGTATACCACCGCGGAAGCAACCGGTGCAGCAGGCGCTCGGTCCGCTTCTTCATCCGGAACCGCGCCGACGCCACGTGGTCGCGCATCTCCAGGAAGTTGGCAATCGCAAGGTCGGCGATCGCGTCGGCGTGAATCTTCCGACCAAGATAGTACGCCTTCAGGGCCTGGCCCCGGTCAGAGCGGTGCTCGGCGAGACAGTCGGCCAGCAGCACGCAATCCTCGAAACCCGCGTTGATGCCCTGCCCGTAAAACGGCACGACCGCGTGGGCGGCGTCCCCGGCCAGCACGACGGTGTCGCGGTAATACCACGGGGCGCACCGGACGGTGACCAGCGAGCTCGTCGGATTGCGTTGGTAATCCGCCACGAGCGTCGGCATGAGCGGCACGGCGTCCGGGAACTGCTTCCTGAAGAACGACAGGATCTCGTCGTCGGTCTGCACGGCGTCGAAACTGTTCGGACCGTTGAACGGCCAGAAGCACGTGCACGTGAACGAGCGGTCCTTGTTCGGCAGCGCGATCATCATGGACCCGCCGCGCGGCCAGATGTGCAGCCCGCCCGGCGGCATCGCGAAGTCGCCGGTCGCGGTCGGCGGAATGCTCAGTTCCTTGTAGCCGTGGTCGAGGTACGACTGGCTGTAGTCGAACCGGTCGAGCCGCTGCAGGGCCCCGCGGACCACCGAGAACGCACCGTCGCAGCCGATCACAAGGTCCACGTCGTACTCGACCGGCCGCCCGCCGGCTCCCTCGATCACCGTCACCGACGGCCGCTCGACGTTGACGTCGACGCACCGGTTCTCGAACCGGAACCTGACGTTGTCGTACCGGTCGGCGCCCTCGATCAGCGCGATGTTCAACACGGCCCGCGAAACGGAGTTGATCGCGTCGGCCGGGTTCTTGCTGTACGGCTGGAACGTGACCTGGCCCGTCGGCGCGTGGATCATTCGCCCCGACATCGGGATCGCATCGGCAAGAATCTTCTCGGCCAGGCCGGCCCGGCGCAGGCCGTGTATCCCCCGGGCCGACAACGCCAGGTTGATCGACCGCCCGCCGAGGGCCCCCCGCACCCGCGGGTCCGGGCGGTGCTCGAAGACTTCGACGTCGTAGCCGGCCTCGGCGACCAGGCTCGCGAGCAACGCCCCGGACAACCCGGCGCCGACGATCGCGATCCGTTTCGCCGGCTCAGCCATGTTGCAACGCCTGGCTGAACCGCCAGACCTCATGGTAGGTGTTGTACAGCGGCGTCGGCGCGGCGCGGATCACGTCCGGGGAGCGGAAGTCGCAGACGAAGCCCTGCTCGTTCATCGCCTTGTGCCGTCGCTCCGGTTCGTCGCGGACGAGGATCGACAACTGGCAGCCCTGGGCCTCCGGGTCGGCCGGCGTGATGATCTCGGTGCCGTTTCGCTCCAGCAGCCACCGCAAGTAGCCGGTGAGTTTCATCGATTTGGCTCGCAGCGCGTCGAAGCCGGCCTCGTCGAAGATGTCCAGCGACGCCCGCAGCGCCGTCATGCAGAGGATCGGCGGGTTGCTGACCTGCCAGCCGGCGGCGCCCGGCTGGGGGATGAACCGGTCCTTGCGGTGCATCTGGAACCGGGTCTCGGGATCGTCGCCCCACCAGCCGGCGTACCGCTGCAGGTCGGGATCTCGGCCGTGCATCTCGTGGACGAAACACCCGCCGACCGAGCCGGGCCCGGCGTTGAGGTACTTGTACGTACACCAGCACGCGAAGTCGACGCCCCAGTCGTGCAGCCGCATCGGCACGTTGCCGGCGGCGTGGGCGAGGTCATAACCCACCATGCATCCGGCCCGCTTCGCCGCCGCAGTGATCCGCGCCATGTCGAAGACCTGGCCGGTCATGAAGTTGACGCCGGGCAGCCAGACCAGCGCGATCTCGGAGCCGTGCTCGTCGAGCACGGCCTCGACGTCCTCGGTGCGGATCACGTGCTCGCCGTCGCGGGGGGCGACCCGGACGATCGACTCGTCGGGGTCGAGGCCGCGTGACCGAAGGTGCGTGCGGACGGCGTAGATGTCCGACGGGAACGCCGGGTGCTCCATGAGAACCTTCGTCCGCGCGCCTTGGGGCCGGAAGAAGCTGACCATCATCAAGTGGATGTTCACCGTGAGACTGTTCATCATCACGACCTCGCCGGGGGTCGCGCCGACGATGCGTGCCGCGCTCTCCGAGAAGATCTCGTGGTACGAGTACCACGGCCGGCGGCCCTGGAGATGCGCGGCCACCGCGAGGTTCTGCCAGTCGTCGAGTTCCTCGGCGATCATCTGCCGGGCGGTCTTCGGCTGCAGGCCCAGCGAGTTGCCGCAGAAGTACACGGCGCCGCCGGGCACGTGAAACCGTTCGCGGAAGGACGCCAACGGATCGTCGGCGTCGAGGCCGCGCGCGAATTGCTCGGTGTCCTGGTAGTTCATAGCGCCAGGAACTCCCTGGCGGTGCCGCCCAGCAACTGCGCGCGTTGGGCGTCCGTGAAGGCCCCGATCGTCTCGACGAGTGCCCCGGGCTCGGCCTCGCCCAGCGGGAACGGGTAGTCCGATCCCAGGGCGACCCGGTCGGCCCCCATGAGCTCGACGAGGTACCGCAGCGCCGCCGCGTCGTGCACGAGCGAGTCGACGTAGAAACGCCGAACCATGTCCCGGGGCGGAGTCGAGGTTTCGGTCGCGCAGAGATCCGGCCGCACCTTGAACCCGTGCTCGATCCGCCCGATCGTATGGGGGAACCCCCCGCCGCCGTGGGCAAAGCCGATACGGAGGGCCGGCAGCCGCTCCAGCACGCCGCCGAAGATCACCGAACAGATCGCCAGAGTTGTCTCGGCGGGCATGCCGACCAGCCATGGCAGCCAGTATTTGCCCATGCGGTCGCGGCCGAGCATCTCCCACGGGTGGACGAACACGGCCGCGCCGAGGGCCGCCGCCGCCTCGAAGACGGGGAACAACGCCGGCTCGTCGAGGTTGTCCCCGTTGACGTTGCTGCCGATCTGGATGCCGGGCATGCCCAGGTCCTTCACGCACCGCTCCAGCTCGCCGACGGCGAGGTCCGCATCCTGCATCGGCACCGTGCCCAGCGCCGCGAACCGGCCCGGAAAGTCGGCGCAGACGCCGGCGAGGTGATCGTTGAGTATCCGCGACAGGTCCAGCGCGTCGGCGGGCTTCGCCCCGTAGCTGAACATGACCGGAACCGTCGAGAGCACCTGCAGGTGAACGCCGGTGCGGTCGCAGTCGGCGATCCGCACGTCCGGGTCCCAGAGGTTCGCCTCTACCTCCCGGAAGCTCTTGTCGTCGATCATCATCCTGGAGCAGCCATCGCAGGCGTGCTCCAGGCGGACCCAGCCGCCGTACCCGTACCGCTCGCGCAGGTCCGGCCACGTCTTCGGGAGCATGTGGGTGTGTAGATCGATCTTCACGGGGCAGAAGGCTACCTCTTGACTTCCATCAGTTCTTACGGTATATTCTGAATAGACAGAAATGAACCTCTCACCCGCCGTCCAGAAGTTCATCCTCCACTGGGGCGAAATGGGCCCTCGCTGGGGCATCAATCGTAGCGTGGCCCAGATCCATGCCCTGCTGTACCTGTCCGAAACGCCCCTGACGGCAGAGCAGATCGCCGAAACGCTTTCCCTGGCCAGGTCGAACGTTTCGGTCAGCCTCAAGGAACTTCAGGGCTGGCGGATCGTGCGGCAGGTCCCGGTCCTCGGCGACCGGCGCGAACACTTCGAGTCCATGGCCGACGTCTGGGAGATGTTCCAGACCGTCCTGGATGAGCGAAAGCGGCGCGAGATCGACCCCACGATGGCCGTCCTGCGGGAGTGCATCGAGATCGGCGGCACCGCCGAGGTCACCAAGCGCCTGGAGGGGATGCTGGCGTTCTTCGAAACCATGAGCGCGTGGTACCGGCAGATTCGCCGGTTGCCCCGGCCTGCCGTGATCCGGTTCGTGAAGATGGGGCGGAAGGTGCAGCAGATGCTTGGTATCTGAGGTTGATTTTTTTTCGCCGTTCGTTTCTCTTATTACAGAACTCGCAGAACACAAGGGGCGTGTCCTGTCCCTCCAATTGGAGCGATCACCGATGAAGCCGCTGTTCAAGGCCGACTGGGTCCGCGCGTTGTTCATGCACTTCCGTGTCGATCCGGGCGTCCTGCAACCCCAGATACCGCTTCCGCTGGACGTCCGCGACGGCCACGCGTATGTCAGCCTGGTCGCCTTCACAATGCGGGGGCTTCGGTTTGCCGCCGGCGGCAGGCTGGGCGCGTGGCTGGTCGCGACGGTTGCGACGCACGGGCTGCTCAACGTGCGGACCTATGTCACGCACAAAGGCGAGTCGGCGATCTACTTTATGAACGAGTGGATCCCCAACCGGCTCAGCGTGCTCGTGGGGCCGCACATCTACGGCCTGCCCTATCGATACGGCCGGCTCGACTACAGGCACGAGCACGAGTCCGGCTCCATCCGCGGCAGCGTCGAACCCGGCAGCGGCGGGCGGCTGGCCTGGCACACGTCGCTGCCGGTGGCCACGAGGTTCCGCACCAGCGCAGCCGGATCGCTGTCGGAGTTTCTGCTGGAGCGATACACCGCCTTTACCTATGCCCGCGGGCGTTTGCGGCTGTTCCGCATCCGACACGAGCCGTGGTGGCAGACACCCGTGGAGGCGGTCATCGACGACGACGACGCGCTGGCACAGACTGGGCCGTGGCACGCCGCGGCGACGCTCGTCGAGTCCTGCTATTCGCCGGGCGTCAACGGCGTCCTGATCGGCCCGCCGCGACGCGTCACTCGCGTTCGATGACAATCTTCGGTTCGAAGATGATCCGCTTCACCGGCGTGGGCTTGCCGTTGGCCGTCCCGCACTTCGTACATATATTCAGCGCGGCGTCTGCCCAGAACGCTTCCATCGTCTCCGCGAAGTGCTTGACGATGTCCGCGCAGTCGAACTGCTTGTCGTAGACGAGTTCGCCGCAGTTGTCGCAGTAGAACTGCATATGCTCGGTCTCACCGGGCGGCCGCCGACGCTCGACCACGACGCCAATCGTGCCCGGCGGCCGAGTGGGAGCATGCGGGACGCCGCCCGGAAGAAAGAAAGTCTCGCCCTCCCGGATCGGGATGTCCTTGATCCCGCCGTTCTCGCGGATCCGGACGACGATGTCGCCCTTGACCTGGAAGAAGTACTCCTCGGAGTTGGAGACGTGAAAGTCGTTCCGGGCGTTCGGCCCGCCGACGACCATCACGAAGAAGTCCTGTCCGTCGTAGAGATACTTGTTCCCGACCGGCGGCTTGAGCTGGTCCCGGTTGGCGGAGACCCACTTCAAGAGGTCGACCGGCATCGCAATGGCGGTGGTGGCGGTCATGACGGCAACTCCTCATATGGTGCTCTGACCGTACGATATCCGCTAAGCTACCCGCGTGCCCGACAAGCCCGCACAGTTCAGCTGGACCGCCCACCCCGCACGCGAACGGATCGGTCCCGCGATCGTGGGGCTTGTCATCGTCGTCGCCTTCGCTGCCGCCGTGTGGGTGGCGTCCGGGAGCGTGACCTGGGCGGTATTCTCGGTGGTCATCCTTGTCGGAGCTCTCAATCGATTCTATTTCCGAAGTCGGTTCGACATCGACGCCGACGGCATCACGGCCCGCTTCCCGCTTCGCACAAAGCGGTTCCGGTGGGCGGATGTGCGGCGGTTCGTCGTCGATGACAACGGCGGTTTCCTCTCGCCGAGCGCCAAGCGGACTCGACTTGACGCATGGCAGGGACTCCACGTTCTCTTCGGCTCCCAACGCGATCCCGTGATCGAGCATATCCGCTCGCACCTCGCTGGAGGGGACGGCGCATGGGTTCGGTGAGGGACGGCGTCCGGCACGCGTTCGCCGTCGATCCACCCGGACCGGCGACACCGACGCCTGAGCAGCAACCCGCGATTGACTGGCTCTGCAAACAGGTCGCCAAACGCCACCTGACGACACCCGGTCTGATCGCCCTGGAGATGTCGCGGCCGCTGAACTACGTCTTTGCCCAGGGGATGCACTTCTTCTCGCCCGGTGTGTGGGCGCTTGTCCGCCCGCAGCGCTACGAAGACTACACGCACTTCGCGGTCTTCATGGAGCACCGCGGCGCCATGGAGTACCTCGAACGGCGCA
>SMVB01129442.1_pt1 | contig 12698 bp, 14 predicted proteins | sample 2456461 | NCBI WGS metagenome assembly SMVB01 (sample SAMN11095934, study PRJNA526329) | marine sediment metagenome | biome: Marine sediment; feature: Surficial sediment; material: Deep marine sediment; isolation source: Hadal surficial sediment | place: Pacific Ocean | collected 2014-05 | depth...
CTAGCCCGCATATCTCAACGCCCTCCTGCTGCGGGCTAGGCCGCTAGCCTTCCGAAGGCTCCGACCGATGGCGGGGACGTCGTGGAAACCGGCGCGGCTCACTCCCAGCGCCGAGCCTCGACGGGATCGACCCGAGCGGCCGGCGGTTTCAAGCTCGAGCAGGGTGGCGACGCCCATCCGCGGATCCGGCTGCGGCGATGCGCCTGCACGCGCTATAATCCCGAGGGCGCACTCGCGCCCCGCTGATCACGTTGTTTGACCCCACGCGGGTCCCCGAACCGCCGAAATCATGATCTCGAAGCTCCGAAACATCGCCATCATTGCGCACGTCGACCACGGCAAGACGACGCTCGTGGACGAGCTGCTCAAGCAGTCGGGCACGGTCGACACGCGCAAGGAGCTGCCCGACCGCATCCTCGACTCGAACGACCTCGAGCGCGAGCGCGGCATCACGATCCTGGCGAAAAACATCGCCATCCGCTGGCATGACTACCGCATCAACATCGTCGATACTCCCGGCCACGCCGACTTCGGCGGCGAAGTCGAGCGCATCCTGTCAATGGTCGATTCCGTCCTGCTGCTCGTCGATGCGGTGGACGGCCCGATGCCCCAGACCCGATTCGTCACGCAGAAAGCGTTCGCCCACGGCCTCCATCCGATCGTCGTGATCAACAAGATCGACCGCGACGCGGCGCGGCCCCACTGGGTGCTCGACGAAACCTTCGACCTTTTCGACCGGCTCGGCGCCACCGACGAGCAACTCGACTTCCCGGTGCTTTACACGTCCGCGATCAACGGCACCGCGACGCTCGATCTCGACACCCCGGGCACCGACATGGCGCCGCTGTTTCAGGCCATCGTCGATAACGTGCCGGCGCCCGACGTTGATCCCGACGGCCCGTTGCAGCTCCAGGTCAGCTCGCTCGACTACTCCTCGTACGTAGGCGCCATCGGCATCGGTCGTATCACCCGCGGAACGCTGACGCGCAACATGCCGGTCACCGTTATCGATCGCGAAGGCGGCGAGCGAACCGAACGGATATTGCAGGTATTGGGCTTCGAAGGCCTCGATCGCGCCGAGGTGGAGAGCGCTGCCGCCGGCGATATCGTTGCTTTCAGCGGCATCGCCGAGCCGCGGATTTCCGACACACTCTGCGATCGTGAGCATATCGAAGCATTGCCGGCACTGACCATCGACGAGCCGACGATCAGCATGACCTTCGAGACCAACACCTCGCCGCTCACCGGCAAGGACGGCAAGTACGTGACCAGCCGGCAGCTACGCGAGCGGCTCGCCCGCGAGGCACTCCACAACGTCGCGCTGCGGGTGGAACCCACCGACAGCCCCGACCGCTTCAGCGTCGCGGGCCGCGGCGAGCTGCACCTGTCGATCCTGCTCGAGACCATGCGGCGCGAGGGCTACGAGCTCGCGGTCTCCCGACCCCGCGTCCTCGTTCTGGAGATCGACGGGGAGCGTCACGAGCCGTTCGAGCAGCTCAGCGTCGACATCGAGGACATCCATCAAGGGGCGGTCATGGAAGCGCTGGGCTCGCGCGGCGGCGACCTGCAGGACATGCGTCCGGACGGCAAGGGCCGGGTGCGGCTCGACTACCTCATCCCGACGCGCGGCCTGATCGGCTTCCAGTCGGAGTTTCGCACCATGACCTCGGGAAGCGGCATCTTCGTGCACAGCTTCGATCATCATGGGCCGATCAAGAAGGTCGCCCGCACCCGCCGCCCCAACGGCGCCCTGGTGTCGATGGCCGCCGGCAAGGCGCTCGGCTTCGCGCTCTTCAACCTGCAGGAGCGCGGCCAACTCATGATCGGCCCCGGCGACGAGGTCTACGAGGGGCAGATCATCGGCGTCAACGCGCGCGACCGCGACTTGACGGTCAACCCGCTCAAGGGCAAGAAGCTCACCAACATGCGCGCCTCCGGCAAGGACGACGCCATCGCACTGACACCGCCGACCCGCTTCACCCTCGAGGAAGCATTGGAGTTTCTCGAGGACGACGAGCTCCTCGAGGTGACGCCGAGCTTCCTGCGGCTGCGCAAGCGACACCTGAAGGAACACGAGCGGCGGAAGGCTGCGAAAGGCGCCGCGGCTCTCGTCTGAGGCCTGGCCCCGGCATTCCCGTGCACGACCGCCGCCAGAGGCCGGTCAACCCGCTCCCTGCTGCTGGATGAGGGCGCGGTCAATCGCCGGTCGCCTCGAGCGCCAGGTCGGGGATTCCGCCGAAATCGACAGCATTGCGGCTGAGCAGGAGAGCCCCCATCGCTGCCGCGGTCACCCCGATGGCGACGTCGGCGGCACGCCGGCGCGGCGAGCCGAGATTCTGAAACACCTCGGCCGTCACAACAGCCAGCTCTTCGGAGAAGGGGATGATGCCGTCGTCGAAAAAGAACGAGCGGGCAACCGCGAGCTGATCCGGTGTGCGCGGACCGCGGGCAAACTCGTACCACGCCACCGCGCTCATCTGGATCTCGGCGTCGGAGGCGGCCAGCTCGAGAAGACGTGTGCGCTCGGATCCGTTGCCCGCCAGCGCGAGAACTAGAAAGTTCGTATCGAGATGAACGAGCATCAGAAGCCCTCGGCCTCGGCCTCGAGCCGGCGGATTTCCTCTTCCGCGTCGTGCCCGTCGAAGAGCTCGAACAGTCGCTCCAATGACTTCACCCGATCACGCCGGCTCCCTTCCGGCACGCCGAACACGGCATCGCGGTGACGCACCACGGCCCGGCGGATGGCTTCGGACGTCGAGCAACCGTACTGATTGGCCAGTTGCCGCGCCGCCGCGCGGGTGTCCTCATCGAGAAGAATCGTCGTGCGCTTATACATATCATATATATTATATGTATCGCTGGATCAAAGACACCGCGCCCCGATACGATGAGATGGTCGCGGGTGGGCGGATTTGGCTCGATTCGGCGGGAGCCAGGCAGGCTATCCGAATCGGTGGATCGTGCGACCGGCGCTCAGGACCTCGACGGCGTTGCCGACGCCCCGCCCATGCGGGCGATGAACCAGGTACCGACGACGGCGCCGATAGGCGGCATGAAGATCACCCAGTTCTGCGCCTCGAGACCGCGTCCCAGGAGGAACACGCTGAACGCCACGAAGGCCCACATGATGCACATGGTGATCAGCTTGGCCCTCATCGGCATCGGCGTGGAGCCGTCGATGTAGCCGAGAAACGGCGCGAACAGGCGGTTGCGGATCAACCGCTCCTCCAGCCACGGGCAGCTACGGGTGAACAGGTAGGTCGCCATGATCAGAAAGATCGTCGTCGGCAGCCCGGGCACGACAACGCCGAGGGCCGCCAACCCGACGCACGCGACGCCGGCGGCGGCGAGCAGCAGACGATACGGCGAGAATCGCCGCAGCCGCTGCGAGAGGGTTTCGCTGGTGTTCAGAGGGCTCACGATCCCTGAATCCTACCGAGCCCACCGGCGTTCGACAAACCGGCGCCCGGATCTCGCCCAGCCATTTGGTGTTGGCGCTGCCCACGAAGCCGGGCACGATGGCGCGCAGCGGGTAACCGTGGTCGGGCGGACTCGGCACGAATCCCGAATGCGCTCGACGATCTGTCGGCCTCGGCGCTACCCGGGTGTGGAAGTCGACGCTCCCGGTTCATGCAAGTGTCTCCGAGCTGGCAAGATTAGCAGCGTGCTGAAAGACTCTCTGTGAGAGTTTCCAGCACAGCGTTCAGTTTTTTGCACAGCCTGGATATCTCAACGGGTCGCTCGCGCAGCCGTGACCCGTTGAGATGTCCGCGCTAGAAACCCACAGCAATTTTCCATCAGCAGGAGAGGCTACCTTGTTCATCGCTATGAATCGGTTCCGCGTCGCCCTCGGGTCGGAAGAAGTCTTCGAAGAATTGTGGCGCAACCGCGACTCGCACCTCGACGACGTCCCGGGGTTCCGCAAGTTCCATCTATTGAAGGGCCCGACCGATGAGGAATGCACGCTGTATTCCTCGCACTCCGAGTGGGAGTCGCGCCAGGCGTTCACCGACTGGACCGAGTCGGAAGCCTTCCAGAAGGCCCACTCCAACGCCCGCGCGCCGCAAGGCACCTACCTCGGGCACCCGGAATTCGAAGGGTTCGAGGTGATTCTTTAGCGGCCGTTAGTCGCGCCAGAAGCGTGGGCTGCTTCCTAAGGCCCGTCGAGATTCAACCCGTCACCTGGGCTGCGACGGCCCGTCGGCGAGGATCGAAGCGCAAGGGTAGAATGGCGCTTTCCACTCGCCAGGGATCGGGTTCGCCGGAGGTGCCGAGCTTCGATGAAGCACGATGAAATCGCGGTCATCGATTTTGGTGGCCAGTACGCCCACCTGATCGCCACCAAGGTCCGGCGCCAGGGCGTCCTCGCCGAGATTCGCCAGCCGGAAGACCCGATCGAGGCGTTCGAAGGGTTCAAGGGGATCATCATCTCCGGCAGCCCCTCCCTTGCCTCGCACGGCGAGGACTCCGAGTACACCCACGCTATCTATGACCTCGACGTGCCGATCATCGGCTTCTGCTTCGGTCATCAGGAGATCGCCCGCCACTACGGCGGGAAGATCGTCCACGGCGGCCGCGAGTGGGGTAAAGCGAACCTGCACCTGACCGGCGAGCACCCGCTGTTCGCCGGCCTCGGCCCGGTCGAGGAGGTGTTCATGAGCCACTACGATTCGGTAGCGAGCATCGGCGCCGACTTCCGGGAGCTCGGCTACAGCAAGGCTACCGACGGCAGCGAGGGGCACCGTTTCGCGGCGATCGCCTCCGACACGCTGCGCCGCTACGGCCTGCAGTTCCACCCCGAGGTCGACGACACGGTGCACGGCGACCGGATCATCAGAAACTTCGTCCTCGATATCTGCGGCTGCGAGCCCTCGTGGACCATGGACGGCTACGTCGACGAGGAATCCGAACGCTTGCGGCAGCAGGTCGATGGCGGCGCCGTCTTCCTGCTCGCTTCGGGCGGCGTCGACTCGACGGTGGCCGCGGTGCTGATCGCCCGCGCTCTCGGTCCCGAACGCCTCCACTTGCTGCACATCGACAACGGCTTGATGCGCAAGAACGAGAGCGCCGAGGTCGTCGAGTACTTCGAGGAGATTGGCCTCGGCGACAACCTGGCGTTCGTCGACGCCTCCGAGACCTTCCTGGCGGCGCTCGAAGGGGTGATCGAGCCCGAGCACAAGCGGCGCATCATCGGTGACACCTTCATCGAGGTGTTCAACCGCGAGGCCGAGCGCCTCGATATCGCCGATTACTTGCTCGGGCAGGGGACGATCTATCCGGACACGATCGAGACGGGGGCCGGCAAACGGTCCGACACCATCAAGACGCATCACAACCGGGTGCCGGTGATCGAGCAGATGATCGAGGCGGGCCGCGTCGTCGAGCCGCTCGTCGAGCTCTACAAGGTCGAGGTGCGCGAGCTCGGTGTGAAGCTCGGCATTCCCGACAAGCTCGTGGAGCGGCATCCGTTCCCCGGCCCCGGGCTCGGCGTTCGGCTGCTGTGCAGCACCGGCGAGGACGACCGCACCGGCTTTGACGAGATCGAGCCCGCTCTCGGCCCGATCGCCGCACGCTTCGGGCTCCAGGCGCTGGCGTTACCGATCCGGTCGGTCGGGGTGAAAGCCGATCTGCGCGCCTACGAGCACCCGGTGATGCTCAGCGGCGAGGCGTCGTGGGACACGCTGATCCAGGCCACCTCGGCGATCACCGCCGACGCCCCCGGCATCAACCGGTGCGTGTGGAACCTAGTGCCCGAGGCTCCGGCCGACGCCCACGCGGTGGCCGGCACCGTTACCCGCCGGCGCCTCGACCTGCTGCGCGAGGCCGACGCCATCGTCATGCAGGCCCTCGAGCGTCACGGCCTCTACGCCGCCGTGTGGCAGTGCCCGACGGTTCTGGTGCCCTGTGCCCTCGAGTATGCGGCCGGCGGGGTGGGCGGGGGTCCGCGAGGCGAGATGATCGTCGTCCGCCCGGTAGCGTCGCAACGGGCGATGACGGCACGCCCGGTCGAGCTCCCCGCCGCGATGATCGCCGACTTGCGTCGCGACATCCTGGCACTCGACGGGATCACGGCGCTGGCGCTCGACCTGACGTCGAAACCGCCGGGCACGATCGAGTGGGAGTGAGTCGGGCCGGCTGCGGCGCCGCTCGCGGGATCGATCGTGACCGCTCGCGAGCTCGTCAGCGCTCTCGCGGCGCCGGCCGCAGGATCGCATAGGCCGGCAAACCGATCGCTCCGAATCGCTTGGCGACCTCGCGCATCGGCGAGGCGTTCAGATCCTCGGTGTGGTACTTGACCTTGACGTAATCCTCGAGGCGCGCCTCGACGGCGGGGTCCTTGAGCGTCGTCTGATCCATGACCAGGCAGTTCTTGCACCATGTCGCCCACATGTCCACCAGCACGAGCTTGTCCTCGGCAAGCGCTTCCTCGAGCCCGGCCGACAGCGAAGCGTGCCAGCCCTCATCGAGAAGCTCCTGCACGCTGCCGGCCACCTCGTCGGCATCGACCCAGTACTGGCTGAACAGCTCGTACGACAGGAACGAGTAGTAGGCAGCGGTCGCCAGGATGAACACGCCGAAGACGTGCTTGACCTTGTTCATCCAGGGTCCCGGCCGGGGCATGACCGATAGCCCGCTGCCAGCGACCGGCCACGGCAAAGCCATGCCGAGGCCGAGGACGAAGGGCAGGACGAGCGCCAGCGTCGTGCCGGTCGCATACAGGTTGCTGGAGAAGACGATCACCTGGATGACCACTGGCGCGACGCACGCTCCGGCCAGCAATGCCGCCACCGCTCCCATGCCGAAGGCGAGAAAGAAAGAACCTTTGCTCGAGCCACCGAAATTGAACTTCGACTGCAGCCGCGAGAAGTCGATGACGATCTTGTCGAACATCGCCAGCGCCAGGACCACGAAGAGCACCGCAATACCGAGGTTGAACCACGGCGAGGCGTTGATCGTGCCGAACGTACCGGCGGTGAGAATCACGACCAGGCCGAGGATCCCGTACACCGCCGCCATCGCCAGCCCGTAGACGCTGCCGAGGGCAAAACCGCGCGCCCGCGACCCCGCCTGCGCCCCGGCGCCGATGATCGCCAGGTTGATCGGGATCATCGGCAGCACGCACGGCGTGAGGTTGAGCGCGAGGCCGCCGATGAGCGTCAACAGGACGATCGCGAGAGGACCGCGGCCGGCAAAAAAGCCCTCGTTGCCGCGCCCAGATTCGGCAGCGTCGATGAACTCCAGGAAATCGTCGACGGGAAGAAACCCGCCCGTCGTGCCGGCGATCTCGAAGTCGTCGAGCCGTGCGAGGACCCCGGCATCATCAGCCACGACATCGACGTCGCCGCCGTCGCCGGCACTCTTGGCAGCGCCGAACCAGAAATCGTCCGGGTCCAGCTCGACCGGATCGGCGTCGAACACCATGCCGACAAACAGCTCGGCATCGGCGGGCTCGAGCTCGCCACCAGCGGCATCGGGCGCGCCGGGCGCCGCCAGGACGCGGACGAGGAACTCGAACGGCTCCTGGGTCGGCGCGTAACAGGTGGTCTCGTCGCACGACTGATAGCGCAGCACCGCCGGCACGACATGCTCCCCGGGCTCGATATCTTCGGCAAGGGCCAACTCGACACCGATGACGAACTCTTCGTTGAAAACGACTAACTCGATACCCACCTGCAAGAGCACGGAAGCCTCGGGAAAGGCCAGCTTCCGTACCTCAACGCCTTCGGGAGCATTCAGCACCAGGCTGGTCGGAATCAGAAAAGGATCGAGCGGCGCCTCCGAATTGACGTGATATCCGTCGTCGAGCCGGACCTCCACCGCCATCCGGAACGTTTCGCCGGGTCGGGCGCCGGCGGCCTGATAGCGCGGTGTGACCTTGATGCTGCTCGGACCGCGCTGCGCGGCAGCGGAGCCGGAAACCGGCATGATGGCGAGCACCACGACGACGGTGAGTTGGAGGCTTGAAAGGCGCAATACCGTGACGTTGGCGAAAACCGGTTGGCTCAGGGGCTACTACACTCAATTCTAGTCGACGCGGGCCGCTGTTTGCAGGTCGCGGTGCGATCGGAGCGTCGGCGCCGGAACGCCTCGCGCCGCCACGGAAACATCGCACGCGAGTAACATGGTGCCGTTCACTCGCCCAGGATTCGAGAGTCGCGCCTTGTTTCGCATGTTTGAAAAGTATCTTGAGCAACTCGGCGAGCGGCGCGGCATGTTGCTGCTCGCTTCGATTCTCATCTGGGTATCGATCCTGCTGGCGATCTACGCCTACGGCATCGGGATGGGCGGCATCGCGGTATGGCGGATCAGCGGCGACGCCTACCGGGCAATCTCGGAGATCGTCACCGACCGGGCCTACGGCGGCGATCTCTGGGCGATCTTCATGGGCGCGGTCGTCTGGATTCTGCTGATCATCCTGGTCTTCCCACTGCGCGCCGCCCGTGCGGTCCGGCGCAACTATCGACGCCAGGAGAGGCGGGCCCAGAAGGCGCTCACTGAAATCGAAGCACGGATCTTCGCGGCCGACGACCGCTCGAGCAATGTCCACAGCCCGCAGGAGCGCCTCGCCCGCCGGGCGTTGAGCGATATCGAAACCGAGCTGCTCGGCGAGCCCCAGCCCGCCGACCTGACCATCGAGGAGCGAATCATCAAACTACGCGACGGCTAGCCCTGCTGGAAGAACGGGATGCCGAGGACCACGGAGGCGACGATCGAGGCGCCGAACAGGCCGAGGCAGGCGAGCCCGATCAGCATGTGAGTCGGGCTTTCTTCCTCGAGGGGATCCATGATACGCGCCGCCAGCCAGCCGCCCGCATAACCGCCGAGGTGGGCCCAGTTGTCGATCATGGGAACGATCAGGCCGATGACCACAAAGATCGTCACGTACCGCCAGATCACCTCCCCCATCGCCGAATGACCGGTGCGCTTGCTGTACACCATCAGGGCGCCGAAGAGGCCGAATAGCGGCGCCGAAGCTCCGACGGTTCTGAAGGCACCGGCGAACGGGCCGAGCGGCAGGAAGAACATGAACGACGTGAGGGCGAAGCCGCACACTGATGCCGCCGTGTAGATGATCATCAGGCGACCCACGCCGTAGTACTCCTGCACCACCGGCATGATCTGCCGTAGCCACATCATGTTCATACCGATGTGCAACAGCCCGCCGTGCAGAAAAGCGGCGCTCAGAACGGTCCACCAGCGACCGAAGCCGAAGATCGGCTGCGCGCCGCTGGCGCCGAAGAGAAAAAGCGAGCGGCCGCTCGGCGACAGAATCGAGAGCCCGCCGTTGGTCATGTTCTGCCAATCGCTGAGCAGCGAGACGGCGTACATGGCGACGCACGCGGTGAAGACGAGCTCGGTGAAGCCGAAGTCCAGGCCGATCTTTTTCAGCAGCGGTGCGAAGCCCCACAGCCCCGGGTTGCGACGGCCGCAACTGAAGCACTCGGGATCCTGCACGCCGACAAGGCGACCGCAGCCCGGGCACACGATGGATCCGCTGGTCTGACGCTGGAACATCGCCTCAGTCTACACAGGTCGTCATCCCGTGGCAGGCGCCCTCACCCGCGGTTGCTCGACGCCCTCTGGGTCGTCCCGATCCGCGTCCCAGCGCCGTCGTTGTCGGCGGATGGGACAGAGAAAACCCACGGGTCCCCACGCCCGGCAATCCGCCACGAAGAACTTCACCTGCGCCCGGGCGTACGGGGGCGGCGAGCCGGACGGCGAACCGATTCTCGGCCGCAGCTCGCGCTACGCCGCCTTCTGGTGGTCGCCCGACGGCACGACGCTGCGCGTGCAGCGGATGAACCGCGGGCAGGACAAGAGCTGGGACACTCAGGTGATGTCTTTGAGCGTCAGACCCTGTTTCTTCAGGTAGGGCAGCAGCCCCTGGCGGGTAATCGTGCGCAGGGTGCTCACCGCGACCCGCACGCGGACCGTGCGTCCGAGCTCGGGGATGAAGATCCGCTTCCTTTGCAGGTTCGGAAGCTGGCGCCGCTTGGTCTTGTTGTTGGCGTGGGAAACGTTGTTTCCCGCCAGCCCGCCCTTGCCGGTGATGGCGCAGCGTCGAGACATTACTTTTCTTCCTTGTAAAGCACGTGACGTCGCAATACGGGGTCGTATTTGCGCAGCTCGAGCCGATCGGGAGAATTGCGCTTGTTCTTTTCCGTGTAGTAACGATGCGGGCTTTCGGTGCTCCGCATCTTCACGTGTACGCGCGGACCTCTCTTGGCCATCGTGGGCGCTCCTGTTCAACGAGCTTGTCTTGAAAGATAAGAAAACCCGCAAGCGCGAACGCGCAACGCGGGGCTGCGTGTCCCTGCGGATCAAGCGCAAATGATACCAGAAATGGGCGCTGCGTCGATATCCGCGCCGGCCCGCTCCTCACAGACTTTTCAACGGGTCGCTGCTCCGCGAGCGCGATGGTGCGCAATGACTTCGCGGCGCTTTGGGGGTGCCGGGGCTCTTCAGCACCCAGCGATCAGAAGGCCCCCGACAGTACGACGAGCCCGGCGACGATGAAGCCGGCGCCCGCCAGGCGCGCCACCAGCTTGCCTCGCGGCAGGACCTTCTCGAGGAGCACCAATGCGGCCAGCGTCGCGATCCAGACCAGGTTCATGACCCCACCGACGAACAGCAAAGCCATCAAAAACCAGCAGCAACCGATACAATAGACGCCGTGGTCGAGGCCCATCAGCAAGGCGCCGCCCTTGCCGCGGCGCCAATGCTGCATGAGGAATTGCACCGGCGAGCGGCAATGTTGCAGGCAGGCGTCTTTGACCGGTGTGAGCTGATACACGCCGGCGGCCAACAGCAGGCCGGCGCCGAGAAGCGGGCTGGTGCTCACCATCATCGGCGACAGCAACGCCAGCCGCTCGAGGCTCCACTGCAGAAACGTGGCAACGGCGCTGAACCCCGTCCACGCCAGCAGATAACCGGCCGCGAAGACGACGGTGCCGAAGGCGCCGTCGCGGCCCGCTCCCTGCTGCCGATGCATCTTGACGTGCAGCAGGATCATCGGGCTGGCCGATGGCAGCATCATCGCCACCATCATCACCGACCACATGAGAAACATGAAGACAAAGTCCCGCGCCGACCAGGCGGTCAACCGCGGGCTCATCGCGCCGGCAGCCGCCGGCATCGCTCCGCCGTCCATCGCCATACCGCCCATGTCCGCCGCGAGGCCGAACAGATAGGCCCACGAGAGCACGGTGAGCACGACGATGCCGCCGATCGTCACCCAGCGGTCGCGCCGGAAGATCGCCTCGAGAGAAGACGCCAACGGCTCGGGCGGAGCCGCGACCCCTGGTTCACTCACGTTTCGATCAGCGAACCACGCCTTGCGCCGTCATGTGCAGGATCGCGAAATGGGCGTGGGCGTTCTCGGTGTCGAGACTGACGGGCCCCGGCGCGGTCACCGTGCTGCTCGCGTACTCGGCCTCGTTGTACTCGAAACCGGTCGGGAGCGTCACCCGAGCGCGATGCTCGGCGCCTGTCGCCGCGTTGACGATCGGCGTCGCCTTGGCGTCGACTACCCCCTCGACCGCGAAGTGAGCGCGTCGGGAGTCCAGGTCGGCGTCCCACGAGATCGGTAGAAACCGCGGCTCGTGCATTGTTGTCAGCGTACTCGCAAAGACGTTGAAGATGGTGGCCCCGGGCTCGGTTTCCTGCCCCGAGAGGATGGTCAGCAACGCCTGTCGCTGCTCGTCGGTAGCGCTCTCGTCGACAATGACCTGCGCCTCGCCGTTGCCTTCGTGAATAGCCTTGGGCCAAGCGAACAGCCCGACCCACGTCACGCCGTCGAGCGATACGTCATTGAAGTGCCCCTCGTCGATGCGCATCCCCATCGCGGCGCGACAATCACCGTGCGTCGGCAGGGCGTTGAATTGGCACGGGCAGCCATAGTCGCAGTTACAGGTCGAGACCGACAGGCCCTCTATTTCCCAGTCCGCGTACGCCATGGAACACCCCTTGGTCGACTCGAAAAACGGCGATGGTGCTTCAAAAGACGGTGATGGCCGCCTCGAAAGACACTGACGAGGAAGGCTAGCCGTCGCCCTGTTTCGCGTCAAACAACCTCATGGTGTGCGGCCCGAGGCAACCCCAAGAACAGGCCGTTGCGGAACCACGATGGTCCGGCACTAACGCAGGTGCTCGTCGAAGAACGCGATCGTCCGATCCCACGCCAGGGTGGCGGCGGCTTCGTCGTAGCGCGGCGTCGTGTCGTTGTGGAAGCCGTGGTTGACGCCCTCGTAGATGTAGGCCGTGTAGGTCTTGCCGTTCGCCTGCAGCGCTTCTTCGTAGGCCGGCCAACCAGCGTTGACGCGGGTGTCCAGGCCGCCGTACTGAAGAAGCAGCGGTGCGTTGATACGCGGTACGTCTTCGGCGTCGGGTTGACCGCCGTAGAAGGGAACGCCGGCCGCCAGGTCGGGAATCCGCACCGCCAAGGCGTTGACCACACCGCCCCCGTAGCAAAAACCGACGGCGCCGACCCTTCCCGTGCATCCGGGGTACGACTGCAAGAACTCGACCGCGGCGACGAAGTCTTCGAGCATCTCGTCGCGGTCGCGCTGGCGCTGCAGGGCGCGGCCATCGTCGTCGTTGCCGGGGTAGCCGCCGAGTGGCGTCAGGGCGTCGGGGCCGAAGGCCAGAAAGCCGGCCAGCGCCGCGCGCCGCACGACGTCCTCGATGTGCGGGTTGAG
>SMVB01166261.1_pt1 | contig 12695 bp, 6 predicted proteins | sample 2456461 | NCBI WGS metagenome assembly SMVB01 (sample SAMN11095934, study PRJNA526329) | marine sediment metagenome | biome: Marine sediment; feature: Surficial sediment; material: Deep marine sediment; isolation source: Hadal surficial sediment | place: Pacific Ocean | collected 2014-05 | depth 0-1...
CCGAGCGTTCCCATCGCCACGGGTTGGATCAGATCCACAGCGCGCCGATCATCCGTGCACCTGATGTCCGCAATCCACGCTTCGTGCGTGACCTCGGCGGCCGCCAGGTACTCGATGAGCCTGGCCCGGTCCTGGGCCGAAAGCCCCGATGCCTGCCGAGCCATGACACCCTCGCTCAGCGCGTACCTGAGATCGTCGGCACTGGTCGCCTGTAGGATGGCGAGCGTCGGCGCGCGAGCGTCGCCCCCGTCATGACAGGAGGCGCACTCCTGCTGGTAGACGGCCAAGCCGGGATGCGCGGCGTCCACCGCTTGAGCCAAGGCATCGGCCGGCAGATAGACGCTCGACCCACCAACCGCGAGCGCGGCGATAACAAGGGAGCGGACGTTCATCGTCTAATGCCCGCCGCCGTGTTCGGCGCGGCCTGGACGGAGCCCTGCCGATTCAGCGGGCGCGGGTTCGGGTATACCTCGGCCAGTGTCATGCCATCGTAGAGGCGCCCGTCCTTCATCACGTACTGGATGTCTCTCGTGTTGCGCAGGTCGTCCATGGGATTGGAGTTGAGGATCACGATGTCGGCGAACTTGCCTTCTTCGATGCTACCCAACTGTTCGCCGAAACCGATGGCCTCGGCGCCGAGGATGGTGGCGGCCCTGAGCACATCGTGCGGCTCGGCGCCGCCCGAGCCCATCGCCCACATTTCCCAATGGTAGCCGAGCCCTTGAAGCTGGCCGTGGCTACCCACGCCCATGCGCGCGCCGGCCTCGAGCATCTTCTTCACGAATTCGGCGTGCTCGGGGAAAATGTACTCCTCCTCCAGGAACCAACCCGCCTGGCCGGGTGAGCCGCCCGCGCCGGGCCCACGACGCCGCGTCCGGGTATCGATGTTCTCCTCGGGCATGAACATTCTCAGCTTCGGGTCGTCGTGCACGTTTTCAGTCGCGTAGAAGTAATTCTCACCGAACGGACCGCCATAGGACACGAGCAGTGTGGGGGTGTTGGTGGTCTGCGACGTCTCGAAGAGCTTCACCACGTCGCTGTAGATCGGCGCGATGGGCAGAGCGTGCTCGACGCCCGGGTAACCGTCGATGGCATGCGTCATGTCGAGCTTGAAGTCGAGACCTCCCTCGGTGGTCGGCATGATCTCCAGTTCGAGCGCCGCCGCAATGATCCACTGCCGCTGCTGACGGTTGCCGCTCATGTACATCTTGAGCGTCTTGGTATCGAAGTACTGGGCGTACCGCCTGAGCACCGTCTTGGCGTGATCGGCGCTCTGGATGTTCTCGCCGATGAAGACGCCCGGGCCCGTCGAATACACGCGCGGCCCGATCATGCCGCCGGTCTCCACTCGATCGGTGTAGCTCAGCACGTCCGTGAACGCGGTCTGCGGGTCACGCGTGGTCGTGACACCGTAGGAGAGCATGGTCATGTACTGCCACACTTCCTCCGGATGGATCTCCGGAATCAGCCACATGGAGTGGTAGTGCACGTCCACGAAGCCGGGCACCAGCGTCTTGCCTGAGACGTCGATGATCTCGGCGCCCTCCGGGATCTCCACGGAGTCGGGCAGCCCCACGGCCGTGATCTTGTTGTCGACCACCACCACGACCCCGTTTTCGATGACATAGGGCGCTCCGGTCGTGTCGTCCGGCATCTCCGCCATCGTGATGATGCGCCCGCCGCGAAGCACCACCGTGCCTCTAGGGATGTCTCGGGGCAACATGACTTCGATCTTCTGCTCGACCGCCTCGTAGGTGTCGGTCGAGTCGTTCAGCACGTCTTCGTCGCCGTCGCGCAAGCGCGCAGCGCGCGCAGCGATTTTCTCTGCCGCGCCGCGGATCGAGTCCGCCCGCAGCATCAGCGAGTCCGCTTCGACCTGCACCGAGTCCGCCGCCAGCCGAATCAGCGCAGCCGACATCTCCTCCGGAACGTCCTCGTCCGCCTTCTCGAGGCTGTCCGCCTCGGCATGCATGTCCTTCAGAGAATCCGTGACCGCCATGGCTCGTACACGAATCAGAGCCCGCGCTCGCGCGGTCTGCTCTTCCGCTTCTTCGTCAGCTTCTACCTCGGAGAGGTCATAGGTGAAGAGCACGTTGCCCAACGCCCAGTGCACTGCCGAACCGTCGGCTGCCCAAGACGGGAACTCTCCACCCACGTCGGTCAGTTTGCGCACGGGAACCGGCGCGCTGCCCGCGTTCGCCGCCATTACCGTAGGCGGCGGTCCGCCACCCCCGTCGACGAGGTCGATGATGTAGATGTCGCTCCCGACCTGGGCGAATGCCCGGTCCCCCGCGGGGGAAAGCATCACGATGCCAGCCGGTGGTGGGCCACCCGGCTCGGCACTCGGGTCGGTCGGGTCGGGAGCCTTTCGCCAGGGGAAGACGCGGCGGGGCAAGAACTCCCACTCATCCGGATGCGGATTGGCAAAGCCACCCGGCGGGGGCGGTCCCCGTACAATGAGATGCTGCTTCACGTCGGTACCGTCCCAGCGGAACGATACCAGGCCCTCCACGGGGCTGTACGCGTAGATCCGGTCCGGTTCATCCGTAGCGAAATGCGCCACGTCCCGGAAACCGGTCGGTGAGATCACCGTGGCCTCACCGCCGCCTGCCGGCACCCACACGAACTCCCCTCCGATCGGTCCGAAGAAGATTCCGGACGCGTCCTTCAACTCACGCGCGGCACCCCGGGAGGCGACGATACGCTCGCCGTCCGGTGACCACGCGACGTTGTAGTACATGGCGGCAATGCTGGTGAGTTGAGTCGGCGCCCCTCCGCTGGGGGGCACCCTCATGATGTGACCACCATCGGTATCGTCCCACGAGACATAGGCGATCGACAGCCCGTCGGGGGACCAAGTCGGGTGGAACTCGCCAACGGCAGAGTCCGTCAGCCTACGCGCGTCGCCGTCGGGCAGATCCTTCAGCCACAGGCGGTCGAACGCGGTAAAAACGACCTGGCTGCCGTCGGGAGAAGCCACCGGGCTCCGGATCTGTCTCGCGGTCACCATCTCCGTGGTATCGATCTGGTAGGCGAACTTCACTTCGGGTCCGACCGCGAGCTCCACGGGAACCTCGAACGGAATCTCGGTCGCTTCTCCGCCGGCCATGGGGACGTTCCAGATCTTGCCGCCATAGGAGACGATGATCGAAGCACCGTCAGGCGTGAACGAGTATCCCGGAAGCAGATCCAGCGGAGCACGCGACTCCTGATCGTCCCTCTGCACCGGATAAGCCAACCAGGACTCCTCGCCGGTTTCCAGGTCCCGCTTCCTGAGACCCGCCTCGCTGTTCTCGCGGGTGCCGTAGACCAACCACCGCCCGTCCGGCGAAATCGCCGGCCGGAACGCTGACCCGTAACGGTTGCTCATGGTCGTCGACGTCGCGGTCTCGCGGTCGTACCGGTAGAGCTGATACCTGGGCAGGCGTGCGTTGTACTGCCAGTCACCGATCCCGCCCGCGTACCAGACGTAGCGGCCGTCCGGGCTGAACGCAGCGCCCAGCGACTTACGCGTCTCCGGAATGCCAGAGATCGCGAGCGGAGAGCGCCGCTCCGCATGGTACATCTGCAAACGCGCGACGCCGCCCAAGCCACCGGAGCGGCTCACCACGATGTACTGCCCGTCGGGTGTCCATTCGGGAGAGACATACAGCGCATTGTTCCCACGCGTGACCTGCGTGGTGTCCGTTCGGTCGAGCCTCATGGTCCAGAGGTTGTCGCCACCGCTCCTGTCCGAGATGAATGCCACGGACTCTCCGTCCGGGCTGAAGCGCGGCTGCACGTCGAACGCCATCCCGGTGAGCAGGGGAAACGCTGTCCCTCCGGTGATGGGCATGGTGTAGAGCTCGCCCAGTAGATCGAAGACGATCGTTTCACCGTCCGGGCTCACGTCGAGCGAGATCCATGTGCCTTCGGTGGCGGTGAATTCCGCGGTGCGGGCGGCCTCGAGCGGGAGCGGCGCATCGTCGTCGTCACCGCCGCGTCCGCCGCGGCCTTGCGCTTCGGCTGGAAGCGTCGTTACAGCGCAGGCCAAGAGGGCTAGTGCGGCATGACCGAGCCATCTGGCGCGCGGGTTCACGTGGGCGTTCATCGTGCTCCTCCTCGGATCCCGGGCTGCACGTTGGGCGCGGTATTCCTCCACGGTTCGTCCGGAGCAGCGCGTTGCCGCGGCCACAGCTCGTCCAGAGTGTCGCCGTCGTACAGTCGGCCGTTCATCATCACCCGATCGACGGTGTTCGAGTTGCGGATGTCGTCGAGTGGGTTGGCGTCGAGGATGACGAGGTCGGCGAGCTTGCCCACTTCGATCGAGCCCAGGTCACGGGCCAGGCCGAGCGCCTCCGCCCCCATGATCGTCGCGGCGCGCAGCGCGTCGTGCTCGTCCATGCCGCCGCTCTGAAGCGTCCACAGTTCCCAGTGGTATCCGAGACCCTGGAGCTGCCCATGGCTGCCGATGCCTGTGCGGCCGCCGCCTTCGACCAAATCGGCCAGCCACGCGCTGTGCTTCTTGAACGCGTACTCCTCCTCCATGAACCAGCCGCCCAGGCCCGGGCCAGAGGTCTGCAGGCGGCGCGCCTTGAAGTCGATTTCGCGCTTCGGCGTGAAATGGTTGAGCTTCTCGTCGCCGACCACGTCCTCATGCGTGTAATAGTAGTTCTCGGCCCACGGCCCACCGTACGACACCAGCAGGGTGGGGGTGTTGGTCGTGCCCGACGTACTGAACAACTCCACTACATCGTTGTATGCGGGCACGATCGGCATCGTGTGCTCGACACCGGAATACCCGTCCATGGCGTGCGTCATGTTGAGCCTGTAGTCGAGTCCGCCTTCGGTGGTCGGCATGAGCTGGAGCTCACGCGCGGCCATGATGAGCCACTGACGCTGCCGGCGATTGCCCGACATGTACATCTTGAAGGTCTTGGTGTCGTAATAGTCGCTGTACTTCCGTAGCACGCTCAATGCGTGCTCGTAGCTGCGGATCGCGTCGCCCGAGAATACTCCCGGGCCGGTCGAGTAAACGCGGGGCCCCATCATCTTTCCCGCTCTCACCATGTCTTCGTAGGAGAGCACGTCGGTCGAGGCGGTCTGCGGATCGCGGGTCGTCGTGACTCCGTAGGCGAGGTTCGCCTGATAGATCCACGGCCTGGCCCAGTGGAAGCCCCACAGGTTCCACATGTGGGCGTGCGTGTCCACGAAGCCGGGCAGAATCGTCTTGCCGCTGACGTCGATGACCTGGGCGCCATCCGGTACCGCGCCCGGACCTGCTGAGACCCGCGTGATACGGTTGTTGGTGATGACGATGTCCGCGTTCTCGATGATCTCGTCACCGTTCATGGTGATCGCACGGCCGCCGCGCAGCACCACCGTGCCCTGCGGGATATCTCGGTCGGCGGTAACCTCGATGCGCTGCTCACTGGGGACGTAGTCCGCGTCGCCAGCTGCGGTGTCGAGATCGTAGGAGAGGAATGCGTTCCCGATCGACCAATGTACCGAGCGTCCATCCGCGCTCCATGTCGGGAACTCGACACCGAGCTCGTTGAGCTTCGACACCGGTACCGCGGCCGAGTCGGGCTTCGATACTTGCACCGTAGGTACGGTGGCGCCGAGTTGCGGCACCGTGATCGTGTACACGTCCGAGCCGATCTGAGCGAGCGCCACATTGCCCTGGGGTGCCATCAAGACGAGTCCCGCCGAGCGCTCCGGGATCAGCTCTCGAGCTTCGCCGTCCTCGTCGAACTCCTGCGGCATCAGCAGGTCCGACGTCTCCGAGAGCTGGTAGCCATCGGCAACGCCTCCCGCGGCAAAGTCGATGCGAGCCGTGACACGGAGGTGCTGCTTCAGATCTGTGTTGTCCCAGCGCGTCGAGACGAGAGCCAGCGTGGTCGGCCCACCAGCGGGCGAACCCGGAACCGGGTCGGCCCTCGAGCGGCCGTACGAATAGATACGCTCCGGATCCGACGTGAAGTGCGGCCGTTGGCGACCCGCTGTCGGTCCGATGACCGTGATGTCACCGCCTCCCGCTGGGACCCAGACGAACTCGGCGTCGAGGCCGAGGCCGATGAACGGATCGATTGCCTCCTGCACGTTGCGGCGCGACGACCTGATTGCCACGATCCTGCCGCCGTCGGGAGACCACGCCAGCTGCTGGTAATATGCTGGCGCCGACGTGACGGTGGTCGGAGTGCCGCCACCGGCCGACACCCGCTTGATGTGGCCTTCGCCAGCGTCGTCGTCCCAAGTCACGTACGCGATCGACCGCCCGTCAGGGGACCAGATCGGCTGGAACTCCCCAATCTCCTCTGATGTGAGCCGCTCCGGCTCACCGTCCGGCAACGTCGCGGTGTACAGACGATCGAGCGCGGTGAAGACGATCCGACTTCCGTCCGGAGACGGACGAGCGTCCCGGATCTGTTTCACCACGAACGTCGGGGTGTCTTCGATGGGGTACTCGAAGCTGACCTCGGGCCCAACCGCGACGCGCGCGTTCACCGTGAACGGAATCTCGGTCGGATCAGAGCCGTCGACGGGCACGCGCCAGATGCCTCCACCGTAGGAAATAACCAACGCGTCGGATTCGGGCGTGAATGAGTATCCCGGCAGGACGTCCATGTTCGCCGTCGATTCCTGGTCGTCCCGCTGAACCGGGTACGCGAGCCAGTGCTCTTCCCCTGAGTCCAATTGACGCAGCCGGATGCCTGTGTCCGCGTCATGCCGGCTCCCGTACGCTAGCCACATACCGTCGGGCGATAGCGTTGGCCGAAAAGCGGACCCGTAGCGGTTGGTCATCGGAGTCCGGGTCCCTGTCTGTCGATCGTAGACCCAGAGCTGATACTGCGGGAGAATCGCGTTGTAGGACCAAGTACCGATGCGCTGAGAGTGCCAAACGTAGCGGCCATCGGAGTCGATCGCGGGACCCATGAGGCGCCTCCCTCGCGGTCCGCCGACCATCTCGAGCCCCGTGCCACCGTCCACGTGGTACAGCCACAGCTTCTCGAGGCCCGCGCGTGGCGCGGCGCGAGAGACCACGATGTATTCGCCGTCGGGCATCCAATCCGGCGACAGGAAGCGGCTACCCACCCCCTTGCTGAGCTGCGTCGGTTCGCCGCCCGCCGCAGGCATGAGCCAGACGTTGTTGTCGCCACTTCGGTCGGACACGAACACGATGCGCTCGCCGTCGGGACTGAAACGCGGCTGCATGTCGTGCGCGATCCCCTCAGTAAGGCGCACGGCCAAGCCGCCCGAGATCGGCATCGAGTAGAGGTCGCCGAGCATGTCGAAAACGATCATCTGCCCGTCGGGACTTACGTCCAGCGAGATCCAGGTGCCCTCGGACGTGGTGAACTCCGCCCAGCGGGTCGGCTCGAGCGGAAGGCCTCGATCGGGGTCGAGATCGGACTCCTGGGCGAGCAGCGCGAGCGGCGCGCAGAGGAGGAGCGAGGCCTGCATGAGACCGCGAGAAAAGAAGCGCATGGCGCCAACTCCGAAACAGCGGTGATTGTCTAGGAAACATCGTCCCCACTGGGGACACGGATTCTAGTGTCCCCGGTTGCATAGGGCTACGATGCGATACTTCTGGGCCTTTCGTTTTTCCAAAATAAGATCAGAGCCAATGAAGAAGCTTTCGACGCGTCTCGGACTGACCGCCCTCGCCACGTTGTTCCTGGGCGGATCAGTGGCCGGGCAACTCTCCGACGAACGATTCCGCTTCACCACCACAGAGAAGTTCGACGCCTCTCAGACGACTGCGTATGCCGGCAGCCACGACGCCATCTACGCGTATGTCGACGCGCACTTCGAGCAGCACCTCGCCAACCTGCAGCGCTGGCTGCGCCAGCCCTCTGTCAGCGCACAGAACGACGGAATTCAAGAGATGGCTGAAATGCTGCGCGCCGATCTGGAGGGCCTCGGTTTCGCGGAGACCGCGGTGGTGCCCACCGACGGCCACCCCGGGGTCTGGGGCTACTACGACGCCGGCGCCGAGCGCACGCTCATGGTCTACATGATGTACGACGTGCAGCCGGTAGACGCGGAGGACTGGGAGTCGCACCCGTTCGAAGCGAACATCATCCAATCGGAGCTCGGCGAGATTCTCATGGCGCGCGGCGCCACGAACCAGAAGGGGCCCGAGCGCGCTTTTCTCAACGCGATCGAATCGATCATCGCGGTCGAAGGAACACTTCCGGTCAACCTCATGGTACTGGCCGAAGGCGAGGAGGAACTGGGGTCGCCGCATTACGGTCAGCTCGTCGACCAGTTCGCGGATCGCCTCAAGACCGCCGACGGTGCGTTCTTCCCGTTCAATTCGCAGGACCCTGCCGGCAACGCGGCCTTGAGCCTCGGAGTCAAGGGCATTCTCTACATCGAGATCGAGTCTACGGGCGGTGACTGGGGAGGCCCCACGCAGGCCGAGATCCACGGCTCCTATAAAGCGATCGTAGACTCCCCGGCTCTACGCCTCGTACAGGCTCTCTCCTCTCTGGTATCGAAAGACGGCAATACGATCCTCGTCCCGGGCTACTACGACGCGATCCGCCCTCCAACCGATGAGGAGCAGCGACTCATCAACGCGATGGCCGACACGTGGAACGACGAAGGACAGCAGGCGAGCCTGGGAGTGAGGCAGTGGATCGATGGAGTGACCGGGCGCGACGCGATCATGCGCTATCTGTACCACCCGACGCTGAACATCGACGGCATTTGGAGCGGCTACACCGGCGACGGCGTGAAGACGATCCTACCGCACCGAGCAACCGCCAAAGTCGACTCGCGCCTCCCCTACGGACTCGACCCGGACTCGGCGCTTGCCATGATCCGCCGGCACCTCGACTCCGAGGGCTTTTCGGACATCACCATTCGGAAGCTCGCCGGGTACCCGGCAGCGCAGACGAGCGTCGACGCGCCCCTCGTGCAGGCCGCCATCGGAGTCTTCAACAAATACGGACAGACGCCCGAGATCTCTCCGCGTCTCGCAGGGAGCGCGCCGTTCTACCAATTCACCGAGCGGCTCGGGTTGCCGCTCGTGTTCGGCGGATTCGGGCACGGCTCGGGTGCGCACGCACCCAACGAGTACATGGTCATCACGCCCAAAGAGGGTTCGGGGATCTCCGGACTGCGTGAGATCGAGCGCGCTTATGTCGATCTCCTGTTCGCGCTCGCGAGCCAACACCCGATCACCTGAGCTCAGCAGCTTCCGATTTGAAAGAGATGAGCCCGCGGGCACGGTACGTCGAGCTCGAAGCGCTGCACGCATCAGCGCACGAGGCCGCCCGTGCGCGTTCGCTGCGCCTGAGCACCGTTCGCGCGACCACCTTTCTCACCGCTGTCGCAGCCCTGATCCTCTGGGACATCCTGGATGGTGCGCTCGCGGGTACCGCCCTGATGCTCGGTCTGCTCCTGGCGGTCGCTTTCGTGGCCGAGGTCGTGATCCATCGCCGCGTGCGTCGGCTGGAGCATTGGCAGGGAACCCTGAGAGCTTTGTGCGCCGAAGGAATCGCCAGAATGGATCGCGCTTGGGACGACCTCGACGAGTTGTTGCCGGAGCGGGAGGCGGTTGCCCAAGCTGTCGACTCGGAGCACCCCTACGCTCATGACTTAGCCGTGCAGGGGCGCGCCTCCCTGCGTCGCCTCTTTGGACCGATCACGACCGAGCCCGGAAGGCGGACGCTCTTGCGTTGGCTGCTCGAGCCGGCGTCTCCGTCTGTCGCCACGGCGCGGGCAGAGGCCGCTCGCGAGCTCAGCGACATGCTCGAGGACCGTCTGACACTCTCCGCGCACGGGCGCCACGCGCCTGCGGCGGACCCACGGGCGCTGGACCGGTTCCTCGCGTGGGCGGAGGCGGAGGCGTGGACGCTCGAAACGTCGTGGCTGCGCGCGGTGGCGCTCATCCTACCGGCCACGTTGATCGTTGCAGTCGTTTCGGACGCGTTTTTCGGCGCGCCGCCGCTGTGGATCCTGCCGGGACTCGGCCAACTCTGGGTGCTGCGAAGGGTCTCGCCAAGACTGGCGTCGGACTTCAAGGACGTCGAAGCAATGGGCCCAGCGCTCGCCGCCTACGTGCCCCAGCTCGAGCAGCTGGCGGGCTGGCCGCTGAGCGCTCCTGCGCTTCACACGCAAGCCGAACGGATCCGGACGCACGGCGAGGCCGCATACCAACAGCTCGCGCGTTTGGCGAAGCTGGTCGACATCGTGCACAGTCGAGGCAACCTTGCTTACTTGGCGCTGGCGCCCATGCTGCTGCTGGACTTCCACCTTGGAGTGCGCCTGGACCACTGGCGACATTCGAACGGCGCTGTCGCCCGCGGCTGGATCGACGCGCTGGGCGAGATCGAGGCACTGAGCGGACTGGGGAGCCTGGCACACGACCATCCGGATTGGGTGTTCCCGACGTGGCAGGAGTCGGGCTCGGCGATGGGCATCAACGCGACCGGCATCGGGCACCCGTTGCTCGGAGACGACTGTTGTGTCCGCAACGACGTAGAGGTCGGCCCGCCCGGGTCTTTCCTGCTCGTGACCGGATCCAACATGTCAGGCAAAAGCACGTTGCTGCGCGCGATCGGCACGAATTGCGTTCTCGCTGGAGTCGGGGCGCCAGTGTGCGCAGCCAAGCTCGAGCTGCCCCGCCTGCGCATTTTTACCAGCATGAGCATCGAGGACTCCCTCTCCCAAGGCATCTCGCTATTCATGGCTCAACTGCTTCGCGTCCGAAGCATCGTCGAGGCCGCCCAGGCACAGCGAGCAAAGGAAGGACCGGTCTTGTACCTGCTCGACGAGATGTTGCACGGGACGAACAGCGCTGAGCGGCAAGTCGCGGCGCGCGCGGTGCTCAGGCACTTGCTCGCACAGGTCGCGATCGGGGTGGTCAGCACGCACGACCTCGCGCTCGCGGACGCGCCGGACCTCGCCGAGGTGTCCACCCGCGTCCACTTCCGTGAGACCGTTCACCGTGAAGAAGGGACTACGCGGCTCGAGTTCGACTACCAGATGCGGCCCGGGCTAGCACAGACGAGCAACGCGCTCGCTCTACTGGAGGCCGTGGGATTAGACTCCCTGGTCGAGGAGACCGACCACACCAAGTGAGAAGCTCATGAAACGCGCCGTGCCTTTGATTGCGACTCTTCTGATTTGCCCTGCTTGCGACGCCACCGACGACGCGGCGGGCACACCCACGGAATCCGTGGAGGCGGCGGCTCACGTGCCGACCGCGGCGGAACGCGCCGACATTCTCTCGGTTCTCCAGGAGTTCTTCGATGGCCTGGCCGGCGACCCTGAGCTCATCGCGAACGCCGTGGAGCCGAACATCCTAATGCAATCGACGGACGCGCGCGGCGGCACCGTCGTCTTCGGCAGCTCGACGCTCGAGGGTCTCCTTCAACGCGTCGAGACCTCCGAAGTCCTGATGACTGAGCGTATGTGGGACCCCGTGGTGCGCGTGGCTGGTGCCCTCGCGACCGTCTGGACCCCGTACGACTTCTATGTCGGCTCAGAGTTCAGCCACTGCGGCATCGACGTCGCGACGCTGATGCGGCGCGACGGCGGCTGGAAGATCATCAACCTCAACTGGACGCGAGAGGTGCCTCCCGACTGCGCGCTGCACCCCGACGGTCCACCGAGCGACTAGCTGGCAGCCACCGCACGCCAGCGGCGGGTCCGACCTCAGCGTCCTCCCACCAAAGGCCTCAGCAGCACCTGCCGGAACTGGACGGGGTGACTCTCGCTCTGGAGTGCGATGTAGCCCCCGGTGAGCGACTCGCCATCATGTTTGGCGGCCTCGTCGTAACCGCTCACCACGCCACCGCCGACGATGGGCCGTTCGTACCTCAGCACGGTATCTCCAGCGATCACGTGCGCGATCGAGGTGCCCGCACGCACTACGAGATCGACCGTCACCCATTCTTCCCCGTGGTAGGTTGGCCCACGCGCGTTCGTGCAGTGCCGCTCGATGAGCTCGCCCTCCATGAAGACGTGGGTGCCAGGGGTGCACAAGTTGGCCGTGGGGCGCTCATCGACTCCGTTGCCGCCAAGGAACTGGACCTCCAGCGAGATCGGGAAGTCCTGATCGCGGGCCATGGACTGCGGGCTCTGGGAATGGAACATCACGCCGCTGTTCTTGACGGCCCAATCGGGCCCTCCTTCGAGCTGGTCTCCGATGAAGCGATACTCGACCCGCAGCACGTAGCTGGAGAACGGCTCGTCGTAGAAGAGGTGTGCGAAGCGCTCGCCGAAGACGTCGTATTGCTCATAGCCCACTGTGAGCAGCCCGTCTTCGACGCGGAACGTACCCAAGGGGTCTTCACCGAGATCGTATCCGGTGACCTTCACCGTCCAGCCCGAGAGGTCCTCTCCGTTGAAGAGCACTCGCCACTCTTGCTCCTGTGGCGCTGTCGAGCCGAGCAGGAGTGACAGGATCCCGATGGCGGAGACTCTCATGCGCCTGCGCGCCAGGCCTTGCAAACCGTCATGAGTGTTCATTTTGGGCAGTTTTCATTTTTGGCAGTGTAGGCCTGGGGCGATCGAAGAGCCATGCCACAGGCCCGATCCACTTGCCAGAAGGCTCACCGATTCGCTATCCGCATCAGACGCCGACGAGTACAATTGGGTGCAGCCCGTGTCGTGAACGCGCGCGGGACCACGCTACCACCCCGGAGCAGAATCGTGACTCGCCAAGTCCATGGTGGACGCCGAGGCCTGCTCACCATGGC
>SMVB01023776.1_pt1 | contig 12694 bp, 11 predicted proteins | sample 2456461 | NCBI WGS metagenome assembly SMVB01 (sample SAMN11095934, study PRJNA526329) | marine sediment metagenome | biome: Marine sediment; feature: Surficial sediment; material: Deep marine sediment; isolation source: Hadal surficial sediment | place: Pacific Ocean | collected 2014-05 | depth...
CCACCACCCGCCACGATACCCTCCTCCACCGCGGCGCGCGTCGCGTGCAGCGCGTCCTCGACCAAAGCCTTCTTTTCCTTCATCTCGGTCTCGGTCGGAGCTCCGACGTTGATCACGGCGACACCCCCGGAAAGCTTGGCCAGCCGCTCCTGGAGCTTCTCGCTATCGTAGTCCGACGTGGACTTGTCGACTGCGACTTTGATCTCCTCGATCCGGCCTTTGATCTTGTCCTTCTCGCCGCCGCCGTCGATGATGGTCGTGTCGTCCTTGTCGATGACGATGCGCTTGGCCGAGCCGAGATCGCTCACGACGGTGTTCTCGAGCTTGAAGCCGACTTCTTCCGAGATCACCTGGCCGCCCGTAAGAACGGCGATGTCTTCGAGCATGGCCTTGCGTCGATCCCCGAAGCCGGGAGCCTTGACGGCGCAGACCTTGAGCGTGCCGCGAAGCTTGTTCACGACGAGCGTCGCGAGCGCCTCTCCCTCGATGTCCTCTGCCAGAATCATGAGCGGCTTACCCAACTGGGCGACCTTCTCGAGGATCGGAAGAAGATCCTTCATCGACGAAACCTTCTTGTCGTGGATGAGGATCATGGGATCCTCCAGGACGGCTTCCATCCGTTCCGGATCCGTGACGAAGTACGGCGACAGGTAGCCGCGATCGAACTGCATACCCTCGACCGTTTCGAGCGTGGTTTCGAGACCCTTTGCCTCTTCGACGGTGATCACGCCGTCCTTGCCGACCTTCTCCATGGCGTCGGCAATCAGGTCACCGATCTCGGCGTTGCTATTAGCCGAAATAGCGCCGACTTGGGCGATCTCGCTCTTGCCCTTGGTCTCCGTCGAGAGGTCCTCCAGGATGCTCACCACCTTTGTTACCGCTAAGTCGATGCCGCGGCGGATACCCATGGGGTTCGTTCCGGCGGTGACGTTCTTCAGCCCCTCGCTGAAGATCGCCTGCGCCAAAATCGTGGCCGTCGTCGTGCCGTCACCGGCAACGTCCGACGTCTTCGTGGCAACTTCCTTGACCATCTGGGCACCCATGTTCTCCACGGCGTCCTCCAACTCCACCTCTTTGGCCACGGACACACCGTCCTTGGTGACCGTCGGGGAGCCGAACTTCCGATCGATAATTACGTTCCGGCCCTTGGGCCCCAACGTGATCTTTACGGCCTTGGTCAGTTTGTCGACCCCCGCCTTCAACCGGGCGCGGGCATCAACATCGAAACCGAGCTCTTTGGCAGCCATCGTCTATCTACTCCTGTGTATGATGCTTGAGAATTCTTTCGTTTTCTTTGAAACGGACGGAAGGCTAGCCGAGGATGGCCAGGATGTCCGACTCGCGCAGGATAAGGTAATCCTCGCCCTCCACGGTGACTTCTGTTCCACTGTACTTCCCGTAGAGAACCGTCTGGCCGACCTTGACGTCGGGCTCGATTCTCACACCCTCCTCGGAGAGCTTGCCCGGCCCCACGGCGACGATCTTGCCGGATTGGGGTTTTTCCTTGGCCGTGTCCGGGATGTACAGGCCTCCACGCATTTGCTCCTCTTCCTCGAGGGGCAACACCACCACGCGATCCGCCAACGGCTCGACGTTGAGCGCAGCCTTAGTCTTGCTTGCCATCCGAAACGCCTCCTGCTAACTAGTTGATGTTATTGGACTTAGAAAACTTGTTAGCACTCTGCTTGAATGAGTGCTAAAACGGAATCTAGCTGTCGTCGAAGTCATGTCAATGGGACTGGCACGAGGGGTAATGTCACATCTGACCCACTACCGGCATCGGGCGCCTACCCCCGAATCGACCTCCCCGCGAGGGCGAGGCCGAAGAGCGTGAGGAAGGGTTCGATGTGGTCTACGGTCTGGGCGTGCGGGCCGACGGTGGTGGCGAATCCGCCGGTCGCGACCACATAGACGTCCTCCCGCTGCCACTCTTCCAGGATCCGACGCACGATGCCGTCCACGGCGTCGACCGCCGAGAAGAACACGCCGCTCTGGATGCACGCCTCCGTTCGCCGCCCGATCACGCGCTCGGGCGGAATCAGCTCGACCCGGGGAAGCTTGGCGGTCTTCCTTCCGAGCCATTCAAGCCCGGACTCCAGACCCGGAGCGATCACACCCCCGACGAAGACGCCTTCGGCCGTTATGCAGTCGAATGTGGTGGCGGTCCCGAGATCGACGGCGATCGTGTCCCGTCCGTACATCTCCTTGGCCGCAAGTGTGTTCACGATGCGGTCGGCGCCGACTGTGAGCGGCTCCTCGACGTCGAGCCGAATCGGCAGTGGGCTCCGCGCGTCCACCACGATGGGCGCCTCTCCCACAATCTGCTCGAGCGTATCTGTGAGAATTCGCGTCGAAGAGGGCACGACCGAACCCAGAACCGCCATGGTCAGGTCGTCGTGGGAAATTCCACTGTCGCGCAACAATGACCGGAGCAGCAGTCCGTATTCATCAGGCGTGCGGGGAATCGGCGTGCTCAACCGCCAGTGGTCCCGCAGATCCAGCGTTCCGGGATCCACGATTCCAAGGACGGTCTCGCTGTTTCCCACGTCGATGACGAGCTCCATCTCACGCTTCTCCGCGCCGATTCATGATCCCTTCGATTCGGTTTTCCTCCGACTCCGTTCGCGCACTTCCTCCGCTCTCCATGGTCGACACGCCCCCGGCTCGAACCTCCTGGACTCGGCCCTCGACCTCCACCAGGAGAGCTCCGTCGGCCGCTATGCCCATCGCCCGCCCTTCGATCCCCACCTCAGCACGCACCGCTCGACCGATCAAGCTATCGCGGTCGCGGACCTCCTGCCTCAAACGCTCGTCCAGCAGTGCCGGAGGTGGATCCACAAGGGAACGTGCCGCCGAGAGGAGCTCACCAGCGAGCTTGGATCGACTCACGCCCCGGCACCCCGCCATCTCCATCGACGCGGCTCGCTCCTTCAACCCGGGATCGAAGTCCTCGATCCCCTGGCGAAGGTTGAGACCGACCCCCACCACGACCGCTCCGGGCCCCGCACGTTCGCAAAGGATACCCCCGAGCTTTCGGCCCTCCACCTCGATGTCGTTCGGCCACTTGATCCCGGGCCTCAGCGACGGACAGAGCCGCTCGAGGGCACGGGTAGCCGCCAGTCCCACGAGGACCGGGACGAGCGCCGGCGGGACCTCCGAGTCACTTCGCACGAGAAACGACATCCACAGGCCCATCCCGCTGGGGGATTCCCAACGTTTTCCGCACCGTCCCTTCCCCGCGGTCTGGGAGTCGGCAATCACCACGGTGAAGTGGGCGGCGCCGGCCTCAGCTAGAACACGGAGGTGATCGTTGGTGGAGGGAAGCTCGTCGTAGACTTCCACGTGCGGAACACCCCAGTGCCGCACCCACTCCTCGACCGACCTGCCCTCCCAGCGATCGAGTGCCTCGGGCGCTTCACTCACTGTCTCACTACCCGACCGTGAAAAGATAGAGCAGGAAGGCCGCCCCGAGCGCCCAGCAGTAAATAGCAAAGCGGTGGAAGGTCTTCCGTGCCAGAAGGATCACGAAGGCTCTGATCGCCAGGATTCCGGTGACGGCCGCCACGATGGAGCCAGCGGCCAAGGCCGTCCCCGAGAGGGTCAGCCCCTCCGAAGCGAGCTCCGGAATCTGGAGCAACGCGGCTCCTCCGATCGCCGGGATCGCCATGAGGAACGAAAACGCGGCGGCCTCTTCGGCGGCCACGCCGAGCCATAGAGCCATCGCCACTGTCGAGCCCGAACGAGAGATACCGGGTACCAGGGCGAACGCCTGCGCGAAGCCGATCAACAGAGCCACGCCCCACCCCGGTTTCTTCCATTCCTTCCTCCCGAGCGTCCGGCGAGTGCTCCACAGGATCGCGCCCGTCACCAGAAAGCCGGTGGCCGCTACGAACGGGCTCTCGAAGAGCCCCTTGATTGCGTCCCCGAAGAACACACCGATGATCCCAGCGGGGAGCGTCGCCAGGGCGAGCAGCCCCACGTACCGCCAAGCGTCTCCGTCTCGCCGCAGCACGCCGTACAGCAGATCCATGAGACGGCCCCGATAAATCACGACCACGGAAATCAGCGTGGCCACGTGTACGGCGACCTCGAACTGCACGCCCCGAATCTCCAACCCGAGCAGCGTCCGGCCAACCACCAGGTGTCCGGTACTGGACACGGGAAAAAATTCGGTCGCCCCTTGGAGAACCCCGAGGAAGATCGCCTCCCAAACGTTCACTGTCGCGATTTCGCCTTGCGCCGGTGTGTCTCGATGACGCGCAGGCAATATTCCTCGTAGATCGGAACCACGAGCTCCGCCGAAAAACGCTCGACGGCCACGGCACGGCCTGCCTCGCTGAACGCCTTCCACCGCTCGGGGTCACTCAGGATCTCTATGGCTCCTGCCGCCATCCCGTCCACGTCCCCAGGCTCGAAGAGGTATCCGGCTTCTCCGTGTGGCACGACTTCGGGCAAGCCCCCCACGTTCGAGGCCACAACTGGCGCGCCGGAGGCCATCGCTTCAAGCGCAGCGAGGCCGAAGGATTCAGACTGGCTCGGCAACAGAAACAGGTCGGCACAGGGCAGGAGCTCCTCCACCGCACCGTGCTTGCCGAGGAAGACCACACGATCCTCCACGCCCAGGGCCTGAGCCGCCTCGATGGCACGAGGCCGCTCGGGTCCATCGCCGATCATGATCAAGCGGGCGGGCATACGTTCGGCCACGCCGGCAAACACTTTCACCACGTCCTCCACGCGTTTCACAGGCCGAAAGTTGGACACGTGCATTATGATTTTCTCCCCCGGCTCAGCGAGCGTATCACGGTGGCAGGGCTCTTTGCCGGGCCCGTATACGTCCGTGTCGAGAAAGTTCGGGATTACCTCGATGTCATCCGCCGCGACACCGAAGTCGCGGACGGTCTGGTCCTTGAGGAACTGGGACACCGTGGTGATCCCCGCCGACTGAAGGATCGAAAAACTGGTGATCGCCTGGAAAGACGGATGGATCCCCACAAGGGTGATGTCCGTGCCGTGAAGGGTGGTCACGACAGGCGGACCCAAGTCGCCGAGCATCTGTTTCGCGATCCACGCCGACGTGGCGTGAGGAATGGCGTAATGAACGTGGATCAGGTCCAGCTCGTGGGTTCGGGCGGCGTCGTGCAGCGCGACTGCGAGAGCCAACGTGTACGGAGGATGCTCGAAGAGGGGATACTGCTCCATCTCCACTTCGTGGAAGAACACCCGCTCGTGAAAATGTCCCAGGCGGAAGGGCTGGGCGTACGATACGAAGTGGACCTCGTGACCCCGCTTAGCGAGCTCGATCCCCAGCGCGGTGGCCACTGCTCCAGACCCACCGTACGTCGGATAACACGTCACCCCGATTTTCATACGATTCATTCACCCTTCCCGTCGTGATCCGTCTGTCGCTCAATCCTCGGGCCGCCAGGCCGCCATCACCTGCGCCACCTGTGTGTCCAGGGGCCGCGAAGTATCGATGTGCATGGCGTCCTCCGGTAGCTGGTGCCGGAACCATGTGAGTTGCCGGCGCGCGTACTGTCTCGTCTGAGACCGCATCTGGTCGAGGGCCTCCTCCAGCGTCATGTCCCCACCGAGGTACGCGGCGACCTCCCTGTAGCCCGTGCCGCTCATCCCCGGGTCCTCCGGCCCATATCCCTTCGCCAGCAGACCCTTCACCTCCTCGACCAGCCCTTCGGCCGCCATCCGGGTTACCCGGGCGTCGATACGCCGGTCCAGTTCTTCGCGGTCCTTGTCGAGTACGACAATCAGCCCGCTGAGAGGCTCCGGGTCGGCGGTGCCCTGTGAGTGCCACCACGAGAGGGCGCGACCCGTGAGGAGCGCCACCTCGATGGTCCGGCCCAGCCGTTGGGGACCTCCCTCCCGGGCGAACTCCGTGCGGCCCGAGTCCAGCGCCCCGACCCATCGCTCCAGCTCGGCGGTCGGCCGCCTGGCCATGAAGCCGCGAAGGGCCTCCAGGCGCGCCGGATCGATGTCTGGTTGTTCGAACATCGGATGGGTCAAGGATCGCAGATAAAGACCCGTGCCCCCGACCAAAAGAGGAACGCACCCTCGACCGGAGATCTCTTCAATGCAGCGGCGAGCGTCCCGGCTGAACTGACCTGCGCTATAGAACTCATCGGGGTCCCGAAGATCGAGGCCATGATGGGGCACCCGGTTTTGATATTCCGGCGAGACCTTGTCCGTGCCGATGTCCATCCCCCGGTAGACCTGCCGGGAGTCCATGCAGATAATTTCGCCGTTCAGCGCCTCCGCGACCGCGATCGAGAGCTTCGTCTTCCCGGAAGTCGTCGGCCCCGTGATCGCCAGGAAATCCCTCACCGCCCGAATTTCCTCTCCAGCTCGCTTTTGCTCAGACGGACGATGGTCGGGCGTCCGTGGACGTCGTGGTACGGCAGCTCGGTGTCGAATAGCTGGTCGAACAGCTCCTGCATTTCGCTCTCACTCAACCTCTGGCCGGCCTTGATCGCCCCCTTGCAGGCGAACGTCATGGCAATCCTCTCGTGTTGGTTCTTTGCCGAGCGTGTGAGATCCGACCCCGCAACCAGGTCGTCGATCATCTCGCGGAGGCAGCGCTCGGGGTCGAAGTATGGATGTGGATCCGGAACCGCGTGTACGATGATCGTATTGCCGCCAAAACCCTCCACCGCGAAGCCCACACGGTTGAGAATTCCGGTCAGAGCCTCCACCTGTTCGTATTCGGCCTTGGAGAGGCGAATGGTGAGTGGGAAAAGAAGCCTTTGGCCGGTCTGCCCGCCCTCCTCGAACGCACGGCTCAGTCGCTCGAAAAGGATTCGCTCGTGTGCCGAGTGCTGGTCGATGATGATCAGACCTTCGCGAGTCTCCGCGAGAACGTAGGTGTTCAAGACCTGCCAGAGCCGGGGCCGCTCCTCGACTACCGGGATCGGCTCGACGCCATCATCATCCTCATGGTCCTGTCGGCGGGGGACACCCTCTGCGGAATCGTCTGCCGCCCCTGAAGAAGCTGCCGAGTCCGAAGAAACCGCCGGGTCCGAAGAAACCGTCACGTCCGCCGAAAGGAACAGGGCGGTCTGGCTCTCCACCTCGGATTTCTCACGGGCACGTGGAGGACGCGGCTCGCGGACCAGGAGCTGGGGGGGCGCCAATTGTGTGTCCAAGGTAGCCGCACTCGAATCCGACGTAAGAGCCGCCCGCACGGCTTCTTCGACGAAGGACTCCACCGCCGCGGCGTCCCGGAAACGCACCTCGGCTTTGGCAGGATGTACGTTCATGTCCACAGTTCCTGATGGCATCCGCAGGTAGAGGAATGCCCAAGGCCGGACCCTCTCGGAAATCGTGGTGCGATACCCGCGATCAACCGATGCGAGCAGTGCACGACTCCGAAAAGGTCTCCCGTTCACAAAGAGGTGAGCACGCCGAAATCCGCTCTTGGCCGCATCTGGCCGTTGGATCAGACCGCGGACCTCCATACCGTCGGACTCGGTGGAAACGGCGATCAGCGTGGTGGCCGCCTCCCGCCCCCAAAGAGCAGCCACACGCGCCGTAAGATCCGAGGCGGGAGGCAGGTCGAGAAGGACCCGCCCGCCGGAGGTGAGCCCGAAGCCGACCGAGGCGTTGGCGAGGGCGAGCACACTCACGACGTCACTCACGGCCCGGGCCTCCGCCCCGACCGCCTTCAAGAACTTCGACCGGGCGGGTGCGTTGAAGAACAGGGTGGATACCTCGACAGTCGTGCCCCGCCTTCGAGGAGCGTCATCGAACCCGGTGATCGTTCCAGCGTTCACGCGAACGCGAGTGCCCAGTGGGTCGGAGTCTTCTTTCGTCTCGAGTGTCATTCGCGACACCGCAGCGATGGAGGGAAGCGCTTCTCCGCGAAAGCCGAACGTCCCAACCGATTGGAGATCGACGGCAGTGCGGATCTTGCTGGTGGCGTGCCTGTCGAGAGAGGCAAGCGCGTCCTCCCGGCCCATACCGACCCCGTCGTCCGTCACTCGGATGCGTCGTTTCCCCCCGCGCTCGATGTCGATGTCGATACGGGTCGCCCGGGCGTCCAAAGCGTTCTCGACCAGTTCCTTTACAACGGACGCGGGCCGCTCCACCACCTCGCCCGCGGCGATCTGGTTCGCCACCAGATCCGGAAGAACCTCAATCGTTCGCGGCATATTCACTCAGTGCGTAAAATCGTTCGGCGTTCTCCGCCGTGGCCTCGGCAACCGCTCGAACGCTTTCGCCCCGGATGTCGGCGAGCGCCGCCACCACGTGCGCAACGAAAGCCGGCTCATTTCGTTTCCCCCGACGCGGAACCGGCGCCAGGTACGGCGCGTCCGTCTCCGCAAGCAAGCGACCTTCCGGGACCGCCCGTACGGCGTCTTGACCGTCGAATCTGGAGAATGTAATGACCCCCGCAAACGACACGTAACAACCCTCCTCCAGCCCCACCTCCAACAACCTCATGCTCCCTGTAAAGCAGTGGAGCACCTTGCGGACCGTTCCGGGGGCGTTCCGTAGAGCCGCGATCGTATCGTCTTCCGCCTCGCGCGTGTGAATCACAACAGGAAGATCGAGGTCGGCTGCGACCCCCAGGTGCGCCTCGAACCAGCCCCGTTGGAGCTTCCGAGGCGAGTGATCGTAGAAGTAATCCAGTCCGGTCTCGCCGATGGCGACGACCTCGGGACGCATAGCAGCGAGTTCCCTGACCGCGGCGAGATCGGCGTCCCCCGCTTCTGCGACCTCGTGGGGATGAATACCCGCTGTCGACCAGAGCGCCGCATGGCCCGCCGCCAGCTCCGCAGCGGCCCGGGCATCTTCGAGATTGGAAGCAACCGTGACCATGCGGGTGACGCCCGCATCCAGCGCCGCATCGAGGACGGCCGCCCGATCCTCGTCGAAGCGGCCGTCCGTGAGATGGCAGTGACTGTCGAACACGGGCTAGGAGCCGACAGCCTTCACGCTAAGCGGTCGCGCGGGCCCTGCGCTTCTTTCGCCGCTCGCGACTCGCAGTACCATCGCCGAACCGCTTCTGGATCTCGAGCAGGGCCGGCGACGCCACGAAGATGGAAGAATACGTCCCGATCGTCACGCCCAGGATCAGCACCGCCGTAAAGTCGCGGATCACTGCACCACCCACGACCAGGAGAGCCCCCAGGACCACGAGTGTCGTCCCGGACGTGAGCACCGTCCGAGGAAGTGTCTCGTTGATCGAGCGGTTCAGGAGCTCCTTCGGATCTTCCCGCCGGCCGCCCTTGGCGTTGAGATTCTCCCTGATGCGATCGAAGACGACAATCGTGTCGTTCAGCGAATACCCGACGATCGTCAGAATGGCCGCCACCGTGGGCAGCGCAATCTCGACCCTGAATATCGCCAGGAAGCCGAGTGTAATCAGAATGTCGTGCGCCGTCGCGATCACCGCGGCCAAGCCAAAACGAAGCTCGAACCGAAAGGCGACATAGATCAGGGTCAAGACAAAGGAGAACAGAATGGCCAGCGCCGCATTCCGCTCCAGTTCCGCTCCGATCTTCGGTCCCACGGTCTCGGTCCGCACGATGGTGAACGCGCCATCCCCGAACGCGGTCTGGAGTTGATTCTGGATACCCACCCGTACGGTCTCCACGTCGTCGTCCCCGAGGGGTGCACGGATCGTAAATTCGTTCTCCTCACCGAAACGTGTGATGGGCGGCGCCTGTGAGCCACCTAATGCCGCCCGGAGCTGCGCGGCAGTAGCCGCTTCGTGGAACTGGACCTGGATCAGCGAACCGCCCGTGAAGTCCACCCCGTAGTCCTGCCAGCTTCCGATGCTGACCACGTTGTAGATCATTGCCCCGATCCCCACGAGAATCAGCGCAGCAGAAAAGGTGTACGCCCGGTGTCGCCCTTCGATGAACGCGTAGTTGGCTTGGTCGAACAGTCTCATTGAATCCGTCTCAGATGCTGATCGGGTCCGACGCTTTCTTCCCCGACAAGTAGATGAGGAAGAAGGTTCGGGTCACATACAGGGCCGAGAAGAACGAGGCCGCGATCCCGATGGAGAGGGTCACCGCGAAGCCTTTCACGGGCCCGGTCCCAAACTGGAAGAGAATGAGCGCCGTGATGAGCGTTGTAATATTCGCATCGACGATTGCGGACAATGCGTGCGCGAACCCCTCGTCCACCGCCGTCCGTGTAGCCCGGCCAAGAATCAGCTCCTCTCGGATACGTTCGAAAATGAGTACGTTGGCGTCCACAGCCATTCCGACAGAAAGAATCAGGCCCGCCATCCCCGGAAGTGTCAGCACGGCGTTGAAGGCCGCTAGGCCACCCATGACCAAGGTCAGGTACACGCCCAGAGCCATCACGGCCAAAACCCCCGCCCCGCGGTAGTAGAGGGTCATGATCAGGACCACAGCGACCATCCCGATGAGACCGGCGATCCGGCCCCGATCGATGGAGTCCTGCCCGAGGGAGGGTCCGACCGTCCGCTCCTCCAGGATTACCAGAGGGGCCGGCAACGCACCCGCTCGGAGCACCAGCGCGAGGTCGGCCGCTTCGGTCATGTCGGCATTACCCATGTTGATGACGCCACTGGCTCCGATGCGGTCCTGTACCACCGGCGCGCTTACGATCTCATCGTCGAGCACGATAGCGATGTAATCGCCAATGTGTTGGGTAGTGAAGTTCGAGAAACGCCGACCACCCGCCCGATTGAACTGGAAGTTCACCTGAGCCTGGTTGAACTGCGGATCCCGCTGCGCCGTTGCATCCTCCAGCATGTCCCCGGTTACGAACGCATCCTCTTCCGTGACGAAGAGACGGCGGTACGTCCTCTGCCCAAGACCGATCAGGTCCGCTTCCCAGTGGACGGATACGTTCCTCGGCAAAGCCCGCTGCACCTCGGGCAGCGCGAGGAAAAGAGTGGCCACCTCCACGTCCTCCGTCGCGACGAGATAAGCGCCCTCGATGTCCCCTGAAGCCAGTAGCGAGGTGAAGGGCCTGAGGTTGTCCGGCTGATCTTCTTCTTCGGCCTCCTCATCGACCCCAGTGCTGTCCGCCTGGGCGGAGTCCGGAGTCTGGCCGCCAAAGATAAGGTTCTGAATGTCCTGATTGGGGCCCTCGGTATCCCGACCGAGCGCCCGAATCGAATCCACGCCCAACACCCCGACAATCTGGCGGTCGATCCGGGCGAGCGCCGACTCGAGCTCCTGGACAGGAAGCACGAGCTTGAACTCGAGGAACGCGGACTGTTGAATGAGATTCTTCGCCCGACTCTCCTCGCCGAGGCCGATTCCGGGCAGCTCCACGATGAGGCGGTAGAGACCTACCTTCTGGACGACTGGCTCCTCGACGCCGAACTCGTCGATGCGGGTGCGTAAGATACGCTCGGCCCGGTCGATGGCGTCGGCACGGGCCTCGGGCGTCATCATACCCTCGGGGTCGTCCACCTCGAGGACGAGGTGCATGCCGCCCTGGAGATCCAGGCCCAGCTTGATCCCGTTTCTCACCAGGTATCCAATGCTGACGCCGACCATCACGAGAATGACGATGATCCGGCCTCGTATGGAGTTGAACATCAGGAGGGTCTGCCTCGGGTTATGGCCGCTTCAAAGCCCAGTAACCTCGCAGGGCTAGGGCACGCCTGTCAATCTACGGTTTCAAGGCCTCATAAGGTTCCGGACGCGGGCCACCCACCGGGCCCGGCGCGGCGACTTTCCGAGCCCATCTCGTGGCGCCGCGGGCTCCGCATCGACCCGCAGGGGCCCCCCGCGCCAACGGTCCTCACGGATCCAACGGTGCCAGCGGAAGCACCAAGACGAGGGAGAGCGACCAGGGGCTCGCATCGTCGAGATAGAGCACGTCCCCGAACTGGTCGCCCGCCTTCGGGATACCCGTCGCCACGTAGTCGATGGAGACCTCCGTTTCGAGGTTCCGTAGCCAGTGACCCTCGGAGAGCGAATTAAACGGATGGACGGCGGTGTCCAACTCGAAATTGAGCTTGTGTGTATAGGCGCTCGTAGCGTCCGGCCGCTCAGCCGGGCTGAACTTGTCGACGATGTCGAAGTGGGATGAGAGCCAACCCCCCGTCTGATCGGACTCGATCAGATACAGATTGAGCTCGGCTTCGAGCTCCACCAGATTGTCGGTCTCGAACGGCGCGAAGCCCGCCTCGAAGGTCAGCCCTACCCGCGGGATTACAGTGGGCACGCTAACCGCGAAGAGCAACTCGAAGACGGTCTCTCTCTGGGTCTGCTCGACAACCCCGGCGACCTCGACTCGCGCTCGGCTTCCGAGGTTTTCAAAGCTGATCGTAGGCTCGATCTTCAGCTCAGGCATACACAGGAACGCGCACGATTCGCCCTCCTGAGCTTCTCCGAGAGCCGGCATCAGCAGAACTGCCGCAAAGCCAGCGAGTGCAGTGAGCTTGCGGGCGTAGTATCCCACTAGGCGTAGTCTGCCACTATCTGAACGGTAACTCGTTCACGACATGACACGTGCCGCAGGCAGCCGTATAGGGAATCGGCATCGCCCTGCCCGGCGACACCCCGTCGACCCCGACATTCGTTTTCAAAGGCACATCGAATACGTGGGACTTCATGGGGCCTTCCCAGTAGGCGTTGTTCTCTTCTTCGGCCGCGCTGGCATAGGGAGGCGTCTCTATCATCCTGCCGAAATCGCCTGCAATACCCCCCGTATTGGCCGTTCCCGTCATATGACAGTCGATACAGCG
>SMVB01030545.1_pt1 | contig 12693 bp, 13 predicted proteins | sample 2456461 | NCBI WGS metagenome assembly SMVB01 (sample SAMN11095934, study PRJNA526329) | marine sediment metagenome | biome: Marine sediment; feature: Surficial sediment; material: Deep marine sediment; isolation source: Hadal surficial sediment | place: Pacific Ocean | collected 2014-05 | depth...
GTGGGAATTTGATCCTATGATCTCCCCAGATGGGAAGTGGTTGCTTTACTCTTCGAGATTTAGCGGTGATGAGGAGTTATACATTGTCCCATTTCCTGGTCCCGGCCCCCGGTACAAAATTTCCTCCAATGGATCAGGGTACGGTATTTGGGCTCCCGATATGAGTGCCGTCTATTATATTGAAGAGGGAACTGAATCTGATATGTGGGAAGTAAAAATAAGCCTGGAACCTGAGTTCAGTTTTGAAAAACCGAAATCACTTTTCCGAGGTCATTATTACAACTCTATACCAGGTCCCCTGTACGGCAGATTTGATATACATCCTGACGGAGACCGCTTCTTAATGCTGGAGGAAACCGAAGTTGGAGTACCACCTGGTATCAAAGTTATTGTTAACTGGCAGCAGGAATTGCTGAAGTAAGTCGATCGATCTTCATTACTTCGATATCGGCAGCACGGTGGTTACCAACTTGCGCCATCGCCAGCAGGAACTGCTAAATACCTAGTATGCACTGCAACAGGTAATTACCGGCTGTGATAAGGGAACAACCAATTGACTTTCTGACTATGGAATTACAGCATGCCTTGATGGCCTTGTCAGAAATCACCCTCCTTTATCCCATTCATGATTTTACATAAAGTCATTTCTTAGTCAAATTTCTGTTCCATTCGTGGTTCCACACTGAAAACAAGAATTTCATTTTGTTTTCCACGTGGGGTTAGCTTTTCCTCAAAAGGGTAATGGTACTGCTCAGTCAGAGGTAGAATATCAAGAACCTGGCCGGAAATCAGAAAGTCCTTTCCAAGCCTTTTGCATATCTCCTGCATTCTGGAACAGGTGTTCAGTACATCACCTATGAACAAAACCTCTCTTTTCACTTCTCCTACCCAGGTCATTGCTACCTGACCGGTATGAATACTTGCCCTGAAAGCTGGCGCCTTACCAAAATGTTCAAGATAATAGGAATCCCGCAAGCTAATTCTATACTTTATCATTTCATGACATCTGATTGCACGCTCATTTTTTTCGGGACTGCCTACCTTCCAGTAAATAATAATCTCATCTCCCACATACTGGTAAACATCGCCACCGTTTTCAAATATGGATTCCGACAAATCATCATAATAATACTTTATAAAGCTAGCATAACTTAATTCTCCAATAGATTCTGCTAAAGAGGTAGATCCCTTCAAGTCTATGAAAAGCAGTACTATATTTTCAAGCTTGGGTTTGTGATATTTCCCAAGAATATAATTGAACAATTCGTTTCTACGGTGCAGTTTGCCAATTTGCAGAGTTGTGACAAATACTAACATGGCGGCCAGGCTGAAACTAAAATTTAGAAAGTAAGATGTTGCCAAATATTCAGGAAAATGGACAAGATTACCTTCAAAATACATCGAAATAGCATTTATGGAAAGTAACCATAAATTGATTATAAAGACAAAAATCACTGATTTGAGTAGTACTAGTTTCCAAACCGGGAATTTCCTTTGCCAGTAATAGGTAGCCGCCTCAAACAATCCTATACTTGATCCAATAGTAAACCCGACAAGGAATCCTCTTAACAATATCAGGAAGAAAAGTGGCGGTCCAACTTTATCAATAATGCCTTCAGTAGCGGCATAAATCAACCCCGCAATCGATCCTAACATCATCCCATTTCTGATATAATTGGAATGCCAGCGAATTGATTTTTTTAGAACTGAGTTCATACTAGATCTGATATCAGATAACTAACTGTAATTTTAAACTTTCATAATAAGAAATCATCTTATCTGAAGATAAAAGTTGGTTATCAGCTTCCTTAAGAAATGAATAGTATATTTTATTTTATTTGATTAAAATTAATTAATCGAATTGTCAATTATCACCCTCCTTCATCCCAACCGGGATTGCGGCGGGCAGGCAGGTGACGAGTTTCCACCTACGCATTGATTAAGCTTCGGACGGGCATTAGAAAATGAACCTCCTGCAGTCAAGTGTTCAAATAAAATAATTTTTAAATACTTTAAATATCATTAAATTGACATTTACAAAAACCTGACTAAAAATTATGAAAACCAAAACAATCAATTCAGTAATTATCACCATGCTATTTAGCGTTGTGTTTATTTCCTGCCAATCGATGCAGGATCCAGCTCCGGACCTTGATCAACTAAGATCACAAATCCAGGAAATGGAGGACGCCTATGCAACTGCATCAAATGCAAGAGATGCCGAATCCGTAGTAAAGTATTATGCCGAGGATGCAATCAGTTTACCTCAAAATGAGCCAATGTTAAGCGGTAAATCAGCAATTCTTGCAAGACTGAAAGAAAATTATAGTGAAGATGGCGGAGTTACTGCAAAATTTGAAGTTGTTGAAATATTTGCAGCCGGTAACCTTGTGATAGAGATAGGTAAATCAATAGAAACGGATTCAGACGGCAATGAAACCACTGGTAAGTACATATCAATATTCGAAAACCGCGATGGAAAATTAGTTTGCATCAGGGATATATGGAATAATGATGCCCCGGATAATGATGACGATGACGACGATGACGACGATGACGACGATGACGACAATGTTGATGAATAGCCAGATGGGATCATTTAACTAATAAAATAATTAAATTTTAATATAATTAAGATTGGAAAGTCATTACAATAGGAGAACCCCCGCTTCCTGGGGTTTTCCTTTATACTCTTCGCTAAGTTTAGCTGGTTTTCAATGCAGACACTTGACTGCACCGTCAGAGATCACCCTCCTTCATCCCATTGGGAATTAGAGCGCTCAGGGGATGAGATTACAATGGAAATTTACTTGAGGACACCCGTGTGTTCTCTCCTGTATATGATGTTATGAACACCGCTCTCCATGTTCCAGAAACGCAATCGGCCCTGGGATTAATTGATGACAACAGGGATCAAAAGACCGATTTTACAAAGGAAAGTTTTGATACTCTGGCATCTCGATTAGGATTGAGAGATAGAATAAGGGATAGCACATATCGTTTGTTACTCAGCTCTATCGATGGCTATGAGGTTTCATTATTCAGGGATGCGCCGGGACTTGACAGTGAAATCAGGAACACTTATATCGACCTTGTTGATGAACGAATTAGAATTTTAAATAGAATTTAAAAAAAAGAACTGTCCCATCAGTTTTGGCAGCGTTCGGCACAGTACAATGTCAAATGTTAATTTTACAAAATGATAAGTACATAATTTATAAGAGTCTGCTAGTTGCAACAATTCTTTTTGTAATTCGAGGAAAATATTCATACATTGTTTGTTCACTAAACCTAACCTAATGAAAAAATTAATTATCTCAATTCTTTTAATGTCGCCCGTTCTCATGGTTCAGGCGCAGGAAGAAAATCTGGTGTGGGAATCCATTTATCTCACTCCAAAATTAGATGCCATTAGTAAACTCAATACCAACATGACTGCCCATAACAGGAAATATCATGGAGAGGGGGCTCATGTAGCCTATGTCCAACGTGTTATAACAGGTAGGAAATCCGGAGACCTGGTTTGGTTGATGGGGCCCGGACCATTTGCAAATTTGGATACCCGACCTTCTGAAGGAGGGCACGATGAGGATTGGAGTGCAAATGTATTACCACACCTGACAAATGTATCACAGTCTGAATATTGGCGAATGGTTTCCGACATGAACTACCAACCTGAAGGCGAAAATGCAATTAATGTGCGTATTCGATTCTATAAAGTAAAAAGAGGTCAAAATGCTGCATTTTTGGAACATTACGCAAAAATTATGCAGGTGTTTAAAGAAAAGAAGTACGATCGTGCACTTACCATTTACTCGAATGTTTTTCCAACGGCATACGGCCGTAATATGGCATCCGTTTCAACTTTTAACAAATGGGCCGACCTTGATTCAGGATTACCCATTGGACAGGATTTTAATGAAATCCACGGTGAAGGAAGCTGGGCTAAGTGGCTGGTTACTTTGCAGGAACTGACAGAATGGAGCGACCAGGAGGTACGGCAAAATATGCCTGCTTTGAGCGGCCCCACCCCCGAAGAATAAGCAATATAAATTTGAAGATCCGGATTAGACATCCGGGTCTTTTTAAATTCCTTATCGCGCTTCGGGCCTGCCTCCCTTAAGTTGGTTTACTATCATGAATTTATAGAAATATGAACTCCATAAGAAAACTGGCAGCTATTATGTTTACCGACATTGTTGGTTATACAGCAACTATGGATAAAAATGAGTCAGCTGCCTTCAAGCTGCTTGATAAAAATCGGTCAATCCAAAAACCACTGATTGAAAAACATACCGGGACATTTATCAAAGAGATTGGTGATGGAATCATGGCAAGTTTCAATAGTGCCCTTGATGCTGTAGAGTGTGCCGATGATATCCAAAACAGAATCCAGGACAATAAGGAATTTACCATTCGCATTGGAATCCATTTAGGGGATGTTACCTTCCAGGACAATGATGTTTTTGGTGATGGGGTAAACATCGCTTCTCGCCTTGAAGCGCTTGCCCCTCCCGGGAGTACCTACATTTCTGAAACTGTTTTCCAAAATATTAAAAACAAACCTGAGCTACATGCTAAATTCATTAGGGAAGAAAAACTTAAAAATGTTCAGCAGGCGATCAAAATCTATCAAATTGGTGGTGGCTCCATTACTTCAAATGTTCCTAAACATGAAAAATCAATAGCCGTTCTCCCATTTATTAATATAAGTAACGATGCTGATCAAGAGTATTTTTGCGATGGAATGACCGAGGAGATTATTGCTGATTTGTCCCAGCTTAAAAATTTACTTGTCATATCCCGTAGTTCTATTATGACACTAAAGGGAACCAGCAAAAAGATCAGTGAAATATCTGCAGATTTGCACGCTCGATATATTCTGGAAGGTAGTGTCCGAAAATCTGGCAACGACTTAAGGATTACAGCTCAACTTATTGACGCTTCAAACGACAGTCACATATGGGCAGAAAAGTACAATGGATCTACCAATGACATTTTTGATATTCAGGAAAAAATATCTCACAGCATTGTGACTTCCCTTGAATTAAAGCTGAATGCAAATGAACAAAGAAAGCTTCATGAACATCAGATTACAAATATTGAAGCATACCAATTGTATTTGAGGGCCCGAAAGGAATTGCAAACAATTTATTCACCCGAAGGTCACAAAAGAGCGATTGAATTTTTAACCGAAAGTATGAAATTAAATGGTGAATCCACGCTCATTTATGGCTCCTTAGCAAGTGCATATTTAGGTCTTTTATTTGGAGGCGCAAGAGAAAATAAAAAGGAATTTCAAAATAAAATTCAAGAATGCATTGAGAAAATATTCCAATTGGATGATGATTCAGAATATGGTTACTATGCCCAGGGAGCGCTGGCATTTATTCAAGGCAACCAGGATACTGCAGTTACCAATTTTAAACATGCCTTGTCTTTCAATAAAAATATTATTGAAGCGAATATATATCTAATTCTAATTTATTTGGATGTTGGCAGGCCGGAAGCCGCCGAACCGTTGATAAACAAACTTTGTGAACTTGATCCGCTTTCACCGATAGGTCACGGATTATTTGGTTACAAAGAATGGTGTCTTGGACGATATAATGCAGCACTACCTTATTTCATAAAATCCTATGAAATAGATCCTAATAATGGGGCGAGCGCATGGAGCTGTGCATGTGCTTACGCAAGTGTTGGAATGATTGAGGATTCCATTAAAGTAATCGATAAACTGCCTGATCAAATTCTGCAAAGTATTTTTGGTAATCTGTCATTATTTCTGAAGTACGCACTGCAACAAGATGTTAAAAAAGCACTTGCAACAGTTACAAAAGAATTGACAGATGCAGCTAATCAACAACCATTTATTTCCCGCGACATTGCCGGGTATTATGGAATGATAGGACACATTGATGAGGCTTTAAATTGGGTAGAAAAAGCAATAAATATAGGCTATATCAATTACCCATTTCTTGCATTTCATCATCCGTTTTATGAGCCTCTACGCGAGGAACCCAGGTTTAAAGAACTGATGGATAAGATTAAACCTAAGTGGGAATCTTTTAAAATTTGACGGTCAGGCCGGGACAGACTAAGACCCAGTTATTATAAAAATTGGAGGTTTTACGGTAGATCGAAGAACTGTTTTCATGAAACGCATCATACCATCTGACCCAGATTTAAATTTACTAACAAACCTTACAGCACTTTGGTTACTGTTAATTAACTTTTTGTCTTAGCTAGTATTTTTCAACTGAAGTAGAGTGAGAAAATGAATACAAATCATTTCTGGGCTACAGAATTGCGTTTGGAGAATGTTTACAAGATCTTGAACAGAACAATTGCAGTCAAATAATAAAAAGAAAATTAAGAAAGATAATCATCTTAAAATCTGTTGATACCATTATTAACTTCAATCCAATATCCGTCCGGGTCCTGTATATACACTTGTCGTACATTGTCTGGCCTGGTTGTAACCTGCCAAATTGCCCCTGGCCAATCAAAATAATCTGTCTTAATACTTTTAAGATAACTTATGTATAGGTCCAGATCTTTCGTTGTAAGAGAAAGATGAATTCCCTTCGGAACATTTATATTCAAATCCTTGACCATAATGATGTGAAGCTCTTGGTTGTTACCCAACGAAAACCAGCGGATATGGTCTTGCTCGGTTCCATCATAAATTTCCTCAACAAAAAAGTGCTTTTGGTAAAAAGCAACACTTCGATCAAGATTAGCTACATTGATAGCATAATGGTCAAAAGTAAAGTCCATATCCTGTCCATATGAATGACCACTTGTAAGCAAAATAATTACTAATAAATTACGAAGCATGAATTTTAAATTATACATAGACTAATATACGCATTACACAAAACAGATTACCAGATACAATTTGGTATCAAGTCAGCGCTATAAATCATGATATATTATGCAATTAATTAAACTATATATCTGAATTAAGATTTACGGGAAAATAATTTCAGTAAGATTTATATTCGAAAGTAGAAATTTTCTCCTAAGTAGTTATTATAGATTTGATTAAGATGCCTGTACTTTATTATCCAATCAATCCAATTCATACTTTCACTTTATTTTTCATTCATCCGCTCCTCCATACGTTCTAAACGATCGGACAGCTCTTGGAGTTTGTTAAGAATAAGAATGTGCGTCTTTTTGGCATCTATGCCAACAGGGCTTTCATCACTATGAATCAGTCTACCAATCTCTTCATAGGTCTCGGGATCAATTTCAAATTTCATGTTTGTATATGATTTTTATTGAATAAATTATTTTAATTAATTATATATTCAGTTTACTATTCACTAAGCTATTCTATAATGGCAATACATGTAAGCTTTAAAATACCAATATGAATGTAGAGAGTTACACAAAAGGGGTAAATGCTTTGGAAGCCGCAGGCGCAGGAAGTCCTATAAAGCGAATATATCACATTGCAGCTCTTCATGAAGATGGAAGTTTTTTTATCAATGACGTGTGGGAATCTGCTGAGTTATTTGATGATTTTGGTAAAATATTGATGTGACTCAAAATATAATTTTATATAGAACCATAAGGTGCAAATCGAGAATTCTAGTGAAGTTGTAAAAGATTCAAAACAAGAATCTCTCTTTACAAAACCAGCCCAAAAAGCGAAACGGAAAGTGATTCTACCTTTTTTAATATAAAATGTCCCGGGGATTAACCCTTAGGTAAATAAGGTATTGCACCTGCTAAATCAGTATCATCTATTACATGAAATCTACTGATACTTCCTGCTTGCCTGGCAACTTTATACTTTTCGTATTCAGGATCATCTATAAAAGCCTGAAGGGACTCCGAGGTTGGAAATTTTAAAATAGCTACCAACGTAGTATCTAAACCCTCGCCTTCAATAGTGGAAACATTCCCACTTCGGCTAAGGTATTTTCCCCCGTGCTTTTCAACAATTTCGTGAACATTTTCTGCATAGTCCGGGATCCAAGAGTCATCTGTGACTTTAATGTCTGCAATTAAATATACCGCCATAATTCATTAGATTTTTTGTAGAATATCAATATAGACTATTTGCTCATTCAGTCAAAGCAATAAGCAATTATAAGTCCTGCTGCTTAGCCATTGAAAGAACGTAAGGATAGCTAAGTAATCGATAGGAATGAAAAAAGATATGTACACAGGAGAATGGAACTGTCCATTCTGACTCAATCCTCCTTAAATTTATTCCTCAATTATCCCACAGAATAAACAAGGTCGAATATGTGCCAGTAGGATGATTCTACTCCTTGCATTCCAGAACCCTATTATTAATTAATTTTATTGCCATACCTATTGTAACCTTACATGTACTAAATCTGTTTAAATAATCAGTTACCAACATAAACATATAATGGATAACAAATTAATAAGAGAACTTTATCAAAGACATCAGGAGTGCCATGAATGTCCCTCACCAGAAATGGTATCTAAGTGGTTCAATAACTTGTTGGGAATATTGTTCCCTGATATTTCAAAATCAACCACAGAGTCGCTTGATGAATTTCAGATTCATTACAACAATATGATAAAAGAGTTGGAACATATTCTTTCCTTGATCCCTGAAAAAAGTCAGGCAAAACATAAGTCAACGATGTTTTTTAAAGAATTACCCAGAATTCTTGAACTTTTGGAAATGGATGTTGACGCCCTCTTTGACGGAGATCCTGCGGCTAAAAGTAAGAAAGAAGTAGTAAAAAGTTACCCGGGATTTCTGGCGATTGCTTCGCATAGGATAGCGCATCAATTACATCTTCTTGAGATCCCTCTCATTCCCAGAATGATTTCGGAGTTTGTACATGGAAATACGGGTATTGATATTCACCCTGGTGCAATTATTGGTGAATACTTCTGCATTGATCATGGAACTGGGGTTGTCATTGGAGAGACGACAGAAATAGGCAATCATGTAAAAATATACCAGGGTGTAACTCTTGGTGCACTTAGTGTAAATAAAGGAGATGCAAAAAAGAAACGACACCCGACGATTGAAGACCATGTCATTATCTATTCCGGCGCGACAATTCTTGGCGGAAATACACGAATTGGTAACTCCTCGATTATAGGAGGTAATGTTTGGCTGACAAATTCAATTCCGGCCCAATCAAAGATTTATTATCAACCAAACGACGCAAATGGTACTCCAATTTTCGCATCTCAAGATTAAGAAACAATGAAGATTGAAGATTTAATAGGAAACACACCCCTTGTTGAATACAAAGGCATATCTCCCAACCCGAATGTTAGAATTTTCGGAAAACTTGAAGGAAACAACCCAGGTGGTAGTGTAAAAGATCGTCCTGCTTATGGCATGATTAAGGGTGCTTTAGATAGAAAAGAAATAAAAATTGGTGACCGACTCATTGAAGCTACCAGTGGCAATACCGGAATTGCATTGGCGATGATTTCTGCAGTTCTTGGTGTTAAAATGACGCTGGTGATGCCTGATAGCGCTACCCGAGAAAGAATCCTGGCTATGGAAGCATACGGAGCAAAAGTACTATTGACTCCGGCTGAAAAAACAATAGAATATTCAAGAACGTTTGCGGCAGAAAAAGTAGAGTCTGAGGGTTACTTTATGTTGGATCAATTCTCGAATCCCGATAATTACAAGCAACATTATAAATCTACCGGGCCAGAGATATGGCAGGATACCAATGGAGGTATCACGCACTTTGTATCCGCAATGGGTACAACGGGTACAATTATGGGAGTCTCCCGTTATTTGAAAGAACAAGATAACTCCATCCAGATAATTGGCGCACAACCAACTGACGGTTCCAAAATTCCCGGGATCAGGAGGTGGTCACCGGAGTTCCTTCCAAAAATATTTGAGCCCGATCGTGTTGATAGAATAATTGACGTTAGTGAAGAAGAAGCAACCATGGTAACACGAAGATTGGCCAATGAAGAAGGTATCCTTGCAGGAATGAGCAGTGGGGGCTCCTTGGCAGTTGCACTGAAAATTGCAAACGAAATCCAATCCGGTACAATTGTACATATTGTTTGTGACCGGGGCGACAGGTATTTAAGTTCAAACCTCTTTGGCTAAATCCGGGATTTTTAAGGTTGTACGTTCTTCACAAAGGAACAACAACACCTCCTGCTAATCAGATTACTTTGTGTGACAAGGAATTCAGGTATTATTCCCGGAAGCGTACCGGGAGGCAGAACAGGATTACCAGATCTAAATGACTACGATGCTGTAATGGAATTTTACAACATTCCAAAATAGCCGGAATAAATTAAGACTACATCGTTATTGAACGAGTCTATTTACTTTGAATATTGAAATATTTGGAAGATTCCTATACCCTGCTTAAGTATTATCCTCTTGGTATACCCTCACATAATCCACTTTCATTTCCATGGGAAAAGCAGATTCATCGATGCCTTTTTGCCCTCCCCATCCACCACCTACCGCAACATTCAGAATTATAAAATGTGGCAATGAGAAGGGCCATGCGTCTAAATCATTTGTATCACCCCCACCCCCATCCCCTTGAGGCACTGCAGTAAAGTAGATTTCACCGTCAAATAGAAAATCTATTTGATCTTCATACCATTCAATTCCATACCTGTGATATTCGGTTTCTACTCCTGATACAGGCATGAACTTAGTCTGTTGTTTATCAATTTTCCAATAATAATTTTTAGCATGAGCTGTACCGTGAATAACGTTTGGGTTGAAACCTACATATTCCATAATGTCAATTTCACCACAATCAGGCCATCCAACTTCATGAATATTTGAACCCAGCATCCAGATCGCTGGCCACGAACCTATTCCACCTGGAATCATTGCTCTGACTTCTACTTTTCCATATGTAAACTTAAATTTTCCATCTGTTACCAAACGCGCTGAAGTGTACCGGCTGCCACCTGAAGAATCATTAAGTGCAGTAACTGTCAAAAAACCATTTTTAACCTCGCTGTTTTCTATCCTATTTGTATATGCCTGTAATTCTTCATTAACCCTGGCAGGTTTCCAAATACGATAATTCCATTTAGTGCTGTCAACAGCACCAGTAGTATCAAACTCATCAGACCAAATTAATTTCCAACCCTCTATTTTGAGGTTCAAAGGTGTTTCATCACTCAATCCTTCAACGCCACTGTTTGGTGAACGTTCAGTATCACAGCTTAAAAGTGCTCCTATCATTAGTACAACAATAAACTGGGTTTTTATAGTTGTATTGTTCCTGTTTTTTTTCATGAAGTTTATTTTGCTATCGTTAGCATAAGTATAACCAGAATAAAGGATTTACTTACTCTAAAACTTATCAGTTGATTTTTTCAAAGAGATTGAGATATTCTAAACCTGTTTCACACAAATATCACAACTTGAGCCAGATTCTTCTTAACCTGAGTTCGACCTAAGGAACAGCTGTCAGAAAATAAGGTAGCAGGTGGTATTCCTTAGGTCGAACTCAGGTTATTAGTTATTTTTCAACCATTCATAGGCTTGTTCCTCGTTATCGAAGACCTCGAGTTTTATTCCCAGGTCTTTATACTTTTTAGCAGAAATAAATTTGAAGATCTCCATAGGATAATCTGCATTGTCGGGACCACGTATCACGGCATGAGTTTTGACTCCTGCTTCAATAAACAGCATCCTGTCCCATTCTGAGTTAAGCCAATCTTTGACTTCTTCATTGAGTTCGTCAATCATTCTAGTATCAGCCAGCCATTTCAAATTCTGAAAGTCGTCCTTACTTTTGATATATTCCCTTTGCATTGTAGTAAGTCCATCCCTGAATTCCTCGCTGGTGGGATTTCTGAGCCAGCAATGTTTTAACACCGGAACCGCATCGTCTAGTTCACAAATAAGATATTCACGTTCAAGAATCTTTCGGGTCATAATGGATTGATTTAAATGTGAATCTGGTTACAACTATAATTTAGTCCTATTTTTAATCAAATTCAAGAACGACTGACTAACAATCTGTAAGTTTCAGGTGGTTTAATTTTTGCTTGTATTTTCCACACCTGAGAATGGGATGGTCCACTCCGACTCAATTTCCTTAATTTCATTTCGCAAATATCTTCTTTCTGCAAAATAACGAAGTGCTTCTGTTGACAAAGGTGGATGGATCTCGTCTTCTCTTTGCGACATAAATAGAAAAGGGCCATCACGTCGAATTTTAATGTAACCAAATAAATGGAATAAATCCATGGCCCAAATAAAGGTAACCTCCGTATCGACCCCGAAAGTCAGTGGACTTAATGCTACCTTTTTAAGGTCGATTTTGTCATCCTTGTTAACATCTAAAAAAGCAACTGATACACTCCATTTGGTAAACTTATTTAGAGTTACCGGTCCCGTAATATTCATTTCTTCTGCTTTATCAACAAAAATTCCACCATTGTTAATATAGAATTGATTCGGCCCATAATTTGCGATGTACAGGTCCATGTCTCCATCCATATCAATATCAATGGGCGATGCGGTCATACTCCAGGTTGTACTTCCCAATCCGGTTGCAGAGGTTACTTCAGTAAAAGTGCCAACACTATTATTATGAAACAATTGATTTGTCGGGCTGATTGCTTTACTTGTAATGTCACTGATTCCATCGAGGTATGCACCGTTTAACAGGTACACATCATAAAAGCCATCACCATTGTAATCAAATATGGTTACCCCTGAACCAC
>SMVB01167514.1_pt1 | contig 12693 bp, 12 predicted proteins | sample 2456461 | NCBI WGS metagenome assembly SMVB01 (sample SAMN11095934, study PRJNA526329) | marine sediment metagenome | biome: Marine sediment; feature: Surficial sediment; material: Deep marine sediment; isolation source: Hadal surficial sediment | place: Pacific Ocean | collected 2014-05 | depth...
CAAAAACTTAAGCGTTCTTCACAGGGGACGAAAAGTGATGATCCTGTAGAGTAAAAATATCGACCTAAAAGAAGCGCCCGGCAAAAGAGGCTGTTTTATTACTAGCCAAATTATACGCCGCTCGACCCGGCCCTGTGAGGAGGACTAAAATGAAAAAACTTCTTTATATTATTGCAGGGGTGTCACTTGACTCTGTCGCCGGCCTTTCGGGCGTTGCCTTGGGCGATGGAAAAGGCGATCCCGAAATGGGCGGCAATACCTGGGTGCAGATGGCCCAGCAAAAAAATTGGAACAGCGCCAAAAGCAATACATCCACGGCCGTTAAAGACAGAGAAGGGGAAGATGAGGATGGCGATGACATTCCCCAGGGCTCCGGCGATCCCATGAAGGGTTTGTTAGGGGGCAAGGGTGCCCCTTGTAAACCTTGTCCTGTGCCATTTGGGGGGACCGTCAACACAGGCGGGGATGAAGGTGACGCTGCTCAAGCCAAAGATTTCAACACCACCAGAAGCAGTGATGCACAGTTAGATTAACAACACGACGCCACCGCGGCGAGGATCGGCTGCGCCGCGTCATAGAAAACCTTTTGTCGAGCTCGGGAATTTGGCGATACGGCACGTATTGCCCTCCGCAAGCTGCCAAAGAATACCTATAGAGACGCCCTCAACGGCGTTATCGATTTCTGCATCGAACGCGCTTATTGACCTTCCGCTTGCGATCGAGCCCGGCCAAGCGGTTCGACCACACCCGCCCTCAACCCCGCTCGATAAATCGCAAATGCAAGAATACCCAGCATCACCATGAGGGCGATGACGAGCCATAGGGCCGTCGTCGTCGGACGGATATCGGCAAAAAAAGCAACCGCGCCGCTTATCCCGGTCAGAATAAAATAGACCACAGACACCTGAGTATGGCCGGCGCCTAATTTCGTGCCGATCTGGTAGAGATGTTCTCGATGCGCCATCAACACATTTTCCTTGCGAGCGGCTCGATAGATCAACGTCACCAACACATCGAAAATAAACGGCGCCAATAGGATCGGAACGAAATAGGGAGATATCGGATTGATTTCCAAGGATGCCCCAAAAATCGCCAATGACGCAATGACAAAACCGATAAATTGGCTACCGCTATCACCCATAAACACACGCCCTGACGAAAAATTATAGCGCAAGAAGCCTATTGTCGATGCGGCAAGGCAGAGCGAGGTTAGAGTTACCAAATGGGCATTCTTGAAAATGCCCATAACGATAAGGCAGAGACACGCGATAAACGCTATCCCTCCAGCCAAGCCATTAATGCCGTCCATGAAATTGAAAGCATTCATAAAAAATATCATCCAAAGCACCGCAAGCACGGAACCCCAGATTGTCAACTGGACGACGCCAAAGCCCGGTATGCTGAGCTCGCGAAAAGTTGCAACGAATGAAACGAATAACAGCGCCGCTATTAATTGTATCAAAAATTTGACTAACGGCTTCAAGCCCCAAATATCGTCGGCCAAAGAGGATAGGAAAACGCCGGCAGCTATGGCCACATATATGCTGAATTGTAACGGTGCGATGCGAAAAAAAACATCCCGCTCGGGCACCAGCAAATAGACCATTATCCAACCAATGAGACAGCTGATCGCGATCGCAATCCCTCCGGTTCTTGGTGTCGGTCGTTGATGGCTTGAACGAGAAGTGGGCGTATCGATAATTGACCACGTCATCATGATCTGTGTAAGAGCCGCGCTCAGCGCAATGAGTGCAGCAAACAGCAACGCGGCCAAAGAGATCATGATCGCACCCCCCGCCCGATCCCGGTTTGGAGATGAGTTGCCATTACCCACCAATCGGGATGACGTTGTTGAATGTCCAAAATGGCGGCTCTGGCGGCACCGTCCCCGCCATATATGCCAAAACAAGTGCCGCCCGATCCTGACATTCGTACCAGCAAGGCGCGGGTCCTTTTGAGACTTTTCAAGAGATGGTCAATTGACGGTGTGATTTGCTTGGCTGCGGGTTCCAAATCGTTGCGTTGGTCGCGTAAGTAGTCCAGCAAGATTTCCGGTGTTTCAAAGGCGCTCGGGCGTTCGGCGCCTGACAAGGAGGCATCGGATTGAATGAGCTGATCGTAACGCCCATAAACATCCGCCGTGGCAACCGGTTCCAAAGGATTCACCAACACGACAGGCAATCGGTGCAGTTGCGGTGAGGCTTCGATTATTTCGCCGATGCCCGACAGCCATGCGCTTTGGCCGTAAAGACAAGCCGGCACGTCTGCGCCTAACTGAAGCCCAATGGCGCGCAGCTCTTGGTCATCGAGCGACAATTGCCAAAGTTTGGAAATCTCCACTAGTGTTGCCGCCGCATCGCTTGAACCACCGCCAATCCCCGATGCAATGGGCAGGTTCTTGATTAACCGGATTGCCGCTCCCGGTGTTTCGCCATGTCGTTGCTCAAAGACATGGCGCAAGGCGCGGGCCGCTTTTAAGACCATATTCTCGGTCGAGTCCTGGGTCAGCCGATCAGCAAAAGGTCCTTCAATTGTGAGTTCGATGTCGTCGCTTGGAGCAACCGACAACTCGTCGCCATAATCCGAAAACGCCACAAGCGTATCGAGCTCGTGATACCCGTCGGGCCGAGGCGGCGACACATGAAGATACAAATTTATTTTAGCGGGAGCCAACATGGATCCGACCTCCGACACGCCAAAGACTCGCACAATGAATTCGCGTCGCGGTCCGTGGCGACGGTTAGAGCGTTTTCAGGAAAAGTGGACCCGGTTTTCCGTCCGAAAACGCGACCAACCTTGAACTCTAGAGCATTTTCATGAGTCAATTAATCTTGGAAATGCTCTAGGGAATGGCAGGAGACATTGCTTCCCGCGACGGAGAAAAATCGAGACCTTCTTCCAGCTTGCGCGCTATTTCAGCCACAGCATCGTCTTCAGGCTCCATGGAAAGAGCCATTCGCCATTGAAAGCGCGCTTCGATACGCCGTCCTACGTGCCAATAGCCGTCACCTAAATGATCATTAATAGTGGGATCATCGGGCTGCATCTCGACCGCGCGTTCGAGTTGAATGACGGCGTTTTCATAGTCACCCATTTTGTAATATCCCCAACCCAAACTATCGACAATAAAGCCGTCGCCGGGACTGAGCTCGACCGCTTGGTTAATGAGTTTCATGGCTTCATCGTATTTGACGCCCTGATCGATCCAAGAATAGCCGAGATAATTGAGCGTCAGGGACTGATTCGGAGAAATCTCAAGCGACTTTAAAAAGTCTTGCTCGGCCTCCTGCCAACGGTCCGATTGCTCCAGCGCAACGCCTCTTGCATAATAAAGCGACCAATGTTCGGGATCGAGCGGGCCGGCAATCGTCAATGCGCGGTCATAGGCATCAATGGCTTCGGGAAAACGGCTGCGCATGCGCAACATATCGCCCATTGTTATCATTGCATCATAATTGTTGGGATCGCGGCGAATTAATTGTTCAAAAATATCTATTGCCTCATCCGTCCGATCTAGCCTGTCAAAATTAATCGCGGTTTGAATTCGGGCGCTGGAATAATAAATCGAATCTCTAGGTATGTGTCCGAACATCTCAATGGCATCTTCCCATCGCTGGCTCGCTTCAAAAAGATCAGCCGAAAGGATTCGCGCCGCGACAAAGTCCGGATCTACATATAGGGCTGCCTGAAGGTAAATGATCGGCAAATCAATCGCTCTCTCGCCTACAAGATAAGCCGCCGGACCAAACAAAGCGTTGGCCACCCCTCGATTGGCCGAAGTAATGACCGGCTCCGGCAATTCACCGGAATCTATCCGTCGAAGTTCGGCGCTAATGACCCTGTCATCCACCGATTGGAGAAGGTAGTCGGCGTAAAAACGGGCGGCTTCTTCGACGCGTCCCTGACGCGCCAGCAGGGACCCATAACCCTGTACTATGATTGAAGTGCGCCCATTCGAGATGCGTAACGCCTCGATGTAATCCGCGATTGCCTGTTCGTTGCGTCCGGCAAAATCATTTAGAAAGGCACGGTGGATCACATAGACGTTGGGCAAGCTCGTGGTCTTACTCGCCCCATCCAAGACAGACAAGGCCGTGTCGAATTGGCCTTCCGCCGCATAAGACCACGCGGTAACCAAATTTCGCACTAGGGTATTGATCGGACCGTTTCGGGCCTTTTCAAGATGCTCACGCGCCTGGGCATAGGCGCCTTGTCGAAAAGCTTGGAGACCAAGCACCAAACGCGCCAGCCTATTCTTGTCGTCGTTTTCGACAATCCGTTCCGCTAGCTCGGCTGCCTTCCGAAATTGACCATCGGCCATTTCAAGAAGAAACGCTCGCTCCAAAATCACCCGATTGTCGGGATCGTGATCAAGCGCGCGTTCGTAAAAAGTCGCTGCGTTACGCATGTCGCGCATGGAACCGGCGAAACGCCCAGCCAGGTAACTTCCGTAACGAGACCCCGTATCGACTATTTGAGGAGAGCTGTTGAACAAACGGTCGATAGCCGGCATATTGCCGCAGCCGGAAAAGCTGAGCATAAAAACGCCGGCGACGCCCAAAAAAATTGCTTTCATTAGCATCAATATTATTTTCAATGATTCTTTAACGTAAAACATTTGCCCCGCCAAGAAAGCGTCTTGCGATCACCTCCGCCAAGCCATCTTAGGACATATTAACACAAGTTGCAGCATCACAATTAACCATGGTGGCCGAATCTCGATCACATATTGGGATAGTTCGGTCCTCCGCCTCCTTCAGGCACCTCCCAATCAATGTTTTGCACGGGATCCTTAATGTCGCACACTTTGCAGTGAACGCAATTCTGCGCATTGATCTGAAATCTTGGATTGGATCCATGGTCATCGGTCAGCACTTCATAGACCCCGGCCGGACAGTATCTTTGTGCCGGTTCGGCATAGGTAGGTAGGTTGAAATCGATCGGAATATTCGGGTTTTTCAATTTTAAATGAACCGGCTGATCCTCTTCGTGATTGGTGTTGGACAAATAGACCGATGACAAACGGTCGAACGAAATGACGCCGTCGGGCTTGGGATAGTCAATCGGTTTTGCTTGAGACGCCTTGACCAAACATTTATGGTCCGGTTTGCCATGTTGCAGCGTGTATGGCAGTCCACCCGGAATGATTTGATTGATCCACATATCGATTCCAGCCAGCCCGACACCCAATATGGTGCCGAATTTGCTCCACAGGGGCTTCACATTGCGCACGCGCCGTAGATCTTTTTTTACATGAGAGGTTTCATACGCGGCACTATAGTCAACCAATTCATCCCGAGAGCGGCCGCTTGCGATGGCAGTATAGGCGGCTTCGGCTGCCAGCATTCCCGTCTTCATGGCATTATGGCTGCCTTTTATACGCGGAACATTCATAAAGCCGGCCGAGCAACCGATTAAGGCCCCACCGGGAAATGTCAATTTCGGAACCGATTGCAAACCCCCTTCGGTAAGGGCGCGCGCACCGTATGAAATTCGTTTGCCACCCTCTAAATATTGTTTGATCGCCGGATGAAGTTTGAAACGTTGCAGCTCATCGAAGGGTGATAAATACGGATTGCTGTAGTTGAGATGCACCACGAAACCGATGGAAACCAATTTGTCATCAAAGTGGTACATAAACGAGCCGCCGCCCGTGGCGTTGTCGAGCGGCCAACCCATTGTGTGTACGACAAGGCCTGTTTTGTGTTTTTCCGGCGGCACCTGCCACAATTCCTTGAGACCGATTCCGAACTTTTGCGGTTCCCTATCATCATCAAGGTGAAAGTGACTCAAGAGATGTTTCGACAAGGAGCCGCGCACACCTTCGGCAATCAGCGTATATTTGCCGTGTAATTCCATTCCTCGTGTGTAGCTGTCCTTCTTTGTCCCGTCGCGGGCAATGCCCATATCGCCTGTGGCAACGCCTTTAACGGCGCCATTCTCGTCATAGACAATTTCCGAAGCGGCAAAGCCCGGATATATTTCAACACCGAGTGTTTCGGCCTGTTCGGCCAACCACCGGCAAACATTTGCCAAACTAACGATGTAATTGCCGCGATTGCTCAACAGAGGAGGCATGAGAATATTCGGTATTTTCAGCGCGCGCCGCTCGCTCAGATAAAGAAAACGGTCCTCCGTCACCAATGTGTCCAAGGGGGCTCCCAATTCGCTCCAATTGGGCAAAAGTTCATCCAGCGCAATGGGATCCAAGACCGCACCGGACAGAATATGGGCCCCTACTTCCGACCCCTTCTCCAAGACACAAACCGAAAGTTCGGTTTGATTTTCTTGGGCCAGCTGTTTTAGGCGTATGCTTGCGCTTAAGCCGGCCGGACCGGCGCCGACGATGACAACGTCATATTCCATGGATTCCCGTTGGACTTGTTCCTCCGACATAGTGTCTCCTTGATTTGACGCCGAACCGGGTACCGCTTCGTGCCGTTAGCGCGGTTTCATGAGGGACGTCTCAATGATGGCCATAAGGCGTGAGGCGTCTTGTGCAGGACCGCACCGCCAAACCATCGAGCCTTTATGAAAACTAATTGTCCTAACGGTCAAGATCAGGCAAATTGCCACTGAGATTATCCGACAATCCGGTCTCCGGCATCAAATAGGACGCTTTGCGCCATGCATCAACAAGACCGGGATGTGACCGCCGATCTGTCCTTGCTCAAATGGTACCGGGATATGGGGGTCGACGAGACGGTGCAGGATGAACCGGTCAACCGTTTTCGCCCGGCCGGTGACACCCATGACACGCCGGCAAACAGATCCCAAGCACCTCAGCCGGACAGGCGAAGCACGCCGCCGCCCAAGGGCCTCAAGGTCGAGGAACAAAAAGATAGCGTTGCGAGCGCTAAAGAAATCGCAGCGCGATGTCAAACCCTCGACGAATTGAAGCACGCCATCACATCATTTTCCGGCTGCCCGTTGAGTCAGACGGCAACCAATACGGTGTTTGCCGACGGCAATCCTGCGGCACCCATAATGTTTGTCGGCGAAGCGCCGGGACGGGATGAGGATATTCAGGGGCTGCCGTTTGTTGGCGCCGCCGGGCAATTATTGGACAAAATGTTAGGGGCGATCGGACGAGACCGCTCAAACGTATACATTTCAAACATCATAAATTGGCGCCCCCCGGGCAACAGAACGCCGACAGCCAACGAAGCCCTGACCTGCCTTCCCTTCATCAAACGCCATATTTTCCTGGCCAAGCCCAAAGTGCTGGTTTTGCTGGGTGGTACGGCCGCCAAACATTTATTGCAGACCAATACGGGAATTATGCGCCTACGAGGGACATGGACCGAGGTCATGCTTGACGATTATGGTGAACAAACAATTCCTGCCCTGCCCACCTTGCATCCTGCTTATTTGCTACGACAACCAGCTCATAAGCGTTTGGCATGGCAGGACTTTCTTGCATTGGACGAGCACCTGCGGGAGATCGAACAAGCCACCGCCGAGGATTAATCTTTGCCGCCTTTACCCCGCCGTAACCCTAAGCTGGCAATTTTGTCGGCGGCCGGAGCCTTGAAGAACCGGACCTAAGCGGGTTAGGCTCATCGGCAGTGTGGTGTGGCAAGAGGAAGCACAGCGCTTTCATGTTTAGTCGGTTTAGTGGGTATTGTTGGGTTCTCAGGGAATGTGGATCCGTTAGGGCTGGGATAGCGACCCTTGGCTTTGTCGCCATGTCGGCCCTGTGCGCGCCCTATGGGGCAGCCGAACAATTATTGCCCGGATCGATTTCGCCGGTCACAGCATCGGGGACGGATCGCGCCTATGAGGCAAGCATCCTCCAGAATAACGATGTGGAATTATATAGGAAGATCTTCGACGTCCAACAGCGCGGCGATTGGCCGCAAGCCGATCGCTTGGTCACACAGCTCGCTGACGATGTCCTCATAGGCTACGTTAAGTTCCAGCGCTATATGCATCCCACGGCATACAAATCGAAGTTCTCTGAGCTGCGCGACTGGATGGCGTCTTATGCAGATCACCCGGAAGCCGCGCGTATCTACAAATTGGCCATGAAGCGCAAGCCTGCCGGCAGCGCCTCGCCCAACAAGGCCTTGCCCCGAAAATATCGTCCAGAGCCAAACAAGATCGTCAATCTCACCTTCGCGAAGCAACGGCGATCGGCCAGCCAACGCCGCCGCGTGGCCGAAATCAATCGCTACGTCAAGTCGCTTTTGGCTCGGGAACGGCCCACTCAATCATTAAACCACATCAACCAGGCCGACATCCGCAACGCGTTGACACCGCTCGAATATGATCAGCTTTTAAGCTGGATCGCGGCGCAATACTTGCTGGAAAAAGTGCCGGAAAAAGCATTGCGTACGGCCCAAGAAGTCGCCGGTCGGAGCCGCAAAGGCGTGCCCTTGGCGGATTGGACTGCGGGTCTTGCCGCTTGGCAACTCGGTCGCTACGAATTGGCGGCTGAGCATTTTGATGCCTTGGCCTATGCACCTTACGTCAGGCATCCGACTCGGGCCAGCGGCGCATATTGGGCCGCGCGCGCCTATCTGGTCACGCAAAAGCCCGATAAAGTTGCCTCCCGTCTGGAAATAGCCGCCCAAACCCCGCTGAGTTTTTATGGTGTATTGGCCAATCGGCAGCTCGGCAACGATCACGCCTATGATTGGGAAGTGCCTGCTCTAGGGCAAAGCGGCGCACAGCGCCTGTTCGAATACCCCGTTGTCAGACGCGCCGTTGCTTTGGCCCAGCTTGGCCGCACCCGTGAAGCGGAAACCGAATTGCGTCGCGGTCACGCCTATATCGATGACTCCTTGGACAAACATTTGGTCGCCTTGGCGGCCCAATGGGACCTGCCGGCCACTCAATTGCAAGTCGCCGAATATACCACGAGCACGGGATTGGAAGCAGGGCTTTTTCCGATCCCTAGTTTCGTTCCGCGCAGCGGCTTTCAAATAGATCCGGCTCTGCTTTACGCGTTCATGCGTAAAGAGAGCAAATTCGTCACGGATGCAAAATCGTGGGCCGGCGCGCGAGGTCTGATGCAACTCATGCCCAGAACGGCCAGTTATGTGGCTAACGATAGTTCTTTGCGTGGCTCCCAGCGCCACAAACTGTTTGATCCCGGGTTCAATTTGGAACTGGGCCAAAAATATCTAAAACAACTGATGTCCTCCGCACAGCCCAAGGGCAATCTTTTTATGGTGACGGTGGCCTATAACGGGGGGCCGGGGAACTTACGCAAATGGCGCAATGAGTTGTCGTCCAACACGGATCCGCTGTTCTTCATCGAAACCATCCCGTCCAGAGAGACACGTGCCTTCATTGAAGAGGTATTGACCAATCTCTGGATCTACCGCTATCGATTGGGCCAAGAGGCACCGACTTTAGAGGCCGCCGCCGCCGGCAAATGGCCGGTTTACACGCCGGTCCAGATCAAAGACGATCGTCTCGTAATACGCTAACCTTGTTGAGATAAACTCTCGAGCAAGATATGCGGGATAACCCTATGAATTCTATCGATGAATCGCTGCCCTTTGTTCCTGTTGCCATTGCCGTGATGACCGTGTCGGACAGTCGCACATTGGAAAACGACGCATCCGGCGACATTCTCGTGGATCGATTGACCAAGGCGGGACATATATTGGCCGATCGGACGCTTGTCGAAGATGATCAGAGTGTCATTACCGCACAACTCAAAACCTGGATCGCCGATCCAAAGATCGACGTGGTGATTGCCACGGGCGGCACCGGCCTGACCGGACGCGACGTGACGGCGGAGGCCTTTCATTCGGTGTTTGACAAGGAGATGGAAGGGTTTTCCACACTGTTTCATCAAATCAGTTTCGAGAAAATTGGTACGTCGACCATTCAATCTCGAGCGACGGCGGGCGTGGCCGGCGGAACCTATCTTTTCGCCCTACCGGGCTCACCGGGCGCCTGCAAGGACGGTTGGGACGGCATTCTCCAGTCCCAGCTCGACTCGCGGCATCGCCCGTGCAATTTCGTAGAGATCATGCCCCGTCTTCAGGAACACTTGGTCAAGAAGTCCTAGGGTCTTTCCGGTTTTGATGGAATCAAAACCTGACCCTAAGTCTTTGTTTTGTCGCGCATTCGGACGGAAAACCGGTGGCCACTTTTCCTGAATGCGCTTTAGCGATCGTTCATATGCGGGCAAGATCGGCACTGGTGTCCACATCGTCAAGCGTTGTTAAAAACGCAACGCGCCGCCCCTGTAGATTTCTTTTCGTGTCCTCAAGTGCGAATTCAGTGGACCAACGCACATCATCCAATGGCAACGGGCCCCGCCGTTTTAAACCAATAAGCCAATAGCCGCCGTCGGACGACGGTCCGATGACAGCGTCGGTTCGGCCCAAAGCCTCAAAAGCGCGGCTCACATGATGGGGTTCGATGCCGGGTATGTCGCTGCCGACAATGACCACCGGCCCGGGCGGAAACCATTGAAAAATGCGGCTCATTTTCGCGCCCAAATCGCCGCCGCCTTGAGCGATGCGCGGCACCGACGGCGGCCACACGCCTGGCCAGGCGTTTGTTCGGTCGGCGCGATCCGGGGTCACCGCCAGATAAGTCTGCCACCGTCTGTCGCGGGATAGGCGATCAATGATCCGTCGGCAATTGGTGCGATACCACGACGTCGCAACGCTAGGCCCCAGATCTTTGGCCAAGCGTGTCTTTACCCGTCCCAATTCAGGTGCTTTGACGAAGATGACAAGGCGCCGACCATAAAGATTAGCCCGTCTAACCATAGAGTCTGGCCAACCATCTGGGTGATACACGCAGAAAAAAGAGGGATAGAGTCAACGCATTGCGCATGGGGCGCGCAACAAATCCATCCCGTCGATAACGCGCCGCACTGGTTACCGCCTTGCTTCGGAAAAAGATCAGCCGCCGGCGGCCAAGCCGCCGAACCATATCGACATCTTCCATCAGTGGCATATCTCGAAAGCCGCCGATATTTTCGTAGAGATGGCGGCTCATAAGAAGCCCCTGATCGCCATAAGGCAGACCCAGCCACTTGCAGCGCCAACGAACCATTCGCTCTAGCCGTCGCGCTGCGGGTGAAAAATCATCGAGCGCAAAGTCGAACGCGCCGGCCACGCCTATGGCTTCCGGCCGTTCGACAAAACGCGCCGCCTCCTGCGCCCAGCCTTCGTCGAGCACGGTATCGCCATGAAGAAACAGCAGCCACTGGCATTTAGCGGCGGCCGCGCCGGCCATCAATTGACGGCCGCGCCCGGGCTCGGTGCGCAGAATTGTCGCACCCGCCCCATGGGCAATCGCCCCTGTGTCGTCGTGGGAGCCGCCATCGACGACAATCACTTCGCGCACGATCCCTTGCACCGTGGCGCCAATGAGACACGACAGGGTCGCCGCAAGGGTCGCTTGGGCATTGAGTGTCGGAATAATCACACTGATCATGGCCGCATTATAGAGCGCATTCAGGAAAAGTGGCCACCGACGCGGCGAACCACAGCCGGATTTAGATCGATTGTTCTTGTTTTGTTCCGAAGGCATGATAGACTATGCAGATGGCCAGGGCCGTCCAAAACCATGTCACCCTCAAGGCGCCGCCCCACCCGGCGATCAAGGGACGCGGCGCTTTATCCAATGAGTCCGGACGATATGAGGCGGAACAACGCGTCGCCGTCGATGACGGCTGGCACCGTGACGACACGCCGCTTCGCACTGAAATTTTTATGGAAACGGCCCGGCGCATCATCACCACCAATAAATCGCCCGACCTGCCATTCGATCGCTCGATCAATCCCTATCGCGGTTGCGAGCATGGCTGTGTTTATTGTTATGCCCGACCGACCCACACTTACATGGGGCTATCGGCCGGATTGGATTTCGAAACCAAGTTATTTGCCAAGCCGGGGGCGGCTAAGCTTTTGACCAAGGAATTGGCCGATCCCAAATATCGGCCCAAAGCCATCGCCCTGGGCACCAATACGGATCCCTATCAACCGATTGAGAAACGGCTGAAGATCACCCGCTCGGTTCTCGAAGTGCTGGCGGCTCACGATCATCCTTGCACGATCGTGACAAAATCCCATTTGGTCACGCGCGATATGGACATCATCGCAGCCATGGCGGCCAAGGGTTTGGTCAAAGTATTCCTGTCGATCACGACCCTGAACAAGCAGCTGGCGCGCGCCATGGAACCCCGTGCGGCAACACCTGGACTTCGATTGGACACGCTCAAGCAATTGAGCGGGGCCGGCATTCCAACCGGTGTCATGGTCGCGCCGATCATACCGGCCCTTACCGATGGGGAACTGGAGTCGATTTTGGAACAAGCCGCCCAGGCCGGCGTTAAACAAGCCGGCTACATCATGCTTCGTTTGCCGCTGGAAGTTAAATATCTGTTCAAGGATTGGCTCGAGCAGATCGCGCCCTATCGGGCCGATCATGTGATGCGCCTGGTGCACGACATTCGCAATGGGCGGGATAACGATCCCCGTTGGGGCAAACGAATGCGCGGCACCGGTCCTTACGCAAAAATGATCGCCCAAAGATTTAACAAAGCGGTCGCACGATTGGGTCTGAACCGGGAAGAATTGTTGCTCGACACAACTTTATTCAGGACGGCGCAACAAAAAGGGCAACAATTGGCATTGTTTTAGGGTCCTTCCGGTTTTGATGGAATCAAAACCTGACCCCAAGTTGTTGTTTTATCGTGTTTCCGGACGGAAAACC
>SMVB01099096.1_pt1 | contig 12688 bp, 8 predicted proteins | sample 2456461 | NCBI WGS metagenome assembly SMVB01 (sample SAMN11095934, study PRJNA526329) | marine sediment metagenome | biome: Marine sediment; feature: Surficial sediment; material: Deep marine sediment; isolation source: Hadal surficial sediment | place: Pacific Ocean | collected 2014-05 | depth 0-1...
GAAGGTATTCCGGGCGTTGCCGAGGCTGGTGGGATCTCGATTTGCCTATGTGAACATAGACCGCCACGAACGGTCTAGAGAGCTTGCCGAAAGCCTTCACATGCTTGCGCTCGCGCGCGTCATATACCGCGTATTCCACTCGGCGAGCAACGGCGTGCCGCTCGGCGCCGAGGTCAATGAAAGAAAATCCAAAGTGCTCTTTCTCGACGTGGGGCTTCTGGTCCGCGCTCTAGGGCTCGGCTTGTTGGATTTCGAGCGAGCGGAGGATTTGCTTCTCGTCAACGAAGGTGCGGTGAGCGAACAGTTCGTAGGGCAGCATTTGTTGTACTCGCGCGAGCTCTTCGAGGAGCCAGAGCTCTATTTCTGGGCCCGGGAAAAACGGAATGCGCTCGCCGAAGTGGACTACGTGATCTCAGACGGACCTACAGTCATCCCCATCGAAGTCAAGGCGGGCAAGACGGGAACCTTGAAATCGCTGCACAGGTTTGTGGCTGAGAAGAGAAGCCGTCTCGGCGTTCGGCTCAATACTGATACACCGTCCTTGCTCGAGGTCGAGGCGCCTGCACCAGGCGTAGACGGCAACGGCTACATGTTACTGTCGCTGCCTCTATACATGGTCGGACAGTTGAGGCGCTTGGCAAGGAATTGCCTAGGCTGAAAATCGAACGCTCCCCGCATATCCCTCGAAGATCGGGGTGCCTATGACGCCTCCTTCGAGGTCAGTGCCCGCGCCATAGATGGACTTGGACACGTCCGAGAAGTGTGCTCGGCGTGGAAGCGGTCGACGATCTGAACCGCATCGGGAAAGTGCTCGCCGGCAAGGTTCCAGCGCTCGGAGACCCAAACGGAATCTAGTGGTTCGATTACCCAGAATTAATTTTCCGTGCCGCCTTTCGTCGCTTATTACGAATCTTCCGCTGGATGAAATCCGGCCCGTAGACACGCTCCGCCTGCAACAAATTGTGTGCTGGACATAAAAGTTGAAGCAATCGTTTCTGCGATAGATGGCAAACGGTGCCCCATGGTCGATGTGCAGTCCGGTCCGCGCGGTACACCTCGTCCCGTCATGGCCGGTATAGACGCATTGGTAACGTCCCCGTTCGTGAACGCGCTCAGAAACCTCGGAGGAAACGTAACGAGACTCGGCTGGCGCGTCTTTTTTCGGCATCTCGTTCGAACGAGATGGCGCAGCGCCCCCTTTCTGCCTCTTTCTCCGCCGCTCGAGCTTCTTCTTCGGGTCCTTCTTGTCGAGCGCCATGTCGATCGCCTTCTCCAAAATATCGGCCATGTGCGCCTGAGCGTTGTCGACCCCCAACACCTCCGCCAGGCGTTCGAACTTGTCCCTGAAATCTCGATTGGCGGAGAAGCGAAAATTGAAAATTGCCGGCTGGGCCGGCTGCAGAATGGTCGGGGAGCTCTTCGGCTTTTCCACGGGCGGAGTCGGAGGTGATGATGGTGGTGGCTCCACTTGTGTCCCGGGCGTCGGGGGTTCGGGCTGCTTGCGGATGGACGGCTCGAAAACGGGTTTTGGCCTGAAGGCCACGACATACTCCTCAGTCTCCCTGCGCGTCTTAGAAGCGCAATCGGAAATGACCTCGTCGACATTGTCCTCAGTAAGGTGGGGGGCGAGAAGGGCCGCGACCGTAAGACTGACGCGACTCTCGGCCAGCGCGGCCAGTAGCTCTGGGAAGCGTCGCGAAACGTTCGCCACATGAATGCGTGCCGGTACCGCACCCTCGCTCAAGTTGAGGGCGTGAATGCAGTAGTCATAAAGGCTCTTGTAACCAAGCTCGAGCGCGGTCTTCCGAGCCGACATTTCGGCGAGATGGGCAATGAGCTTGGCGATGTTCTCGTTCTCCGCGACAACCAGCTTGCCCGCTGAGCGAATGAGCTTGTCGCGAGAAAGCTCTTCGAGTTTTTTGAAGTAGCTCTTGAATTTTCCGATCATGCTCTCCACCTGAGTAATGAATTATACTCCACGGGTTTTGCTGGCCCTGAGAGGACGCTCGACGACCGAAAACGGGTTGGTTCGAAACGAAAGTCAGAATCGGCGATTCGAGCGCAGGAGAGACCTATGGCGCGCCCGTCAAAGGGGTTCTAGGACGCAGCAACCACGCGAGATATTTTGTCGCACGAAATCTGTCAAGTCTTTTTTTGTCTTTTTAAAGGGTCCGTGTTCATAGCGCACGCAAGTCTGCCAGTACTCTTCGACAAGTCTCCGGAACTCCTTGCCCGTCGCAACCTGCTCGCGGACCCGCCCGGTTTGCTCTGCATTCAGCCACCGAGACCTGGTGCGACCTTTTCACTACGCCGGTCAAGGCCCGTGACGAGCATCCGTGTTGTCGGCGCACGGGCAGCCGGCCTTATTGCACTTCACATACCGCCTTGCGACTGAGCCGCGTCGCATGGGCCTGGGCGCCGCCAACTGGTTGCCCTTCAGTGACGTGTGCCCGAGCGCTTGGTGGTGCTCGATCCGCTTCTTGATTACCGTTAGAATCAGCGACGATGACCTTGTCCACGGGAGCGAAGCTCAGCCACTACGAAATCCTCGAGCCCATTGGCGCGGGCGGCATGGGTGAAGTTTACCGGGCGCGCGACATCAAGCTCGAGCGTGAGGTCGCGATCAAAGTCCTTCCTGAAGAGCTCTCTCGGGACCGTGAACGTCTCAGGCGCTTCGAGCGCGAAGCGAAGTTGCTTGCGGCATTGAATCACCCTGCCATCGCCATCTTTACTCATTCGAGGAAGAGAGCGGCACGAGTTTCCTCGTGATGGAGCTGGTAGAAGGGGAGACGCTAGCGGATCGGATAAAGCGGGGCCGATCCCGCTCGACGAAGCGATCCCGCTCTTCATCCAGATTGCCGAGGGGATCGAGGCCGCTCACGACAAAGGCATCGTCCACCGGGACTTGAAGCCGGCCAACATTATGGTCACTCCCGAAGGCAGGGTAAAGATCCTGGACTTCGGTCTCGCGAAGGCTTTCGCCGACGAGGAGGTGGAGCCGGTTCCATCGTCGCTCTCTCCCACGCTCACAAAGGGCACGGCGCTCGGCGCCGTTCTCGGAACGGCCTCCTACATGAGCCCGGAGCAAGCTCGCGGCAAGGCTGTCGACAAGCGTACCGACGTCTGGGCATTCGGATGTTGCGTTTACGAGTCGGTCACCGGGAGAAAGACGTTCGACGGTGAGACGGTGACCGATATCCTTGCCGCCGTCGTCAAGACCGAGCCGGACTGGGCGGCGGTCCCGACGACGCTGCGGCGGCTTTTGCGGCGCTGCCTCGCGAAAGATCCGCGCCGGCGACTGAAGGACATCGCGGACGCACGGCTCGAGCTCGAAGAGCCTGAGGAAACCGTTGTCGAGCCGGTCCTTGTGCGTCGAAGCTCCCTGTTGCCGTGGATCCTCGCGACGGCCTCCCTCATGGCGGCCACCGGACTTCTCGTCTCGCGGGGAGCGAGAGAAGACGAACGGGTACACAGATTTCAGATCGCGGTCCCCGATTTTCTGAGACCCGACTATTCCTGGTCGCCTGATCTCTCGCCCGACGGGGAACGGATTGTCTTTACGGCCATCGACGAGTCGGGCCGCCCAACCCTGTGGCTGCGCTCGTTCGACGCCCTCGAGGTCCAAAAACTTCCTGGCACGGAGGGCGCACAGTTCCCGTTCTGGTCGCCCGATAGCCGTCGCGTCGGCTTCTTCGCCGAGAGCGAGCTCCGCATCGTCGATCTTACGGGAGCACCTCCTCGAAAACTGTGCGACCTCGTGAGGTTCGGAAGAGGCGGCACCTGGAACGATGACGGGGTCATTCTCTTCTCGGACGGGAGTGGACTCACACGAGTGGCCGAGACCGGAGGCCGGACGGAGACCGTGACCGAGGTCGACGCAGCACAGCGCTTCCACCGTTGGCCGGCGTTTCTGCCGGACGGAGAGCATTTTCTCTTCACTGCGTGGAGCGATGTAGGCGAGCACTCGATCCTCGTCGGTTCTCTCTCGGGTGAGGAGCCCGTGCACCTTCTGAATGCGTATTCCAGGGTGGTGTATTCGGATTCCCATATTCTCTATGCTCGCAATGACGCACTCATGGCGCAACCCTTCGACGCCGGCGCGCTCGAGCTTTCGGGCGATCCGGTATCCGTGGTCGATGGCGTCGCTAGTAACGAGATTGGATTAGCTCCCTTCTCGCTCTCAGCTAACGGAGTTCTTGCTTATGGGACACTGAGCGGTGGGCGGCGGCTCGTCCGACTCGACAAGGTGGGTAAAGAGCTCAAGGGGCACGAGCTCGAGGGTGCGCTCAACCAAGTACGTCTTTCGCCGGACGGAAAGAACGCTGCGCTTCAAACAGTCGACCGCGAGCTCGCCGATATATGGTTACTCGACAGGACTCGAGGCGTTTCGGAGCGCTTGAGCTTTGACCCGGGTTGGGACTCGTCTCCCGTCTGGTCTCCCGACGGACGGCGCATCGCTTATCGTACTGAGCGTGGTGGAGGTTCCATCGCCGTCATCGACCTCGATGCTCGCGAGACGGACGTCACCAAAATGCTTCTGGGCGGGCGGGTTAGGTTAGGCCGACAGACTGGACCCCCGACGGACGCTTTTTGATCTATGAGAAAGAGGGCGACCTCTTCGCGCTCCCGCTCGAGGAGGGCGAGCCCATTCCTTTGGCCGAAACCCCGTTCATCGAGACGACCGGGCGGATCTCACCCGACGGTCGCTTCCTTGCTTATGTCTCGAACGAGACGGGTCGGGATGAGGTCTGGGTGACGCCGTTTCTTTCGCAGGGTCGGCGGGAGCGCGTGTCGCGGGACGGCGGGGGGTTGCCCCTATGGAGCCGCGACGGCGAAACGCTCTTCTACCTCAATCCGAGCTTCGAGGCCGTCGCGGTTCCCGTGCGAACCGGCGAAGAGCTCACGTTGGGCACTCCAGACGTACTCTTTCGAGCGAACATCCATGTGGGCCCTTCACCGTGGGACGTCCTTGAGAACGACGAGGGTTTCCTCGTCATAGCACGAAGTGACGAACCGTCTGACTTCACCATCGTCTGGAACTGGGCGGCGGAGCTCGACGCTAGAGCGCGGTGAGGAACACCAAAGCGATCGCCACCGGGGCGACGAAGCGCATCACGAAACGAAGCGCGTCGAACCAGAATCCTTCGGGAAGCCCGAGCTCCTCTCGAAGCGAGTCTTTAGAAAAAATCCATCCTCCATAGACCGCGATCAAGAAACCGCCAGCGGGGATGACGAGATTGGCGGTGAAAAAGTCCATCAACTCGAACATGTTCTTCTCGGCGATGGGTCGGAAATCGGCGAGGACGTTGAACGACAGGAGGACCGGTAAGCCCAAGAGCCACATGAAGGCTCCGGCCCCGATGGCGGCGGGCCGTCTGCGGATGCCGTAGTGCTCCACGAGCCAGGACACGGGCGGCTCTAGCATGCTGATCGCGGACGTCACCGCAGCGATCGCCATGAGCACGAAGAAGAGCGCCCCGAAGATAGCCCCCGCCGGCATTTGCGCGAAAGCGATCGGCAGCGTGACGAAGACGAGCCCCGGCCCTTCCCCGGGCTCGAGACCGTAGGTGAGCACGAGTGGAAAGATTACGAGTCCTACGAGAAGGGCGACAGCCGTATCCGCCGCGGCAACGGTGGCCGCCATGCGCGGGATGGAAATATTCTTCGGCATGTAGGCGCTATACGTAATGAAAGAACCGACGGCGACGCCCACCGAGAAGAACGCTTGGCCGATCGCCATGAGAACGACGGTGGGTGTTAGCTTGTAGAAATCGGGCTTGAAGAGAAAGGCCAAGCCACCAACGAAGTCCGCGGTCAGCGCGCTATAGACCACAAGGACGAGCAGGATCACGGCGAGCGACGGCATGAGAAATTTTACGGCGGGCTCGAGGCCTTTCTGGATTCCGGCAGCGACGATCATGATCGTCACACCGATGAAGATCGCGTGTCCCACCATCATCCTCGGGATGTCGCTCGTAAGCGCTCCGAACAAAGCACCCGCCCCGTCCGCATCCGTGATGCCTTCGAAGGCACCACTCAACGCCGAGAAAGCGTAGTCCATCGTCCAGCCGGCGACCACGGCGTAGTACATGAGCCCGACCGTCGGCGCCAGCACGGCTTGCCAGCCGATGCATTCCCAAAATCGGCTACCGCCGTGCTCCTTCGAGAGGTTCCGCATCGTGCCGACCGGGCTGCGCCCGCCTCGGCGTCCGATAGCCATCTCCGCCATCAGCAGCGGGACGCCAATCACAGCGATGCAGGCGCAATAGACGAGCACGAAAGCGCCGCCGCCATTGATGCCCGTAATGTACGGAAAGCGCCAGATGTTCCCGAGGCCTACGGCGCTTCCTATCGCCGCGAGTAGAAAGGCGCGCTGAGACGACCATTGTTCTCGAGCGGGGTCGCTCACTAGCCACCCGTCACGACACGAGGCAGGCCGTTCTCCTCCAGCGTGCGGTTGAACGCGGGAAGCTCGTTTTCGAGCAACCGATCCAGCTCGCGCTGGTATTCCGCGTAGCGGGTCTTCAGGACTTCGTGCACTTCACGGTGTTGATCCGTGGGCGGGAAGTCTGCGACCGCCACGGCGCTCGCGAGATAAGCGACCCGTCCCGCCACGCGCATCGGCCAGCGCACGCGGTCCTGGCCGGTCCCGGTGATCCTGAGCTGCACGAGCTTCTCTTCGAGTGCTACGAACGTCCCGTCGAGCTCTTGAGCGCTCGACACGATCGCGGCCGCGTCGTTGCCGAGATCTTCCGCGACGGCCTGGAGGTCTTCGAGCTGCCGGCGGATCCACTCAATCCGGTTGATCGAGTCCGCGACGGTATTCAATTCGTCTCTCAGCGTGCGCACCATCTCAGTCTGCGCACGGATATCCGCCTCGGAGCCTTCGGAGCTCGGATCTTTGAGAACTTCGAGTGTTTGGCGCAGCTCGTGCTCGCCGGCCTTCAAGACCACCGTGTACGTGCCCGGCGGCTCGACGACCGAGATGCGGCCGACGAAAGCCGGACGCCAGCGATCCTCATTGAGCTCGACCCAATCCGCATGCTGGGGCTTCGTCCGAAGCTTGATTTCGGTCGACGGCTCGCCGAGGAAATCCCACCATACCCGGTTGATGCCGGCATGGTTGGTCCCGTCCAGAGTCCGTAACGTGTCTCCGGCGGCGTTTTGGATCTCGACGCTTACATCGTCCTCCATCTCGCTCAACAACCAATAGTTGATGCTCGCGCCTTCGGGTGGATTTTCGCCGACCGACGGATCGTTCGGCATCGCCATGGGCGATGTGATCGGGCGAAAACGGTAGGCTGGCTTCGGCTCGAACAAGTGCGCTTCGGACGCGGCCACTTCGGCCGTCAACTGCTGAAGCGGGGTGATGTCATCCAGAATCCAAAAACCGCGTCCGTAAGTGCCGACGACGAGATCGTTGAAATGTTCTTGAACGACGAGGCCGTACATGGGCGAGGCCGGCAAGTTGTTCTGGAGCGGCTGCCAGCGCTCGCCGTCATTGAACGATACGTAAACGGCGTTCTCGGTGCCGAGATAGAGAAGGCCGGGCCGGACCGGATCCTCTAGGATTGCGCGCGTGTAGCTGAGCGGGCTGTCGGTGATGCCGTCGACGATTTTCTCCCAGCTCGCGCCGTAGTCGTCGGTCTTGTAGACATGCGGCTCGAAGTTGCCTTGCTGATGATGCTCGATCACCAGATAGGCCTTCGCCGCGTCCCACCTCGAGGCGTCGATGCCTCGGACGACGCCGTCGGGCGGCAGGTCGGGAAGATTGTCGGTGACGTCGGTCCAGTTGGCGCCGCCGTCTTGGCTCACGTGCACCATGCCGTCATTGGAGCCAGCCCAGAGCACACCGGCCTGGACGGGAGACTCGTCGAACGCATAGATGACACAGCAATATTCGACGCCGATATTGTCCGGCGTGAGACCACCCGAGATGCCTTGCTTCGACTTGTCGTTGGTGGTGAGGTCGGGACTGATCACATCCCAGCTCTGGCCGCCATTCGTCGTGCGATGCACGTGCTGGCTCGTGACGAACACGGTGTTGTGGTCGTGCGGTGAGATGAGGAGCGGGAAGGTCCACTGAAAGCGGTAGCGAAGCTCCGCCGCAGGCCAGCCGCCCGTAGTCTCGGGCCACACTTCGACTTGACGGAACTGACGCGTCGTCTCGTTGTAGCGGACGACGATGCCGCCGCGCGCCCCGGCGCCCGAAGCGCTCGACCAGATGATGTTCGGGTCCGTCGGATCCGGGGAGGCGAAGCCACTCTCGCCGCCACCGACCGAATGCCACATCCCGCGCGGGATGCTGCCGCCGCCGAAACCGCGGGTACGGCTCCGGCTCGGTCCGCGCGTGGACGGCCCGTCTTGACGATTGCCCAGGACGTTGTACGGGATCGCGTTATCCGCGGTTACGTGGTACATCTGAGCAATGGGAAGCTGCACACGGTGCCAGCTCTTGCCGCGTGTCATCGTGACCGCAACGCCGCCATCGTTACCGACAATCATCCGGTCTCCATCCGTCGGATCGATCCACAAGTCGTGATAGTCGCCGCCTGGACGCTCACGCCCACTGAGGGTAGTTCCGGTACGGCCGCCGTCCGTCGAACGTACGAAGGCCGCCGTCAAGAATAAGACTTCATCGGGATCGTCTGGCAGGACGACGCAGTTGTTGTAGTAACCCGTGCGGCCGCCGAGGTTGCGGTCGTGGGTCATCAATTCCCAATTCTTCCCGCCGTCATCCGAGCGCCATAGCTCGCCGCTCTCGGTCTTCTCGCCGTGCCAAGGCACGCCGTCGCCCGTCTCGATCAGCGCATAGACGCGATTCGGGTCGGCCGGCGTCAAACAAAGGTCGACCTTGCCGACAGGAAGCTCGGGGAGCCCGTTGCCTTCGAGCTTGGTCCAAGTATCGCCGCTGTCGCGCGACATGTAGATGCCGCCCCCCGAACCGCCACTCTCGCGGCCCCACGTGTTCACTTGAACTTGCCACATCCCCGCGAAGAGGATACGCGGGTTGTTCGGGCTCATCTCGAGGCTGGACGCGCCGGTGTTCTCGTCGACGAAGAGCACGTGCTCCCAGGTCTCGCCACCGTCCATGGTGCGGAAGATGCCCCGCTCGGCTTGAGGGCCGTGGCTGTGCCCGAGCGCGGCGACGTAGACGATGTCGGGATTTTTCGGGTGGATGAGCACGCGCGACGTGCGGCTCGGCCAAGCGAGTCCCATCTTCGTCCAGTTCTCGCCGCCATCGGTGGATTTGTAGACCCCGCTTCCGATGGAAACGTTCGACCGGATATGCGGCTCACCCGTCCCCGCCCAGACGATCTGGGAATCGGATGGCGCCACCGCGAGCGCTCCGATGGCGTGCTCGGGATGATCGTCGAAGATGGGACGCCAATACTCGCCGCCGTCCTCGGACTTCCAAATGCCGCCAGAGGCCGCGCCGGCGTAGTAGGTGAGCGGATCGCCGGCCACGCCCGCGACGGACGCGATGCGGTTGCCGACGGGCCCGATGTGGCGGTATTTCAGATCTTTGTAGAGCTCTGGGGAGACGTCTTGGGCCGCCAGTGGGACGGCGACGAGCAAAAACAGTGGCAACAGACGAGTCAAGATTTTCGTGAACATGAAGACCTCCAAAAAACGCCGGGCAAGTCTACTTCAACTTGCTAGTCGAGAGCACTGTTGGGCGCGTGCGTCGCGTCCTTGGGCGTTACGACCGGCAGCCCGTCTCGGTTGCCCCATTCTTGCCACGAGCTAACATAGTTGCGCACGCGTGGGTACCCGAGGAGCCGGAGGGCGACGTAGGCGTGGGCCGACCGATAGCCCGTGTTGCAAAGGGCGAGGATCTCTTTCTCACGAGGGATCGCGCGGCTTCGAAAGACCGCTTCCAGCTCGTCCTTCGCTTTGAACTGTCCGTCGTCGCGCAATAGATGGACCCACTCCAGGTGGACGGCAGAAGGAATCGTTCCGTTGCGTGCGGCTCGTTGATCCGTGCCGAACCACTCCCCATCGCTACGTGTGTCCAGAATGAGAGTTTCCGGATCCTCGATGGCGCGCCTCATGTCGTGATGCGTCGCGACGCGCTCCCTTACGACGCTGTAGTCATAGGTGACAGGCGTCGGCGGCTCGGCGTCCCGGGTCATCTCTAGGCCTGCGTCGCGCCACGCGCGCGTGCCCCCGTCGAGGATATGGACGTTTTCATGGCCGAGATATTCGAGAAACCAGAGCCCGCGCGCGGCGGTCATGCCCGACAGGTCCTCGTAGAAGACAACGCGATCGTGAGGGCTTATGCCGGCGCGGCCTAGCAGAAAGGCCCACATATGGACGAACGAGCGAAGCGGTGCTTCGTCCGTGTCGTAAGTGTTGAGCCCGTAGATGGGGAAGTGGGTGGCGCCGGGAATATGGCCGGCCGCATATTCTTCGCCCGTGCGGACGTCGATGATCCGCAGATGCGCGTCGCCCGCATACTCGGAGAGCATTTGCGGCGTCCACAACAGATTCGTCGTCTCCGGCACGGGGCATGCTACTTGATCCAGGTCGCCGGAAGAGCCGGATGTGTCTACTTGCCGTCAGAGCGGAGTACCGACCCTACTTTGAAATCTCGTCCGGACGAGATTCTTATCGAATATTACTGTTGTACACCGCCAACGCCGAGCTCCGCTCGACGTAGTTTCGTTCGCGAGCAACAGCCTCATCTCACGATCCCGACCTCCGCTCAGCGTGGTGCGCGTGGCCGGAGGTATCAGGCCGTGGTGCGTGAGCGGGAGGCTTCGTCGAGCTTTTCGAGAAGGGCTTTCGCGGCGCGGCCGAACCAGTCGCGCGTCGAGGTGAGCGCTTTCAAGTGAACGCGTGCGCCGTCGATGTCGCGGCGGGTCAAGAGAACGCTGGCGAGGTACCAGCGCGACACCCGTCCCGCGCGGCGTCCGTCGATGCCATCCTCGAGCAAGCGCACCGTGCTTCGGGACGTGTCGCCGGTCAAATAGCGTGCAATGCCAAGATAAGCTCGGGCTTCGGGCGCGCTCTCGCTGTCTTCGACGAGAGGCTCGAGGGTATCGATGGCTTGCTCGAGCTCGCCTTGGACGAGAAGTGCGAGACCGCGTGCCGCGTCAGACTTAGCGCCTTGGGCGTCGCGACGCTCCCCGTAGAAGAAATCGTGGAACCACCCGGGAACGTTCTCGCGTGTTGCGTGCTCCGCCCACGGATTGGGCCAAAACGCGTCGGCGATCACGAGCATCGCGATGAGGCCGGTGGCCGCGAACAAGCTCAGCCCGGCGCGGCGATGCGACGGGGAGAGGAGCGGAAGTCGAGCGGACTCGGCAGCGCTTGCTTTCAAGAGGATCATGATGCCCAGACGGTCGCCGCACGGCGTACAAGACCGGCCATGGGCGGCGACGGCGCGCGCTTCGTCGCCCGAAAGCGCGCCGCTTACGTAAGTGATGAGGTCTTCGAGGCTCGGGTGCTCGTGGGCGTTGGTGCTCGGCTCCGCGTGGCGTCGCACCGCGAAGGCGAGGGCGTTCAGGGCGCGCTTGAGGGCGCCGACGATGCCGGCTCGCGACGTGCGAAGCTTCCGGGCTGCCTCGTCCAGGGGGAGGGGTGGCCGCCTCAGGAAGACGAGCTCGATGGCGCGTCGTTGCCACCGCGTTAGATCGCGAAGCTTGTCGAGCATCAGCGTGGAAGCGCTACGCGGGTCCCTGTCGAGCGTGTCGAGCGTGTCGAGCATGTCGAGAACGCTCGGTGCCGAATGCGTGTCGGTGCGGATGGAGGCAAGCGCCGAGCTTCGAATCGAGCGAAGAACGCGCCGGTGCGCATCGGCCTCCGACGAGGGCGCCTCAGAAGCATGACTGGTGCGCGCCACAGCGCGGCGCACGATGTTCTCCGCCTCGAGACGGCTGCCGCTGAAGGCCCGCGCGTAGAGCGTCCAGGCGGGGTATCGCCGGTGGCAAGCCCTCTCGATATCTAGTCCGGCGGCGCTCATTCACGCATGCTAATGCGCCGCCGCGACGCGGTCAATGAGCGTCGCCGCCGCGCGATCATTCTCGGAGGGCGGCGACGGGATCGAGCGAAGCCGCGCGCCGCGCGGGGATCCAGCTCGCGGCGAAGGTCGAAGCGAACAGCACGACGAAGACCGCGGCGATCGTCTTGGGGTCGGCAGGTGGCGAATAGATGAGAAGGCTGTTGATGACGCGCGCGACCAAATAGACTCCCGGAGCACCGAGCGCGAGCCCGATGATGCCGAGCTTGACGCCTTGGCGCGTCACCATGCGGACGATGGTGGACGGCCCGGCGCCCATGGCCATGCGGATGCCGAACTCTTGCGAGCGCTGGGTCACGTTGTAAGCGAGTACCCCATAGGTACCGAGAGCCGCGAGGAGAAGTGCTAGAGCGCCGAACCCGGTCAAGATGGCGTTGAAAAAGTTGGCGCCGACGAAGAACTGATCGACAAAAGCTTGAAGCGTCTCGATACGTCCAATCGTGATTCTCGAATCCGCCGCGGCTAGCTCGTTGCGCATGGCGCCGGCGAGAGCATCGGGCGCAACAAGCGTTCGCACGAGAAGAAACGGTGCGCTCATCGGTTGCTGCGCGAACGGGAGGTAGACGGCCCCTTGCGAGCTTTCCCCTTGATTGATGAACGACTGTTGCGTATTGCCGACGACGCCGACGATCTCTCGAGAGATCTCTTGCACCGTAATGCGCC
>SMVB01000382.1_pt1 | contig 12686 bp, 10 predicted proteins | sample 2456461 | NCBI WGS metagenome assembly SMVB01 (sample SAMN11095934, study PRJNA526329) | marine sediment metagenome | biome: Marine sediment; feature: Surficial sediment; material: Deep marine sediment; isolation source: Hadal surficial sediment | place: Pacific Ocean | collected 2014-05 | depth...
GACCTTCCCGACCCCCGCCTGACCCCCGGTATTACACCCGATCTTGTGGGTCTGCCGCTTTCACGAGCGGTGGCATGCGCAAGCCACCTTGGCTATGAAGTGAATGCCCTGGGGTCTGGTGCCGTAGTGAGCCAACAACCACAGCCCGGCCAAAGTTTTCAAGCCGGCGGTATTTTAATACTTCAAGGAACACCACAATCTCGAGTCGCCGTAGAAAGGGGAAAGCATAGTGGCACTGACCACCGGTGAATTGCGGGACGTGCTGAAAGGTGCCCGACTACTTGGCGCCGCAGACATCACGCTGTCGGGTGTGACCCACGATTCCACCAGGGTTTCACCGGGTGATCTATATTGCAGCATAAGCGGACACCGCTCAGACGCGCGTCAATATATCTCAGACGCGGTCGCCAGGGGCGCCGCCGCCGTTCTCATGGAGCCTCCGGCAGACACGACTGCACAGACTCAAATCCTTGTACCGTCGGCGCGCGAGTCTCTGGCTCATGCGGCAGATGTTATATACGGATCGCCAGACCCGGGTGATGTTCCGTGCATCGGAATCACGGGTACCAACGGCAAAACCACCACGGCTTATATCATGCGCGCCATTCTGTCTTCGGCGGGGCTTGCGCCTGCGCTGGTGGGGAGCATCGAGGCGGCATGGGGCAAGTCTTCTGAAGAAGCGCTTAATACGACACCTGAAGCAGGAGATCTGAGTGAATTCTGGTGTCGGGCGCGCGCCGGAGGCGCGAAAGCCCTCATTATGGAAGCGTCGTCGCACGGACTTCTGTTGCATCGGGCAGACCGCATTGGATTTACGATCGGGGTGTTTACAAACCTGACTCGTGATCACCTTGACTATCACCCCAATCTCGACGCGTACCGTGGTGCCAAGACACGACTCTTTGGTATGCTTCCGCGCAGAGGTCACGCAGTGCTCGCCTGCGATGATCCCGCATGGCCTCACTTTGCGCGCGCGACCCGGGCACGGGTGACCACCTTTGGCACTTCACAAAAAGCAGATGTTCGAGCCATCGACATTCGGGTTACAGCCGATGGCATTGAATTTACACTGCAGCAAGAGAAACGGAAACTCAAACTCAAGTCACGGTTGTTCGGTCGGATCAACGTGGCCAACATTACGGCCGCGGGAGCGGTGGGCATAGTCATGGGTTTGACGGACGAGGACATCATAGGCGGGATCGCAGATATGGAAGCAGTGCCGGGCCGTGCAGAACGCGTGGACTGTGGACAACCGTTTGTGGTGCTCAATGACTTTGCGCACACCCCCGATGCGCTGGAACGAATGCTTCATGCCGCGCGCGAATTGACACCGGGCCGATTGCACATCCTGTTCGGTTGCGGTGGCGATCGGGACTCGGGAAAACGGCCGGAAATGGGTCGCATTGCCGGCGCACTGGCCGATCGAGTCACCGTAACTTCGGATAATCCACGAACCGAAAATCCACAGGCGATTCTCGATCAAATCGTGGCACCGCTGGGCGCTCGTGAAGATCTCTCTGTGGAGGTCGACCGTACCGCGGCGATCGCCGCGGCCGTACGTGTTCAGGAAGCGGGTGACACACTCATCATTGCGGGCAAAGGCCACGAACGGTACCAGATCATTGGCACTACAAAACACAGCTACGACGATACCGAAGTGCTTCGAAGCGAACTTAAGCGTTCGGGATACGGGCAATGAGCATGACTATAGCAGAGCGCGGGACCGGACGCACCATCCAGATCGATTCTTTTCTGGTGGAGCAGATCACGGGTGGCAAGGTCGTAGGACGATCCGGTCAAATTCGTTTTAAGGGGGCCACCTATCACTCCGCTATGGTGGTCCGGGATAATATGTTTGTAGCCCTTCGAGGTAAACGCAGGGACGGTCATCATTTTCTTGAAGAAGCCACGGAGAGAGGCGCTGCAGTATTGCTCGTAGAGTCGGGGCACCCCGAGTTGGCTCACATCGATTCCTCTGTGATGCAGATTCAGGTAAAAGACACCCTGGTTGCACTCGGGGCGCTCGCCCGATGGCATCGCGACCAGTTCGATATTCCCTTTGTGGCGGTCACGGGTTCGAATGGGAAGACGACCACTAAAGAAATGATCGCGGCCATATTAGAATCCAAATTCGAGGTTTTCAAAACGCCTGGGAATCTCAATTCCCGCATCGGCCTGCCTATTTCACTGTTTGATCTTCACGGTGCGCACACGATCGGCGTGTGTGAAATGGGCATGTCCACACGGGGCGAAATTGACGCGCTGGGGCGCATTATTCGACCTCAATACGCGGTATTCACCAATATTGCGAACGCACATCTTGAAACCCTGAAGACGATCGAAGAAGTGGCGGCCGCCAAATTTGAGTTGCTCGATCACCTGCTGCCCGACGGCATTGCATTCTTCTCCGCAGACGACCCGCGACTGCTAAAAAAAGCTCGAAGCATGGGTCCGAACGCACGAACCTACGGTCTTTCAGGTGAAGTCGATCTGCGTGCCACCCATGTAAAAGGCGAGTCCACGGGCATTCGCTTCACGCTCGAATCGGGTGAGCGCGTGGCGCTTCCTCTTTTTGGACGGCACAATGCCTCGAACGCACTCGCGGCGCTGCTGGTCGCACGGACCTTGCACGTCGATACCCGGGCCTCCATATCGGCTCTGGCCACCTTGAAAAGCGCACCACACCGGTCTACCATTAATAGGTTTAATGGTCTGACGGTAATTGATGACGCCTATAACGCCAATCCAAGTGCAACCCTGTCTGCAGTGGAGTCGCTCATGGAATTCCCCGTGGCCGGGCGCCGAGTCGTGTTGCTCGGCGATATGCTCGAACTTGGGGAGCAATCTGAATCCATGCATGCTGAGGTGGGTGAACGCGTGGCCGATCTGATGCCGGACCTGTTGGTCACCGTCGGAGATCGGGCGAAAGGCATTGGTGAAGCTGCATTGGCTTCGGGATTGACCCGGAGTCGGCACGTTCACTTTGACGCGGCAAGTGATTGTGGTTCGGCCGCATCCTCCTGGTGTAAGCCCCGGGACACGGTATTAGTCAAAGGCTCCCGTAGTATCGCCCTGGAGCATGTAGTAGACATCCTATCCACACTCTTCGAAAGTAATCCTAAGGAGGTATCATGACCGCGAATGGCCCCCGTCGACCCATATCCGCTCGCGACTTTAACCGGCTTTTATTTGCACTTCTGCTCCTGGGTGGTCTGACCGTTATGGCACGTCTGATTACGCATCAGGAAACCCAGGCCCATGCAGGCCGTGACATGATCACACAAGCACAGTGGGAGCGTTCTGGCGACGCCCTGTTTCTTCGCGGCCAGTGGGACATGGCAGCCGATGCGTATTTCGGAGCGATGGAACGTGCACTCGAGAATGGTCGGCTCGACGACCCCAGGCTTCACAAGAAGCTGGCTCTGAGTTTGTATCGACAGGGGGACATACGATCAGGAATTCACTTCCTTAAAATGTATCGGGCAATGCTTCTACACATGAGCAAGGATCAGATTGTTACGGGGCTCAAGGTGGGCGATGAACTACACGATCCCTCAATGCGGGCTTCAGAATTAACTCGAGTCGAAGATACGCTGGGCGTCTGGAGTGCGTCCAACTAGACCTATGCTATATCACTTCCTTTACCCGCTGGCCGATCAGATTGGCGTATTCAATCTGTTCGGGTATATCACGTTTCGAACGGCCTATGCCGCGGTGACTGCGCTTGTCGCGTCTCTGATTCTGGGACCGATGATTATCAGAATGTTGAAAAAGCGCCAGTGGAAAGAAGAAATACGCCCCGAAGGTCCGAGCTCTCACCAAAAGAAAGCGGGTACGCCCACCATGGGCGGCATCATGATACTTGCGGCCATTGTCGGGCCCACGATACTCTGGGCAGACTTGACCAACAGGTTTGTACAGGCGCTGCTCTTGGTGACCATCTGGATGGGGGTGCTTGGATTTATTGATGACTACCTTAAAGTCGTTCGCAAACGCCCCAGAGGAATGGTGGCGCGCACCAAGCTGGCGGGGCAGATCTTACTGGGACTCATCCTGGGGTCGTGGTTGTACTTCGACCCGCCGGCGCTCTTGTTCAGCACAAGTTCCGAGATCCCGTTCTTCAAGCACTACGTGCTTGACTTCGGCGTGCTTTACATCCCTCTGGTGGTGCTGGTGATTACCGGCACATCCAACGCCGTCAATTTAACTGATGGTCTTGACGGTCTGGCCATTGGATTGTGTGGAATTGTTTTCGTCGCGCTCGGGGCCATCGCATATATCACCGGCCGCGTCGATTTTTCCCGCTATCTGGCCATCGAATATCTTGCCGGTGCCGGTGAGCTGACGGTTTTCTGTGGCGCTGCCGTGGGTGCGACGCTGGGATTTCTATGGTTTAATACGCATCCCGCAGAAATATTCATGGGCGATACCGGGTCTCTAGCACTCGGCGGCGCCATCGGTGCGTGTGCACTGCTGTTGAAAAAGGAACTGCTGCTCGTCATTCTGGGTGGTGTATTTGTGGCGGAAGCGCTTTCGGTCATCATCCAGGTTGTGTCTTACAGACTTCGAAATGGTCAGCGGGTATTCAAGATGGCACCGCTTCATCACCACTTCGAGTTATTGGGCTGGTCAGAACCCAAAGTGGTCACCCGCTTCTGGATCATGGGCATGATTTGTGCGTTGATTTCACTGTCCACACTGAAAATACGATGAGGCTATGCAAACGGTAGAATGGAATATGGTCGCTGACACCCGCGTGTTTCCCGATCGAATACGTAATCGAAAAGTTTCCGTGCTGGGCCTGGCCCGAAGCGGGATCGCGGTGTGCGAAATGCTCGTGGCGGGTGGAGCCCAGGTGCTGGCTTCGGATATTCGAGACGACGAAGAGACCCGTGCAGCGGCCATAGGCCTTCGTGCCATCGGGGTATCGGTTGAATTAGGAAGTCATTCGGAAGACGCTCTCTTGCGCGCCGATTTTATGATTCCGAGCCCGGGACTGTCCCCATCCATCCCGATTCTGGTGCACGCACGCGAGTGCGGAATTCCGATTTTTTCTGAAATTGAAGTGGCCTTCTGGTTGTTTCAAGGCGACGTGCTTGCGCTGACCGGCACCAACGGCAAAACGACCACCGCCACGCTCCTCCACCGCATGCTGAATCAGGGCGGACTCGATGCGCGCCTGGCGGGAAACGTCGGGCTGGCTTTTTCGGCGGTGGCCACCCGGGGATCAGGTCCCATGGTGCTCGAGGTATCAAGCTTCCAGCTGGAGTTTGTGGAAACGTTTCGCCCTGCGGTGTCCTGTTTGTTAAATGTAGCACCGGATCACCTGGATCGTCATGGAAGCATCGACGATTACGCCGAGATCAAGTATCGCATTGCCTTAAATCAGGGCGACGGTGACACGGTAGTTCTGAATGCGGATGATTCCAGGGTTCGAAGACTTCCGGTTCCGTCTGGCGCTCGAGCGCTGTTTTATTCCATTCGCCAGTTTCTTCCTGAAGGTGTGTTCTGCGAAGACGGCAGACTGGTCTATCGAGTGGATGGCCGGGAAGGCGACTTTATTCGGCTGGAAGAATTAAAGATTCCGGGTTGGCACAACCGAGCCAATGCGGCCGCCGCATCGGCCATGGCCCTGGCATACGGTGTAGATCCCGAAAAGATCGGCGCCGCGCTGCGCGAGTTCGAAGGTGTCGCACACCGAATCGAGCCCTTAGGCACCTTTTCAGGAATTCGAGTATACAATGACAGCAAAGCCACCAATGTAGGCGCCACGCGAGTTGCGCTGGAGGCTGTGCCCGGTCCCATTGTGCTCCTCGTAGGCGGAAGACATAAGGATGACGATCCTCACATGCTCGACACCCTCATACAGGAGCATGTCCGAGTCGTGGTGACCTTTGGCGAGTCCGCAGATCGTTTTGCAGCGGCCTGGAAGAACCGAACGAGCCTTTCCGTAAAACCTGACCTGAAGGAAGCAGTAAAACAGGCATTCGAATTGGCGAACGCTGGAGATGCCATTCTCTTGTCTCCGGCCTGCGCGAGTTTCGATCAATTCAACGACTTTGAAGATCGCGGAGACAGTTTCAAACGATATGTTAAAGAGATTACGAGCTGACCTTGCAAGGCGGCCGCGCGTGGCGCCGCCGGATCGAATCATCTTCTGGGTAGCCCTTGGGCTGCTCGGATTCGGGGCGGTGATGGTGTTCTCTTCCTCTACACCGCTGGCCCGCGAGACTTACGATGCACCATTCTTCTTTTTCTACAAGCAGTTGGTGTTCTTCCTGGTCGGAATTGTCGTGCTGATCGGCGTGTCCCACATCAAGTACGACTTCTGGCAAAGGACCTACCGCCTGTGGCTGCTGTTGGGTCTGGTTCTGCTTGTGGTGGTGCTTTTCATGCCGTCGGTGCGCGGAGCCAGTCGGTGGCTGCCCCTGGGACCGTTGAATCTTCAGGTTTCGGAAGTGTTCAGGCTGGGCGTTGTCATGTTTATGGCCGGCGCCCTGGCGCGCAAACGCCGCGGAGATCTTGGATTCAAGAAACGCGTCTTACCCCATATCGTGGTGCTGGTCGCAGGCAGCGCACTGATCATGATGCAGCCTGATTTTGGTGCCGTGGTTCTTTTGGCCAGCACCGTATTCAGTGTTTTGTATTTTGCAGGTACACCGTTGCGACATCTATTTGCACTTGCCGTCCCGGCCGTATGCGCTGCGGGTCTGCTTGTGTTCGGACTGGGCTACAAGAAAGAGAGGCTGGACCACTATGTCGCGGGTTTGGTCGATCCGTTCGAAGCCACCTATCAGGTACGGCAGGGGCTCATTCATATGGGCGCGGGTGGAATCTTTGGTTCCGGTCTGGGAGCCGGGATGGCCAAATTCCACTATGTTCCCGATGCGCACACTGATTTCATCCTGGCATCTGTGGGAGAAGAACTCGGTTTTCTAGCCACTTTCCTGATTGTTTCGGCATACGCGCTTATTCTCATTCGCGGACTACGAATTGCCGCACGAGCCCCGGACAAGTTCTCCACGCTGCTGGTGTCGGGTCTGGTGGCGACCCTGGGTATTCAGGCGGCCATAAATCTGGGAGTTGTCCTGGGGCTCTTTCCACCCACGGGGTTGCCCCTTCCGTTGCTCTCATATGGAGGATCATCGGTGCTTTTCACTACAGGTGCGCTGGCTATCATCTTGAATGTGTCACGCTATGCACGGAACTAGTCCTCATGTGTACTGGACTCAGGCAGGCGCACGCATGCGACTCGCTCAGTTTTTCCTGCGACTCTACGAATGTTCGAGGCGAGCGATGATCTGGATTACAGGGGGCGGAACGGGTGGACATCTGTTTCCTGCCTTGCACATTGCGCAGGAGGTTTTAGCCCGACACCCGAATATGAAAGTGCATCTCATTGGAGCCCGGCGAGGTCTGGAGGCTCAATTGTTACCGGAACGGCCCTGGACTTTTTCGCTGTTACCGGTGGTGGGCAACTTGCGTCAGGGGTGGAGCGAACGTGTTAATTTCTATTCGCGCCTGGGATTGAGCCTGGTGACCTGCGAAGCGTTGTACAGAACGACTCGCCCCAGGCTGGTTCTCGGAACCGGCGGCTATGCATCCTTTCCTGCCGCACAAATTGCAGCCTGGCATGGCGTGCCTCTGTGCTGGCAGGAACAGAACGCCTTGCCCGGAGAGGTTACGCGCAAGATGGCCGCACGCTGCAAAAAAGTGTTTTCCGGCTACCCGGGATTGGAATCAGAATTGACACAAACTGAAGTGATACATACGGGCAACCCGGTACAGGAAAACATTGCGAAGGGTGATCGATCCCGAGGGCGCAAGACAGGAGGATTTGCGCAAGATGATATGGTACTCCTGGTACTGGGCGGCTCCGGGGGTGCCGCAAGCATTAACCAGGCGATTGCCCGAATTGCAGGCATGCTCAACCAAAAAGGCCACATTCGAATCTGGTGGCAAACAGGTACGCGGGAGTATGAAGAGTGGAAATCCCGAATTGCGCCCGAGTTGTTTCCCGGAACCATGTGTCCGTTTATCGACGATATGGCCGATGCGTATGCTGCAGCTGATCTGGTGGTGGCCCGTGCCGGTGCCATGACTACCGCAGAGATCTGTGCGGCGGGCAAGCCGGCCATTCTTGTACCGTTTCCTGAGGCGGCCGGAAATCATCAGACGCACAATGCGAAGCTGCTTGTAAACAGAGGTGCCGCACTATGGGTTCGAGATGATGAGCTTGAAACTGAAAAGCTTGCGGAAATCCTTTTAGGTCTGGCCAGCGACCCTACCCTACGGGCCAAGCTGGCGGCGTCGGCGCGTCGTTTGGGGCGTCCTGACGCCGTCTCACACATTGTGGACGAAATGGAAGTTTACTTGTGATGACTGCATCTTTGCCCCTGCCCGGAATTGTGCGGGCGCATTCCATTCCTCAACGCATTCAGCGTCTGCACATGGTGGGCATTGGCGGAACCGGTATGTGCGGAATCGCCGAAGTGCTCTTGAGCTTCGGATTCGAGGTGTCTGGCACAGATCTGTCGAGCAACGAGGTCACAGACCGTCTGATCTCGCTGGGTGCCCGAGTGAGTCAAGGACACGGCGCAGAATATTTGGGAGATGCCCAGGTCGTGATTATCTCCTCCGCGATAGGTGCAGACAATCCAGAAGTTAAGGAAGCCGTGCTCAAAAAAATACCCGTGATAAGACGGGCTGAAATGCTGGGCGAGCTGATGAGATTGCGGTGGGGTATTGCGGTGTGCGGAACGCACGGAAAAAGCACAACCACATCGATGATCGGTGAAATACTCACCGCGGCCGGGTTTGATCCCACCATCATTGTAGGCGGACGGCTTACAGGTTCCAAGACCGGCGCACGTGTAGGGCAGGGAGACATTCTGGTTGCAGAAGCAGACGAGTACGACAAATCCTTTCTGCAACTCGCCCCCATAATGGCCGTGGCCACGAATATGGAGCCCGAGCATCTGGAGTGCTATGGATCGTTTTCCGAATTGAAGGCCGCGTTCAAGCAATTCCTTGGTTCGGTTCCATTCTATGGTCGAGTCCTGATATCCAGTGATGACTACAATCTCAGAGAAATCAAAGGCGATCTGCAACGTCCATTGACGGTCTTTGGTTTTGTTGAACCTGCAACCCTGCGCGCACGGATTACCGGGCATGAGAACGGATGTACACACGCGGAAATCATTCGGAATGGAGAGTCGCTGGGTGAGCTGCACATGCGCTTGCCAGGCGTTCACAATATACAAAATGCGCTCGCTGCGCTGGCCGTGGCATTCGAGCTCGATGTGGAATGGACGGTGGCACGCGATGCATTACAGGGGTTCGAGGGTGTGCATCGCCGATTTGAAATTGTGGGAGAGTTTGACGGTGTACTGCTTGTAGATGACTACGCTCATCATCCCACTGAAGTTCGTGCCACGCTACAGGCAGCTCGCGATGCCTATCCCGATCGACGCATCGTGGCTCTGCTTCAGCCGCATCTGTACTCGCGAACTCAGCGATTCGTAGAAGAGTTTGCCGAAGCCCTGGGCGCGGCCGATCTGGCCATCGTCATGGATGTCTATGCAAGCAGAGAAACACCCATTCCGGGGATCTCAGGCGAACTGATTGCCCGCGCAGTGAAGCGGCGAACGCATCCCGATGTGCACTATGTGGCCGTCGACGACACCCTGGGGGCAATCACTCGTCCGCTGTTGAAACCGGGCGACTTATTGATTACAATGGGGGCCGGCAACGTGGGCCGGCTTGGGCGTGAAATGTTTGAGGCCACCGGAGGTGCGGCATGATGCGCCGAATTCTGGTGGGTGGCCTGTGGCTGTTTGGCCTCTTTTCTGTAGTGGTCCACTACACGCCCATATTTACTCTCGAACGAATCCGGGTCGAAGGACCTGCGGCTCACCTTGAAGATGAAATCGCATCATTGCTGGAATCAGACACCGGATCCAACCTGTTGCATGTGGATCTCGGCCGGTGGGCGGATCAAATTGTAAGGTTGCCGGCCATACGTTCGGCGCGCACCTATGTCACGCTCGCGGGTGAGGCCGTAGCACGGGTCCACGCCATCCTGCCTATTTGCCTGATCGATACGCAACCGGTGGCGGGCGTATCGGCCAGTGGCATCATGCTCCCCCTGCGTGATCATCCGGTGAATTCGCCCATTCCCATTATTACCGGCATCGGAGGTCGCCCCGACTACTATGCCCGCTCCACCGGCACACAACTGCTCTGCGCGCTGGAGTTCTTGTCCAGGTGGCAGGCACATCAGGACTACGAATCATATCAGCTCGCCGAGATTCATATCGGCGCGGCATCTGAAGTAGGAGTGTATCTCTGGCCGAACCGCCTGTATGTTCAGTTCGGACGGGGTAATTGGAATGCGCAAATCGAAATGTTGGGGCCGGTTCTCAAGCGTCTGCCTCTGTCAGAGCAGAGTCTGGACTTGCGTTATTCCGGTCAGGTTATCGAAGCCCTGTGAGGAGGAATCCCCGTGTCACTTGATCACATTTGTGCGTTGGACATCGGAACGAGCATGATATGCACGCTCATCGCTGATGTTTCAGAACCCGATGGAATTCCCCGAATTCTAGGAGTCGGTCAAGCACCTGCCGAAGGGCTCAGGCGGGGTGTGGTGGTCGATCTCGAACGCACTGTTCGGTCTATCGCCCAATCAGTCACCGACGCCGAATTAATGGCCCAGGTCAAAGTGGATGACGTGGTGTGCAGCATTGGTGGTGATCAGATCAAGAGTATTAACAGTCGAGGTGTGGTGGCGATTCATGGCGCGCAGCAAGAAGTGAAAGTTGCAGACGTAGAACGCGTCATTGCGGCCGCAAAAGCCGTGCTGTTGCCCACGGATCGTGAAATCATTCACTGCCTGCCGGTCAGTTATACGTTGGATGATCAGCCCGGCATCAAGGATCCCATCGGCATGACCGGACGTCGTCTCGAAGTTGAGGTGCACCTCGTCACCGGTGCCGTCAACACCGCCCACAACATCGCCCGGGCGCTCGAGCTTTCAGACCTGGGCGTAACCGATCTGATTCTTCAGTCTGTCGCATCGGGATGTGCCGTGTTGGACGACGATGAAAGAGACATCGGTACACTGGTCATCGATGTGGGCGGGCAGGCGACTGACGTTGCGATATTTCTTGAGGGCACCATTCGACATACATCGTGTCTGGGTGTGGGTGGACGAAACATAACCAATGACCTGGCGATCGGCCTCAGGATCGGCGCCGACGTGGCCGAAGAATTGAAGCGCATGTACGGCGCGTGCGTGGCCTCAGCCGTTCCTCCCGATGAAGTGTGCACGATTCCCGGACCTCCCGGAAGGCCGGGACACAAAGTAACCCGTACGGTGCTCGCACAGATCATTGAGCCTCGTATGGAAGAGATCTTCAGCCTGTGCAAGCGCGAGCTGGACCTGTCTCCATACAAGAATCTCCTCAACGGAGGGTGTGTGATTACCGGCGGTGCAGTTCAAATTGAGGGTGCGTGCAGTCTTGCAGAGCGCGTACTGGGCATGCCTGCGAAGCTCGGTTATCCGCGGGGTGTGGGCGGGCTCACCGACTTAATCGCGTCTCCGACCTTTGCAACGGCCGTAGGGCTGATTCGTCACTGCAACATTGAGCGTTCCGTACTTGTGGATCACGGGCCGATATGGGAGCGAGTACGCAATCGCTTTTCTGAAATCTTAAATGATTACATGTAAATAACTAACCCGGACAAGGAGAAGAACATGGAGTTTGATCTGGTGCCCGAACACGAACTAAAAGCCCGGATTAAGGTCGTAGGGGTCGGCGGGGGTGGCGGCAACGCCATCAACCGGATGATCGAAGCGGGCCTCACCGGAGTGGATTTTATCAGTATTAATACGGATGCGCAGGTTCTCGACTCGTCCCTGTCGGGCATTCGAGTGCAAATCGGCGCGCGAGTGACCAAGGGTCTTGGTGCAGGTGCAGATCCACAACTGGGCCGAAGAGCGATTGAAGAGGACAGGGAAGAGGTGGCCGCAGCAATGGTCGGTGCGGACCTGGTATTTGTAACTGCAGGTATGGGAGGTGGAACCGGAACGGGGGCGGCGCCGATTGTAGCAGAGATTGCGCGTGAACAAGGAGCGCTGACGGTAGGCATCATTACCAAACCGTTCGATTTTGAAGGTCGAAAGAGGAGAGAGCGAGCCGAATGGGGTCTCGCAGAGTTAAAGTCTCGCTGCGACACCGTGATTTGTATCCCCAATCAACGTCTGCTCTCCATCGTGGATCGCGGAACCCGGTTGACTGATGCATTTCAGATTGCGGATGATATTCTCAGACAGGCCACACAGGGAATCTCAGATCTGATCACGGTTCCGGGTCTCATCAACTGTGATTTTGCAGATGTGCGCACCGTAATGTCAGAGATGGGCGACGCCATCATGGGTACGGGCGTCGGGCACGGTGAAAACATGGGTATCGATGCGGCCAATGCAGCCATTAACAGTCCCTTGCTCGAAAACGTGTGCATCACAGGGGCACGCGGAGTGCTGGTCAATGTGACCGGGGGCAAGGAGATGTCTCTTCACGAGGTCAGCGCCGCGACTTCAGTGGTGTATGATGCGGCCGGCAGCGATGCCAACATCATATTCGGCGCGGTGATTGATCCGTCGCTGAAAGATGAACTGCGCGTCA
>SMVB01416879.1_pt1 | contig 12684 bp, 9 predicted proteins | sample 2456461 | NCBI WGS metagenome assembly SMVB01 (sample SAMN11095934, study PRJNA526329) | marine sediment metagenome | biome: Marine sediment; feature: Surficial sediment; material: Deep marine sediment; isolation source: Hadal surficial sediment | place: Pacific Ocean | collected 2014-05 | depth 0-1...
ACCCACCCTCGGTTGAGGGTGTCTTGAAACCGCTCAAATGTGCCGCGGCAACCTGGGCCCAGGGAGGGCCGTACGATGAGTAAGCGCCCTCCACTCCAACTACGGCGCCATGGCCTATGGAATCGAAGCCTTTGACGCGCGCAACCCCCTGGCCTGACCATCGTTCGCAAGCAAGGAGGATCTGGCCGGCCTCGTGCCCACGGTTATCCGCGTCAACGAATGTGACCCGCTGCGCGACGGGGAATCAATTTTTATCGTCAATTGCTGGAGGCAGGCGTTAGCTCTCGCTGTCGCCAGGTGATGGGCACGATACACGGCACCGAGATTTTCCCGCTGTGCTGCCCGGATATCAGTCACGATACCGTCAGGGATCTGGTGGCGTTTGCCAGGGGTTGTGGCTAGCCGCAGGTATTGAAAATGGTCACTGAGTAAATGGGAAAGAACACGCGCCTCAATGAGGCGCGTCTTGATCTCAAACCTGGTCGTGGCTACAAACTCAGTACTTTTTCTCCACGCGAGATTCCGGCAACACCGGAGCGCACCACCTCCAATATCTCCACTTCCGCCATCGCCGCGACGAAGGAGTCCAGTTTGTCACTGGTCCCCGCCAACTGAATGGTATAAACGTTGGGGCCGACATCAATAATCTGACCGCGAAAGATATCCGTCGTACGCTTTATTTCATCGCGCATGGTGCCGTCTGCGCGCACTTTAATCAACATCAGGTCCCTTTCAACATGGGCGCCCTCGGTCAAATCCACCAGCTTGACCACGTCAATCAGTTTGTTGAGCTGTTTGGTCATCTGTTCAATTTTTCGATCGTCACCAAAGGTGGTCAAGGTCAGCCTGGACAGGGTTTGATCATCGGTTGCAGCCACATTCAAGGTTTCGATGTTGTAACCGCGCTGGGCAAACAGGCCCACCACTCGAGACAGTGCACCGGGCTCGTTCTCCAGCAATATAGCTATTATTCGTCTCATGTCAGGTCCTCTCGTTCTTGCTCAACCACATATCTTTCATCGATCCGTGGGGGGCTATGTGCATTGGGTAGACGTGCTCCATGGGGTCGACAATAATATCGAGGAATACCAGCTTGTCTTTGAGGGAAAATGCCTCTGCCATCTTGTCATCCAGATCCGACAGCTTGTCTACCTGAAAACCAACATGGCCATAGGCCTCCGCCAGCTTCACAAAGTCGGGCAGTGAATCCTCGTAGGTACTCATCGCGTAGCGGCCCTCGTATTGCATGTCTTGCCACTGCTTGACCATACCCAGGTAATTGTTCCGTAAATTAATGATCTTTACCGGGGTGTTGTACTGGGTAGCGGTAGACAATTCCTGTATATTCATCTGAATGCTGCCCTCGCCGGTGACGCAGGCAACGTTGCTGTCAGGGAACGCCAATTGCACGCCTATCGCTGCTGGCAAACCAAAGCCCATGGTGCCCAGTCCGCCGGAATTGATCCAGCGCCTGGGCTGGTCGAAGCGATAGTACTGGGCGGCAAACATCTGGTGTTGGCCAACATCAGAGGTCACGAACGCCTCACCCTTGGTAATCCGGTACAAACTCTCGATGGCTTGCTGCGGCATAATAAAATCGCTCTCGCCGTAACGTCGCCCATGGAGTAAACCATGGTCGGCGCGCCACTCATCTATCTGCTGCCACCAGCGACTCAGCGCCTGAACATCGGGCAACTCACTGTCTTTCTCCTGCAATAGGCGAACTTGTGCCAATAAATCAGTCAGCACAGAGCGAACAGGCCCAACGATGGGAATATCGGCGGCAACCGTTTTTGAGATTGACGTGGGATCGATATCGATATGGATTATCTTGGCCCCGGGGCAGAATTTATCCACGGTGTTAGTCACCCGATCATCAAAACGGGCCCCTATCGCCAAAATAACATCACTGTTGTGCATGGCCATATTTGCCTCATAAAGACCATGCATGCCAAGCATTCCCAAAAACTGCGGATCGGTTCCGGGGTAGGCTCCCAGACCCATCAGCGTATTGGTAACCGGAAAATTCAGTAACTTTGCCAATTCGCTGAGCAATTCACAGCCGTCGCCCATGATGACCCCGCCACCGGCATAAATAACCGGTCGCTTGGCGCCCAGCAGCATTCTGCAGGCTTTTTTTATCTGTCCGGTATGACCGCGCTGGGCGGGAGAATAGGAGCGCAGCTTGACCGACTTGGGATAGATGTATTCAAACTTTTGATCGGGCCGGGTGAAATCCTTGGGAATATCAATCACCACCGGTCCGGGCCTGCCGGTAGTGGCGATGTGGAAAGCCTTCTTGATCATCAGCGGAATGTCTTCGGCGCACTTGACCATGAAGCTGTGCTTGACCACGGGGCGGGAAATGCCCGACATATCCGTCTCCTGAAACGCATCCTCGCCAATCAGGTGACTTTGTACCTGGCCGGAAAGCACCACCAGGGGAATAGAATCCATGTAGGCCGTCGCTATGCCCGTAATCGCATTGGTCGCGCCGGGGCCGGAGGTAACCAGCACCACGCCCGCCTTGCCGGTTGCACGGGCGTAGCCATCTGCCGCGTGAGTAGCAGCCTGTTCGTGACGCACCAGTACATGGGGTACTTTGCAGTCCTTGAACAGAGCATCATAAATATGTAAAACCGTTCCACCGGGATAACCAAAGATAAACTCAACACCCTCATCTTCCAGTGCACGGGCAACCATCTCGCCGCCTGATAACAACGTCACGTCAAATCTCCTCACTGTCTCGAAAACCCCAACGCGTAACCCTCGCCAAAGGAATTCGATAAAACCAATAGTGTGTGGACGGTGCTGAGAAATACCTGACCCGGTATTCGAATGCTCCGCCACCCCTGTCTAAGCTCGATACACTGCTGCCGATCAACCCATCCAAGCGGTCGCAAGGACGCTCCTGAGGGGTATTACGATCACGAACACTTGTGTATCGGTCGCCCTGCGGGGTAGCGCAGTGTCTGGCCCTTAATCCGGTCAATGCGACGCAGATTAAATACGGGACTAACAAGCAGCTGCACCAAATAATCGGATCACTGCAGTAGGCCAGAGGTCGAGGGTACTCAACGTTAGCCGTTGCCACTTGAAAGACCCCTTTATTGTTGGCAGTAAAGTCTTTAAAGTCAACCAGATGGCGTGAATAAGTGATTTATACCTTCTTTCATCGAATGTTTGCTAAAGCAGGGGCATTTGGGTTACTTTTAGGAGTGCAGGCTGCATAGTTCGTGGCATAACTGCAGGGGGATTTGACGTGAGGAATGCAAAACACCATAGCTTGGCCATTTTGCTGGTGGCAGTTATCGCGGCAAGCTGTTCCTTTGCCTTCGCGGCCGACTCCCACTATCGCTGGAACGACAAAAATGGCAACCCGGTTCACAGCGACCGTCCACCCCCCCCGGGCACGGATTACGAAGTGGTTTCAACCACCTCCAGCCTGGTTCGTCGGGTAAATTCCGCCGAAGGTGTGGTGCCCGCGAATATAGAACCCTCTTACAGGAATGAGTTTGAGCCGGTGGACACTGCCAAGCCCCAGAGTATTAAAAAGAATCCCGAATACTGTGAGCGCGCCCAGGAAAACCTGAGCACGCTGGACACCTTTGCCAGAATCAGAATTCGCGACGACCAGGGCGAGTATCGCTATATAGACGAAGACGAGAAAGAGGCCCAGAGAGAGCAGGCCAGAAAACTCATCGACATACACTGTGAGTAGCCCTCACTAGCTAGCCGGTTCAGCCCACGTCAAACTGCGGCAGGTCGCCCTCGTAGCTTGCAACAATAGTCTGCCCCGGCTCAAACTCACCGGCCAAAATACGCTGGGCCAGAGGGTTTTCCAACTCCTGCTGAATCGCCCGTTTCAATGGCCGCGCCCCGTACACAGGGTCAAAACCCGCTAATACCAGCCTGTCCATAAACGCATCACTGACCTCCAAATTAAGCTCCCTCTCCATCAATCTGCGCTTGAGCGATTGCAGCTGAATTTGGGCAATACTACGAATTTGCCCCAACGTCAGTGGGTGAAACACAACGATCTCGTCAACCCGGTTGATAAACTCGGGCTTAAAGTGACTGCCCACAATGCCCATCACCGCGGCCTTCATGGCATCGTAATTGTCCTCTCCGGCCATCTCCTGAATCAGGTCGGAGCCCAGATTTGAAGTCATGACAATAACCGTGTTGCGAAAATCCACCGTGCGCCCCTGACCATCGGTCAAGCGACCATCTTCCAGCACCTGCAGCAACACATTAAACACGTCCGGGTGGGCCTTCTCCACTTCATCCAACAGCAGCACTGAATAGGGACGGCGACGCACCGCCTCCGTTAGATAGCCCCCCTGTTCATAACCCACATAACCCGGAGGCGCGCCGATTAACCTGGCCACCGAGTGTTTCTCCATGAATTCCGACATGTCCACGCGCACCATCGCCTGCTCGGAATCGAACAAAAAATGCGCCAGGGCTTTACATAATTCGGTTTTTCCCACGCCTGTGGGCCCCAGGAACAAAAAAGATCCGTTGGGTCGATTGGGATCCGCCAGGCCGGCGCGCGACCGGCGAATAGCATTTGAAACCGCAACCACCGCCTCGTCCTGGCCGACAACCCTGGCGTGTAGCGACTCCTCCATCCTGAGCAGCTTTTCACGCTCTCCCTCCAGCATCTTTGAGACGGGAATACCGGTCCAACGCGAAACAACCTCCGCGATTTCTTCCTCCGTTACCTTGTTGCGCAGTAGTGTGTGTTCGATAGACTCCGCCGCCTGCGCCAACTCCAGCTGTTTTTCCAATTCCGGCATACGGCCATATTGCAGTTCCGACATACGCGTCAGGTCACTGCTGCGCCGCGCGGCCTCCATCTCGAGTTTCGCCTGCTCCAGCTCCACCTTGATTTGTGCCGCCCCCTGCAGAGAGGCTTTTTCAGCCTTCCAGATTTCCTCGAGATCAGAGAATTCTCGCGATATTTCTTCGATTTGCCCGGCCAATAATTTCAGCTGCTTCTTGGCGGCGGGATCTTTGTCCTTCTTCACCGCCTCACGCTCAATCTTTAACTGGATCAATTTGCGTTCCAGCTTATCCATCGACTCGGGTTTGGAGTCAATTTCCATACGAATCCAACTCGCCGCCTCGTCCACAAGGTCGATCGCCTTGTCGGGTAATTGGCGGTCGGTAATATAGCGCTGGGAAAGTTTCGCGGCGGCGATGATGGCGCTGTCGGTAATATCGACACCGTGGTGCACCTCATAGCGCTCCTTCAAGCCACGCAAAATGGCGATGGTGTCTTCCTCATTGGGCTCTTCCACCAACACCTTCTGAAAGCGGCGCTCCAGGGCCCCGTCTTTTTCGACGTACTGGCGATACTCATCCAGCGTGGTTGCCCCCACACAGTGCAGTTCGCCGCGCGCCAGGGCCGGTTTGAGCATATTACCGGCATCCATGGAACCCTCCGCCTTACCCGCGCCCACCATGGTATGTAACTCGTCCACGAACAGAATGATCCGCCCCTCCTGTTTGGACAGTTCATTCAATACCGCTTTTAAGCGCTCCTCAAAGTCTCCGCGAAACTTGGCGCCGGCCAGTAGCGCGGCTAAATCCAGCGACAATATACGCTTATCGCGCAGACTCTCCGGCACCTCACCGTTAATGATGCGCTGCGCCAGACCTTCAACGATGGCCGTTTTCCCCACGCCCGGCTCGCCGATTAATACCGGGTTGTTTTTCGTGCGGCGCTGTAAAACCTGGATAGTGCGCCTGATTTCATCATCGCGACCGATCACCGGGTCGAGCTTGCCCTGCTCCGCCAATGCGGTGAGATCAATGGTGTATTTGTCCAGGGCCTGACGAGATTCCTCAGCCTCGGGATTGTCTACACTCTGTCCCCCACGCACGTCTGTAATAGCCGCCAATAATGCGGCAACTGTCACGCCGTGGCTCTTTAATAATTTTGCCGCTGAGGTCTTACTCTCCAGCATGGCTCGCAGCACTAACTCACTGGAGATGTAGGTATCTCCGCCCTGCTGGGACAATTTGTCCGAGACATTGAGTATTTTGCCTAAATCCGAAGACATATGAACATCGCCAGCGGTGCCACTTACTGTGGGCAAGGCCTGTACTGCCGTACCCACAGCGGCGGACAATTCAGTCACCGTGGCGCCCGCCTGCTGCAGTAAAGGGCGACTGGAGCCGCCTTTTTGATCAAGCAGGGCCGCTAATAAATGTACCGGCTCGATAAAATTGTGATCCCTGCCCAGGGCTAAAGACTGGGCATCCGCCAGTGCGAGTTGCAACTGGTTAGTCAGTTTGTCCATTCTCATACCAAAAGCTCTCCTTAAAACCCGGTTCCCATGAACTCCGGATATTCATCTCTGAGCTTTTATATGGGGCCAAAATACCCTTATTTCAAGTAGGGCTTTAGCGTTATAACAGTTGCCATGCGCCCTGTCTGGCCATCTCGTCTATAGGAGTAGAAGCGTGCGTCGTCTGTGAAAGTGCAGTACTGCCCGCCGTAGATGTCGGACACACCTGCGCCGCGTAATCGAATCCGGGCGAGCGCGTAGAGATCCGCCAGAAAGAAGCCCGGCCGAGCCGCTATCTCAGTGAAGCACAGCGATACCAGAGCGCATTGTGCAGAGGGCGAAGAAGATAAAAAACACGCTCTTACTTCCCGCCCGACTTCGAAACGATTCGGCCCGATCGCGGGTCCCAACCAGGCCATAAGCCGGTTGGGCTCGATTGCCATATTTGCCACACACGCCTCAACCACGCCCCTGGCGAGCCCACGCCAACCCGCATGCACCGCCGCCACTACCGGGGGCTGGTCCACCCCGTCGTTGCGCGTGCACAGTAATATTGGCAGGCAGTCGGCACTCATCACGGCACAGGCAATCCCCGGCGTTTTGCTCCAACTGCCATCGGCAGGTGGCGTCTCGCCGCGGTTATTCGCGCAAACAACTGTATCGCCGTGTTCTTGTGACAACCACTGTATGGTGGTGCCCTCAGGCAGTTCATCGTCCAGTTCACGCCAATTCAAGTCCACCGCCGCACTGGCATCACCCACATGGCGGGCAATATTCGCGCCGCTATAAACACCTCGGCAATGCCCATTCTGCCGGGTGGTACTTAGCGCGATGACCCAATCCGGTGCCGGCCAGTCGGGCCTAATAACCTTCATTGGCCAATAATGGGTCGTGCCGCTTCAAGGTGTCCAGCAGCGCCACAATATCCTGGGCAACCGGGCATTCAAACCTCACATGTTCTCCGGAGTCGGGGTGCAATAAACCCAGAGCCACGGCATGCAGTGCCTGTCGCGGGAACGAACGCAGAGCGGCAATCAATTCCTGGGAGGCGCCCTTGGGAATGCGCGGCCGCCCCCCATAGACGGGATCGCCAATCAGGGGATAGCGACGATGAGCCATATGTACGCGTATCTGGTGGGTACGACCGGTCTCCAGGTTCACGGCAATTTCACTGTGACTGGCAAAGCGGGTGACGAGGCGATAGTGGGTAATGGCAGGCTTGCCACCCAGCGCGCGCACGGCCATCTTTTTGCGCTGTTTGGGATGACGGCCAATGGGCTCATCCACCGTGCCGCCACCGGTCATGGTGCCCACGCACACCGCACAATATTCCCGTTTCACAGTGCGCGCCTGTAACTGCGCCACCAGATGATGATGTGCGGGCAGGGTCTTGGCCGCCACCATGATGCCGGATGTTTCCTTATCCAGCCGATGCACTATGCCGCCACGGGGCAAGTTGGCCATTGCGGGGGAATGATTAAGCAGCGCATTGACCAGGGTGCCATCGGCATGGCCCGCGGCCGGGTGAACCACCAGACCAGCCGGTTTATTCAACACCAAAATGCTGTCATCCTCATAGATAATGTCGAGATCTATTGCCTGTGCCTGCCAACTGACCTCAGGTTCCAGTTCCGCTGCGACGGATAACCGCATGCCCTCATACACTTTGTCCCTGGGTCGGCGCTGATCGCCCTCCACTCGCAGCTCACCTTTTTTTATCCAGACTTGCAATCGAGATCTGGAATAGTCGGTAAAAAGCTTTGCCGCAACCTGGTCCAATCGCTCGCCGTCCAGCGACTCCGGAACCACGGCGGCCAAAACAACACTCTCTGTCATCATATTTCCTGTTTATGCCTGGGGCGGCCTGTGGTTAAATACCGCCTCTTGGTGGACAGTATACTGCCCTCAAAATCGGATTTGGTGGAATCATTGAAATACGCACTTATCATTTTCCTAGGCCTGCTCATCGCTGGCTGTTCCAGTAACGACGAGTTGCCCGATATCGCAGCCGATACCGGGGAGCAGCAGATGTACCAGGACGTCCAGCGCTCGCTGCGCAACCGAAACTTCGACCTGGCGGTTCGCGGCCTGCAAATGCTGGAATCACGTTACCCTTTTGGCAAATATGCCGAGCAGGCCCAACTGGAATTAATTTATGCACACTATGGGGCCTATGAGCACGAAGCCGCTGTAGAGGCGGCAGACCGTTTTATTCGCCTGCACCCGCAGCATCCAAATGTGGATTACGCTTACTACATGAAAGGATTGTCGGCCTACACCGACAATGAAGATGTGTTTTCCCGATTTATCCCCACCGACGAAACCCTGCGTGACACCAGCCATGCAAAGGAAGCCTTCGCCGAATTTGCCCAGCTCCTGTCCCGGTATCCCGATAGTCCCTACGCCGCAGACGCCAAAGCCAGAATGGTTCACTTGCGCAATTTGCTGGCGCGCCATGAGATTAATGTCGCCAACTACTACTTTCGACGCGGGGCCTACATGGCGGCGGCCAACCGGGGTCGCTACGTGGTGGAGAACTTCCAGAGAACCCCGGCGGTAGCCGACGGACTGGCGGTGATGTCCCAAGGCTACATACTGCTGGGTCTGGACGAACTGGCCAAGGACAGTATCGAGGTATTGGCCATGAACTACCCCAATCATCCCTCGCTGGACAAAAACGGGGAATTCCAGAGCGTCTACACCCTGGACGGTTTGCAACGCTCCTGGATTAACAAACTATCCCTGGGCCTGTTCGATCCACCCAAACCGCCGCAGTTCGATAATCGACCAAAAATCTAGACGATTACCCAACCAGGGGCCATGTCATCACGAGGCTGCGCCTCAGTCCCCAATAGACCAGCCCGAAGTAATTGGATAGCGTCGGTCCCGCCCAAATCCCCGCTGGCTGATTCGAATACCCACCGGTGCCTGGCGGCGCTTGTATTCGTTGATATCAACCAGACGCAACACGCGCTGCACCTGCTCCCTGTCCATTCCCGTCGCGATGATGGCCTCAGCACTGTAGTCCCGCTCGATATAGAGCTCCAATATCCGATCGAGAACGTCATAGGGCGGCAAGCTGTCCTCATCCTTCTGATCCGGGGCCAGTTCTGCCGAGGGAGGCCTGTCAATCACCCGCTGGGGAATACACGGCCCCAACGAGTTGCGGTAGCGGCAGAGGTCGAACACCAGGGTTTTCGGTACATCTTTAAGCACGTCCAGCCCGCCAGCCATGTCGCCGTATAAGGTAGAGTATCCAACGGCCATCTCACTCTTGTTGCCGGTGGTGAGTACAAGAGAGCCCTTCTTATTGGAAATCGACATGAGCAGCACGCCGCGGCAGCGGGCCTGTAAATTCTCCTCGGTGGTATCGGGACTGGTGCCGGCAAACTCTTCACGCAAACTCGCCATAAAGGCCTCATAGATAGGCTCGATCGAAATCACTTTATGGATAACACCCAATAGCTCGGATTGCTCTGCGGCATCGTCGACGCTCATCTGCGCGGTATAGCGAAAAGGCATCATCACCGCTTCCACCCGCTCGGCCCCCAGGGCCTCGACCGCAAGAGCAAGGGTCAGGGCCGAATCAATCCCCCCCGACAGGCCCAGCACAACACCGCGAAATCGATTTTTATTGACGTAGTCGCGCACGCCAAGCACCAGTGCGTTCCAGGTACTCTGCAATGGCTCTTCCTGCAAAGCGACGTCCATGCCCGAAATAACGGCAGTGTCGCCGGTAAAATCCAGCTGCAAGGCGTATTCACCTTCCTCAAAATTATCGGCGGCGGCGCGCACCTCGCCATCAGCGGCCACAACAAATGAACCGCCGTCAAAAACCAGTTCATCCTGCCCCCCTACCAGATTGACATAAACGATAGGAAAGCCGCCTCTGCGAGCCTGGCTGGCAACCAATTCCCAGCGCTCGCTTCGTTTTCCCTGGTGGTAAGGTGAGGCATTCAAATTTATCATCAGCTGCGCGCCGCCGTCGGCGGCCTGCGCGGTTGGGCTGTCCTCCCAAATATCTTCACAAATGGTCAGGGCAACCTGGATACCCTCGATGGAAAACAGGCAGGCACTATCGCCCGGGGTAAAATAACGCTTCTCGTCAAAGACCTGGTAATTGGGCAGATATTGCTTGTAGTATTCGGCAATAATTTTTCCGCGATGAATCACTCCCGCTGCGTTATACAGGACATCGCCATGCTTGCGGGGATAACCGATAATCGTGTAGGCGTCACCGTCCAGCTCCGAGCAAATTTCCCGCAGTGATCGATCCACCCGCAGTGCAATGCTATCGCGCAGCAATAAATCCTCCGGGGGGTAGCCACACAGGGTAAGTTCGGGAAAGACGACGATGGGGGGGCTATGCCCGGGCTCTCGTTTCGCTGCTTGCTCGGCGCGCTTCACCGTTTCGATTACTTTGGCCGTATTACCACTAAAATCTCCGACCAGCGTATTTATCTGCGCGATCACGATATTCAGGGTAGTCATAGGCTATCTCGGAGTTAGGGTTCGAGTTGGTTAATTTCGAATAAACGGAGCCGGGATAAAACCCGAAGCTTTCCAACACAATGTGGATCCAGAATGAAAATGACAACGTTGTCGGCGCCATTGATCTCGATTGCACTTCACTCTGAGGGTGGCAATGATAACATAGTCAGCACCTCGGGCACGCTAAGCCAGGAGACAGTTTGAGTAAATGAACGCAACCATAAAAGACGTGGCTAACTCGGCGGGCATAGCCTTCAAGGCGGTGCGCGCGTGAATTACGCAATCAGTGGCGCTACCGTATTCGACGGTGAACACTTCTTGCAAGATTGTAGTGTAGTTGTGGAGGATGGGAAGATCGCCTCGGTGGTCGCCACTGCTGAGTTACCCGACAACATCACTCGCACAGCCTTGGCGGGAGGGTTCTTGGCCCCTGGCTTTATCGATCTACAGGTCAACGGCGGCGGCGATGTAATGCTGAATAACGCGCCCTGTAAAGACACGGTAGACACGATGACAGCAGCGCATCGCCGCAGCGGTACCACCGGCATGTTGCCGACCATTGTCAGCGATACGCGGGACAATCAACAGGCCTGTGTGCGCGCGGTAGAGGCGGCCCAGGCGGGGGGCAACCTCAGTGTGCTGGGCGTCCACATTGAGGGGCCCTTCTTTGCACCGAGCAGGCGCGGCGCCCATAAGGCGAGCATGATACGCCCGCCAGAGCCGGCAGACATAGACTGGTTATGCTCTCTGGCAATGACCTCAATCATTGTGACGCTCGCCCCGGAGCACACACCAGCCGGGCAGATACGGCAGCTAACCCAGGCGGGCATTCATGTCTGCGCCGGCCATACCGATGCCGGCTACGAGCAAATACAGGATGCCATTGCAGAGGGCCTGCGCGGCTTTACCCATCTATTTAATGCCATGAGCCCCCTCACCGCACGCGAACCCGGCACAGTGGGAGCGGCACTGGACAGCGACGCCACCTGGATTGGCATTATCGCCGACGCGCACCACGTCCACCCGGCGAGCATTCGCATCGCCCATAAAGCCAAGCCTGCGGGAAAGACCCTGCTGGTGACCGATGCGATGGCGACGGTAGGCGGGATCGATGCCTCTTTTGAGATCTATGGCGAAACAATCCAGGAAAAGGATGGGCGACTTATCAATGCCGAGGGGGTACTGGCCGGCAGTGCTATCGGCATGATAGATGCCGTGCGTATTGCGACCGAAGTGGTAGATATTCCCCTGCAGGAAAGCTTGCGTATGGCGGCGTTCTACCCCGCCGAGTTCCTGGAACGCGCCGACGAGCTGGGGCGCATAGCCCGCGGTTTTCGCGCCGACATGGTGCATTTTGATAACGACTTCACGGTGCAGGGGACCTGGGTTGCCGGACACCACCTCACTAGTCATTGAATAGGAACAAACTGCTTAGTTTTCAGTGGAAATAGGTATACTGTTTCCACAATGGCCCCAGCAATCCTGACAAAACCGAGCGCCAGTGCTCAAGCAAAACAGAATCTGGCCCTGTTCCGTATTTATGTGGCCTATCGCTCTCTTCTTTCCGTCGTTTTATTGATCATGCTGATCAGCCCCAACACACGGCAGATGGTGGGCATATTGAACCCCTCGTTGTACCTGGGGGTAGCGTTGGCGTACTTTGTCACCAGTGTTGCGCTTATGGGTTCCTGGTCCACCCGCCTGAATCGCAATAACAAACTGCTGTTCGTCATCTTTCTCATCGACATCCTCGCCATTACTGTATTGGCGGATACCAGCCGGGGCATTGCGGGAGGGCTGCCCATTTTGCTGGTCATTACGGTGGCAGCGAGCGCCGTCCTGATGGGCAATCGAACCTTGGCCACGTTGATAGCAGCCTTGTCGGCCATGGCCA
>SMVB01032574.1_pt1 | contig 12683 bp, 10 predicted proteins | sample 2456461 | NCBI WGS metagenome assembly SMVB01 (sample SAMN11095934, study PRJNA526329) | marine sediment metagenome | biome: Marine sediment; feature: Surficial sediment; material: Deep marine sediment; isolation source: Hadal surficial sediment | place: Pacific Ocean | collected 2014-05 | depth...
ATTTATAATGAAGAGGGTCAAAAGATAAATGGTACAATATTTGAAAGGATACAACCAGGTCAAAATAAATTTGTAATGAAAGAATTAGTAAACAAAAATTTAGGAAGGTGGTTTGCAATGCTGCTTTTTGGATTCAGCCTGTTGATGATAATTATATCCATTTTGATGTAATCTTTGGAGATCTGTTAAATTCAATTAATTTGGCGAAATTACTGAATTTTTGCTTTTTATGGTTCGTCTGGCTTTTCTTGTATTAATTATTGGTACATCATGCAGTCCCAGACCTTACCGAAGCATTACTCAATCTGAAATTTTTAGTCAAAATCATACGGGGTTTTATCTTTTTGACCCTTTAAATGAAAAAGTACTGATTGATGTTAATGGGAGCAAGTACTTTACTCCAGCCTCAAATACTAAAATATTCACGTTTTACACAAGTCTTCTCATGTTAGGCGATTCCCTGCCAGGACTGCACTATGTTGAAACGGGAGATTCGCTCATTGTATGGGGTACAGGTGATCCATCTTTTCTTAATCCTGATTTGCCCGAAAGCAAGGTTTTTAATTTCTTAAGGTTTTCCGAAAAGCAGTTGTTTGTATCGGTTGAAAACTTTTATGATACACCCTTTGGTGCCGGGTGGGCGTGGGATGATTACAACTATGAGTATCAACCTGAGAAATCTCCTTTACCTGTGTATGGGAATATGATTCAAATTAAGGGTGATAAAGACAATATGATAATAATCCCACCATTCTTTGAAAAAATGATGGTTCCGGAACAAAAAGAATCAACATATTTCAAAAGGGATCTTCATTCAAATTTGATTTACTACTACGTAACCGAGACTGCTTCACTGGATAGAAAAATTCCATTTCTTACATCACATAAATTATTGGTTGATATGTTGGAAGATACACTTAGCAGATCTGTCGTTCTCATAAACAAGAAATTACCGAGTGATGCTGGCACCATTTATAGTGTGCCATCAGATTCTGTGTATAAAAGGATGATGCAGGTAAGTGATAATTTTATTGCTGAACAATTGATGTTAATGAATGGGGGCGGGGGTCTCTTAAACGACTCATTGAATACGGAACAATCTATTAACTATAGCCGTGATTCTTTATTAAGTGATTTACCTGATCCGTTGATTTGGCGAGACGGCTCTGGATTGTCCAGATATAATTTATTTACACCAAGAACAATTGTTGCCCTATGGGGAAAAATAGCCGAACTGGTACCGAAAGATCGGTTATACCAATTGATCGCTGAAGGGGGTGTATCGGGTACCATAGAAAATTGGTATAGAGCAGAGTCGCCCTATATTTATGGAAAGTCCGGGACATTAAGCAATAACCATTGCTTGTCCGGATTTATTGAAACAAAAAGTGGAAAAACCTTGATCTTCAGTTTTATGAATAACAATTACAGGTATGGGTCAGGTACGATAAAAGTTGAAATGGAGAGAATATTAAGAGAAATATATGAAAAGTATTAAATACGTTGGATTGATAATTTTGATTGGAATTTTCAGCCAGTCAAGTGCTCAGGAAACGGACTCTCTGGACATAATGATCGGACAGATGATCATGGTAGGCTTTCATGGACAGGATGTTTCATCGCATCCAACCTTGCTCAGCGATATTAAAAATGGATATGTGGGAGGGGTGATTCTTTATGAAAAGAATATTGACCCGAAGCAACCCTGGATAAAATTGAAAAGGGAAATTGAGGAAATGCAATTGAATGCGTCCATACCGTTGTGGGTATCAATTGATCAGGAGGGAGGGAAAGTAAATCGATTAAAGACCAAATATGGATTTCCTCCATCTGTTTCAGCTGCATACCTTGGCAAAATTAACAACCTGGATACAACCCGGTTTTACGCCGATCTTACAGCATCTACGTTGAAAGGACTTGGAATTAACGTAAACTTTACTCCTGATGTTGACCTTGCAATCAATCCTGACAACCCGATTATTGCCGGGAAAGAGCGTTCCTATTCCATAGACCCACAAGTTGTAGTTGCCCATGCTGAAGTAGTTGTGAAAGCCCATCAAAACCTGGGAATTGTAACCTCTCTCAAGCATTTTCCAGGCCACGGAAGTTCAACCAATGACACGCATTTAGGAATGGCAGATGTAACCAAAAGCTGGCAGGAAAGTGAACTTGAACCCTACCGTGTATTAGTAGAAAGGGATGCACTGGATGCTGTAATGACAGCACATATTGTCAACAGAAACCTGGATGAAAAAGGATATCCGGCCACTTTATCTCAAAAGATAGTTCAGGGAATATTACGGGATAACTTTAAGTTTAATGGGGTTGTATTTTCTGATGACATGCACATGAGAGCAATCAGTGACAATTATGGGCTAAAAAAAGCTCTTTCACTAAGTATAAACGCGGGATTGGATGTTTTGCTGTTTTCTAACAATATCAACAATATCACAAAGTCGAAAGATTCAGAATCAGAGAAGGTCCATCGTTTCATTCGTGAACTTATTGAGGAAGGAGAAGTGTCAGAAACAAGGATCAGGGAGTCTTACTATCGAATTATTACGCTGAAGAAGAAATACATTTTTAATTAGCCAATAAACTAATATTCTGCATTTCAGCAGAATTTGTTAACTTATTCCACGTTATAGACGTGTAGTTAGGCATGCTTCGTTTAAAGACCATATCAATCGTCATCCTGTTCTTAGGTTATTTTACGTCTAATGCGCAGATGGTTGTGGATACTACCAATACAGAGGCATTTCTTGTAAAAGAGATTCTTCTGGGGAAAGGGGTGTTGGTTGGCCCGATAACGTACAAAGGAGCCCCATTTGCAATTGCTCATTTTAAAGATGATCGTAAGACCATAGGTATTTCAGAAGGCATTTTATTATCCTCCGGCAATGTATATTATAGCCTTGGCCCCAATCGAAGTCCCAGAACGGGATGGGCCAGTAATACATCAGGGGATCCAGATCTGGATAAAATTACGCATGGGAGGACGTACGATGCTTCAGTTTTGGAATTTGATTTTATAACCCAATCAGAGAACCTCTCATTTCAGTTTGTATTTGCCTCAGAAGAATATCAGGAATATGTGGGATCTAAATTTAATGATGTATTTGGATTCTTTTTAACCGGACCGAATGCTGACGGAGTAAATTTGGCTTTGCTTCCGGATGGTAAAACCCCAATTACCATTAACAATGTGAATCACGAATCAGGAAAGTCCTATTATGTTGATAATTCATACTACAACACCACGGATCCTTTTATATGGGATGTCAGAAAGAGAAAAGTCGTAAAAAACAAGAAATATCAGAAGGAAACAGAATTGCCGAAATATGATATTCAGTATGATGGGTTTACGGTTGTATTAACAGCAAGGTATAATGTAATTCCCAATGAAATATACCATATAAAAATGGCCGTTGCTGATGTTGCTGATGGCATTTTGGATTCGGGTGTTTTCCTTGCAGCAGGCTCATTTCAAAGTGAAGGAGATGAAGTGAATATAACCAGGAGGTTTGCTAAGCCTGAATCATTGCAGACAGAGAATAAGTTAGCGATCACAATCATGGAGGAAGTTATTACAGAGGAAGTTATTGAAGATAAGGAATCTACTGAAGAATGGATTCAATCGGAGGTTGTGAATGTTGAATTTAGCTTTGATTCATATCAGGTACAGGAAAGTTCATATGGCGTTATCCATAATATTTCTGAGATTATGCAACGCGATCAGGAGGTCTTGTTGGATGTGGTTGGGTACACAGATAATCGTGGTTCGAATGCCTACAATCTTGGACTTTCAATGAAAAGATCAGAAACCGTAATAAAACATTTATTGGAATTAGGCGTTAATAAGGATAGGATCACAAGCTATTTTTTGGGTGAGGCTAATCCGGTAAGTTCGAATAATTCCAATGAAGGGCGAGCAAAGAATCGCAGGGTGGAATTTATTTTAAAAAAACACACAGCATCGCTTGATTAATACTTGACCGGAATTTTTTTGGACTAATTATTGTTACCTGATAGTGAAAGGGTTACACAAAATAATGTTGTGTTAATAAAATCTTTTTACCGAATAATGGGTTTGCATATTAGCTGGTAGTATTAATGGATAACTGGGAGGTGAAATGCGTCAATTAAAAGTAACTAAATCGATAACAAATCGGAGTAGTGAGTCTCTGAATAAGTACTTGCAGGATATTAGTCGTGAGGGTATGGTTACGAGCGAAGAAGAGGTTATTCTGGCGAAGAAAATTAAGCAAGGAGACCAGTTGGCATTGGATAAACTTGTTCGTGCAAATCTGAGGTTTGTAGTTTCAGTAGCAAAAAAATATCAAAATGTCGGACTTACTCTGAATGATTTAATCAACGAAGGAAATATTGGTCTGGTAAAAGCTGCGCAAAGGTTTGATGAAACCAAAGGTTTTAAGTTTATTTCCTATGCGGTATGGTGGATAAGACAGTCTATAATACAATCAATTTCCGAGCAGTCAAGAATGATACGGGTGCCGTTGAATAAAGTGGATTCTTTGGGCAAGATCAATAAAGCCATTGGCATGATGGAGCAGAAGCTCGAACGAACACCTACACCTGAGGAATTATCCATTCTGGTGAGCATGGACAAAAAGGAAGTCGTCAAGGTTATGAACCTTGGCGGACGTCATGTATCCATGGACGCTCCCTTTAAAGCTGAGGAATCCAACAATTTGTTGGATGTGCTTGAAGACAAGGAAATGGCTCGGGCTGATACCAATATGGAAAGGACGTACTCACTTCAAATTGAAACTGAACGTGCACTATCGTCACTTACGGAACAAGAGAAAGAGGTTGTAAAATTATATTACGGTCTAAGTACCGGGCAACCATTAACCCTGGGAGAGATCGGGGAGAAATTTGATTTAACCAATGAACGAATTCGGCAAATTAAACTTCGGGCACTAGCTAAACTCAGAAATTCGAAACGAAAATTTCTGCTCAAGTCCTATTTAGGATAAAGAATTGAAGCCGGTTAATTCCGGCTTTTTTAGGCACTGAACATTCTTTATTATGGTTACCTGTACAATTTAGATTGTACGAATACTTTAATTCCAGTGTTTTATTTTACTAAACTAGATTCAATACCGCTCAAGAAATATGATGTGGGTCAAAGCCCTTTGTGGTATTGATTACGGTAAAGTCATGATGGAATTCAGTTTTTGAATAAGAAAAAGGAGATTTCTTATGCTTACAGAAAACGAGATACCTTACAAATACGAAGCACCTCAATGTTGAAGAGGAATAATTTTGAATAGGGGATTTTTAAATTCTTAGGATAATTTCTGACAGCAGGGGGAATGAAAACCAAAACTACTTGTGAAAGCTAAATGTGAACAGGTCTCCTTCAATAAGAATCTTAAATTCGTAGTATTTCATCCTGGGAATTAGCTCAAAAAAGACTTTCCCCTGAACAGATTCGCCGGGATAAATTCTTGTTCGTTTTAGAATTTCGCTGGGCACGTATTTCAGATCGTCTTTAAGCCTTTCCTGACTACTATCAAGGGCAGAAGTACCAATTTCACCTGCAAAACTGGCCGTAGTGGTCAAGAGATCTGATGCTAATACACTTCCAAAAATTCCTTCCGTAAAAAGAAGACCATTATAAGCCTGAAGACCTGCAGTTAATGCGCCAATTAAAAACTTGAAGGTATCCTTGGATCTGATTTTAGCCCTGATACCCCGAGAAACATCAACTTCTGTTAATGGATGTGGGTAAAGAGGTGTAATTGTATATAATGCGGGGAATCGAGCAGAAGCAGCGTATGAAAAGTGATCTGGGTCCACATAAATGTTTTCTGTTGATGTATTTTTAATTTGAACGTCAAACACCATCACTTTACCCTCATTTCCCAGCCATTTGAAATAAACAATGCAGTTATCTGAACGTTCATTGGTTACAGAAACGATGCCGTCGTTTTGAGAAACAGGATGAAGGTTGCTCGTGCAAGCAACGAAGATTATAACAATGAATGGTATTAACTTTCTCAAAGTAATTGCCTGATATTAAGGGCAATGCTTGACAAATTACATATTATCCGCTTAATATTCAAGCTATTCCTCGACCAGGAAACCCATCTTACCCATCTGGTAATCACGCATTGCTTCCATGATTTCCGTTTGGTTGTTCATCACAAAGGGGCCTTGAGATTGTACAGGTTCATTTAAAGGAACACCTGACATAAGTATAAAACGTGTATTTCCCAGCGCTTCAACTTCTATATTACCTTCTCCTGATTCAAATTGAGCCAGATGTAGCCCATCAATTAAGCCATAACCGGATAGTTTTAACTTGCCATCAAGGGAATATAAATATGCATTGTGGGTTTCAGGAATCTCGAATAAATATTTGCCAGCTTTTTTAAAGTTGCATCGGAACGCCAAAATTTCAGTATGAGAGGATATTGGACCAGTGATATCCTTTGTTACTCCACATACAAGATAAATTTCCTCAATATCAGTTTGAAGTATCGTAGGTGTTTCCTCTTTTGTCAACCCAAAGTAAGCAGGTTCATCCATTTTGTGTTCTGCCGGAGTATTAACCCACAATTGGATGATCTCCTGCCTTCCTCCAATTTCCGCTATATTTTCAGGGGGTCTTTCACTATGGATAATACCCATGCCTGCATTCATCCATTGTGTTCCTCCTTCGTAAATAACGCTGTTGTTTCCTCTTGAATCCTGATGATGCACTCCTCCCTTAAAGACGAAAGTAACCGGACTGAATCCACGATGCGGATGTGGCCCCACACCCATGGTTTTTGGATTCCTGTCAGCTGAATATTTTGTTTCAGCATGATGAAGTAATAAAAATGGATCGATCATATCCACTTCGTTGGTGGGGAATGGTTGCCTGACAGGAAATCCACCCATATCTACTTTCTCGGCGTACAAAAGCCTTTTTACTTTCCTGTATGACATCTAAATTTTCTTTGATTTAAGTCCTTCCGGTTCTCTGTATTCCTGAAAAGGAATTTTTAGAAGATTACCTAGGTTATCATTCTCCTTAGGATCCATGTGGGTATCAATTCCATAAACAATTAAATGTTTGTCCAGATCAAGATATGTTCTAAAGAACCTGTCCCAAAAAGCGAAAATGTTTCCATAGTTACTATCTGTATAAGGTTGTTGAAAATGATGGTGCACTTTGTGCATATTAGGAGTGATAATAAGCCACGATAATGGCTTATCTAGCCAGTTAGGAACATTGATATTCGCGTGAGTGAACTGAGCAAAAATCAATGAAAGGGTTTGATAAATCATGATCACTCCCATAGGTGTTCCAATGACTATAACTCCAATAACAGTGAAAAACATTCTGAGAAAAATTTCTCCCGGGTGATGGCGAAATCCACTGGTGACGTCTATCTGTTGATCACTGTGATGCACCACATGGAATTTCCACATCCACTTAATTTTGTGTAGGGTAAAGTGAGCAAAATATGCTCCTACCAGATCTAGAAATACCACCCCGAGAATGATCCGAAGCCAACCAGGGAAGTCTATTAGAAATAGCAAACCAAACTGATGTTCAATCGTGAAATCTGAGACGTTTAATAAGAGCCAAGCAAATCCCACCCCGAGGACAAAATTTAAACCCGTTAAAAACAGGTTCAATCCTGCATGGCTTACTTTTTTGTAATTATTCCCAAATAGAGGGATCAAACCTTCCAGAGTCCAGAAAAATACAAGTCCTGCTATGAAGATGCCACCACGAACTGCAGGAGCAATATGTTCAAAATATGCAACCACTTCTTGCATAAACCAAAGATACTTACTGAAGGCTATACTTCGCCGTCTAAAGACCTATAACTAAAGTTATAAAATCCGAGCAATTCAATCACTTATTCATTGCGTAATGTGGAGGCAGGATTTCTTAGCGCAGCTCGAATTGTCTGAGAACAAATAATGATTAATCCAAGCACCAACATCAGAAGAACTCCTTTCATTAAAAGAAATGGGCCAATTGGGGCTCGATTTGCAAAATCACTTAAGAAAAGATCATTCAAAAACCAGGCAGCAGGCACGGCAATAACAGCAGCTATAATTAGTAACCAAATGAAGCTTCTGGAAAGTATAAGTACTATGCTGGATACCTCAGCTCCAAGAACTTTGCGGATCCCAACCTCTTTAGTCCTCAACCCAGTTGTGTAAACGGCCATTCCTAATAATCCCAGGCAAGCAATGGAAATCGCAAGAAAGGCGAAAAATCCAACCATTTTAGTTAGTAACATATATTGAGAGTAGGCCTCTCTTATTTGTTCATCGTAGAAGTCATAAGTAAACTCATGCACCGTATCGAGTTTTTCCCAAACAAGCTCCATCTCCATAATTATTATTCCAGGATTACCTGAAGCAATACGTACATGAGCTATATTATAATCCGGCTCCATCTTAAAAACAAAAGGTTCGATAGGTCTTTCAAGTCTGTTGAAGTGAAAGTCTTTTACTACACCAATAATCATAGGTTCACCTTCTTCTGTAATCAGCTGTTGACCAATTGCACTTTGTGGATCCCCGTATCCCAGGTATTTAACAAGGGTTTCATTCACAATCACAAACTCTTCATTTTCACCTGTAAATCCTTCAGGGAAATCGTTACCAGCCACAAAGGAATGCCCTAGGTTTTGAAGATATTCCATCGTGATTTTTTGGAATGCTACTGAACTTGAATCAATTTGATCTGGATTGCGCATTTGTTCTGCCCACAGCCGACCAATTCCCATGACATACTTCGAACCTGATACGATTTCGACCCCGGGAATTGACCGGAGTTCATTTGCCACTGTTTCATACGCATTGTCATACAATTCAATATTAACCAGGTTTTCCTTATTAAAACCCAGGTCGTAATTGAGGGAGTATTTGAACTGATTGTTCATAACGAAAGTGGTAATTATAAACATCATGGAAAGGGTAAATTGGGCTACAATAAGCGCTTTACGCGCGTTTATTTTCGAGAATAACTTAATTCCCGTCAAGCCTTTAAGCACTGCAACTGGATGGAAAGATGATAAATAAATTGCGGGGAATATACCTCCTGCTAAACCTACCAGAATACTAAATAATAAAAACATCATCCAGACTTCAGGCCCGTCTTTCAAGCTCATAAACTGATGTATATGGGGATCGAGACTATAAAACGCAGGGATTAAAAAATAAAGAAGAATGGCAGCAAAAATCAGCGAAATCAAGCTGACCACAACTGATTCGATGATAAACTGTCCGAATATCTGGAAGCGATTGGCACCGGATACTTTACGAATGCCAATTTCCCTGGCTCTTACCAACGCACGGGCTATCGATAGATTTGTATAATTAAATGCTGCAGAAAGCATTATTAGTAAAGCAAGTCCTGAGAGTACATAGATGACAATTTTTGGCATCGCAAAAAATAACTGATTCCCCAGTTCTTTATCATAAGGGTTGATACTCATTAAAGACTGGAGGGAAAAACTCATCGAGAAGTTTTCTCTGTCGGCATATTTTTCCTCTGCCATTCGATCCATGTAACCCACAACGTCATCCAATTTTGCGCTTTCATTGAGAAGGAGATAAACGTACGATTGGTAATAAGCATCCCAATTATTAGAAACTGGTCTTAAAGACTTATTTTCTTCAAGCGAGGGAATTGTTACTGAAGAAATAAGTATTTCAAAGCCATCCACATGGGATTTCCACTCGGGTTTTTTAAGCACACCCGTAACCGTATAATCACCCTGGTCCTTAATAGAAATTGATTTTGATACAACATCAAGATGCCCATAAAGTTTAATCGCAGCAGCTTCGGTTAATATGATGGAATACGGATCTGATAATGCTGTTATTTTGTCTCCCCGGATCAATTCAAAATCCAGTATTTCAAAAAATTTCTTGCTTGCGTAATAGCCCTCAATGGGTACAATTTTAGTTCCTATATCAGCATCTCCGCCTGCACCATCCCTAATTGTAACAATATCATCGATTACACTTAATTCTGTGCCCAAAGCATCAGCCAGTGCCAGCGGTGCGGATGCCAGGGAATTTGATCGCTGAACCGTTTTGTAATTCGAATTAACCCGGTAAATCCGGTCTTTTAGTGGATTGTGGCTATCTGTGCTGTATTGGTCTGCCACAAGCATGATCACCAGCAGACAGACAGCCATGCTGATTGATAAACCAAAAATGTTTATGATGGAAAAGGATTTACTCTTGTAGATTGTCCTCCAGGCGATAGTAAGATAGTTTTTTATCATTTCATTATAATGTGATACATAGTATGCATGAATTTTAAAACTGATTTTACAAAATCGAGGTTAGCAAAATTGCAGGACGAGCAGGACGAATTGAATTCAAACAAATGAATTGAAGTGGACTTACAAATTCATGAATTGAAATGCAGGATTTTTGTTATGAACCATTTTATTTAATTGAGAATCTGTAGTTTCACCAAAAATATTAATGATGAGACCACAAGAAGGAGACTACAATTCTTTTTACCAGGGATATATCGACCGAGTCATTCATCTTGATGTAATGGCTGCATTGGCTTTTGCGCATGAGAAAACGCTCAATACGTTAGAATCGATTCCCGAAGAAAAAGGAAGTTTCAGATACGCAGAAGGCAAATGGTCAATAAAAGAGGTAATAGGTCATATGATTGACTGCGAGAGGGTAATGGCGTACCGTGCCCTTCGATTTGCCAGAGCTGATACTACTCCTCTCGAGGGATTTGATGAAAAGCTGTATGCTCCAAACTCAAATGTTGATCCTTTTAAGGTGAAGGAACTGGTTGATCATTTAAAAATTGTTCGAGTTTCAACCGTTGATTTATTTATGACATTTTCTGAAGAAATGCTAGGCAGAAAGGGGCTGGCCAATGAAAGTTTATGTACTGTATTGGCATTGGGGTACATCATTGGAGGGCACGCATTGCATCATTGTAATGTGTTGACAGAAAGGTATCTTTAGAAACTCCACTTCAAGCGCGTATAAAGCACTTTGCTTAACGCCTGAAAATCTCCTTGGAATTCGCCGTAAAACAACTGTACAATCACATCCAGATCAAAATTTTTCAATACGGAAACCGAAACTGTTGGGTTTATGAAAACGGATTTGTTGCCGGGGAAAGGCATTAAGCTTATTGCTCCATTGACCAGGGGGTGGAATTGATACGTTGATAAGAGGAGGATCGAATGTTTGTACGGGGATAAATTCCTGGCAGTCAATTGACCGAAATAGAAATCAATAAAACCGCCTGCGCCTGCATCCAACACACCGTCGCTGTTGTATAGGTAGGAAACATTGAGGTATAAGCTGCTTTTGAAGATGTAATCGTAAGAAACCGTACCAACGAACGCGTTGTTTTTCGGATTATCAGAAATTGGGACAAAATAGGTAAACTCCCCTTTAAAACTTCCCTGATTCAAATTCCCTGCCCATGCTCCTCCAAGTGTAACATCTTTTTTGGCGACTCCTCCTATTATCTGGACGTCATAGTTTGATTTATTTGCTGACCATTTGGCAGCACCAACCCAACTACCAAGGCTATCGGCAATATTTGTTGCAATTTCAATGCTTGAAGCAAAACCCGTATATTTTTGAATTCTAAGGGCATCGGATCCTGGCCGTTCTTCGTAATCAAAGTCCACATATGAATACGCATTAAACAGGTCGTTTGGATTCCACGCCATACTGACACCCCAGTTGATTCGCTGCCTTCCTAGTCTTACATTCCAATCTCCTGAGGCGTATTCAAGATACACACGGTCGATCATTGTATGTAACACGTTATTCTCGTTGGAAGCAATGGTCCAGGACAGATCAAAAAAGTCTTCAGTGTCATCCAATTGCCCTTCAAAATTTGGAAAAATTTTCACATAATCTCCTGTGTACCATCTGGTCCTGAACTCTACAAATCCTGACAATTTATCATTTGGATACCATTTGAAATTTAATCTGTTATGGATGAGGTTAGTCCAAAGGGTGCTGTCTTTTGGTGTAAAATCTGTAATGAGCATATCCTTCAGATACCCATTCATCAGAAGCTTTTTTTCGTCACCCTGGCCAAATGATGAGATTGAAACCATAAAGGCAGCTGCGAAAAATACAATCCGGGTCATTGCTACACTTTCTTCTCGTCAGAAACGATTTTCCCATCCACAAGTGTAATTACCCGGTGTGCTTTCTCGATTACACGCTGATCATGGGTTGAAAATACAAAGGTTGCTTTTTCGTCCCGGTTCATATCTGCCATAATATCCAGCAGGTTTGATGTGCTGACCGAGTCCAGGTTTGCTGTCGGTTCATCGGCAAGAATAAACTTGGGCTTAGAAGCAAGAGCACGGGCAACAGCCACCCGTTGTTGTTGGCCTCCTGAAAGTTCAGAAGGTCTCTGATTTGCTTTATCTGCAATACCCATTTGCTCAAGCAATTGCATGGATCGTTCCATTCGTTCTTTTCTTGGACGTTTCTGCAGAAGCATTACAAATTCAACATTTTCAATGGTTGTCAACACAGGAATCAGGTTATATGCCTGAAAAACAAACCCGATATTTTCCAGTCTGAAATTAATCAGATCCCCGTCTTTCATATCGGTGATATCGGTATTGGAAACTTCCACTTTCCCCTCAGTTGGATGATCAAGTCCTCCAAGGATGTTTAGC
>SMVB01264750.1_pt1 | contig 12683 bp, 8 predicted proteins | sample 2456461 | NCBI WGS metagenome assembly SMVB01 (sample SAMN11095934, study PRJNA526329) | marine sediment metagenome | biome: Marine sediment; feature: Surficial sediment; material: Deep marine sediment; isolation source: Hadal surficial sediment | place: Pacific Ocean | collected 2014-05 | depth 0-1...
GCTGTGTAGCTGTCCACGCGACCCCAATCATCATTGAGCAGGTTGCCCAGGTTTTCGATATCGAACATGATATCGAACGTCGAATCGCCAACGTTGATCTCCTGCACAAGCCGCAAATTGATGATATTTACCCAGCCCGTCGTGCAGGCGTTCCGGGTCATGATCGAGCCACGGTTATTGCGGAGGCACCTGTCGTCGCTGATGAACTGATCCAGATCGGCCAGGAAACCCGGGTCGCCAGAGATAATCGGATCAGTTGCGCTCGTCGGCACGTAGAACAAATGGGTGCCCGGCGTTTCGCCTTCGCTGCCCCAGTCAGCAAACTCATGACCACCAAAAGTCGGGAGCCCCTGGCTGCCGAAAACGTAGGTAAAGTGCCGTCCCGATCGAGCCTGCCAAACGAGACCGAGGCTCGTAACGTTGTCGCCGAACAGTTCATTTTGCCAGGTCAACGTGCCCGTGAAGCGGTCCTCTACTTCGTATTTGGACGGCGCCAAAACAGGATTGTTCAGATCCGTGCCGGCATCGAACGCCAAGGTCTCAAATGTTATGAAGCGATTGTAGGAACGCAGCTCGTCGATATCCTGGTGGGCGTACCCGAAGGTTACGTCTAATGTTCCGGCCCCGACGTAAAATAGTTTGGAAGCATTAAGCGTCAGGACTGTTCCGGATCCCTTGCCGGTGTTAGTGGTAATGTAATCAGCACCAGGCGGCGTATCGTAAATAGGCTGTCCGTCCGGGGCCTGACCGACGACGGACCGTCGTGCCTCATAGATGTTGTAACCATTTTTAACATCGGAAAAGATTACGTCTGCCGATAACTGCCAGTCGTCGCCCAGCTTCATGAATGACAGGTCGGCCAGGTAGTCGACACCGAGACTGTATTTCCAGGTACTCAAGATTTCGTAGCCCGGGTCAATCGCATCGGTTTGGCCGTCCGCATTCACTCCGAGGTACTGTTGCATGTTGTCGAACGCTGCAGTGGGGCCGGGCAATGCCGCAACGGCCGCATCGAGGCTAGCGGGGATGGGTGGATCGAAGAAACCCGCATAGAAGTTTGCAAACGTTCGGCTGATGCCGTCACCAGCATAGCTGTTGGACAGGATAATCAATGGCGAGCCGCCACCAAACAGACCAGCACCGCCTCTGATCGTCAATCGATCAGAAAAGTCCCAGTTAAATCCGAATCGCGGTTGCACCAGGTCCTTGCCATCGAGATTCTCGCCGTTCTCAAAACCGCGCCTGGCGAAGAAATTCGGGTTGTCTATGATCCGGTCGCCATTGGACAGCGAATCGAAGCGCAGGCCCAAGGTCATCGTCAGGTCACCTGTCGGAGTCCACTCGTCCTGAAAGAAGAAGCTGTCGACATCGAGTGTGAAATTCGCCTCGGCATCGCTCGCAACTCCGGTATTAGAGTTGCCGTACAGCAGGAAACCGAGGTCGCGAGCCTCCAGGGCGTCGATCCCGAAGAACACAAAGGCACCGCGAGAGAACGGCAGGAAGCGGTTACGCACGGACTTCGATTCCCGTTCCCAGCCGCCTGTCAGGACGTGGTCGCCCATGACGAAGTCACCCTTGATGCGGAAAACATCTGACTTATTGTCCAGCTCATTCGAGTGCCGGAAGCGGTCGCCGCCCGCGTATATCGTGCCGCCGGCCGCCGTGAAGATCCAGAACTCGTTGGTTGACGAATCAACACTGATCTGGCGGTTCTTGACATCCTTGGTGCCGAATTTGAATTCGGTCGAGAAATTGTCAGTCCAGTTCGAGTACACATGCAGCGAGTAAGCATTCATTTCCTCATTGATGTTGTATCGATTGGAATGCAAGGCTGCCGATGTCGGGAAATCATCGAAGATCACATCGCCGTCAGCACTCTGGTAAGTCGCCACGGCGCGGTGATCGTCATTAATGAACCAGTCGAGTTTGACGAGGAGCTTTTCGTCCTGATCGTCGTCCGTTGCTGCATACGGTCCGGGGTCGAATCCGTACTCCGTTTGCAGGACGGATCTGACCCGGTCCACATCGGCCTGCGTTACGCCCGCGATTTGCTCAATAGGAAGGGCATTGGCTGGCCGCGTCGTATCGAACTTCTCGTAGTTTGTGAAGAAGAACAATTTGTCCTTGATAATTGGCCCGCCGAGCGTGAAACCGTAGGTGTCCTCAGAGAAATCGGGAATGCTGATTTTGTCGCCCTGGGATTTGTCGCCTGTGAAACTGTCGTCCGTCGAGAAATAATAGGCACTGCCAGTGAAATCATTGGTACCGGACTTGGTGACGATATTAATGTTGCCGCCAATAAAGTTGCCATAGGTCGCATCGTAGGGCGCCAGGTTGACGGTGATCGCCTCGATCGCATCGATCGAGATCGGCGAGCGCTGTGTTGCTGACGCGTTTTTCGACAATCCGAAGTTGTCGTTTTGCGGTACGCCGTCAATCGTCAAGCTATTGAAGCGGAAGTTCTGTCCCGCCATCGATACGGCTGGACCACGCGCGACACTGTTGTCCACCATAATCTTGGGGTCTGTCGCGAGCGCACTGATGAAATCTCGCGAAATTGACGGTGTGGCGTCCAGCGTCGCCCGGTCGAAGGCACGACCAACGCCAACGGCGACTTCCTGCGTCACCGCCTGGGCAACGACGACGACTTCCTCGATAACAGGACGGACAGTCAGGTTGACGACTTCCGTCCGGTCGAGTTCGACGAAAATGCCCTGAATGACGTCGGAGGAATATTGAGTGCCACCGACTACGGCGACCTCGTAGGGACCACCAATCGCCAGGCCGCGCGCGGCCACATTGCCCTGATTATTCGAGGCAAGGACCTGTGATCGACCGGTCGGCATGTGCGTCACTGTGACCGAGACACCCGCAACCGAATTGCCGCTGGGATCGGTAACAACAACGCGGATCGATGATGCAGTGTTCTGCGCAACAGCGGTTCCGGTGAACAATATTGCGGATAGCGCGACTGCCGCGCACAAGAATTGTAACTGCTTGAAAAGAAATAATTTATTCACGACGCTCCCCCTGAATGTCTTGATTGCTTGCAGTAGAAGTATAGCTCACAGGCAGTCACTCAACACGCTTTCTGGCGTTAGTTACGAAATCGCTTTTAAGCAGCTAGAATGGCGACTGCATGAATCAACAACCGAGATAAGATGCTGTTTACCGACGTTATCCGCGCGAAGCGCGACGGCGCGGCGCTTTCCGACGAGCAGATTCAGTTTTTCGTGGACGGGCTTGCCGACGAGAGCATTCCGGCTGAGCAGGTATCGGCATTGGCAATGGCTGTTGTCTTCAATTCGATGACATTCGATGAAGCTGTGAAGCTAACGCTGGCGATGGCATCGTCGGGTACGGTGCTTGATTGGCAGGACCTGCGGCTTGACGGCCCGGTCGTGGACAAGCATTCAACGGGCGGTGTCGGTGACAAGGTCAGTTTCATGCTGGCGCCGATCGCGGCAGCCTGCGGCTGCTATGTGCCAATGATCTCAGGCCGCGGCTTAGGGCATACCGGTGGTACGGCGGACAAAGCAGAAGCAATCCCCGGATACAACACGGCGCCGGATTTTGCGACCTTTAAGAAGGTGGTGAAAGACGTCGGCTGCGCCATTATCGGCCAGACAGCCGACCTGGCGCCCGCGGACCGGCGTTTCTACGCCATACGCGACGTTACAGCCACGGTCGAGTCGGTGCCCTTGATCACGGCCTCGATTCTGTCAAAGAAAATTGCCGCAGGCCTCGACGCACTGGTCATGGATATCAAGGTAGGCACGGGCGCGTTCATGAAAACACCAGATCGTGCCCGCAAACTGGCCAAAAGTATTATCGCGACAGCAGCTACGGCAGATATGAAGACGCACGTTCTGGTCACCGATATGAATGAAGTTCTGGGCCGTACGGCAGGCAACGCCCTGGAAATCGACGAGGTGATTCGCTACCTGAGCAACGACCAGCGGGAACCGCGTCTGGATACGGTCGTACTCGGCCTGTGTGCGGAGATGCTCGTTGTCAGCGGTATCGAACCCGACCGCGCAGCGGCGACAAAGCGCTGCGATGCGGCTGTCACCAGTGGTCGTGCCTTAGAGATATTCGGCAAGATGGTCGTGGCGCTCGGCGGTCCGGCCGACTTTATTGAGAACAGCTCGAAATACCTTGCGGCAGCGGCAGTCGTGCGACCCGTCTACGCGGCGGGATACCTGACGACAGTCGATGTTCGCGGTGTGGGCCATGCGATCATTGAACTCGGTGGTGGCCGGCATCGTGTTGGTGAGGCGCTGGATATGTCAGTCGGTTTCAGCGAATTTGCCGCAATCGGAACCTTGCTCGACAAGCAAACACCGCTCGCCGTCGTTCACGCGGCGTCGGAGGATGCGGCTGCACAGGCCGAGCGAGACTTGCTCGAGGCGTGCGCGACCAGCGATACGGCACCGCCAAAACAGATCGTAATACATGAGATTCTGTCCTGAGCCGGCTGATCTTTGCGGTATGCTAGGGCAAGCGCTTAATAACAATAATCAATAACTGGGGGATACCATGCCGGCCAATCTGATCGGAATTCTTGGCATCATTGTGATCCTTGGGATCGCGGTCGCGTTCTCGAGCAATCGCAAGGGAATCAATTTACGGGTCGTCGGCGCGGCATTTGCCCTGCAGGCAGCAATCGCCGTAGTTGTGCTGAACATCGAATGGGGCCGGGCCGCAATAGGCGCTCTGAGTACTGGCGTGCTCGCCGTCATAGGTTACTCGAAAGCCGGCATTGACATGGTGTTCGGTCCGCTGGCCGATACCAACGTGATCGGTTTCAGTTTCGCGGTCAATGTGTTGCCGATCATCATCTTCTTCGCGGCGCTGATGTCGGTGCTGTACCACCTGCGCATCATGGAATGGATCGTTAAGATCGTTGGCGGTGCTTTGCACAAGATTATCGGCACCGGGGCGATCGAGTCGATGAATGCGGCGGCCAATATTTTCGTAGGCCAGACTGAAGCACCGTTGGTCGTCAGGCCCTATCTCAAAAACCTGACGGAGCCACAATTTTTCGCGATCATGGTTTCGGGATTGGCATCCATCGCGGGCACGGTTCTCGCGGGCTACGTTCTCATGGGCGCAGAGCTGAAATTCTTGCTGGCGGCGGCTTTCATGGCCGCGCCGGGTGGCCTGCTCATGGCCAAGATCCTGATGCCGGATGAAGAAACTGCGTCTGCGGGTGAGCAGGAGACCCTCAAAATGGAGCGTAGTACGCACAAGAATCTCATTCTTGCGGCTGCCTCGGGCACGACCGATGGCCTGCGCTTGGCTGCCAACATCGGCGCCATGCTCATCGCATTCGTTGCCCTGATCGCATTGTTCAATGGCCTTGTTGGCTGGGTGTTTAGCCTCGCCGGCATCGATGGCGTCACGATGCAGTTGATACTCGGCAAAATATTCCAGCCACTGATGTACCTGCTTAGCGTGCCGTGGGCCGAGGCGGAAGCCGTCGGTGCGTTGTTTGGCGAAAAACTGATCCTCAACGAATTCGTCGCGTTTTCGCACCTCGACGATTACCTGGCCGGCATGAGTCCCCGCAGCATTGCCATCGCAACCTTTTCCCTGTGCGGCTTTGCCAACCTGTCATCGATCGCAATTTTGCTCGGCGGCCTTGGCGTGCTGGTGCCCGAAAAGCGAGACCTTATCGGGCGCTTCGGAATGAAGTGCGTGCTGGCGGCGTCGCTGTCGAATTTGATGAGTGCGGCGCTCGCAGGATTGCTGCTGACGTTCTAGGCGATGGCCCGCAAGATCATCATCGATTGTGATCCGGGGCAAGACGATGCGGTTGCGCTGTTTCTGGCGATGGCATCGCCCGAAGAACTGGACGTGATCGGGATTACTACAGTCGCCGGCAACGTTCCTCTTGAGCTCACTCACCGCAACGCACGAATGATGTGCGATCTTACAGGTCGAACCGACACGCCGGTGTATGCAGGGTGTTCAGAACCGATGAAGATACCTCTGAAGACTGCCGAGATGATTCACGGCGAGACGGGCATCAACGGCATCGAGGTTTTCGAGCCCAAGACACCACTGCAGTCAGAGCATGCAGTCGACTTCATTGTTCGGACTTTGCTCGATGCGGAAGACGCATCGGTCACGCTCGTGCCGGTCGGACCGTTGACGAACATCGGGACAGCGATCGACAAAGAGCCTGCGATTCTGCCCAAAATTGAGCAAATAGTATTGATGGGTGGCGCGATGCGCGAAGGGGGTAACCGCACGCCGTCAGCTGAGTTCAATATTCTCGTCGACCCGGATGCTGCCGATATCGTTTTTCGTTGCGGCCGGCCCATTACACAAATGGGACTGGACGTAAGCCACCAGGTCCTGTCGACAAAAGACCGCGTCGATCGCATCAAGGCCCTGGGGAACCCGGTTGCTGCAGCGACTGCAGGCATGCTGAGTTTTTTCGATCGCTTCGACACCGAAAAGTACGCATCGAAGGGTGCACCACTGCACGATCCCTGTACGGTCGCGTGGCTGCTTGAGCCGGATCTGTTCAAGGGCAAGGACTGCAATGTTTCCATCGAAACGAAGTCCGAGTTGACCTTGGGCCACACGGCGGTCGATTTCTGGCACGTTACGGATCGCCCGATCAATGTCCATTGGATATACGAGGTTGATGCCGATGGCTTTTACGACCTGCTGACCGAGAGGCTCGCTCGCTTCGGGGAGGACTGATATGCCATCTATCGTCGTCGTCGGTTCGGTCAATCTTGATATTGTCGCATCTGCGGATCGCCTGCCGGCGGCCGGTGAGACGGTGACAGGCGCAGAGCTGTGCCAATACCCGGGCGGCAAGGGCGCGAACCAGGCGCTCGCGGCACAACGACTGGGGGCTGACGTGCGACTCGTCGCATGCGTAGGTAAAGATGCTGCTGCTGACGAGGCGCTGGTGCTTCTGCGCGACGGTGGAGTCGACCTCGAGCAGGTCGTCGCGGTCGACGATGCAGCGACGGGGGTTGCGCTGATTGCAGTGGCTGCGTCGGGTGAAAACCAGATCGTCGTAGCGCCAGGCGCCAACCGTTCGCTGACCCCGGAGTCGCTCGTGATTCCGGACGCTGACGCGCTGCTTTGCCAGCTCGAAGTTCCGATCGAGACGATCGTCAGGGCCGCGGCGGACTTCGACGGCTTCTTTTGCGCCAATCTCGCACCGGCCATGCAGCTGGATGTGTCCGTCCTGCAACGGGCTGACCTGATCGTCGTCAATGAGTCCGAGGCGAAATGGTACGGCAATAGCCTGAGTGCGTGTTCTGGCATGATCGCGACAACTTATGGCGCTGACGGCGCTGTGCTGCACCGTGATGGTGAAATGATTGCAGAGGCGAAACCACCCGTCGTTGATGTCGTCGATACGACGGCCGCAGGCGACACCTTTACTGCGGCATTGACGGTGGCATTTGTTGAAGGACAATCGCCGCAACAGGCGCTCGATTTTGCCTGCGCTGCTGGCGCTGCGGCGACGATGAAGGCAGGCGCCCAACCGTCATTGCCGATGCGCGACGACGTAATCAAATTGTTGGAGCGTTGCTAGGAGCGCGAGGCGTAATAGGTGCTTACTATCGGGTCGGCCGCGATGCGCTCCTGGTGATCGACCAGCCCCGGGGCCAGTTGGTCAATGAGATCAGTAGGAACATGATCGAGAGCGCCGGAGCGCAGCCAGCGCGTTTGCACGAAGACTTTCAGGTCGGCCACGGTCATGCGATTGTCAGCGAAATATTCGCCCCCTCCGCGGGTCAGTAGTTCGTCCAGCCCCCGCAGATAGACGGTTAACCATCCGCTGACGAGTTTCTCGCGCGCTTCCTTGAGTTCATCGCCTTCCAGACCAAACGTTCGCACAACGTGGTGATTCACATCCTCGATCGTTCCCAACACCTCATCGCAATACAAGGCCTGCAGATCGTCCTCCGGATACAGTCCGGCCAGTTTTCCGATGTAGCGGCTCATCGCATTCGATTGTGATATAGAGGCGCCGTCGATTTCGAGAACCGGCACTGAATTGAAACGTGTGCTTTGCCGCATTTCTTTGAACTCTTGGAAAGTCAGGCGATCGTCGTCAAATTCAATGCCCGCTGCGTGGAGAGCGATTCGGACGACTTCGCCGCGCCCGCCATCGAAATCGAAATACGTAAGCTTGTAACTGGTCATTGTGTTGTCTCGATTATCGGGGTCATAGGTGAAATGACGATGGCAGCAATTCGTCCATCGTGAATGTCTGCCACTGATCGTCGTCATCCTTGAAGATGATGCGCGTGTGCTCATCCGAAAATTCGTGGATGCGCTGGCGACAGCCACCGCAAGGCGGGCAGGAATTGGTTCCTTTCGAATCGCCACCTGCGACGGCGATAGTGACGATGCGCGTTCCACCCGCCGCGATCATCGCGCCGATCGCACCGGCCTCGGCGCAGTTGCCCTGCGGATACGCGGCGTTCTCGACATTGCAACCAACGTGAACCTGACCGTTCTCGTCAATGAGCGCTGCACCGACATGGTAGCCAGAGTAGGGGCAGTAGGCTTTTTCTCGCACCAATCGAGCGGCGTTGAGGAGTTCGTCGTCAGTCATTGCCCTAACCGTCCTTCCGCATCGGGTTGTTAGGGTGCATCGTCCAGTTGGACTTCTGGCTGCTGATTGTTCTACCGGTCCTCGGGTCAACGCCTTCGGTAAGCCGCTGCATTGTGATGCAGCTGTCCACGGGGCAAACGCTGACACACAGGTTACAGCCGACGCACTCTTCGTCGAGGACCTCGAATTTTCGCTCGCCGTTGACGGTATGAGTGATCGCCTGATGTGCGGTGTCCTCGCAGACGATGTGACAGCGGCCACACTTGATACAAAGGTCCTGGTCGATGACGGCCTTTTCAATGTAATTGAGATTCAGATATTGCCAGTCGGTTACGCTCGGCACCGCGGCGCCGACGAGATCGGATACGGACTTGAAGCCCTTGTCATCGAGAAACGTGCTGAGTCCGTCAACGAGGTCGTCGATGATCTTGAAACCGTACACCATCGCTGCGGTGCAAACTTGCACGTTGCTGGCGCCTAGCGCGAAAAAATCGACGGCATCGCGCCAGTTCGTTATTCCGCCAATGCCGGAAATCGGAATGTCAGCCGTATCCTGCGTGCGCGCTATCTCGGACACCATGCTCAACGCGATCGGTTTGACGGCTTCGCCGCAGTAGCCGCCGTGGGTGCCCATGCCATCTGTAGTTGGGTACATCGTCAAGGTGTCGTAGTTGACGCGCATGATCGAATTGATCGTATTGATTAACGACACTGCGTCGGCGCCACCGTCTTTGGCGGCTTTCGCCGGCGGCACGATATTCGTGATGTTCGGCGTCAGCTTGACGATCACCGGGACAGTCGCAACTTTCTTGCACCACTCGGTCGCCATCTGAATGTACTCAGGGACCTGCCCAACGGCTGCGCCCATGCCGCGTTCAGACATGCCGTGGGGGCAACCGAAATTCAGCTCAAATGCGTCGGCCCCCGTATCCTCGATCATCGGCACATACTTCGCCCAGACTTCCTCGTTCATTGGCAACATGACCGAGGCGATGAGCGCACGATCGGGCCAGTCGCGTTTCACCTGGCGCATTTCGTCGAGGTTCGTTTGCAGCGGCCGATCGGTAATCAACTCGATGTTGTTGAAGCCGATGACCCGGCGTTCGTTGCTGTGCAAGGCGGCGTAGCGCGGGCCGCTGACATTGACGATATGCGGATCTTCCCCGAGCGTTTTCCAGACTGCGCCACCCCAGCCGGCTTCGAATGCGCGGTTGACGTTGTAGGCCTTATCAGTCGGTGGAGCAGAAGCCAGCCAAAACGGGTTCGGTGAGCTAATGCCTATGAATTCTGATTTCAGATTCGCCATGACCCGGTCTCCACTAACGGTCAGGTTCGCAAATAGCGATCAATCGCGATCGCCGCGATCTTGCCGTGTTGCACGGCAGTTACAGTCAGGTCGTCGCCGCCGCTCGCGCAATCCCCGCCGGCCCATACGTCATCGAGCGATGTCGACTGCGATGCATCCACCGCGATCTTGCCGTCCTGAAGGTCTAGCTCGGCGAGTTGCTTGCCGAAATTGTCGCCGTCGAGTCGTTGCCCGATGGCCTTGAATACCACATCAGCATCGAGCGTAAACGTCTCGCCTGTGCCGGACAGTTTGCCATTGCGATCAAGCGATGTTCGTTCAAGCTCAATCGTGTTGACGTGCTTGTCCCCATGCAGCCCGGTTGGCATTGCCCAGTGATGCACCGAAACGCCGCTCGTTTGCGCGAGTTCTTGCTCGAAATCACTCGCGCCCATCTGCTCCGGTCCACGCCGGTACACGATGTCGACTTTTTCGGCGCCGAGTCGCTTACTCTGGACAGCAATATCGATCGCGGTCATGCCGCCGCCGATTACAACAACATTGCGGCCGACCGGCAGCGTACTCTTGTCGTCCGCCTGGCGAAGATCGGCGATGTATTCGATTGCGTTTTCGATCCCTGCCAGATTTTCGTTTTCGATCCCGAGTTCGTTGACCGACGCAAGCCCAAGGCCGAGAAATACGGCGTCGTAGGACGCACGCAATTCTGCGAGCGTGAAGTCGATGCCCAGTTCGACGCCGTTCTTGATCTCGATACCGCCGATCGACAGCAAGTACTCCACTTCTTTCTGCGCGAAGTCGTCGATCGTTTTGTACGCGGCGATGCCGTACTCGTTGAGCCCACCCGATTTGCCGTCCTTGTTGTGTACGACGACATCGTGCCCGAGCATCGCGAGGCGATGTGCACACGACAATCCCGCCGGTCCGCCGCCGACCACAGCAACGGTCTTGCCACTGCTTTTCGCGCGCGTAAATAGCTGTGTGTTCTCCTCGAAAATCGGATCGGTCGCATAGCGTTGCAACAATCCAATGTTGACGGGTTTTTCCTCATGGGTGTTACGAACACAGGCTTCCTCGCACAAAACTTCGGTCGGGCATACACGGGCGCACATACCACCCATGATGTTTTCACGCAGAATCGTATGCGCGGAGCCGCGCAAGTTGTCGCTGCGAATCTTCTGAATAAAATTCGGGATATCGATGCCGGTCGGGCACGCCGTCGTGCACGGAGCGTCGTAACAAAAGTAGCAACGGTCGGCTTCGATCAGCGCCGCGGACCGCGACAGCGGCGGGTGCAGGTCACCAAAGTTTTGCTCGATCTCGGCTTTGTCGAGTCGTCCGGGGCGAATATTTGGGTTCGATTTTCCCATCGCTATCGACCGGGAGCGCCTAGCGCTTGACCGCAACCGGCTCGGATTGCTGTGCCTGCTTTTGCAGCGCGTCGTAGTACGGCGCGAAAGTCGGCCGGTCAACGTAGCGTCCCGCGCCGCGCTCGACCGTGAGTTGGCCATCGGCATACACGATCTTGCCCCGGCTGATCGTATGCGATGCGCAGCCGGTGACGGTCATGCCTTCAAAGATGTTGTAGTCGATATTCTGATGGTGCGTCTTCGCCGAAATCGTTTTCGTGGCTTGCGGGTCCCAGACGACAATATCGGCATCGGCGCCAACCGAGACGCTCCCTTTCCTGGGATAAATATTGAATATCTGTGCCGCATTCGTCGACGTTACGCTCACGAATTCGTTCATCGTCAGGCGCCCTGTGCTAACACCCTGATCCCAGAGCACCTCAAGGCGATTCTCGATGCCGGCTGTGCCGTTTGGAATCAGGCGAAAATCGTCTTTGCCGGCCGCTTTCTGGTCGGCGCAAAAGCAGCAGTGATCGGTTGCCGTTGTCTGGAGGTTTCCCGCCTGCAGTCCACGCCAAAGCGCCGCCTGGTGTTCCTGGGAACGAAATGGCGGGCTCATGACGTGCGCCGCGGCCACGTCAAAGTCTTTGTTACGGTAGACGGAGTCGTCAATCAACAAGTGACCCGCAAGCACTTCGCCGAATACACGCTGACCTTCGTTACGCGCCCGCGTTATCGCCTCGAGTGACTGGCGACAGGAGTTGTGCACGATATACAGCGGTACCTTGAGGACCTCGGCGATGCGAATTGCCCGATTCGCCGCCTCGGCCTCGACTTCCGGCGGCCGTGACAACGGATGCGCCTCCGGGCCGGTAATGCCTTTTTCGTACAGTTCCTGTTGCAGCCGGAAGACGAGTTCGCCGTTCTCGGCGTGCACGGTGACAATGGCACCAAGCTCTCTCGCGCGCGTGAAACTGTTCACGAGAGTCTCGTCGTCAGCCATGATCGCGCCCTTGTACGCCATGAAGTGCTTGAAGCTGTTGACGCCGTGCTCGCGAACCAGTGTCTCCATGTCGGCGTGCACGGTGTCATCCCACCAGGTGATCGCGACATGAAACGAATAGTCGGCGACAGACTTCTCCGCCCATTCGCGCCACTGTTTGTAGGCCTCCATGATGTTCTGCTGCGGATTCGGAATGACGAAGTCGATGATCATCGTCGTGCCACCGGCGAGACCGGCGGCCGTGCCCGATTCGAAATCCTCGCTCGCGACCGTGCCCATGAACGGCAGCTGCATGTGGGTGTGCGGGTCTATTCCACCGGGCATGACGTACTGGCCACCCGCATCAACGACAGTCGCGCCTTTTGGTGCCTTCAGTCCCTCGCCGACGGCCGCAATCAGTCCATCCTGACACAGCACGTCTGCTCGGAA
>SMVB01322889.1_pt1 | contig 12682 bp, 11 predicted proteins | sample 2456461 | NCBI WGS metagenome assembly SMVB01 (sample SAMN11095934, study PRJNA526329) | marine sediment metagenome | biome: Marine sediment; feature: Surficial sediment; material: Deep marine sediment; isolation source: Hadal surficial sediment | place: Pacific Ocean | collected 2014-05 | depth...
ACACGGCGGCAAACCGTATTCCAGCGCGCGGATATAGTCCGCGTCGAAAACCAGCGCCTCGTCGTCACCGGCCGTGCGATTTTCGGCCTGCGCCCTGAAGCGCTCCTCCTGGTCTTCCGAATCATTCAATTCCGAGAATCCGTTGGCGATTTCCCGTCCGCCGATAAATAACTCGAAGCGATCCGTTACAAACGGATCCTCGTCATTTTTACGTGACAGCGGAGAAACCTCGGTCGGGTAACGGACAATAAAAGTAGGCTGGCGCAACTGCTCTTCGCAGGTTTTCTCGAATATCTCGATTTGCAGCTTGCCGCTCTGATAGTTGTCCTCGACTTTGATACCGAGCTTTTCCGCAACGGACGCCAGGTACTCGCGGTCGCGGATCCTGGCCTGGTCGATGTCCGGATTGAACCTGGCGATTACTTCTTCGACGGTTATGCGCTCAAACGGTTTGTCGAAGTTAAAAGTTTCACCCTGATAGGTCACCGACTCCTCGCCAAGCACCGCCTGCGACAGACCTTTCATAAGTGCCTCGATCATGACGATGAGGTCTTCATAATCGGCGTAGGCCCGATACAACTCGAGCATCGTGAATTCTGGATTGTGCTGGGTGGACACACCTTCGTTACGGAAATTGCGATTGATTTCGTAAACACGTTCGAATCCACCGACGGTGAGGCGCTTCAGATTGAGTTCCGGTGCGACCCGCAGGTAAAGCGACATGTCGAGCGCATTGTGATGGGTGGTAAACGGTCTCGCGATCGCGCCTCCGGGCGTCGTCTGCATCATCGGTGTTTCGACTTCCAGGTAATCCTGGGAGTCCAGGAATGCGCGAATGTAGGTGATGATTTGCGAGCGTCTTTTGAATACGTTACGCGTGTCTTCGTTCATGATCAGGTCGACGTAGCGCTGCCGGTAACGAATCTCCTGGTCGGCAAGCCCATGAAATTTTTCCGGCAATGGCCGCAAAGACTTTGTCAGCAAACGCAGTTCGTCGGCCATCACCGTTAATTCACCGGTCCTGGTCTTGAACAGGGTCCCTGACGCGCCAAGGATGTCGCCAACATCCCATTTTTTGAAAGCCTGGTAGAGACCCTCGGGCAATCGGTCCCGCTCGAGGCGCAGCTGTATTTGACCGGTCCGGTCCTGCAGCTTGATAAAGCTCGCTTTGCCCATTACGCGCTTGACCATCATGCGCCCGGCAACGGTCACCCGAATTGCTTGCTCCTGCAGATGCTGGTCCTCGTGCTTGCCGTAGCTCTGATGCAGCTCGTCCGCCAGGGAATTCCTGCGAAAATCGTTCGGGTAGGGATTGCCGGATGCACGCAACGCAGTCAGTTTGCGCCGCCGCTCGGCGATCAGTTCGTTCTCGTCCCGTTTGTCCTTTCCTGCACTCACTTAAAGTCCCTGCTTGAGGCTTGCCTCAATAAATTGGTCCAGCCCGCCATCCAATACAGCCTGAGTGTTACCGGTTTCAACGTTGGTACGCAAATCCTTGATGCGGCTTTGATCGAGTACATAGTTACGAATCTGGCTGCCCCAGCCGACGTCGGACTTGCTGTCTTCGACTTCCAGAGCCTTGGCGCGACGATTCTGCAACTCCAGTTCATAGAGTTTCGCCTTTAATTGCTTCATCGCCGTCGCCTTGTTCTTGTGTTGCGACCTGTCGTTCTGGCACTGGACGACGATATTCGAAGGTAAATGGGTAATGCGCACCGCAGACTCGGTGCGGTTGACGTGCTGGCCGCCGGCACCGCTTGCCCGGTAGACATCGATCCTCAGGTCCGACGGATGGATATCGACGTCGATATCGTCATCCACTTCGGGCGACACGAATACCGATGCGAACGACGTGTGACGCCGGTTCCCGGAATCGAACGGAGATTTCCGCACCAGCCGGTGTACGCCGGTCTCGGTGCGCAACCAGCCGTATGCAAATTCGCCTGAAATCAGGACCGTCGCACTTTTGATTCCGGCAACCTCGCCGGCGGATGCCTCGATGATCTCCGTCTTGAAATCATGCGACTCGGCCCAGCGCAGATACATCCGGAGGAGCATGTTCGCCCAGTCCTGGGCTTCGGTGCCGCCGGCGCCGGACTGAATGTCGAGGAACGCATTGCTGTTATCGAGTTCACCTGAAAACATGCGGCGGAATTCCAGCGAATCAATCTCGATTTCGAAGCCCTTTAGATCGGACACGAGCGCATCCAGCGTGTCGCTATCGTCTTCTTCCAACACAAGTTCCAACAAGCCGCCTGCGTCTGCAAGGCCTCGTGTCAGCGTATCCAGGGTTGCGACAATCTTCTCGAGCTGCGCCCGTTCCCGGCCGAGGGCCTGGGCACGATCGGGTTGGTTCCAGACATCGGGTTGTTCGAGCTCGCGCTGGACCTCGGTCAGGCGTTCCGCCTGGGTGTCGTAGTCAAAGATACCCCCTTAACGCGGTCACGCGTTCTGTGAGGTCAGAGATGGTCTGCCTGATCTGGCCGGTTTTCATTAACGTTCGCAAGTAGGGGTCTGCGCGGTAGATATATCCGTAGCGAGAAAGTGCCACAGCCAGGACAGTTTTTCGATCTTTTGAGGCGCATAGTGGTTCTACGCAACGATAAAGATCGTAAAAATGGACCGCTGTGGTGCTTTCGTAGTAGGAATATTGTCTGCCGCGCAGACCCCCATATCAAAAAGACGCGGGATGTTATCACGACACTCAGGCAATGTTGACGATCTGCTCGACAATGAGTTGCGGCGACTCGAAACCCCGGTACTCGTTGACATCGAGGCGATAGGTCAATTGCACCAGGCCACGGTAGGCCGGCCCGGCCTGGTTGAATGCGATCGCGTCGACCGGATTGCCACCGGATGCCGGGCGCACTCTGAACTTGAGATGATTTTCACCAACGGTCCGCTGTTCGTCGATCTCGAAATTTCCGGTGAACACCGGTTCGGGAAAGCCGGCGCCCCAGGGCCCTGCTTCCCGCAATACCTTCGCAAACTTCAGATTCATGGCGTCAGCGGGCAAATCGCCGTCGGTAAGAATCGCGCCACTGAAATCGGCGTCCGGGTAAAGCCGGCCCAGTTGTTCGGAGGCACTTGCCGAGAACTCGGAAAAGCGCTGCTCCTGAATGCTCAGACCCGCCGCCATCGCATGCCCACCGAACTTTGTTATCAGCCCCGGCTTTGCCGATGAAACCGCTTCGAGCAGATCACGAATGTGCACGCCATTGATCGAGCGTGCCGATCCTTTCAGGACTCCATCGTCTTCACGGGCAAATGCAATGACGGGACGATCGCAACGCTCGCGCACGCGTGCTGCAATCAGGCCGACGATGCCCTGGTGCCATTCCCCATCGTAGAGACACACGCATGCCGGCAGGTCTTGTGCGTCGATCGCATCGACGTAGGCAAACGCTTCCTGCCGCATTTTCGTCTCAATGCTGCGGCGTTCCTTGTTGATCTCATCGAGCATTGCCGCAAGCCGCGCTGCGGCCTGTGCATCATCAGTAAGCAGGCACTCAATGCCAACTGACATGTCTTCGAGTCGGCCCGCCGCATTCAGTCGGGGACCAACCACGAACCCGAGGTCAGTGCTGACAGCCCGCGCGAGCGATCGCCCGGCCTGCTCGAAAAGCGCCGCTATTCCGGGCACCGCCTTGCCAGCCCGGATTCGTTGCAGTCCCTGCGCTACGAGGACGCGATTGTTATGGTCCAGCCTCACGACGTCGGCGACGGTCCCCAAGGCGACGAGATCAAGATACCTGGCAGGCACCCTGGCCGCTCCGGAGAGTCCGTCCGCCTCCAGCGTGCGGCCAAGCGCAGCCATCAGGTAGAACGCAACGCCGACGCCCGCCAGGTGCGGACTGGCGAAATCATTGTCGTCAAGATTCGGATTAAGCATGGCGTCCGGCGCCGGCAATTCCGCGCCGGGTAAATGGTGATCGGTAATCAGTACCTCTATGCCGAGACGATGTGCTTCTTCGACGCCCGCCACACTCGACACGCCGTTATCCACGGTTATCAACAACTCGGGTGAGCGCTCCGCTGCGACACGCACGATTTCCGGCGACAAGCCATAGCCGAATTCAAAGCGATTCGGCACCAGGTAGCCGGCATCGTTGATTCCGAATTCGCGTAAACAGCGGATGACCAGCGCCGTACTGGTTGCGCCGTCGGCATCGAAATCCCCGATGACGATGATCCGGTTATTGCGATGTTTCAATAGAAGTTCGACCGCCGCATCGATGCCGCTCATGCTGTGAACCGGCACCAGGCGCTGCAGCGTGTAATCGAGTTGCTCAGACCCGGTAACACCGCGCGCCGAGTACAGGCGGCGCAGTATTGGATCAATCTCCAGCAGTCCATCAGCACCGGCGCAATCGGCAGCGGTTCTTTTCCTGAGGGGCCGAATCCGTGGTTCAGGCATTGTTACCTGCTCCCACCAACAACGGCGACACTTTACGCCAGAATCGAAATGCATCCTTTTTTTCAACTTCGATTTTCAAGCCATCGCGAAACAGCAGCGTCAGCGCTCGCAAGTCACCCCGCTTGAGAACAACCCGCAGGTCTTCGAGGCAGGTTGCCATTGCCTCAGGCTTTGAATATTCGATCTCGTCCGGAACAACAGCGACAAACCCATCCGGTGCGTTGCTCAAGGCTTCATCGATGTTACCTGTCCAGGATTCGATGTCACCGGTTCGACTGTTCCAGTAACCTCTGAACAAGGGATCGTCAGCAAACAACGGTGGAATCGGCCGCGCGTCTTTTTCGGGCGCAGTGCCGCCACCCCAGATCCAGATCGAGTTGACGGACCGCCTGCCGCCTGCGACACGTCGCTGATTCACTTCGTGATCGTGTAACGCCATCTGCACCTCGCTCAGCAAACGATCGTGAGTAGCCGCATGATCACCTGCCGGCATGAATTCATCGGGCACGCGACCATCGACCACATCTGGCGATACGGCCGCGGTCGCAATTGGTTCATGGCCACGCAGGTAGCCAAGGTGCCCAAGCCTCGCGAACGAATAGTGTTCATCGTCGCCCAGGGTTTTCTGCAGGTAGTCGAATAAGTCGCGCAGCTCCGCTCGCGAGATATCGTCGCCGCGCAATGCATAGAGGCACAGGTGATCGAGCCGTACTTCGAGGTGCACCGGGTCCGCCGCGGCAATCCACGCGCCGGACCGTTCGCCGGTTTGACCCCAGAAGCGCAATGCGGCGAGTCCTTCCCCTGGGACAGGATGCCCGATTGCCCGCAACACGCCGGCCAGCATCTCTCCTGGAGCATCTGATAATCGAATTCGACCTCTCGACAGCCATTTCCTGTGGTCCTGGCGCCCCACCCTACCGTGACTGCCCGCTGGCAACACGATGATTGCATGCGATTTGTAAAGAGATTGTGCCAATTCCTGTCAGCCGGCGGTGGCGTATCCTGGTTGATCGACCAGCCCGATTTTGTATGATGAGGGCTGGACCTTATTTCACGCATGTTAACCGTGCGCAGCAATGAACGCATCTGCCAGTCAGTATTTTCCGGGATTCCAGTGAATTTTACCCGCGACCAGATGTCTGCCGTGACTGTGCGCCAGGTCGAACCCGGCGTCATCCGGATCGGCGACGAAAGCATCGCGGAGAACGTGGTGCTGTTCAGGGATGAGATTCAGCGCGGCATTTCGATAAGCAGTGCTGCGGCATTGCAGGAGCAGGATCTGCATGACCTGCTGTCGAGGCAACCGGAACTTGTGATTTTCGGCACCGGCTGGAAACCGCAGCGGCCTCCCCGGGAGCTTGTGTTTGCGATGGCCCGGCGCGGCATTGGTTTTGAGACGATGGATACGCCAGCTGCGTGCCGCACGTTTAATATCTTGCTTAGCGAAGGCCGTGACGTCGCCGCAATACTGATTATTTGCGAATGAATCGCGGCTGAAGCCCAGTCCGCCCACTCCTGGCAACGGTGGTATTTGGTTTGGCGCGGACTGACATTTATTGCGCTAAAGATCAATTTGCACCTGCCTCCCTTCCATTCCAGACAGGGTGGGCAAATTGGGCTTCAGCCGCGATTCCTTACACTAATCCAGCAGCGATTCGCTAGTGGCGCCGTGACTCTCAATCATGCTCTTGAGATTCTTCAGCGCATCGATCTGAATCTGCCTTACTCGTTCCCGCGTTACGCCAATTTCCCGCCCAATCTCCTCCAGCGTCAAACGCCGATAGCCATGCAGCCCGAAGCGGCGTTCAACGACTGCACGTTGCTTGTCGTTCAGTTTGAATATCCATCCATCGAGAACGGCGTGAACGCGTTCTTTTTGTGCGCATTGCGCCGGTTCTGCCTCCTGCCGTGCCGGCAGAAAATCCAGCGGTCCGCGATCCTCGTTGGTCCCGGCGCTTCCGGATGAGCCGATGGTGACCCGGTTATGCAGCGCCAGCAACCTCTCGACATCCTGCGCGTCACGCTCCATGTAGTCAGCAATTTCTGCCGGTGTCGGGGCCGTTTCCCGGGAATGACACAATCTTCTCGACGCCCTGAGCACAGTGTTGATGTCCTTGATGATATGGATCGGCAACCTGACCGTCCGCGACTGATTCATGATGGCCCGCTCGATGGTCTGACGAATCCACCAGGTTGCGTAGGTCGAGAATCGAAAACCCCTTTCGGGATCGAATTTTTTAACCGCATGAATGAGACCGAGATTCCCCTCTTCAATCAGGTCGAGTAGCGGCAATCCGCGGTTGTTATAGTGCCGGGCGATTTTAACCACCAGTCGCAGATTGCTTTCTATCATGCGATGGCGCGCTGCCTCGTCACCTTTCCTACTGCGTCGCGCGAATTTTTTCTCCTCCGCCGCGCTCAGCAGTTTCGCCGCGCCGATTTCTTTCAGATACAGGCTGGTCGCGTCGTGGCCGCAGGTCTTTGCGAATGACTTATTCTTTTTGAGCGTGGAATTCAGTACTTCGGGTTGCACAGGGGGGCCTGCGACGGTTGTTGACCGTCGGTCAGGTGGATCTGGCAAGACATGCGTCTCATCCACAGTACAACTCCTCTCCTTATCCGGGAGTTGTAACCGCCGATGTCATCTGACGATCAGGTCGATTTATCTCGCAGGCAGATATTGTCGCGGGTTAACCGGCTCGCCATTGCGCCTGATTTCAAAATGCAGTCGCGGCTCTTGTCCCGGCCCCTCACCCATGGTCGCAATACGCTGGCCTTTCTTTATGTTGTCCCCTTCCCTGACCAGCAACGACGCATTATGCCCGTAGGCACTAAGGTAGGTGTCGTTGTGCTTAAGGATAATAAGCTGTCCATAACCGATTAGTCCACCACCGGAATACACAACACGGCCGGCTGCCGCCGCCCTGATCGCCTGGCCGGCCCTGCCTCCTATCAACAAGCCGGTCCCTGAGCCAGGCCGGCCAGAAAATTCCACGACAATCCTGCCGTTTGTCGGCCAGGCCCACGCTGGCGGCGGCTGGGATTTGATGCCCGGCAGCGGGCGGCTTGCTGGCGTGCTGGTCGGTGTCTTGTTGGGGGTGGTCGTCCTGGCCGGGGGTCCATTCAATCGTATGACCTGGCCGGGATAGATCAACGAACCATCGCCAAGGCTGTTCCAGCGCGCAAGATCGCGGTAATCCCTGCCATAGCGCCACGCGATAGTGAACAGCGTCTCTCCGGAACGGACGATATGCTGATCCGGTGGCGGCTGCTCCCAAAGCGATGACGGACCACAGGCGGTCACCAGCAATGCAACAGCCAGCAACAGCGCCGGTCGGCTATGGCTGCAGAATTTTTCGGATCCTGTTGACACGATTGGCTCGCCGACCGGTCACCGGTGATTGAGCCAGATCAGGCCGCCAATGCCGACCGCCAGGGCGACGACGCCCCAGCCGATTCTCTCTATATAGGTAGCAATCGTGGTCTCCATCCGCTGGCCGCCGGCGATGACGAACCCCGCCACGAGAAAGAATCTCGCGCCTCTGCCGATCAGCGAGGCGAGAACAAAGCCGGGGAAATTCAACATCACAACTCCCGCCGAAATGGTAAAAATCTTGTAGGGAATCGGCGAAAAACCGGCGACGAATATTGCCCAGATGCCCCAGGCGTCGAACCACTCCTTGCCACGCAAATAGGCGGGCCAGTAGCCCGTCGAATGCAGCCACGGTTCGATTGCCGCGAACAGAAAGTATCCGATCGCGTATCCCGCGACGCCTCCGGCCAGCGAAGCGAGCGTTGTAATGGTCGCGAAACGCCACGCTCTGGCGCGATTCGCGAGGCACATTGGCGCAAGCATGACATCGGGTGGCACCGGGAAAAACGAAGATTCGGCGAAACTCATTGCGCCGAGATAACGCTCGGCGTGCGGATGCTTGGCCCAGCCCAGGACACGATCGTACAAAGGCCCAAACAGTCGCATCGTCAGATCTGTTCCCAACTGACAGAATTTAGTTGAAATAGACTATAAAACATTTTGATTTTCTTGTTATTTGCCTTTGACAAGCGGAACAAAACTTACGCCACCGAGGGAAACTTGCTCGAAATGATCGGCGAGTCTCGTGACCATGGTCAGCTCCTGGGCGCCCGACGGACCGACCGGCATGATTAGCCTGCCGCCGGGCGCGATCTGTTCAAGAAGCTTCTGCGGTAATTCCGCTGCGGCTGCCGCGACGATTATGCCATCGTAAGGAGCGTATTTCGGCCAGCCCTCCCAGCCGTCACCGAGCCGAAACCTGACGTTATAGATATCCAGTTGCCGAAGGCGCTGTTTTGCCCTTCTTAATAACTCCGGAATGCGCTCGACGGTGTAGATCTCCTTCACCAGGGGCGCCAGCACGGCAGTCTGGTAGCCGCAACCGGTACCAATCTCGAGCACCTTGTCGCCAGCAAAGTCAGTGAGCAACGCTTCGGTCATTTTCGCAACGACATAGGGCTGGCTAATTGTCTGACCGTGGCCGATGGGCAATGCGGTGTCTTCATACGAACGACTCGCCAGGGCCTCGTCGACGAACAGGTGCCGCGGCACATTGCGGATCTGTTCCAGTACCGCGGAAGACCGGATGCCGTGATTCTTGAGACGATCGACAAGACGATCGCGCGTGCGTGCGGACGTCATGCCGATGCCCTGGACGCTGTCTGCCCACTGCATCATGCTGCCAGCCAGTCCCTGAGCTGAGGAAGAGCCTCGTGCCGCGTCAGGTCGACCTTGAGCGGGGTTACGGCGACAGCCCCACGCTCGATCGCCTCGAAATCGGTTCCGGGACCTGCATCCTGTCCCGCCCCCGCCGGGCCGATCCAGTAAATCGTCCGGCCCTGCGGATCGAAGTTTTTGACCAATGGCTCGGAGCGATGGCGAAAACCAAGCCGGGTGATCTCGACACCGGCCAAACGATCAAAAGGCAGGTCCGGGACATTCACATTCAAAATGATGTCGCCAGGCAAGGGGTTGCTCTGTAATCGCTTCACCAGATCGCACGCCACCCTGGCGGCTGTGTCGAAATGCTTGCCGTGCTGACCGACGAGGGACACCGCAATTGCCGGCAGGCCGAGGAAGCGCCCTTCCATCGCGGCTGCAACCGTGCCTGAATAGATGACATCGTCGCCGAGATTGGCGCCATGATTGACCCCGGATACCACGATATCCGGGTCATCTGCAAGGTAGCCCGACAAGGCCAGATGCACGCAATCAGACGGCGTGCCGTTGACAAAATACCGGTTTTCCTCGACCTGGTGGACCCTGAGCGGTGAGTGCAGCGTCAGTGAATTGCTGGCACCGCTGTGATTCCGGTCGGGTGCCATCAAAATGATATCGGCGATTTCGGACAGGGCTTCTGCAAGTGCAATAATCCCCTTCGCCATGTAGCCGTCGTCGTTACTAACCAGAATTTTCACTGTTTGTTGATTTCTTTGTCAGACTGACGGAATTGTTGCTTGCTATCTGCATTGGCCGTGAAGGACGCGCTCACTATACTCAATGTTTCCGCCACACCATAGCGCTAATCCGGGTATTCCCGATGACCGGAAAAAAAGATTCAGAAACCACCGCAGAAGATGACGTCAGCCTGTTCCGCCGGCTTATGGGTGATGCGAAACCATTGCGGCAGACGGACAAAGAGCCAGAGCGCCAGCCGCAAGTCAGTGCACGAGCTCGCTTTGCACGCCGGGACGAACGAGCGGTTCTGGCCGAAAGTCTCGATGCCGACATCGATGAAACCGAAACAGGTGCCGGCGAGTCCTTGCGTTTTCACCGAGCCTCCGTCGGCCGGCGAACCATGCGCAAACTGACGCGGGGCAATTTCAGCGTGCAGGACGAGATCGACCTGCACGGCATGACCGCACCCCAGGCAAAAGACGCGCTCCAGGAATTTATCGGGGAGTGCGCAGCGCGCGGCTACACCTGCATCCGCATCGTCCACGGCAAGGGACTTGGCTCCGGCGACCGCGGAGCGGTAATAAAAGGCAAAGTGAACAAGTGGTTAAGACAATGGAGTGAGGTGCTGGCCTTTGTCTCGGCAAGACAAATCGATGGCGGCACCGGCGCCGTCTATGTCCTGCTCAGGAAAAACCGACACTAACCCTAATGTCGTTGCGAGGCGGTGTAGCCGGTGCAATCCAGCAAAACAGCGATTCACAAATTGACGATTGAGGTGGCGGATGACAATTAAGCGCGTCTGGCACGGCTGGACAACGCCGCAGAATGCTCCAGTTTACGAGAACCTGCTTCACAACGAGGTATTTCCCGGCATCGAGGCCAAGCACATTCCGGGATATCGGAGTATTGAGCTGTGGCGCCGCGATCTCGCTGATGAGGTGGAGTTCAGCACCATAATGACGTTCGACTCGCGGCAAAACGTGATCGACTTTCAAGGCGAGAACTACGAACAGGCATATGTACCGGATGCTGCCCGAAAAGTACTGAAGCGATGGGACGAATCTTCGCTTCATTACGAGACCCGGGAAACCCGTAACTACGGATGACGAAACATCGGTGGTTTTTACGAGCATTTCCCCCGTCATTGCGAGGACAGCTGCGTCGGCTGGAAATCTCCAAACTAAACATACGCGGACTTCCTCATGTAATTTCGAGGAAATGTTTCCGCGGTAATTTCATGCCACCGGCATATTCCGCTCGTAGTTATCTCGCCAAATGGTTTGAATTGCGGATTTCAGCTATCCTGCGGTAACCGATATTTCGGCGCATCGGGGGAATGCATCGCAGCTCGCTCACTCGTACGATGAAAATAAGCAAAGGACTAAAAATGCACGCCAAACCTGTTCGCAGTTCGCTCTCACTGGTTCTTTTGTTATTGCCTGTTTTTGCTATGGCGCAGGACGACGAAAGACTGATCACGATTGACGACATCCTGGCAATGAAATCGATCGGCGATCCGCAGGTCAGTCCCGATGGGGAACTGGTTGCCTACACGGTTCGTCAACGTGACCTGGAAGAAGACAAATCGGCGACGCAAATCTGGGTTGTTGCAACATCCGGCGGCGACCCGATTCCGATGACATCTGCCGATACGTCGGCCAGCAGCCCGCGGTGGAGTCCGGACAACAGATATCTGTCGTTCAAGGCATCGAAGGGCGAAAAGGCGAAGCCACAGGTCTGGAACCTGAATCGACTCGGCGGTGAGGCAACGCAGGTCACCAGCGTTAAACAAGGCGTCGACAGCTATGACTGGTCGCCCGACGGCAGCCGCATGTTATTGATGATCCGGGACCCCCGCCCTGCTGATCTGACAGAAGATGAAGATGACGACGAGCAACCCCTGCCGCATGTGATTGACCGCATGCAGTTCAAACAGGACTACGTTGGCTACCTCGATCGCCGCAGGCTACATATTTATGTGTACACACCCGGCGAAGAAGATCCCGTGCAAGTCACTTCCGGTGACTATGACGATGCCGATGCTGTGTGGAGCCCCGATGGCAAATCGATCGCGTTCGTCGGCGACAGGTCCGAAAATCCGAATCTGAATTACGGAACCGACATCTGGACGGTTTCTGTTGACGGCGATGATCATCCACTGGTGCAGGTAACGTCGCACGCGGGACGCGATTTTTCGCCTGCGTGGAGTCCGGATAGCAAGAGCATTGCATACGTAAGCTCGACAGGAATGGATATTGGCGGGTCCGCGCTGACGCCAACCCGCAGACTGGCCATCACCGAAGTCGGCAAAGACGAACGACGGATCTTGACCCCGGATCTTGATCGCAATATCTCGGATCCGCAATTTTCCGCGAACGGCCGCAATATTCTTTTCCGGCTCGAGGACAGCGGTCAGGTCCATTTTGCTTCTGTCAGGACCAACGGCAGCAATCTGGAAAGGCAGCTGGAACGCCGGGTGACCGTGCGTGACTACGCAAGCGCCGGCGATCACACGGTATTGCTCGTTGCACAGGCGGATCAGCCGACGGAGCTTTTCACATTCGATGGCGGCAACCTGGCGCCACTGACGGATGTTAATGGTGAGTTGCTTGACGGTGTCGCTCGCGCCGAGGTTGAAAAGTTGCGGTTCGAAAGCGCCGATGGCACACCGGTCGAGGCCTTCTATGTAAAACCTGTGGGTCACGATTCGTCGCAACGCTATCCAACCATCTTATGGCTGCACGGCGGTCCTGCCTCGCAGTGCCCCATAGAGCGACTTCTTACGGTACTTCGGCCCAAATACAACGTGATATTTGCAATAATGCTTAACGTGA
>SMVB01089635.1_pt1 | contig 12681 bp, 10 predicted proteins | sample 2456461 | NCBI WGS metagenome assembly SMVB01 (sample SAMN11095934, study PRJNA526329) | marine sediment metagenome | biome: Marine sediment; feature: Surficial sediment; material: Deep marine sediment; isolation source: Hadal surficial sediment | place: Pacific Ocean | collected 2014-05 | depth...
GGTACAGCAATTACTGACGGTGAAAAGAAAGTCATGTTGGTCAGCAGCAGTGGTAAAACAATCTGTTTTAAGGAAAGTGATGTGCGAGCTATGGGAAGGACAGCCCGTGGAGTCAGGGGTATCAGATTGGTCGGAGGCCACAAAATGATTTCCTTGATTATTCCTGAGAAGGGCAAACAAATTCTCTCTGTCAGTGAGAATGGTTACGGTAAACGTACCCGGGTTGAAGACTTTCCTGTCTACGGCCGAGGCGGTCAAGGTGTCATCGGCATGCAAACCAGTGATCGTAATGGCAGGGTCGTTGGCGCTGCACAGGTATTCGATGGTGACGAGATAATGCTTATCTCCGATAAGGGCATCCTGGTGCGCACTCGAGTTGACGAAGTTTCGGTGCAAGGCCGAAATACTCAGGGAGTACGGCTGATCACTTTGAAAGACGGAGAAAAACTGGTTGGTTTAGAACGAGTAGACGAGCCGGAGGAATCGGAGTTTGAGGATCTAGCAGAATCAGATAGCGATGACTAAGCTTTATGGTTCAGTCCCTATAGGCTGGGCTTGATTCAGAAGTTCAATAGGGCATCTCAATAATTGACTTAAGTGAGCAGGTTGTTGACTGATAAATATCTTAATGGGGAAGCAGTTGCCTACCTCGGTCCTAAGGGCACCTTCTCACATTCGGCGGTACTGGCGTATTTTGGTGACGGCATTGATTTGCAAGAGTGCTCAACGATTGATGACGTATTCGTGACCGTTGAATCCGGTGCTGTCAAATTTGGCGTGGTGCCAGTAGAAAACTCAACCGAAGGAGCAATAAACAATACTCTGGACTGTTTGATTGATACCCCATTGAAAATAATCAGTGAGGTAGTGGTCCCTATAGAGCATCACCTGATGGTCAAACCCGGCACCAGCAAAGACCATCTGCAAAGAATAGTTTCCCATAAGCAATCCCTCGCCCAGTGTAGGAAATGGCTGCTAAATAATTGGCCGGACACGCCGCAGGAAGAGTGTGCCAGTAACGCCGAAGCCGCCAGAAGAGCGTCGATTGAACCAGCTACCGCCGCGATAGCAGGCAAGATGGCCGCCGAGGTTTATAATTTACAAATTCTTGACTCAGCGATACAGGATCAGAGAAACAACAGTACCCGATTCCTGGTGATGGCAAAGACTACTACCTCACCCAGTGGAAGGGATAAAACCAGCATTCTTATTTACACTGAAAATAGACCAGGTGCATTATTCAGAGTTTTGGAACCATTTGAGCATAATAAAGTAAGCCTGACTCGAATAGAGACCCGCCCGTCAAAGAAAGACATCTGGGACTATGTCTTTTTTATCGATTTCGAAGGACATGTGGATGATGAACCGGTACAAAAAGTCCTGACAAAATTGGCCGAATGCACAGTCGAGGTCAAACTATTAGGCTCATTTCCATTGGCTGGATGAATTTAGTGATTAAGCCGACCTACAAAACGTCGTTTGGTCGCGGCCTTGATTTGCTAGCTAAGGGGCTGCCCAGTGATCAAACAAAATTAGTTCCTTGAAGGAATCCAGTTGGTGCATCTAGCGGAAAAAACGGTTTTGATTATTGGTCTGGGAATGATCGGTGGTTCTATCGCCTGCGGGTTAAGAAAACGAATACCTGAGCTACGAATATATGCCGTAGATTGCGATCAACAACAAATTGATTTAGCAAGCCAACGGGGAATTATTGATGGGGGCTCGAAAAGCGTCGAGGATTTCATTGCCGATATCGATCTTATTGTAATTGCAGTTCCCACCTTGGCAGTTGCTAAGGTAATGGAGGCTATTAAGGGAAAATTTAAGCCGGATGCGACGATCACCGACGTCGCAAGTGTGAAGGCGAATGTCGTCGTTGCGGCGGAGTCTGAATTAGGTGAGAGCAAGCGCAGGTTTATTCCCGCCCACCCCATTGCAGGCTCTGAAAAAAGTGGATTTCTCGCTGCCAGTGAAGATCTGTTCTCAAACCGAAACGTTATTGTTACACCGGCTCCCTATATGGATGCTGACGCTATCCAAACAGTTCACGAGCTATGGAGAACTCTCGGAGCAGACGTGCTGGGAATGACAGTTCAACGGCATGACGAAGTTCTGGCGGCTACCAGCCATCTACCTCATCTGTTGTCCTATGCGTTGGTCGATGTGCTGGTAAAGAGCAGGCAAAGTGAAGATATATTTCGTTATGCTGCCGGAGGCTTTGCCGATTTTAGCCGCCTGGCTTCCAGTGACCCCACCATGTGGGCCGATATTTTTATCGCGAATTCAGCCGCTGTGACTTCTGTGCTCGATGAATACATCGAGTATTTACAACGGTTACGAGGGGCCTTAGTCAGTAAAGAGCATGAATCGCTCATGACCACTTTTTCCGCTGCGAAAAAAGCGCGGGACGGTTTTGTCAGGAAAATATTTAATCCGATGAATGAATTACCTGTGGTAGAAGAGGCCCAATTAGATTATGTCATATCGGCCGGTGGCCAGGCCTCCGGCGAAATTAGAGTACCGGGGGATAAATCAATATCCCACAGGGCAGTAATTTTCGGATCGATTGCCAAAGGAGTGACCGTTGTAAAAGGGTTTCTTGAAGGCGAAGATGCACTCAATACCCTTAATGCTTTCAGGGAAATGGGCGTCACCATTGTCGGACCAGAAGACGGGAAGCTGATTATTTACGGCGTCGGCAAAAATGGCTTGAAGGCCCCGAGAAAGCCTCTGTATATGGGCAATTCTGGAACAGCTATGCGACTTCTCGCCGGCTTGTTATCGGCACAGACTTTCTCAAGTCAATTGACGGGTGATGAATCACTGTCGACACGGCCGATGCAACGGATAGCTGATCCTCTAGGGTTGATGGGGGCCAAAGTAGAGACTAACGATAAAGGCTCGCCCCCTCTGACCATTACTGGCACTGAAATGCATGGAATACAATACTCAATGCCGATTGCCAGTGCCCAGGTAAAGTCATGTTTGTTACTGGCCGCAATCTATGCCAGCGGCGAAACTCTAATTAAAGAACCTGCTCCGTGTCGAGACCATACAGAGCGCATGTTAAAAGGATTTGGCTATCCACTTGAAAAAAATAGCCAGACCGGCGAAGTTTCGATCAGCGGCGGACACGAACTGGTTGCTACCGACATAGAAGTTCCGGGTGATATATCCTCGGCCGCTTTTTTTATAGTGGCAGCAGCAATAAGTCCCGGTTCTCGCTTGTTGCTTCAGCATGTTGGGGTCAATCCCACGCGCAGCGGAATAATCAGTCTATTGAAGCTGATGGGCGCTGATATTCAATTGAGCAACGAGCAGGAGATAGGAGGTGAGCCGGTAGCGGATATTTTGGTGCAACAGGCACCGTTACAGGGAATTGATGTCCCACAGCAATTGATTCCGCTGGCCATTGACGAATTTCCTGCCCTGTTTATTGCCGCCGCTTGTGCCCAGGGAACGACGCGCGTTCGAGGCGTTGAGGAGTTACGAGTGAAAGAAAGTGATCGGTTGCAGATCATGGCTGACGGATTGAGCGTGCTGGGAATCGAAAACTCGCTGTACAGCGATGGAATAGATATTGTCGGCGGGAAAATTACTGGAGGTAAGATTGATAGTGCAGGCGATCACCGTATCGCCATGGCGTTCACCATAGCCGCGCTTAGAAGCACTTCCTCAATTAGGGTAAAAAATTGCAGTAATGTCGCTACTTCGTTTCCTGGATTTGTCGAATTAGCCAACAAAGTCGGCATTAAAGTTAATACCAGCCAGCAAATTACAGGTGGCACTGACTGATGTCCGTGGTTCCAGTCATTACTATTGATGGTCCTAGTGGTTCAGGCAAAGGGACGGTAAGCCACCGAGTTGCGGCAGATCTGGGGTACCATTTACTGGACAGTGGCGCTTTGTACCGGATAATTGGGTGCGTGGCCCTGGAACAACAGCTGGATCTTGACAACGCTGAACAACTGGCTGAAACAGCGGAAAATCTCGCTATTACTTTTGAGAAAAACGGACCGGGTTCGGTAACTGTTAACGGCAAGGATTTCAGCACATTAATCAGACAGGAGATTGCTGGTGAAACGGCTTCTCGTGTGGGGCAGATCCCGGAAGTTAGACGTGCACTGCTTAAACGCCAGTTAGCTTGCAGAAAACCACCTGGCCTGGTCGCTGATGGACGCGATATGGGAACTGTGGTTTTTCCTGATGCCAAGGTTAAGATCTATCTAACAGCCAGTGTTAAAGAGCGTGCCAAAAGGCGATATAACCAGTTGATTGCAAAGGGTATTGGTGCTATTCTGCCCGACCTTTTGCGAGAGTTAAAAGAACGGGATAACAGAGACCGGAAACGATCTGTTTCCCCGCTGGTTCCAGCCACCGACGCTCACATACTGGATACGACCAATTTGAATATCGATCAGGTGGTGTCCAGAGTACTGAACCTGGTAGCGGAATCGGCTTCTTGAAACCCATGGCTAACGCCACTAGAAGGCGTTCACTTTTCATAACACCAGCAAGTTTGATGAGTGGATATTTATTAATTTACCCGTGTCAGCTGGGATGCGGATAAGCTACAAAATACTTTTATTGTGTTTTGTAACTAATTGTATTAATTAGGATTATTAATGAGCGAAAATTTTGCGGAACTATTTGAAGAAAGTCTAAAAGAAATAAACATGACCCCCGGAGCGATCATTACCGGGACCGTTATTGATATTGATTCCGACTGGGTTACTGTCCACGCCGGATTAAAGTCTGAAGGTGTCATTCCTCGCATCCAATTTCTTGATGAGCGTGGAGAATTCTCCCTTGAAATTGGTGACGAAATTAAGGTCGCGCTGGAAACTGTTGAAGACGGTTTTGGTGAGACGCGTTTATCCAGAGAAAAGGCCAAACGAGCTGAATCCTGGCTTGAGCTGGAAGATGCATTTAACAAAAATGATGTAGTTAAAGGCGTTATCAACGGGAAAGTAAAAGGCGGTTTCACCGTCGATCTCAACAATATTCGTGCTTTCCTACCGGGTTCACTGGTGGATGTACGCCCTATCAGGGATACGGCCCACCTTGAAGGGCAGGAACTTGAATTTAAACTCATCAAGCTGGATCAGAAACGCAACAACGTTGTAGTTTCACGCCGCGCCGTACTGGAATCAGTAAGTACTGAAGAGCGTGATGCCTTGCTGGAGAAATTACAGGAAGGTATGGCGGTAAAAGGAGTTGTCAAAAACCTTACCGATTATGGTGCATTTGTCGACCTTGGTGGTGTTGATGGTCTGTTGCATATTACGGATATGTCCTGGAAACGCATCAAGCATCCAAGCGAAATAGTAAATGTAGGTGATGAGATTGATGTAAAGATTTTGAAATATGATCGGGAACGCAAACGGGTGTCCCTGGGTCTTAAGCAATTGGGAGAAGATCCCTGGGTTGCAATAAAGGGGCGTTATCCTGAAAACGCCAGGGTTAAGGCCGTGGTTACCAATCTTACCGACTATGGCTGTTTTGCCGAATTGGAAGAGGGTGTTGAAGGACTCGTACACGTTTCAGAAATGGATTGGACCAACAAAAATATTCATCCGTCCAAGGTAGTTCAATTGGGTGACGAAATTGAAGTAATGGTACTGGATATTGACGAAGAACGTCGGCGGATTTCCCTTGGTATAAAACAGTGTTTCCAGAACCCTTGGGACGGTTTTGCAGAGTCCTTCAAGAAAGGGGATCGGATTACGGGTAAGATCAAATCGATCACCGATTTCGGTATTTTCATCGGACTCGATGGCAGTATTGATGGACTTGTGCACTTGTCTGATATCTCCTGGGATGAGCCGGGCGAGGAAGCTGTTCGCACCTACAACAAGGGTGATGAATTAGAAACAGTTATTCTTTCGATCGATCCTGAACGGGAACGTATTTCTCTTGGCATAAAGCAACTGGAAGATGATCCATTTATGAATTACGTAGTCGGGTTCGAAAAAGGCAGTATTGTAAAAGGTACGGTAACTTCTATAGATGCCAGGGCGGCGACTATTAATCTGGCAGAAGGTGTTGAAGGCGTATTAAGAGCATCTGAAATCAGCCGTGATAAAGTCGAGGATGCAAGGAATATTCTCAAGGAAGGGGATGAGATCGAAGTTAAGATTGTCAGTGTGGATCGAAAAAATCGCGTATTAAGTCTCTCAATAAAAGCCATTGAGATTGATGACGAAAAGAATGCGATTCAGGACCACAAAAATCAGGAACCAGGCGTTGCGGCACCAGCGACGATCGGGGACCTGATTAAAGCGCAATTGAAAAAAACATAAAGGCGTAACGGCCAGTCAGCCGACTATCTAAGTACAGGGGAATACCATGACCAAGTCTGAACTTATCGACCGGATCGCCGGAAAGCAAACTCAGTTATCATCCAAGGATGTGGAATTGGCGGTAAAAGCAATACTTGAGTACATGTCCCAGTCACTTGAGGAAGGCGGCAGAATTGAGATAAGGGGCTTTGGTAGTTTTTCATTACACTACCGGGTACCAAGGATTGGTAGAAACCCTAAAACGGGTACTCCGGTCGCATTGGCTGGCAAGTACGTACCTCATTTTAAGCCTGGCAAAGAACTTCGTGATCGAGTTAACGAAAGTATGCTGGCAGAGCAGCGCTACTGATAACAACTATCCACGCTAAAAAAAGGCGACATAGCCATTCAGGCCGTGTCGCCTTTTATTTGTCTCATTTCGCATTATGTACTCTTCAGTCCTGTTATAATGCGAGCCGAATAACACTACTGAGTTCACAGTCAATTTATGCACAAATTTAGACGTTTTCTGGCAGCGTTATTTTTGTTACTGGTGTTTTTTACCACTGTTGGCTTTTCCTTTCTTAATACCACCCAGATCCCTTTGTCGATGGGTTTTTGGGAGTTTTCCCCACAGCCATTAGCCTTATGGGTAATTTTGGCGTTTGCGCTGGGAGGATCGCTTGGACTGATTTTTGCCGCCGGAGTCTCAAGTTTTTTCAAAAAGAAAATGGAGATAAGGCGGCTGCGAAAGCAGTTGAAACTTGCTGAGTCCCAGCTGAGCAAATTACGCAACCCTTCAACTAAGGCCCATCAATAATGGGGTCAGGTATCTTATTTTATGCCACATTGCTGGTGGCTGTTGCCGCGGGCTGGTCTATAGCGTGGGTGTCATTGAGATCTAGATACCAATCTAAACGTTCTGTTAAAGACATTTACCACGATTACTTTGTTGGCCTTAATTATTTGTTAGGAGATGAGCCCGATGAAGCGATAGACACTTTTATTCGCGCATTGGAAATTAATAGCGATACCATTGAAACTCACCTGGCATTGGGAACTTTGTTACGGCGAAGGGGGAAAGTGGATAAAGCGATAAAGGTGCATCAAGAGTTACTGGCGAGGCCTGAACTCGATAGCCAGTTTTCAGATTCTGTACGACTTGAGTTGTCCCATGACTATGTCGCTGCAGGTTTACTTGATCGCGCGGAACAATTGTTAAAAGAGTTGCTCAGTGACAGTAGCGAGTCAAAACTGAATGCATTGTTTCAACTGACTACTGTTTATCAAATTGAAAAAGAGTGGCAAGAGGCGATAGATGCAATTAAAACACTGTTGGCTGATCCCCGTTATCGGAAAGACAAATCGATTAGGAGTGTAGGCGCTCATTTTTGCTGCGAACTAGCGGAGCAGGCCATGGCCAATGAGCAGCCGCAGGTAGCCCGTGACCATATCAAAAATGCGTTTCGGTTCGACAGAAACAGTGCCAGAGCTTCGTTTCTAATGGCTAGATTGGAGAAAATGACAAACAATTTGGCCAGGGCTATCAAAGAACTGGTTCGTATACGAAATCTTCATCCAGAATTCATATCTGAGATTATTGAGCCGATGGCTGAATGCTACCAGCAGTTAGGCGAAAAGGGCGATATAAGGGAATTCGAAAAATTCCTGCTTTCGTGTCTGGATGACCAGCCCCGTGCTAGTACATTATTAAAGCTTGTAGAGCTGGTTCGTACGGGTGATAGTGAGGCTTCGGCAATGGTTCTGCTTTCTAGCAGGTTGCGACAGAATCCCTCGCTGAAAGGTATTGTCGCTATGCTTCAGGTTCACGTTAGTAAGACTGAAGGGCAGTTACAGCACGATCTGTTACAGACTGTGGAAATCTTGAAATTACTGTTGCAATCGAAACCAGGATACCAATGTGATCAATGCGGTTTTGAAACCAGGAGTCTTTACTGGCAATGTTCCAGTTGTCAAAAGTGGGATACGGTAAAACCGCATCTGGGAATTGACGGAGAATAGTCAAAGTGATTGAAGCTTCGGGTAGGTTTAGAGTCCAGAACGAGAAAGCGGCCTGGTGGTGAAAAGCGCAATAACTGATAACAACAGAATTATAGTGGCACTCGATGTGGCCAGTGCCGATGATGCCTATCAACTGCTGGACCAGCTTGATAGCACTAAGTGTCGGGTAAAAGTAGGGAAGCAATTATTTACTTCCGCCGGTCCTGAGTTAGTTAAACAATTGGTCAGTCGCGGATTTGATGTATTTCTTGATTTAAAATTTCACGATATTCCCAATACTGTTGCTGCCGCCGTGAAAGCCGCTTCAGACCTTGGAGTTTGGATGATTAATGTTCATGCTTCTGGGGGACGGGCGATGATGGAAGCGGCAAGTAGGGCGCTGTCGAATTCAGCAGAACAGCGACCTTTGTTAACTGGAGTGACTGTGCTGACCAGCCTGGCGGCAGAAGATCTGCTTGAAATCGGCATTGCAGCATCAGCGGAAAAGCAGGTTGAGAAACTGGCGAAACTAAGTGCCGAGTGTGGTCTCGACGGTGTTGTTTGCTCTGCAGCGGAAACTGGCATGTTACGTCAATGGGTTGCAGCGAATTTCTGCCTGGTAACGCCGGGCATCAGACGCCCGACAGAGGCAACAAATGATCAGAAAAGGGTTGTTGGTCCTGAACAGGCAATCCAAAATGGCAGTACTTATTTGGTTATCGGCCGCCCGATAACCCAGGCTCAATCTCCCCAGGAAAGTCTTGCTGCTTTTTATACGGCAGTTTCTGGCGTTCTCTAAGCCCTTTGCTAGACTTGTCTCTACAGCTGATAGCTGTTGTTCATAAACTTAATAGCGATAGGGAAATTTCTATGAAACTCAAGCACAAACTCAAACTTTGTCTTAACAGTGTTCTGGTCTGCATGGCTCTTGCCGTGCTACCGGTAGCGTATGCTGCAGATACTCCTGCGGATACCACCATACCCCTGGAAAAGATTGATATTAATTCGGCTGATGCGGTCACCATTGCCCAGGTTATGGACGGGGTAGGAATGGTCAAGGCGAAGGAGATAGTTGCTCACAGGGAATTAAATGGCAAGTTTCAGTCAATAGACCAACTGATGGAAGTCAGTGGAATAGGCTTGGCCACAATTGAAAAAAACCGCAACCGTATAATGGTTATAACAAACTAAAGCGTTATTCCTCCTACTTTTGATGAGGGAGCTTTTAATTACGCTTCTGGCAGAAATTTAGCGGATACAGATCGAATTAAAGTCCACGATCTCACGCTGAAACCTTGCTGGCGTAATTGAAGGTTCCTTGCCAAAGTATTTGATTTTCCTGCTGTTCTTCTCATGGCTGCCGACATATAGTCATCTTTTTCATTTAAGGAACCTCTGATCAATTCTTCAGAGGTTCCTTAATAATTTAGGCCGCTTTACCATGGTTGACTGGGTGTTGCTGGTGATTGCATTGCTGGGCTCAGCCGCAATGACTGGGTTAATCCGGCGATTTGCCCTGCACAACAAAATTTTGGATATTCCGCTTGATCGGAGTGCACACAGGGAACCGATACCAACTGGCGGTGGGGTTGCCATCGTGTGTTCTTTCTATCTTGCGCTCGGTATTTTCTATGCCCGTGGAGAAATCGCTGATCGTGAGGCCCTGGTTTTACTCGGTGGTTTGGTCGTAGCGATACTGGGTTTCTATGACGACATGAATCACCTACGTATAGGTTGGCGCCTTGGGGTGCAATTTTTGGCGGCCATGTGGGCAGTAGGGTGGCTAGGTGATGCGCCGGAGATTCAAGTAGCGGCGTGGAACATTAATATCCCTGTAATAGTTCATATTTTAATTATTCTAGCGCTTGTATGGTTACTGAATCTTTACAATTTTATGGACGGAATAGATGGATTGGCCGCGACTGAAGCGTGTTCTGTCACGCTTGTGTCATTTTTGCTTGTTATGAATAGTAGTGATCAGGTTGTTACGTTATTATCGGCACTGCTATTTGCTGTTACCGTTGGGTTCTTGTCATTTAACTGGCCTCCAGCAAGAATTTTTATGGGGGACTCCGGAAGTGGCTTCCTTGGCTTCAGTCTGGGAATATTGGCGTTGTTCAGTATGCAACACGGCAGTATGAATTTATGGGCCTGGTTGTTGTTGCTGGGCGTTTTTGTAATTGACGCAACTTACACTTTGGTGGGTAGAATTCTCGGTGGTCTAAGTTGGTATGCCGGGCACAATACCCATGCATATCAGCAAGCCGCCATCCGTTTTGGCAGTCACAAACAAGTAACACTGGGTGTATTGGCGATAAACCTGTTGTGGTTAGCTCCCCTTGCATGGTTGGCAAATTCGTACCCTCAACTGGGTGTGTTTATTACTCTGGTTGGTCTGACACCGTTGCTGCTATTAGCTAAATTTTTTGCGGCAGGTAAAATAATAAACCCTGAGGCTTAGTCGGCATAGCGAATAACCTTTGATTGAATACTCTTTAAATGAATAGATCACCCAACTATTATGGTCTAAAGACAAATTTGGGCACAAAAGTATGAATTTATATACGATTCCAATATCACGCGCGGTAAAACAAATATTATTGATGTTCTCTGATAGCGTGCTGTTGGTATTTTCACTATCCCTGTCTCTGTCCCTGTTGGGCCACGATTTTTTTGCCCACGATGGCCCTTTTTACTTTTATCTGGCGGTGGCCAACATAGCCAGTATTGTGTTGTTCATAAAGTTAGGCTTGTACCGAGCCATTGTACTTTATATGGGTTTGCAATCGGCCCTGATTTTGGTGCAAGGAGTAACGGTGTCTACCCTTCTAGTGGCGGGGGCCTACCTGCTAACCGACACGCAGCAAAGTACTGGCTATTCGGTCTTAGGCATCTACTGGATGATGTCATTGCTGTTCATAGGCGGTAGTCGATTCGTAGCCAAGATTGCATTACAAAGTTTAATCCAGAATTTCAGGCCCAAGGAGCCAGTAATAATCTATGGCGCTGGTAGCTCAGGTATGCAACTGGTGGTGTCGTTGCAAAATGGGGATCAGTATTTACCTGTCGCGTTTGTTGATGATAGTCGTCAGGCGGTGGGAAGTACGGTTCACGGCATTCGTGTTTACAGTCCCAATTCACTCTATGAATTAATTGAAACCTATGCTGTACGGCAAATCCTTCTAGCAATTCCTTCGGCTACCCATGCCGAGCGTAAAGAAATTCTCAATCGGCTTGAACATCTTCCAGTACATGTAAAGACAGTACCTGATCTGTTTGACATGGTTTCCGGTAAAGTTGGGGTGGATGAAGTTCGGGATATCGACATTGAGGATCTACTGGGAAGAGATATCGTTCCGCCCAATCCGGAATTATTGGGTGCTTGTATTACCGGGCAATCCGTATTGGTAACCGGTGCAGCGGGGTCCATTGGGTCGGAGTTGTGTCGGCAGATTATTCTGATGAAACCTGAGCGCTTGGTGTTATTGGATTCTTTTGAGTTTGGGCTTTATGAGATAGAGAACGAATTACGAGAAACACAAATTAATTTTGCATCAGCAGATACCGTAGAAATAGTGGCGCTACTGGGGACAGTATGTAACCAACTGCAGATGGAGAACACCATCAATGGCTTCGATATTGATACGGTGTATCACGTTGCGGCCTATAAACAGGTGCCAATGGTAGAAAAAAATGTTGTTGAAGGGGTGCAGAATAATATTTTTGGCACACTTACCTCTGCCCGTGCGGCTGAAAAATTCGAAGTAAAGCATTTCGTTTTAATCTCTACCGATAAAGCGGTTAGACCGACTAATGTTATGGGAGCAACAAAACGTATTGCTGAGCAGGTGTTGCAGGCGATGGCTGAACACGAAAGCACTACAAAATTCAGCATTGTTCGTTTTGGAAATGTATTAGGCTCTTCGGGTTCTGTTGTACCGTTGTTTCGCAAGCAGATTTCCCTCGGTGGTCCTATTACGGTAACCCACCCGGAAGTGAGCCGATATTTCATGACAGTGCAGGAGGCGGCGCAACTGGTTATTCAAGCCGGTTCGATGGCAAAAGGTGGTGATGTGTTTGTTTTGGACATGCATGAACCGATTAAGATTGTGGATCTGGCCAAGAAAATGATTCACCTCATGGGTTATGACGTCAAAGACGAAAATTCTTATCGGGGTGATATTGCTATTGAATATACCGGCTTACGCCCGGGAGAAAAACTTTACGAAGAGTTATTGATCGGAGAGTCAGTAACGGGTACTGAGCATCCCAAAATCATGCGCGCCGAAGAGGAAAGCCTGTCCTGGGAAAAGCTGGAGGTACTGATTACCCGCCTGCAAAAAGCCTGCACGAAAATTGACTTACTGGAAATTCGAAGAATACTAATGGAGGCAGTGGA
>SMVB01060872.1_pt1 | contig 12680 bp, 10 predicted proteins | sample 2456461 | NCBI WGS metagenome assembly SMVB01 (sample SAMN11095934, study PRJNA526329) | marine sediment metagenome | biome: Marine sediment; feature: Surficial sediment; material: Deep marine sediment; isolation source: Hadal surficial sediment | place: Pacific Ocean | collected 2014-05 | depth...
GGATATGCAGATGCCTGTTATGAACGGATTTGAAGCAACACAAAAAATCAGGCAGCTTGAGGACTATAAGAATACACCAATTATTGCATTAACAGCTTTTGCAATGAAAGGAGACAGGGAAAAATGCCTGGAGGCAGGTGCTACAGATTATATTCCCAAACCAATTGACAGTCAGGAATTTATTCAGAAAGTAAAATATTATACAGAAAAAAAAATAGCCTTAAGTAATTAATTATTTCCTTCACGTCTTGTTTCATTCTCAAGTATACTTCTCAATTTTAATTTCCAATTTATTATTTTTAAGATTCATTATTGTCTAATTTTGTAAAAACATAAATTTTATTAATTATGAATGACGTTACACCAACTGTAAGATTCGCTCCAAGTCCCACCGGATATCTTCACATAGGTGGTTTGAGAACTGCCTTGTATAATTATTTATTTGCTTGCAATAAAAAAGGTAAAATAATTTTAAGAATCGAAGACACGGACAGAAAAAGATTTGTACAAGGTGCGACAGAAAAATTAATTGATACACTGAAATGGGCAGGCTTCGAGTTTGATGAAGGTCCGCACATTGATGGAAAATCGGGATCATACCTGCAATCAGAACGGTTAAATATTTATAATGATCATATAAATAAATTGATTGAATCCGGTAAAGCTTATTACTGTTTTTGTACAAAGGAAAGACTTACGGTTTTAAGAGCGGAACAGCAAAAACAAAAACTTCCCCAGGCAAAATACGATAAACATTGCCTGCATCTTTCAAAAAATGTAATTGAAAAAAAACTTAAATCCGGTATGCCGAAAGTTGTACGCTTAAATGTAGAACCGGATAAAACAATTATTTTTGATGATGTAATAAAAGAAAGAGTTGAATTCGAAAGTAATAATGTAGATGACCAGGTTTTAATTAAAAGTGACGGTTTTCCAACTTATCATTTAGCAAATGTTGTAGATGATCATCTAATGGGTGTTACCCACGTTATCAGGGGTGAAGAATGGCTATCATCAACACCAAAACATATTTTACTTTATGATTACTTCGGATGGGAAAAACCAATTTTTGCTCACCTCCCTCTTCTTTTAAATCCTGATAAATCTAAACTGAGTAAAAGGCAGGGTGATGTAGCAGTGGAAGATTATCGTAATAAAGGTTATTTGAAAGAGGCACTGATAAATTTTGTAGCATTGCTTGGATGGAACACAGGTGATGATCGGGAATTTTTTACTATGGATGAGTTGATTCAGAACTTCAATTTAAAACGTGTTCATAAATCTGGTGCTGTATTTAATATTGAAAAATTAAATTGGTTAAATGCTGAGCATCTTCGCAAAAAACCGAATGAGGAAGTTCTTCAAATGTTAAAAGATGAATTGTCTTGCTCCGAATATAAAGATAAAAACTTTGATGATGATTATTTGCTTTTGATAATAGAAGCGATGAAACCGCGGGTTACTTTTGTAAAAGAATTCATAAGCAATTGTCCTTATTTTTACAAACCTCCAAATAAATATGATGAAAATGTTTTAAGGAAGAGATGGAAAGAGGACACACCTGAATATTTAGCAAAATTTTTAGAAAATATTATGTTACTTAATAATCCAACAAAGGATGATTTTGAAAATGCCTTATCTAAAACTGCAGAAGAATTAAAAATTGGAAATGGTGAATTGATTCATCCAATCAGACTTGCAGTATCCGGTATGGGTACGGGTCCCGGTGTATATGATCTGCAATATATTGTTGGTAAAGAAGAAACAATTAATAGAATTAACCGGGCACTTGAAGTGATAGAGGTTCCAAACACTAATTTAAGCAATTGAAACATTATGGAAGAAAAATCTAATAATTTAAAATCTGAATCAAAGCCATCCAATTTTATTAAGGAAATAATTGAGGAAGACCTTCGAACAAATAAATATAATGGGTGCGTACATACACGCTTTCCTCCTGAACCTAATGGTTATTTGCATATTGGGCATGCAAAATCTATCTGTTTAAATTTTGGCCTGGCTAAAGAATACAATGGACTTTGCAATATTAGATTTGATGATACTAACCCAACCAAAGAAGAAGCCGAATATGTTGAATCAATAAAAGAAGACATAAAATGGCTTGGGTTTGATTGGGCTGATCGCGAATATTATGCATCAGATTATTTTGAAAAGCTTTATGAATATGCAATAAAATTAATCAAAAAGGGAAAAGCTTATGTAGATGCTCTCAGTGCGGATGAAACAAGTAAATACAGGGGCACACCAACTGAACCTGGAAAAGAAAGCCCTTACAGGAATCGTACAACAGAAGATAATTTAGATCTTTTTGGAAAAATGAAAGCAGGAGAATACAAAGATGGCGAACTTGTTCTAAGAGCAAAGATTGATATGTCATCACCAAATATGAATCTCAGGGATCCAATAATGTATAGGATCAGGCACGAATCTCACCATCGTACAGAGAATAAATGGTGTATCTATCCCACATATGATTGGGCTCACGGTCAATCCGATTCAATTGAAGGCATAACTCATTCTATTTGCACACTTGAATTCGAAAATCATCGTCCCCTCTACAATTGGTTTATTGAAGAACTTGAAATCTTTCATTCTCAGCAAATTGAATTTGCAAGGTTTAATTTAAGTTATACTGTTTTAAGTAAACGTAAGCTGCTGGAATTAGTTGAAGGTAAATATGTAAATGGTTGGGATGATCCGAGAATGCCTACACTATCGGGAATGCGGAGAAGAGGATATACTCCAAAATCAATCAGAAATATTTCTGAAAAGAAAGGTGTTGCGAAAAGAGATGCGGTAATTGATATTGCATCGCTTGAACACATTATTAGAGAAGAACTAAATAAAAGTACAAAGCGAGTGCTGGCTGTACTTCATCCTTTAAAAGTTATAATAGATAACTATCCTTATGACAAAATTGAAGAACTTGATGCAATCAACAATCCGGAAGATCCATCAATGGGTACGAGAAAACTTCCCTTTTCAAAGATAATTTATATTGATAAAGATGATTTTCGCGAAGATCCACCTAATAAATTCTATCGGCTGGCTCCGGGAAAAGAAGTTCGCTTGAGGTATGCTTATATAATTAAGTGTGAAGACGTAATTAAAGACCCAACTACCGGAGAGATAATTGAACTACATTGTTCGTACGATAAGAATACAAAAAGTGGTTCGGGCTCAAGTTCAAAGAAAGTAAAGGGTACGATTCATTGGGTGTCTGTTCAACATTCTATTGATGCGGAAGTTAGATTGTATGATAGATTATTTTCTGTTGCCAATCCGACTGGTGATAAGGGAAATGATTTTAAGAACTTTATTAATCCTAACTCTCTTCAAGTAATTCATAATTGTAAGTTAGAACCCTCTTTAAAAAATGCGAACACTATCAACAGATTTCAGTTTGAGAGATTAGGTTATTTTTGTTTGGATTCTGTGGATTCGAAACCAAACAAATTAGTATTCAATAGAATAGTTTCATTGAGGGATAGCTGGGCTAAAATAGAAAAAGCGAGTAAAACAATTTAGAATAATCTAACAGACTCACCTAATGATTTATATATCCTCATTAACTGTAAAAGATGAAGTACTCCGCTTCTATCAGCATTGTTAACAATATTTTTTGCATTTGGATATTTTTTAGTCTTTCCGTTATATCTCCCCAATTCATCTGCCAATTTCAAAACAACCTTACCATTGTCATATATTTCATAATGACCTTCAAAGCCAATAAATGTTCTCATAGGATGTTTTCCTCAATTATAAATTTTATTAAATAAGTAATATATCATCAATGTAAGTATCACCCAGATCCGATAAATCAAGATCGTCTATATGATAATCTTCCAAGAAATGATCCATTTCTATTTCACTTTCATATAGAGCTTCGCAATCAGATGATTCGAGGTTCATATATGAAAATGTATCATCATAAAATGAATTTTTGATTTGCTTATTGTAACTGCTTTTTTTCATAATGTCTTCCTATCGAAAAATATTCCCTTAATATTATCATTGAATAAGCCAACATCTGTGCCAGAGGCAAAGAATTTCTAAGAATAACTTTATTCAGTCATTATTAATATTCTTACTCTAATATCCGTAAGTAGCCTGTCGCCTCATTGCAGTAATTTGATTTATAATGAAACACATCTAATGTTAAATAATTTCTTTACAACGTCTTAAAGCAAGATGTAATGTATTTAATTGAGATTGATTACTGTAGATAAGTTTTTTAATTTTATATGCTATAAATATTACATTTATTCTTTAAGATATTATTTCAAGACAAGTAGTTTTTTTTACTTCTGCTAAGCGGCAAAAATGATCCGAAGGCATTCCTTTAGTATTGAATTACGCTGGCAGGCAGGTGTGTTAAGATTATGTATTCTGTTTATGCTATAAAAAACAAAACTTGAAATTATATCTATATTGGTTTAACGAGCAATCTTAATAGAAGAACACATAGACACCACAGTGATTATGAAAAGACAACCAGGGCCTACTCTCCTTTTAATCTGATTCTTTCCGAAGATTTTAAGACAAGAGATGAAGCAAAAGCCAAAGAAAAATACTTGAAATCTGGTGCTGTAAAAGAGTTCTTAAAAAAAATCAAATAATGCCGAAGTGGCGAAATTGGTAGACGCGCCAGACTCAAAATCTGGTCTGGTTTATTCCAGGTGCCGGTTCGAGTCCGGCCTTCGGTACATTACATGCCCTCTTAATTGAGGGTTTTTTTTTGTAGCACTATGTTTTATCTTTACACAATGACTCTCAATAAAATATCATTTAATTTGAAAATTAATTTTTCATCTGTCCTTCTTATAGTTTTTATAAGCACCCTTCTTGGTTTAACAACTAATTATCTTAATTCCAGTGGAATTCCATTAATCAAACCGGAAAGGGTACTTAATTGGGCTGCAGATTCATCTGAGATAAAGAATTCTGAACAAATTATCGAGGATAATAATAAAACAAATCCTAAAGCTACATTTAATGAAGCGAAAGCAATTACATTAAAACAAGCTTATGCTCTTTACAATAAAAATGTTCAATTTGTTGATGCGCGTGATTATGTTGAGTATGAGATCGGTCATATTCAAGGTGCAATTTCACTTCCCTATTATGAATTTGATGAATATAAATCAGTCCTTCAATCATTTTCAAAGAACATACCACTAGTGGCATATTGTGATGGAAGAGATTGTGATCTAAGTATTATGCTTGGTGATAAGCTTTTCGAGATGGGTTATAAACAAGTTTATATTTTCTTTGGTGGTTGGATTGATTGGCAAGATAATAATTATCCGGTTGAATCAGACGAGTAATTGAATAGCAATGCAATGAACAAATTATTTATTAATAAATATATTCTTTTACTAATTAGAATATTTTTAGCGTTCATATTTATCTATGCCGGAATTGAAAAGATCTCCGATCCTGCTGCCTTTTCTGATGCAATAAGTAATTACAAATTACTGCCACTGCACTTTGTTAATATATTTGCAATTATTCTGCCGTGGACTGAACTTGTAGCAGGAATTTTGCTGCTGTTTGGAATTTTAGTACAAGAAAATTCTTTTATTATTTCAAGTTTAATTATAATTTTTCTGATTGCAATCGGAATTAGTCTCATACGTGGTTTGAATATTGATTGCGGATGTTTCGGAACCAGTGCCGGATCAGAGATAGGGTTATTAAAATTAGGTGAGAATTTATTCCTGGTAGTTTTAGGTTTTATTCTAATGAAATATAATTCAGATTATTTAACTATTACTTCATCAAAGAAAATCGGCTAAAATTATATTTACTTTGTCTGGCTTCTAAATACCCCTTAACAAACCACAGACTTATTAATTGAATCGCCACCATATTTTAAAATTCCTAAAATCAAAAATTGGTGCTCCTTGTTCTGAATTTAATTTTATTTCGATTGCAAAGAGCACCGGATACTGACTTTGGGACTGATGAATCTCAATCCTTTATGCTTTCCATTGTATCTCTTAACACACCTAATGATCTCTGACTTAGAATATCGATTTTTATTAATCCTAACTCTTCAATTGAATACATGTCGGGTTGGGTAATAATTAATCCTAATCCTTTATTCTTTGCGTATTCAAGAGCTACGTAATCCGTTATTTTGGTTGGTGTTATTACCAATCCACCGGGATGAATGCTTAAATGACGCGGAAATCCTGCTATTTGCTTAGCAATATTAACTATTGATTTCCATGGTTCTCTTTCAAAATTGAGATCTTTGGATTCGGGGAACAGCTTTGAAAGATTTGGTAAATTTTTTGCATTTGTCCAGGGAATTTTTCTACTAAATCTTGATATTTCTTCATTTGTAAAACCAAAAGCTTTAGCTACTTCCCGGAAGGCAGACCGGGCTCTGAATGTTATTGTCGTTGAAATCATCGCCACATTTTCATAGCCGTACTTCTCAAATATATACTTTACAATTTCATCTCTTTCCTTCCACGAAAAATCAATATCAAAATCCGGTGGTGAGCTTCTTGCTTTATTCAAAAATCTTTCGAAGTAAAGATTGTGTTTAATGGGATCAACCTGAGTTAAGCCTAAACAATATGCCGTTATACTGTTTGCTGCCGAACCACGTCCGATTATCATCATACCTCTTCTGTTCGCCTCCCGTACAATATCCCAAACAATTAAAAAATAGTTTGAAAAATTCATATCTCGTATAACTGAAAGTTCGTATTCCAATCTTCCTTTTTCCTTATCCGTAATTGATTTATACCTTTTATGCAATCCTTTAAACGATTCTTTCCATAATAACGAATCCGCTGTCTCTTCATTATCCAATTTATATTTAGGAAATTTATATTCATTCAGATTGAGTTCTACATTACAATTATTAGAGATAAACTCCGTTGAATCCAAAGCTTCCGGTAATTGCTTCCACTCACACTCAATCTCATTAGGATTTTTAAAATAGAATTCTTCATCAACAATATCTTCTTCTTCTAAATTATCTACATTGGTATTCAAACGAATAGCTGATACCGTTTTATGCAATTCGTAATCTAACTGGTTAAGAAAATAAACAGGATTTGCAGCAACAAGTCTAAGTTCATTTGATTTAGCATATTCATACCGGTTTCTATTATTTTTCTTTTCTTTTACTGTAGTAATCAACTGCATAAAAAAATCATTTTTAGGATGAACTTCTTTTGCCAGATAAATAAATGGAGAAATAATAAATAAATTAGTTTGTTGTTTTTTTATTATTTCAATTAATGAAAAATCTTCATTGAGCTTTCTTGAGGTAATTATTTTACAGATATCACTGTAACCGCCGTTATTTTTTGCCAACAGAATTGCGTAATTGTTGTTATCTTTTGTATCTGTAATTACACTACCGAGAATGGGTTTTATTTTTTTCTCTTTCGCATACTTTATAAACTGAACGATACCGTGCATTGCATTAGTATCAGTAATAGCCAAAGATGATAATTTATATTCTGATGCTTTATTAATTAATATTTCGGGGGATATAGTTCCTTTTAAGAATGTGTAATAACTATGAACTTGAAGGAGGATCATATTATTATCACCATTTAGGTTTTAATTACGAAGAGAGCTGATAAATTCTACTATTAAATTACCCAATACAACAAGATACTATTATTCTTTAATAGCTTTATTCGAAATATCTTTTCGATAGTAAATATTATCGAAATGAATTTTATCCAAAGCATTATAAACCAGCTTTTTTGCAGCTGAAAAATCATTATCGCAAATTACCGATGTAACTCCCAATACACGTCCGCCGTTTGTTACAAGCTTTCCCGCAATATTTTTTGTACCTGCATGAAAAACAATTATGTTTTCAGGGATATTCTCTAAACCATTAATTTCATATCCTACCTGGTAAGATTCAGGATAACCTTTTGAAGCGGAAACGACACACACAGCACATCCTGTTTCATAACTAATCGCATCTTTATCAAGATTACCATCTGCAGCAGAGTATAGTAGTTTGAGAAAATCTCCTTTTAATAGAGGTAGTACAGCTTGAGTTTCAGGATCACCAAACCGGCAGTTAAACTCAATTACTTTTGGCCCTTCATCAGTCAGTATTAATCCAGCATACAAACAACCAATAAACTTCCTGCCCTCGGTACTTAATGCCCGAAGTATGGGCTCAATTATTTTGGTAGAAACATTTTCTAAAATTTCATTTGTAACCATAGGTACAGGTGCATAAGCTCCCATACCACCTGTGTTTTTCCCGGTATCATTTTCACCAATTCTCTTATAATCCTGGGATGGTGGTAAACATACAAAGTTTGTTCCATCAGTAATTGCAAAAACCGATACTTCCTCCCCGGTCAAAAATTCTTCTATTAATATTTTTTCTCCAGATGCACCGAATACTTTATCAATAAAAAAAGAATGCAACGCTTCCCTGGCTTCCTCCGAATTATTACAAATTACAACTCCTTTTCCAGCTGCCAATCCATTCGCTTTTATTACACATGGATATTTTTTTTGTTTTATATAATTTATTGCATGCTGATACATTAGAGTATTGAATTCTATATAATTGGCAGTCGGAACACCAACGATTTTCATGATATGCTTAGCAAATGTTTTTTGAGATTCTATTTCAGCGGCTTTAGCATCCGGACCAAAAACTAAAATATTATTTTTTCTGAGAACATCACCCAATCCGTCAACTAATGGTTGCTCAGGTCCAATTACAACCAGATCAATTTTTGTTTCTTTACAAAATTCTACAATCTTAGAGTGATTCTTCACATTTAAATTTATATTTTTACCAAATTGTGTTGTCCCCGGATTACCGGGAATTGTGTATAATTTTTCCAGCAAATCACTTTCGCTAATTTTCAGTGCTAGAGCATGTTCCCGCCCACCAGAACCAATTAATAAAACATTCATCGGACATCCGCCTTTATCAAGAATTGAAATTCTTTTGTTAATTTTTCAGCAAGATAATCACGTTTAAACTTAATCAAATTTTCATCATCCGGAATTGGAAAATTTGAAGATTTATAATGTGAATAAACCTTCAAAATAATTTTTTTAATCTCAGCAATATCATCTGGTTTACAAATGTATGACGCCGGATATTCCTGAACTACTATCTTTGCCGCACCTTCGGGTACACAGGCAATTATAGGTTTTTTAGCTCCCATATATTCATAAATTTTACCGGGAAGTACAGCATCAATATTTCTTCTATCACCAACCATCATCCAAACTACATCAGAACTCATTATTTTTGACACTGAAACGTTATGATCAACGTAACCATGATTAACAACGAATTCCTGTAAATTTAATTTTTTTATCAATCGTATATTTTCGTTCCTTAAAAACCCAACAAAATGAAGCTCGATATCCTTAGCAATTTCCGGGTGTTCAACACTAATCTGTTTAAATGCTTTCAAAAAATATTTTGGTGAATTATAAACCATAAATATTCCCGAATAAGTCAGAATCATGCGGTTGTTATGTTTAGGAATAACTTTAGCATTTTCAAAATCAACCGGATCATATCCATTCGTAATAATAACAACATCATTAAAGGTTAAAAATTGGTATTGATTAATTATTTTCTCTTTAATCTTTCTGTTGCTTACAATTATTCTATCTGCAGCTTTTAAAACATTGTATTCCATTTTTTTATGCAGAATTTTGTGGATAGGTGTTGGATAAAAAGTAAAATAACTTTCGTACCATAGATTTCTGTAATCAATAATTAAGGGTATGCGATAATTCTTTTTTATCCGACTAAAAATATGCATAGTCGAGAAAGGAGGACCGGTTAGATAAATCGCATCAAATTTTTCATTGTTCAACATTTCTTCTGCTTTTGAAATTGCTTTTTTCGACCAGAATACTTTATTATCTGGCAGGAAGAATGTTTGCCCTATTTTATTAAATATTTTGCGAATTATTTCCCGCGGAAGTTTTTTTGTTTCATACTTTGATAAATGAGAATTAGTATCTTTTCGTCCTATTCGAATAACCCGGATACCGGTTTCAATTAACTCTTTAGATAAATATTCATCATAAGCAAAATAACCTGTATTGCCGGAAGTTATAACAGTAGGTTCCCAATTGTTATTTTTAAAGTACTTTACAAACTTAAAAGTTCGCTGCACTCCACTAAGACCCATCGGTGGAAAATAATATGCAATAACAAGAACTTTAAACATTAGATGTGGATCTTCTATTTAATAAATAATTAATTGAGATAATTTGGAGCCTCCTTAGTGATTATCACATCATGAGGATGACTTTCTTTAAGTCCCGCTGAGGTGATTTTTATGAATCTTGTGTTATTACGGAGTTCATTAATATTTTTAGTACCACAGTAACCCATTGCAGCCCTCAATCCACCAAGAAGCTGATATATGGTGTCTTTTAAAGGTCCTTTGTATGGAACTCTTCCTTCAATTCCTTCGGGTACTAATTTTGCAATATCGTTTTCAACATCCTGAAAATATCTATCTTTGCTTCCTATCTGCATAGCTGTAATAGAACCCATACCTCTATATGATTTAAAACTTCTGCCCTCAAAAAGAATCATTTCTCCAGGACTTTCCTTTACCCCTGCAAATAATCCGCCTATCATAACACTATGTGCTCCTGAAGCCATAGCTTTAGGAACATCTCCTGTTTGCTTTATGCCTCCATCGGCAATGATCGGGATTCCTATTTTTTTCGTTGCACGATATACTTCCGAAATAGCTGTAATTTGAGGTATTCCCACTCCTGAAATAACTCTTGTGGTGCAAATTGAACCCGGTCCAATGCCAACTTTTAAAGCATCAATTTTACAATCTAATAAATCAACTGCAGCCTCATAAGTTCCAATATTACCGGCAATTAACTGCTCATATTTGAATCTTTGTCTTGCAATTTTTATAGTTTTTATAACCCCGGCTGAATGACCGTGTGCAGTGTCAATAACAATAGTATCTGCGCCGGCTTTCAACAAAACTTCAATTCTATCAATAGTATCCTTTGTGATTCCAACTGCTGCTCCAACTCTTAATCTTCCTAATTCATCTTTACAAGCATTAGGATGACTCTTTTTTTTCATTATGTCTTTAAATGTAATTAGTCCTTTCAATATTCCTTTCCTATCCACTACGGGTAGTTTTTCAATTTTATACTTTTGAAGAATTTTTTCTGCTTTTTTTAATGTTGTACCCAATGGAGCAGTGATTAAATTATCTTTCGTCATGAGATTAGCTACTTTAAGCCTTTCATTTGGTTCAAATCGAAGATCCCTGTTAGTAAGTATCCCAACTAATTTATGTGAAAGATCAATAATAGGAATACCGGAAACGCTATACTTATTCATTAATTCCAATGCATCTTTTATAGTTTTTTCTGGTGTGAGAGTAACGGGGTTTTGAATCATACCACTTTCAGATCTTTTAACCCGATCAACTTCCTCACATTGATTTTCAATACTCATATTTTTATGCAGTATTCCAATCCCTCCTTCACGTGCTAACGCAATTGCTAACTCAGATTCAGTGACAGTATCCATTGCAGCAGAAATAATAGGAATATTTAATTTAATCTCGCGCGTTAAATAAGTATTTATATTTACATCTCGTGGTAAAACAGATGATTTACCTGGTATTAAAAGTACATCGTCAAATGTAAGACCTTCTTGAATATTTTTGGTATTTATCATTTTTAAGAAATAATTATTCTCATTAAAATTTAATCGAATGCTTGATATCCAGTTATCTTTTGTCCAACAATCAGAGTATGCATTTCGTGTGTTCCCTCATAGGTTTTTACTGATTCTAAGTTAGCAGCATGTCGCATTATCGGGTATTCATCTATTATACCGTTAGCACCTAAAATTTCTCTGGAAATATGAGCAATCTTCAAAGCTTTTTCACAATTGTTTCTTTTTGCAAGTGAGACTTGATAGTGTTTAGCAGTATCCTTATCCATCATCCTGCCTAATTGTATATTCAGTAATTGTGCTTTTGTTATTTCCGTAAGCATATAAACTAATTTGTTTTGAGTGAGTTGATAAGCTGCAATTGGCTTGCTGAATTGCTTCCTGATTTTAGCATAATTCAATGCAGTATCATAACAATCCATCATTGCACCTACTACTCCCCACGCAATTCCATATCGTGCTTGATTTAAACACAATAATGGATTTTTTATTCCCTCAGTTTTGGGTAAAATGTTTTCCTGTGGAATAAACACATCATCAAATATCAATTCTGATGTTACCGAAGCCCTGAATGAATGTTTTCCTTTCATCTCCGGTGCAGTGAATCCTTTAAAGTCCTTTTCCACTATAAATCCCCGAACGACTCCATCCAGTTTAGCCCACACTACAGCAATATCAGCAATCGAGCCGTTTGTAATCCACATTTTTGCGCCGTTAAGTAAAAAGCCGCCATCCACTTTTTCAGCTTTTGTAATCATTCCGGAAGGATTTGAACCATAATCCGGCTCAGTTAATCCGAAGCAGCCAATGGCATTGCCGCTTGCTAATTGGGGCAGCCATTTGTTTTTTTGTTCTTCACTTCCAAAACTTAAAATCGGATACATAACTAAGGAGCTTTGAACAGAAACAAAACTTCTTATACCGCTATCCCCTCTCTCCAACTCCTGTGCTA
>SMVB01256737.1_pt1 | contig 12675 bp, 26 predicted proteins | sample 2456461 | NCBI WGS metagenome assembly SMVB01 (sample SAMN11095934, study PRJNA526329) | marine sediment metagenome | biome: Marine sediment; feature: Surficial sediment; material: Deep marine sediment; isolation source: Hadal surficial sediment | place: Pacific Ocean | collected 2014-05 | depth...
GCCTCTCGGAGACGGCATTCCAGATGTGCAACTAGTTCTTCTTTAGTAATTTCCTGGCTCATGGCCACGCCGGCACCATCAGCAGTACAAATTATGTATTTATCTGTCATATGGATTCCAACTTTTGATTAAATTAGGCATTTCGACAAACGTAGATGCTGTCAACTCTTTTAAAAAATCTGATGGCAAAGCCGTTCGTTCAATAAAGTCCGTGAGGGCACGGTATCCTGTATAAAATTGGTGTTCAAATTGCTTTTGGCAATCTTGTCGTCGTCTTTCGTCGTATCTTTCTTCTGCCAGCTTAAAGATCATTGAAAGGTAAGGGCTATGTTCTGTAGTCATTTTGCCAACTCTTTATGCAATTAGGCATTTCATATGTCGAATTCATTGCGGCGTCAATCGCCGGACCATTTTCTGCACGAAGTTGTCTTAGAGTTTGTAGTTCTTCTGCTAGGACTGCTTTTGCTAGGACTGTACGAAGTTGGCGTGCTACTAATGTCACAGAAGCTTCTACCGTCTTCGTGACAGTTGTGTTTGTTTGACTAATCAGATTTTTAAGGTGTTCTAAATATAAATTATCAATAGAATTCATGGATTCCAACTTTTAATTAAATTAGGTATTTTATTCATATGATTCCTAAATGCCGCCCAAGCCGCTGGCGAGTTTGATGTCTCGTGGTCGTGGTAGCTTTGGATTTCACGTTGCAAATTTTGTATAGAATTTCGTAATTCTGCATATTGATCATTGGGTAAGCATACCTCATCGGAATTCAATAAATTAAATAATAAATTATCAAAATTCATTTCTTCGCCTTCATCCTATCTAAGTCAAAAGAGCCTGTATAACGGTCACCCGTGAATTGTATTTTAAATTTCTTCTGCGTAATAGTGCCTGTCCATTGGTAATAGGCACCATCAATTATAGTCCATCCTCTTAATCTATTAACAGTACCTGTAAAGGTTATCTTGTATTCGTATTTCTTGCCTGCCCAAATGCCAAAAATGCGAGCCTTCCATTCTCCCTCGCTTATCCAAGTCACTACCGCAGTTTGAATTCCATCTAAAGGATAAAAACAATCGGTCGTGACCCATTTGCCCCTGTAAACTAAATCCTCCTTAGCCTTTTCTTGCGCTGAACACACGCTAGTAAAAATAAAACCGCCCATCAGGACTAAAATTATCGAAATTTTGCTCATGTCATATGTTTCCATTAAAAGTCATTTATTCGCCTCCTTATCTATCCTATCTAAGTCAAAAGAGCCTGTATAACGGTCACCCGTAAACTGAACTTTAAATTTCTTTTTCGTGATAGTGCCCGTCCATGTGTAATTGGCACGATCAATTATAGCAGTTCCTTTTAATTTATCGATAGTACCCGTAAAGGTTATATTATATTCGTATTTTTGACGCATCCAAACACCAAAAATGCGAGCCTTCCATTTATTATTGCCCATCCAAGTCACTACCGCAGTCTGAATTCCATCCAAACGACGATTGGTCGTGACCCATTTGCCCTTGTAAGTATATTCCTTAGCCGAACATACGCTAGTAAAAATAAAACCGCCCATCAGGACTAAAATCATCGAAATTTTGCTCATGTCATCTCCTCTATTAAGGGCCAACTTTCAATTAGTTTTGGAATTTCTAAGGTAGACTTCTTAATTGCCCACCCAGCAACAGCTTGTGGCAATGTTGCAAGCTCGCTTGGTTCTCCAGCTTTGAGACCTTGTACAGAGAGCAAGTCTCTATGGGTAACATAATACGCTTCGCCAGGTTTGATAGCCGCCGAGTCAATCACTCCTTTGATGATATCTTCGTCAGTTATGCCAAGTCTTCGTTGTTTTTGTATGAAATTTGGTACGAGTCTTGTGATTTTAAATAAACCACCACCACGAGCACAATGCACTATGCGGGTGGCATAAATATCTATTGTAGTCATTTTGTGTTGCCAAGTGTCAAATGATAGCCTTTTTTCTTGTCGAAATGCTTCGGTAGCCCCAATTCTTTGCGAATTTCAGCAATTTCGTCACTGCGAACCCTGATGAACCAATACACGCCATCCTGTTCAACAAAGTTAGAGTATTCAAATTTGACGAGCTTTCTTTGATGCTTCTCCCAAACAGACATATTGGCAGGGATTTCAAGACCAATTCTTACAACAGTAATGTGCGCAGGGTGCCGTTGCCCATAAACTACTTTGTATTTGGGAATCATTGCTCTATAGTAGTCGGATATCTGTTGATCAACGCCAATAATTGCTCTGATGCCCGGCCCATAAACTAATTCTCCTTGTGTTGCGAACCATGTCATAAATCAATCTGCCAACTCCGTATGCAATTTGGCATTCCTCTTTTAGTTCTTACAACTCTTACAACTCTTACAGATAAGGTTCTAGGCTCAGTTAGCATCATCATTATCCAAGCGCAAAATGCGACAATTAAACCGGCAGAAACAATGCCCGCTAACAATAAGGTCCAAAAAACTATGTCCATTTAATCCTCCATCCAACTCTGTATGCAATTGGGAGTGTCAGGATTACGATTGTTCATGCCTTCAGGCCAACGTCTTCTATTGTTTTCCCATTCCTGAAAATCGTCATTGGCACTTTGCCATCCCTCGCAAAATGCTGCGCAACCTCGTGTGATTATTGAATATATGGTTGGAACCATACGCCACCCGATTAAACACCCTGCAATTATAATTAAAAGAATCTTTAACATTATTCTATCCAACTCTGTATGCAATTGGGCAATTTAACTTTTCTGGTTGTTGGCCTGCGATTGGAATACCGCCAAGGAAGTGCATCTGCTCGGTTTGTTGCACATTCTCTACGCCTTTCAAGATAAAGAATAGCATCTATGATAAGTAACAGAAGCCAGCTAAGGCCAGCCACGGTTAGGCACACTACAAGCAACCAATCAAGTAATAGAGTCAAGATGATCCTCCCAGCTATTTAAAAGACAGGGTTTTTTATTCTCGCGAGTAATTTGAGCGTTTCGAGCGTTTCGAGCAGCGATATTTCTAATTTCTGTAGTAATTCCCTCTAATCGAACCTCGTTTTGATTCGTGGTTCTTCGCGCGATGTTAAAAAGCGTGTTGTCCATGCGAAGTTCAAACAACTCGTGGGCATGTTGGGCATTAGATGCTATTTTCCCTGTGTAATAACCGGCAATTGCAAAAAAAAGACTCACCGATACTATAATCATGTCCATTCTATAAATCCTCCAAATGGCGGGCCGTTCTGTCTAAAAGACGGGGGAGGTTTTTTTATTCTCTTGTTGTCACTGGTGAATAAATCATTTCCAAGACGGGCAGTATACCGAGAGCCATTCCCACGCTCACAGCGAAAAAATATGTAACCAAGGTCATTTGCCGTTCTCCAAATGATTCTCCCAACTCTCCAAATGACAGGGGGATTTATCGTGGTGGGCTTTGCTTTCCACCAAATGTCTACGCACTATATCTTCAAAGTTCCTGTGCGCACGATCACGCAATATGTAACCCGCTATTGCCGTTACGGATATGCCGAAAAATGCACCGGAAAGCCATATGAGGGCTAAACTCATAATTTCACTCAAGTTAAAATTTAACGTCCGCTAATCTCCCAATCGCAGCGGCTCGCGCTGGCTCGATCTCGTCAAAGGATTCCCTTTCCAACATGCCGTTGCGCCGGTATGTTAAAGCAGGAATTGCCTGTTATAGTGGGTGACCAGAGGCCATTCGCAAAATATTCGCCCGCCGGCAAATCCTTTGTATAAATTCTGGCAGGATAGGGCATCATTTTATGTGTCTTCCAAGAATACTTGGTGATAACATTGTTTATAGTTCTGATTTTCAATTCTTGCGTGGGAATCATTGTATTCAACTGATCTTCAGCAGAAATGCCAAAACCAGCAATGAATTTGAATGTGTGGCCACCTGGAAACTCACCAAGCGGCAGATCATTACTTGGAACCTTGGCTCTCAAATGCAATGTTGCCAAACAGGGTGACTCGTTAAATTTGTCTCCATATGATTTATCTCTATGAGAATTAGGTTCCCAGAACAGCAAATTGCCCCACTTGTCCTTCATACAGGTAAATGCCAGCCCCCAGTCGGGCCGTATCTTTTTATGTACGGGTGATGTTTCATTGCAATGCTTGTTGATACGCTTCTCCTCATTCTCAGCAATACCGGCGTACAGGGGGATGTCGTCACCCTCGGTGCCATCAATGACTGGGCCGCTAGGTTGCCACCAATGATCTGTCCAAAGAAGGTCAATTTCATGGTCATGCCAATTTCGCCATCCAAATTCACAACTTGCGACGTAATTGTTGATTCTCCACAGCCAGTTGGAAACTGGCCACCACGGGAACCAGTGAGCCACAAAAGTACGCTTGCCGTCTATCAGCCCTGCGAATATATGTTGACCAGGGTGCATGACCTTGGGAGGCTCATAGTTGATCTCTAACGGCTTGTTAGGCTTTTTAGGCTCTGCGGTAGCAAGAGGCAAAAAAGACGCCCCTACGAGGGCAGGAACGCTTGTAGCGACTAGTTTGTTGAATTGTCTTCGGTCCATTTTAGTTAATCCTAGAAACATTAGCGGGATAGGGCATATTTTTAAATGTCTGGCATGAACGTGCTTTGTGATAGTATCCCATTTCGTACCAATCGTTTTGCAAGTACAGGATTGTCGAGCAAAACTGCTTCCTTCTATGAGAGTTAGGTTCCCAGATTAAGAAATTTCTCCACTTGTCTTTCATACACACTAGTCTATTAGCAGGGGCGACTCCATCATTCGCTCCGATGTCTTCTCGATGTGTCACTTGCATAAAATCATATCCCCAAAGATCCGTCCAAACAACATTATTGTATTGGTGGTTAATTCTCCACAGCCAGCTTGCAACTGGATGACATGGGTGATAGAAAGCTGCGATAGGCACATATGGATCGCCGTTTACAAGTCCTCCAAATATATGTTCTCCCGGCTTTAGCGTCCGTTTTCCCACAAGTGCTCTGACGTTTTCAGAGCCTTTTATGGGCCGGGCATCAGTTTTAGCATCAGCGGCTGGTAAAAAAGACGCACCTATGAGGGCAGGGACGCTTGTAGCGACTAGTTTATTGAATTGTCTACGGTCCATTAGTTAATCCTAACAACATAAGCGGGATAGGGCATTGTTTTGAATATTTGGTAAGTCGGCTCAGAAAGCGGCCAGTTTTGTAAATGCAGACTAGCTACCTTGCTTGGCATGTTTCCTTCACATCTATGAGAATTAGGTGCCCAGAATAGGAAATTTTTCCACTTGTCTTGCATATACACTATCTGGTTTCCAGGCGCTAATTTTTCATGTTTGGTGCCGCCAGGCAAAATAGGGTAACGGTACCAATGATCGGTCCAAACAAGATCGCACCAACTTTGTTTAAATTTTGTTTGGGATGTCTCGGTTAGACATTGATGCGTGAATATGGTTGTGGCATAGATTGCTTCGGCATCTACGATGTCGGTAAAGGGAGGTATATATAATGGACGAATGCTAGTAGCAATATACTCGTAGTTGATTTTCCATAGCCAGGAATAAACTGTCTGATGTGGGTGATAGAAAGCTGCGATGGGTTGTTTGCCATCTATAAGTCCTCCAAATATATGTTCTCCTGGCTCTAGCGTTCGTTTTCCGACGAGTTTTTCAACGCCTTCAGCGCCTAGAGTATATTCGGTTTTAGCCTCAGTAGATGGCAGAAAAGACGCACCTATGATGCTTGCAGCAACAGTTTTGTTGAATTGTCTACGGTCCATTATGTGTCTCCTTTGGATTGTGCTACCAACCAGAGGGCGGCTTCCTCTCTGGTTGATTCTTGGTGATACTCAAGTCTGCGACCTTTCGGCAATTGACAGAACCAGTATCTTGGGGCCACACCTGGCGACCGTTGTATCTTACCCACTTCCTGTTCTAAGTGAGTAACCGTATGCCATGACTCACGGGTAATCCGTATTGTGGTCTCTTTGTCAATGCAAATGTTCCTTCTTTCTTTTGGGGGTTTTTCGCGCGCGAAGAGTCTTTTCATCCCAGACCTCCTATTAGTTCAAAAGCCAGGAGCGATTTTTGCACTCCATAAACGTCAGTAGGATAAGGCATTTTTTTGAATATTTGCTTAAAAGGCCGGCGTGAAATATGGTTGTCCCATATGTGCAGGGTTGTTGAGGAAGGCGACTCGTTTCCTCCATATTGCTGCTTCGAGACTCTCCACGACATAGCCCGTTTCCCTGATTTCGAGGGTTTATTTTTTATAACTCCACCTCTATGAGAATTAGGTTTCCAGAATAGGCAATTCCTTAAATCATCTTGCATATACACCAGTGAGTTTCCGGGTTCCTCCGCAGATTGTGTGTGGGGCGATAATTTTATATGTTTGGTGCCGTAATATTTCCAATGATCGGTCCAAACAAGGTCAACCCATTTCACTGGCGGGTACGGAGTTGCAAAAGCATTTCTTTGGGGAAGGGGAACAAACGTCCCATGGTACCGACAACCACTCGGATTGCGTTGCCATTCATGGGGTCTGGCGGTCCACAGACGGGGATCTTGACGATTGGGAGCAATATACTGGTAGTTAAGTCTCCACAGCCAAGAATAGACTGTTTGATGCGGGTAGTAGAAGGCTGCGATGGGTTGTTTGCCGTCTATAAGTCCTCCAAATATATGTTCTCCTGGCTTTAGCGTCCGTTTTCCGACAAGTTCTTCAACACTTGAAGTTCCTGAGAGGTAAGTTGTTTTTACACCGGGATGGTCATCATCGGCTTTAACATCAGCGGCTGGTAAAAAAGACGCACCTATGATGCCTGTAGCAACAGTTTTGTTGAATTGTCTTCGGTCCATTAGCTATACCTCAAGATTTGAGCGGGATAGGGCATATGGGAGTCTTTTTAATCTGGAATGAATAGACTCAACCTCGAATTATTGTAGCGGGGTAGGGCATTGTTTTGAACGTCTCGATTGAATTACCATTCCATTTCCATGGTCTTCCTTTGCACATGCTTATAAAGCCATTATGAACGGGCATCTCATTTACGACAGTCATATCATGGAACAGTACCATAGCCTGGCAGGGTGGTTTATTTTCTCCGTTTCTATGAGAATTAGGAACCCATGACATAAAGTTGTTCCAATTATCCCACATGAATATGGTTCCCGTGGGTGGTATTTTATCATGTACAGTGCGAAGCCTAAAGTGCCAATGATCTGTCCAAACGAGGTTGATTGCATTTTTATGCCAATTTTTTTGTGTCGAAGTTTGAGCGCAAGAAGACCAATGTTTTGTCGTGATGTCCCGAAACGAACGCTTCTGGTTGTCTATGCTGAACTGGTTGGCTTTGACCCTCCATTGTGGGAAAACGCATTCATGGTTAAGTCTGTATAGCCAATCCCAAACTGGCTGATGCGGATAGTAGAAGACTGCGGTAGGGTACTTGCCATCTATAAGTCCCCCAAATATGTGTTCTCCTGGCTTTAGCGATTGATACGTTGCTTTTCCAATAAGTTCTTCAGCACTTAAAGGTCCGCGTTTCCCTGCTGAAAGAGTATTGAATACAGGTTTAGCATCAGCGGCTGGTAAAAAAGACGCACCTATGATGCCTGCAGCAACAGTTTTGTTGAATTGTCTTCGGTCCATTAGCTATACCTCAAGATTTGAGCGGGATAGGGCATTGTTTTGAACGTCTCGATTGAATTACCATTCCATTTCCATGGTCTTCCTTTGCACATGCTTATAAAGCCATTATGAACGGGCATCTCATTTACAGTATGCAACATTACATTTGCCATGCGAGGGGGTTTATTTCCTCCAACTTTATGAGAATTAGGAACCCATGACATAAAGTTGTTAAAATTATCCCACATGAATATAATTCTTAGTCTTGATTTTCCAAAGGGGGGTATTTTTTCATGCACAGTGGTTTGGTTTTGAAAGTGCCAATGATCTGTCCAAACGAGATTGGTTGCATTTTTATGCCAATTATAGGGATGATCGTTACTTCGGTGGGCCGATCCACAGTAGGCTGGTACAACGTATTGATAGTTAATTTTGTATAGCCATTCATAAATTGGCTGATGCGGGTAGTAGAAAGCTCCGAGGGGTGTTGTGCCGTCTATAAGTCCTCCAAATATGTGTTCTCCTTGCTTTAGTGTCCGTTCTCCGACAAGTGCTTTGACGTCTTCAGAGTTTGTTCCTTTAATAGAATTCAATGTCCAGCCGGGATGATCGGCTTTTACTTCAAAGATGGGATATTTAGCATCAGCAGAAGGCAAAAAAGAGGCACCTATAGCAGCAGGAATGCTTGCAGCGACGATTTTATTGAATTGTCTGCGGTCCATTTTAGCTTCCTTGGGTAAGAGTTAGATGCCTGCAACACCGGCTTGGTCTTCTATTTCTTGTCGTTCTTGGTCTAGTATACGATAAACCCTCTTGATCCAGAGAGCATATTTTTTATTATCTTTTTTGATCCAATCATCTTTTAATATTTCGACGGATTGTTCATGGATTTCTTTTAGGATGTATTGGTACGGTTGATTTTCAATCATCTCCTCTAATATTTCACGGGATCGAGTTTCCACCTCTTTTAATAATTTTTCGTTACCGGGGTCATCTATACATTTATCTAATAATACCAAGGCGGGAAGAGGGGGTTTTTTATTATCTGGTTTGGTACTTTGTTGTTTTAATGTTAATGAGATGCCGTCTGCGCTGACTGTGACTTCGGATACATTATTACCAGCCAGCACGGAGGTGCCAAGTGTCATTAACTCTTCCATAGTTTTTTTGACATCCATGCTTACGCTTTCCATATAAAGGGTTTTTATTAAAAGGGCATTTTGCCGTGTTCATCTTCCCACTCATCGTTTTTGACCTCTGCTTTTGCTAAAACATCTAGCCGCACTTCATCGGCATCCTCTATTTTATCGAAATCATCGAGGGACTTCATAGGCTGAAAATTAGGTAGTATGAATACACCCTCCCAATCATCGGGATTATCAACATGAGGAGGTTCAGGTAGACGTAGATTTTGGCCCTCATCCCCAATTTGGTTATGTGCTTTATCTTGGTTTACATGGGGATTAGCTGCTTTATAATCAAATTCTCCATTAAATGGTGCCATTTTGTCGCCATCTACGAGACGAGCGCAGTATCCCAGATTAAGAGCAGCACACATATTGAGTGCCTCTTCAAGATATTCAAACCTTGCCGCGTTTGTCCCAACCCTGCTAGCGCGGAGTTGTCCACAGCTAAACTCAACCAGTCGTTCTGTGTCCCAAATTGAATAACAAACGTATTCTTCCCCTGGCCGCCCAATTTGTTTACCATCAGGTCCGATGACCTTATATCCATACCCAATTACCTTATACTTCATTTAGTGGCCTCTTTCTTGATATCATCTTTTTCATTTGTAACTTTGGTAGCGTGCAGTTCTTCTGGTTTAAGTTTAAAGGTTTTCAGATTTTGTATATCAACATTATGAACTTGAAATGTATTAGATCCGGTTTTAACGCAACGATCTCCGTTTTCAATGCCTTCAACATCGTATTGTGGATGAAAGTAAAAAAGGTCGCCTCTTTCTAGTTCCGAAAAGGGGAAATACATTTATGCCTCTAATTAAAAAGGAGAGGATATTTGAAGCATGATTGGTTCATTAGTCAAATACCTCAAAGTAAATACAAAAAGCTGTCATTGCCGCTATCGCAATAATAGAATCTATTAACACAACTACGAACCGCCACTTGTTAATGCGCCTGGTCCTTTACCTAAATGCTAAATAAACTGCTATCAATGATAAAATGAAACCTACAAACCATCGTACAAGAAAAAAGCGGCGATGCGTGCAATAGGAGCAAACTTCTTTCCAAAAATTAGTTGTACGCATAGTTAAGTCCTTTCAGATAGAAAGGATACAATTAACTGGCGTCATTGTCAAGGCAGACTACACACGCCAGGCGAAAAAGGCGAAATATTGGTAGTTGGCAATATATTATGGCCAGGTGTTTTTACGCCCACATAGTACAGATTACCGTTCTTATCTTTAAAAAGCACTGCGTCGGCACCCACAAGACCACCGCTGGGAGGAATGATGATGTTGTTTCCTGCGAAGGAGGCTATTGGCATAGCCCAAAGGGACGTACCTTTATTTTTGCCGAAGAATTTTGCAATTGTCGGTGTCAGTCGAATTTTAAGACGTCCCATCCTGTGCGGGTCTGTTGCATTTACAATTCTTGACGAAAAAAATGGCGTAGCTATTTGTTGCTGTTTTTTCTTCGGCAGTTTAGATATAATTTCTTGCGGGACGTTTTTATTTTTTAAATTTAACCAATAATTTTTCATTTCCAATCTTCATCTTCTTCATCTTCATCTTCTTCATAATATTCTTCTTCTCCAAAGCCAACCTGATCAGCCATGGTTGACAGAAGTGCTTGCGTTTGTTGCGGCGAAAAGCCTTTTCCATACAATTTAAAATCTACGTGTTGACCGTTTATTATGGATTCGGGGGAATCTGCATATATGACCATTCCCATAAAGTTTTGTCGCTTCATCAACTCTTGTATTAGTTCTTCATTAGTATAGAAAGCGAGTTCATTTTCATCCAGCGCCATTTGTTACTCCATTTTCATTAAAAGTTATTTCTACGCCTACTTTAATCCTCATTTCTGGGACTTTTAAGTGATTTACCAAATTATGTTTCTTACACTCCCTAGCTGGTAGATACCAGTCGGCGTTCTTTTTTTCGTTTATTTTATTTTGGAAGTAATTTGAATTATGGCCACAATTTTGTGACATAAGTTTCATTATGAATTTATTTAGTCGGTCTAATTCTTTTGCTGAAACTTTAACATCTTCATTTTTGCCCACAATCATATTTGAGGCTTCATGGATCATTACGCGAGAATTTGGGTCCATAAATCGCATACCTTCTGCGCCACAGGAAAGAAGGATACTGGCACAACTCATTGCTTTGCCTTGACAGATAGTTGCGATGGGAATCTTAGAATGCTGGATTTCTGAGATCATTGAAACGAGAGAGTCTATAAGTCCTCCATAAGAATCTATGAGAATTGGAATGACGGGCTGTTCCAATTCATGTGCTTTTTGCATATCTTCGGCAAAATTTTTTGCTGAATCTTCATCAAATTTATTGACACGAATGATGAGCGGCAAGTCAAGTAGTTCATGCTTTTTTGAGTTTATCCTTTTGTCTACTTCGAGTATTCTCTTCATGTTGCGCCTTTATAATGTTTATTTTATTTTCTAATTGATTTATACGTTCATCCATGCTTATTAGCATTCGAGCTATCACCAGATCGGTGCTTCCTGAAAGGATATATTCTTTACCTGATTCTTTATGCTTTAAAACAACTGGGTATTGATCATTTCTAACGTAGAATTCAGACATTTTTAGCAAACCATGTGATATTGCGATTATTCACTAGCGTAAGGCTAGCATAAGGAATTGTACCAGATTGAATAGATTTTCCACTTGCCATTTGTACTAATTGTATAATAAAATTATGATGCGAAATCAATATTGATTTAGCTGGAGCGCTTTTTATAACCAAATCCACCCGATTAAAAAAGTCTTTAGGCGTTTCAGTTCTAATAGAGGCAAGTTCTGCTTTAATTTCATAAGAAATCTCGCATATTTCACAAATAATTTTTGCGGTCTCAACACATCGTTTAGACGGACTAACGTAAACGGCGTATTCTTTTACAGTTAATTTATTTAAAATAAAATAAGCCGCCCTTGTTGCTTGAGAGCGGCCAATGTCATTTATTTTGGGGTCTAGTTCGTTTGAATCTTCAATGCGTCCATGTCGCATAAGGACAAATTTTTTAGTTACACATTCAAATTCATTGCTGGTGAATTTACCTGTTTTCAGATCCAGAAAGCCGCTTCTTAAACAGCCTTTCTTTTCATCCTCGGAGAGCTTACCCATAGCCTCACCGTGATGGCTACCAGTGACAACTCTTCCATTTTCGGAATAAATGGCTGCGATTCCCATCGCAATAACCTCTGGTATTTACAAGTGTCATAATTATATATTGTTAGTTAGTTTAAATTAGTTTACGACCATGCTGACTAAGCTGAACATCCCTTGGGATTTCCACCATACGTCTGCTCAAGTCTTTGCCTTTAATCAGTTTCTCTTTAGGAGCGTTTACATATGTTACCACGTTTTCAATATTGCTCAATAGCCATTTCTCTAACTTTGGTAAATTACGGTTAAAATAAACGACCTCAATACTTTGCAGCATTTCATCTAGTTTTTTATAAGGGGCTGGAATTTCACCATTGCGAACGGCTTTCAATCCATCCACAATGGGCACATAAATTTTTACTTCTGGACTTCCATAATCGCCATTGAGTTTAGATGCAGTGCCTCTTTTAAATTCCATTTCAATTCTTCTTACAGAATCTCTGACTATCATTTTCCTCAAATGATTATAAGCGTATTGTGCGAATCGATCTTTTCTATTTCCAGCATCTAAAAAACAAGAATAGCCATGACGTTTCAACAGATTGAGATGTTTTTTACAGAGAGATCGCACAGTACGCAGGAATGTTTTTTCCTGTTCAGTTAATTTAATTGTACGTTCTTCTCTATATCTTGACTTGGGGTATTTCAAAGAAACGATTTTCGAGAAACAATCAGTTGA
>SMVB01255078.1_pt1 | contig 12674 bp, 11 predicted proteins | sample 2456461 | NCBI WGS metagenome assembly SMVB01 (sample SAMN11095934, study PRJNA526329) | marine sediment metagenome | biome: Marine sediment; feature: Surficial sediment; material: Deep marine sediment; isolation source: Hadal surficial sediment | place: Pacific Ocean | collected 2014-05 | depth...
CCCATATTCCCGCTCGAATTCATCCTTGTGCAGAAAGACGAGATCTAGCGATGTTAACTCTTTGAAGCGCTTCCACTCTTTTCGTTCCGTGAAATTACCGTGTGTCAGACTGCACAGATTACACTTGTATGATTCCGGACTCACTATTTTGTGTCCCAGGTCAAGCAGTGCACTGAGCTTTCCACTCTCCGCGTTGTAGACAAATACAAGTTCCATCTCTATGAGCAATCTAACAATTATCTTTATGCTGATGCATACTTTTATGCATTATCATTTGAAACAGATATTGATCTATTATATAGATTATTTTACAATTATAATAATTAAAAATAATATTACTAAGGACTAAATTGTGAGTGAAAAAATTAATAGAAAATTTTTATTAAATCTCAACAAATATCAAAAGCATATTATTTACCCAATTTTAGTTTTCTGTTTCATAGCGGTAATTATGATTTATCTATGTTTACAAGTTCTAGTTGTAAAGAATTTTACTTACGGTTCGTTTAATTTACTCGGTTTTGATAGTATTTTTGCTAGTATTCAATTTCAGAATGCAATTCAATTTTTTTTATTGGTTATATTAATAATGTTGATATTCATTATATTATGGATATATCACCAGACTAACAAAATCATAGGTCCACATGACCGTATTATTAGAGAACTTGACGAAATAATCCTTGGCAAAAGAAAAGATGCCCTAACCGTTAGAAAAGACGATGATTTGTTTGGAGAACTTGTTGATAGAATCAACACTATAATAGGAAAAACATAGCTATATTTAACTTATCTGAAGTACCATAATATATAAAAGAGTAACTAAAAGGGTGAATTCAATTACAGAAATCATATTTTTAAATCTATATTTTGAAACAGCCCTTTTTCATTCCTTATCCAAGAGCCAAGCTCTAAGTTATAGGGTTTGGCTCTTAATATTTATCTATCAAAATAAAATGTTATAATATATATCCTTATACACTATAGTTTGGGCTGGCGTATTTCCTCCTTCTCCACGTTCCCGCAATTTTGCCGTAAGGTCATTTTTTGCCCCCTGTCTTACCCTAGCCTCTTTTTCCAGTAGTAGTTAAGTTGTTTACTATTCTTTAAATTAAGGCTACGATAGCAAAAAATACCAGAGAAATAATTAATGCAAAAACAAATAGATTCATTTTTATGATTCCCCGTTGCCTTATTATACTATAATTGGTAAAAATACCTACCCTAAGGGATCAGAAGTTCCGTGCAAGCCCTTGCACGCTGTTTTTATATCTAGGTGGGCTTTGGTAGAAGGATACTGGAATCTTGGTGTTACTATCTACTTTTTTCCACTCGTAAAATCCATTGGTAAGTACTAAGCATCTTTTGTCTTTTAGGGGCTTCTTAAAGCTAGCTTTCTCGTCTACTGTTTCTGCCCTAGCATTTATCATCTTGTAACCGATTTTGATGCCCTTTGCTATTTTCTGGATAGATGCTTAGGATAAAAGCACTGTTACCCTTAAAACATCCAATAATTTTCTATGAATCTCAACCATAGCCAGCGTATCCATCCTGCAATATTCTTTTAGCTCTTTTATCATTCTCTCTTTTTGTTCCTCATCTTCAGTATTAATCATCTCATCCCAAACTGCCTGTGCATCGGTTCCTCCCTGTACCTCTAAATCTTCATAACTCAGTTCAGGCACTACTACTGGTAATACGCTCTTAAGAGAGTTAGTACCTCCAAAAGCATAGTGCTTATAGTAATATCTAAATATATTGAGCTGATCCCAAAGCCTGTCTATAATTGATTGTAATCTCTCGGAATATTCAGGAAAGCATCCACACAAGTTTTCTAGAACGCTCTTCTCAAAACCAGTAAAATAAGCTACAACAGAACCTGCACCACTAATAGAACTTAACAACATTTCTGCCAAAGGTTTTCTAGGGTCTGTGTTATCAATATGCAGATATTCATAATGATCAAGCTTTCCATTCTCACCTAATACATGACAACTATACTGAAAAGGAAACTGACTGTATGGACTCATACCATCGAAATATGGTATAGCTGGGTTATATGTCTCAAAGTCTAGAAAATGAATGGGATATTCAAGCTCACATAGCATTTGTCTGATGCCATCTTTGTTTATATCTATTCCTTCATTGAGTATCCTATTCACATATTCCCATTCACTATCCGATAAGGGGTGTTCCTTAGTTAATTGTTCTAAGGTTAGTATGCCTTTATCTTGGAGTATTACTTTCTTCTTCTTACTAAGACTGGGAATATCGAATACAGCTTTATCTCCTGCAAATTCCCAGCAGTATTCTTTAAAGGAACATTCATGGGGGTCTTTACACTGAAGACCTATAGCAACATTAGGTTCAGCTTCTTCTGAAATAACTTCTTTAAAACCCACAACATTATTAGGCACACTCTCAGATAGCTCTTCTACTTGTTGGTTTACATCCTCTATTACAAAGAGGGTACTAAGATCAGGATATACACACTTACTGTTTAAGTGCATAAGGTGGGTTTTATTAACCTTTAGACCAGCTCCCTCAATCACATACTTCTGTATTGCCAAATCTGGTATGTGTTCATCCTTTACTTTCGTTGACGATTTCACCTCTATCAAGTCCCAAGTACTATCTTCGTTTTTGGTTAAGATATCTGCTAATATAAGTGTATCATCGTAAAAGAAAGCACCTTCAAACAGAATTTCAGCTCCATCCTTAATAGCCTCTTTAGTTTTTTCAACTGAACTGGAAGGATTCGTGCGATCGTATTCTATTAGTAATCCACTTGGGAATCTCTTCCTTGCCTCAATACCAACCTCCGTACCCTGCTCAAAGATTCGTTCGACTGCTTTAGATAGTGGTGATGCTTTTTCTCTATCATTTATCTCGAGCCAGAGCTTCTTCTTACACTGTAGACCAGACTGGTATTTTGATTTTGAAAGATTGTAGGTCATCACATTAACTACTAATTTAGTAGAATATATAAGCTGTGTCTATATCAACATGATAAAAGTACTAATGCAAGATATTAAAACCTGCTTCTATTATATTATTTCTTATACCTTCTTCAAACTACTCATTCTTACCTTTTCAAGGAACTATAATTATGATCTAACTTGAATAAAATTTTAATAAATCAAATTGATTTAAATTTTGGATGGAGCAATAATAATTTAAATCATTAATTTTAATTTCTATATATATGGAACAGATTCCACAACCTATAGAACCTGCCGGCATGTTTTCAGGGCTTCGAATTAAAGCAATAGCTTTAGGAGTTTTAGCTGATATTGGCTCTACGTTTATACTTGGAACAATTTTGATGTCGGTGATATTAATTTCAGAATACGGAACTGATATGCCCGATGAAGCGATAGACAACTTTTATAAAACAAATAGAAATCTTTATCTCTTGTTTTTACTAGGGACGGCTTGTACAGTTTTTGGGGGTTTCATAGGAGCAAAACTTGCAGGTTCATCTGAAATAAGACATGGAGGCTGGGTAGGCGCTGTTTCGTTAATAATAAGCGTATTAATAGAAATGTCTTCTGATCAAAGCCAATCATACCCCCGGTTGTTTTCGATTTTATCAGTCGCAGTTGTAATTCCAGCAGGCGTTTTGGGAGGATATCTATCTATTGTTTTCAGTAAAATTGAAAAAGCTTTTTGATTATTGCTTCCTGCCCTCGTCTGACATAAAGAGCGTGATACAGGGGTTTGAATCGTTGTCATCAATAACACCCAGGTTGGATACCAGATCGAAATTTTGTTGTTCACCCTCTCTACTAAATTCAACATTGAAATAAATCATATTTGATTTACTCGACTGTCTGTGTGTCCTTAGGTAATAAATAAGCTTACTTATAACTTCCTTCAAACGCTTATCTTCTTCAGTATTAAGATCATTAGTTGTGGTATCGAGCTTGATTACCTCGTGCCATAGTTGTTTTGTGACATAGGTTGGAATCAGCAGCCCTGTATTCTTTAAATGATCTGAAACATCAATTTGCAAACCGTCTTCCAAAGCCTGGTTTCTATCAAATCGTTTTTCTGTCATTTTGATAATAATATATTAATTTTTAAGTTCGCTGCAGAACTTTTTTATATGGTTTATGGTCTGCTCTACTTCTTCCATTGTGTTGGAAGTACAAAAACTAAATCTTATGCTGGAATAAGCATCCTGTGCAGACACGCCCATTGCCAGTAAAACATACGAAGGATCGGGGCTGGAACTAGTGCAAGCCGAACTCTGAGAACATCTTACACCCACACTATCAAGCCTTACGCGCAGCTTTCTGCCATCAATATTTTTGAACTGAACGTTTGAAGTATTACAAACCCTGTTTTCGGTATCACCATTGAAGCTGACACAGGGGATTTCTTCTAATAATCTTTGCTCAAAACTGTCCCTTAAATTTGTCATGAAAGATATATTGTCTTTGAGCTTTTTTCTTTTAAGTTCCGAAGCTTTTCCAATCCCGACAATTCCAGGAACATTTTCGGTTCCCGGTCTGAAATGGTCTTCCTGAAACCCGCCAAACATAAACGGATTTAGATTTAATTTATTAGCGCAGTAAATAGCGCCTATCCCCTGGGGGGCATTAAATTTATGCCCTGTAAGAGATAGGAAATCTATTGGTTCATCGTCCAAAGCTAACTCTAATTTTCCTACAGCCTGTGCGGCATCTGTATGGTAAAGAACTCCGTAAGACCGGCAGATATTGCCAATTTCCCTTACTGGCTGAATGACCCCTGTTTCATTATTAACCCACTGGATTGATACAAGTGACACTTTTTTATTCTTAATAACATTTTCGAGCTCTTCTAAATTAACATAACCACCTTCACAGGCATCAAGTTCAATAATATCGGCACCGTTTATCTGCAAATAACTGCACATTTTTATTATTGATGAATGCTCTACAGATGAAATTACAATACGGCATTTATCTTTACAGTCGCGAAAGCATGAATAAAAAGCCATATTGTTTGATTCTGTTCCTGAGCTTGTAAAAACAATCTTATCTGAACTGCAGCCAAGTAACCTTGCTATCTGACTCCTGGATTTTTCCACAAACCCTTTTGCTCTAAGGCCAGTTGAATGGGAGCTCGAAGGATTTCCAAAACCCTCACCCAGCACTTCCATCATGGCATCGACTACTTCTGGATATGGCTTTGTAGTAGCATTATTGTCTAAATATATTTCTTTTTCGCTCATTTATCTTAAACTCTACCTAAAAATATAATATATAGATTAATTAACAAAACCAAATTTATTTATACATTTTTATAATTAATCTTTGTGCTTATAATTATTCAGGCTACCGGGCTTACAGCCGTACAAGTTGAGTAAATAAAACCCCCAGTTAAACTTGCTGAATGTCTAAAAAGAGAATAACCAGGGTTTATACAAAAACAGGCGACGACGGAAACACTTCTCTTGTGTTTGGTCAGAGGATAAGCAAAGCCTCAAAAAGGGTTATAGCTTATGGAGACGTCGACGAGCTAAACAGTGTTATAGGAATTGTAAGATCAAAAAATAGTGATAAACAAATTGATGAGTTACTGACTACCATACAAAACGACTTATTTATAATAGGAGCAGACCTAGCATCAGTAGAATCGGATAAATCACTGAGGCTAAATAAAAAAAGAGTAACTTTTTTAGAAAAACAGATTGATAGCTATCTTGAAAGATTAGAACCCTTAAAAGAATTTATTTTGCCAAGCGGAAGTGAGACAGGTTCTTTGATTCATCTAGCAAGAACAGTCGCAAGGAGAGCCGAGAGAAATGTGGTGGCACTAATGGAAACCGAGGACGTTAGCAAATTGGTTTTAATATACCTAAACCGCCTTTCCGATCTGCTTTTTGTACTTTCAAGGATAGTAAACAAAAATACAAACGAACCTGAAACCCTTGTAGATTTTAAAAAACAATAGATTAAATGAAAGAATTTGATACTTGCATTGTAAATCCGGAAATTGAAACATATCTAAAAGAACTATCCCCTGTTGAAGATCCCATTATACAAGAGATGGAAACGCTTGCAGAGCAACTGGACTTTCCTATTATTGGATCTCTTGTTGGTAAATTTTTATACCAGATAACAAAAATCTCCAAGGCAAAAAAGATATTCGAACTTGGCTCTGGTTTTGGGTACTCAGCTTATTGGTTTTCCAAAGCTTTAGAAAATAAGGGTTATATTGTTTGTACTGAACAATCTGAAAACAACTATAAGATAGCTCTTAATTTTTTAAAAAAAAGCGAGTATTTCAACAATATTAAATTTGAGGTAGGAGACGGACTGTCTATTCTTAAGCAACAAAAAGAAAAGTTCGATATAATATTTAATGATATAGACAAGGAATATTATCCGGATGTTATAGAAATCGCCGCCAAAAAACTCAGCACAGGAGGACTTTTAATCACAGATAATATGTTATGGTTTGGCAGAGTACTTTCCAATGACAAGACACCTTCAACAATAGGGGTAAAAAAATTTACTGAAATTATTTTGTCCAGAAAAGATTTTATAACCACGATAATTCCAATACGAGACGGAATTTCGATTAGTTTAAAGATTTAATAAAACAGTAAGATGGCAAAAGCGTTAACTTTCAATGAACCCAGTTCAGGCTTTGATCTGAAAAAATATTATATTGAGCAGTTTGATCATATAAAGAAGCTGCACCGCCTAAAAACGGGAAATATCAATAAGATGTCGGGCAGATCACTTGCAAAGAGAAGATCGAAAGCTATGGACGATCTTATTATAAACTATCTTTGCTATAGTGGCTTTAATAACCTTAAGAATCTGAGCGTTATTGCACTTGGGGGTTATGGCAGAAACGATCTAAGCCCTTACTCAGACATTGATCTTCTGTTTTTATTTGACGATATTTTTATTAAAGAAGCAAAAGAACTTACTCAAAATCTGCTCTATAAATTATGGGACTTGAACTTAGAAGTAGGATACTCGACCAGAACAATTGATGAGTGTATCCAACTCTCATTTGATAAGGATACTACTATCCTCACATCAATGCTGGACTCAAGACTGATATACGGTGATGAAATTCTCTACAAGTCGCTTAACAAAAAATTATTTAAAGAAGTCCTGCCAAAAATTTCAAAAACTTTTATCGAAAATAAAGTTGATGAAAATAAGACCAGAATTGATAAATTTGGAAATTCAATATATATGCTCGAACCAAACGTTAAAGAGAGTGTGGGCGGACTGAGAGATATCCATTTTGCCCTTTGGATCTCTGAGGCAAAGTTTAAAGTCAAAAATTTCAAAGAGCTTTTACTGAAGGGAATAATTTTTAAAAATGAGCTTAATACACTGAAGAAAAATGAAGATTTTTTACTGTCCATTAGAGCCGAACTTCATTATCTGGCGGGAAAATCTGAAAACAGGATTAGATTCGAATACCAGCAAGACGTTGCTAAGTATCTAGGTTTTAAAGACGGTGAATTAAAAGCTGTTGAAAAATTTATGAGAATTTATTACCTGCGGGCAAACCAGACCGCTGAACTCTCAAAGAGACTAATTGATAGATGTTTAGTGAAATCCAAATCCACTGCTAAAACCTCTAAAATCACGGATTTGGGAGGTGGGTTTATTCTACAGGAAACCAATCTGTCAGTGCTAAACCGCAAGATAATCCAGGACTGCCCTGCCAACATGATAAAAGCATTTGTAATTGCCGATAAGTTTAAGTGTAATAAAACACCTTACCTCGCTGATTTAATAAGGGATAATTCAAACCTGAAATCAATTTCAGACAAATTTAGGAACAATGATGAAGTAAATGAACTTTTTCTAAAACTTCTTCAAAGTGGAAAACATGTTTCAAAAGAGTTATTTGAAATGAACCGCCTCAGACTTCTGGGACGTTATATACCTGAATTTGGCAAAATAGTGTGTATGGCTCAGTATGACGCATATCATGTTTATACGGTGGATATCCATTCTATTTTTATGATTGAAGAGATTGAAAGACTTTTAAGTGATGATCTTGAAGATAAATTTCCGCTTATTACAAAACTTGCAAAAGAAACAGAGAAAAGAGAAATATTATATCTTGGCTGCTTGTTCCATGATATGGGAAAGGGTGAGGGGAAAAACCATAGCCGGAAGGGTGCAGCAATGATACCCAAAATAGCAAAAAGAATGGGACTTAGCACACAAGACGCTGAGGTTTTAGAGTTTATGGTAAAACATCACCTGATAATGCCCCATTTTTCACAGAGAAGGGACCTAAATGATGAGAGTTTAATATTAAGATTTGCAAAATCTGTAAAAACAAAACAGACGCTTAACCTACTATATCTACTTACTTTTGCTGATATCAGATCAGTGGGGCCGGATACGTGGTCGGACTGGAAGGGATTGCTGCTTGAGGATTTATATTTAAAGACTGCTGCAATATTAGAGGAAAGTGAATACAGAAAAGAAAAACCCGAAGAATTGCGAAAGAGATATATTAAAGAGGTTTGCAATACTTTAAAAGATAGTATCAAAGAAAAAACTGTTTCCAAAATATTAAATGAAATGCCCGATGCTTATTTTAAAGGTTTTTCTCCAAAGACAGTCTCCAGACACATTAAACTGATTGAAAGGGCCGGTAACGATACTGATTTTCATGTTAGCTATCATCCAGCCGTTAAATTTGATGACTTTATTTTTTGGGGCTTTGACACACCGGGAATATTTTACAAGCTGTGCGGAGTGCTATCGGCTAATGGCTTGAACATTATGGGAGCAAGAATTACTTCCACATCCCACAACAGAATTTTAGATGTATTTTATGTAAATAAAATAGGTGAATCTACTATAGAAACTAAGAATATCTGGACTAGCGTCAGAAGCGATTTAAATAAGGTACTTAGCGGAGAACTTAAGGCAAAGCAACTGCTCAAAAAAAGAATTTCAAGCTATGCGCATTATAAGAAAAATATTCCTATTAGACCATCTAAGATAGAGTTTGATAATGAATCATCAGATAATTTTACAATTATTGATTACTATTCTCACGACAGAATTGGCTTGCTTTATGAAGTATCGAAGGCACTTAACAATTCAGGATGTTCTATAAATTATGCAAAAATATCTACAAAGGTCGATCAGGTTTCAGATGTTTTTTATGTTACAGATTCAAATAATAAAAAAATTACTTCTCCAAAAAAATTAAAAGATATAAAAGAAGCACTTTTATCTTTGGATTCTTAATATTGTATCTCTGAAGAAGAATGAAACAACACTGCACTGCTGTCCATTCAGATTTTTTGGTAATAGGTAGTGGACTTGCCGGTCTTTACTCAGCTTATTGCGGCTCAAAATTCGGAACTGTTTCGTTAATCACCAAGTCAACACTGCAGCAAAGCAACAGCTATTGGGCGCAGGGCGGAATCGCAGCTGCTATCGATCCAGGCGATTCTCATTTGTTTCATAGTGAAGACACGCTTAATGCGGGGCGGGGTTTATGTAATAAAAACGCAGTCGACATTTTGGTTAGAGAAGGAATTCAAAGGGTTTTAAACCTTATAGAACTTGGAATGAAGTTTGATGTTGGAGATGAAGGTTTTCATCTTGGGATGGAAGGGGGGCATTCAAAAAGAAGAGTGCTTCAGGCAGGTGGCACATCAACCGGAAAAGAAATTGTAAGTTTCTTAATAAATGAGATTAAAAAGAGTGATCAGGTCACAGTCTATGAAAATACTCAAATTCTAAGAATTATCTCCCAGTCAAATAGATGCTATGGAGGAGTTGCAGTTAATTACTTCGGTAAAAATACATACTCTTTTTTAGCCAAAGCAACCATTATGGCTACAGGAGGAGCATCTGCACTCTATAAAAGATCTACAAATCCTCCCGGCGCTACAGGAGAGGGAATTGCACTTGCTTATAATGAAGGGGCTCGAATAATGGATATGGAATTTATTCAGTTCCACCCTACTTCTTTTTATTCGAAGTCTGCAAAGAGCTTTCTTTTGAGCGAAGCTTTGAGGGGAGAAGGAGCAGTACTGCTAAATGATGAAGGTAAGCGGTTTATGAAATCTGTTCACAAAAATGCAGAGCTTGCCCCAAGGGATATTGTAGCAAGCTCAATTTATAGAGAAATTAGGGATTCTAAAAAACCATGTGTTTATTTATCAGTCAAGCACCTGGACAGCAGTCTAATAAAAGAAAAATTTCAGAATATCTATGAATTTTGCTTGAACGAAAATCTGGATATTACAAAACAGGATATACCAGTTGCACCTGCAGCTCACTATTTTATAGGCGGTATTAAAACCGGTCTTATGGGGCAGACCAATATTGAAGGCTTATATGCTTGTGGAGAAGTAGCCTGCAGCGGCGTTCATGGGGCAAACAGGCTTGCAAGCAACTCCCTTCTAGAATGTTTAGTATTTTCAAAAAGAGCAATTGACCATTCAAAAAATTTATTAAATTCCCAGATAAAGAAATCTTTTGATCTTGATTTGGACAAATACAGATATCAAACAAACAAAGATGAAGAAAAACTTTATTTAGAAATAAAGAACAAAATTTCACAAATTATGAACGATTTTGTCGGCATAATCAGAAAAGAAGAGGAGCTAAATAAAGCATTTGAGCAAATTCAGAAACTTGAAGAAAGCTCAAACAAACTTAACAATTTTTATTCAATACAGATAAATAATATCATTACTGTTTGTCTGTTAATAACCAAATCAGCATTGCGCAGAGAAGAATCCAGGGGAGCTCATATTAGAGAAAAGTTTCCTCAAGAAAGCGACGATTGGCAAAAACATATAGTTTGGCAAAAAGATAGTCCTGCCCCTGTTTTTGAAATAATTAATTAAAAAAATCCCAATTTTCATTTTTTCGTATTATAATAACTATTATGAACAGATCGCTAAAGATCATACTGTTGCTATTTTTATCTATTAACTTTAGTCAATTAAGTTTGGGTGAGCAAATAGATTCTGAAGAGGTAATAAAATATGTCTCATCATATAACATAAATGCAATTAAGAGTTTAGGGCCTGATGTAATGCCAATACTTTCTGATCTATATCTGGTTTCAGATATAAAACAAAAAAGAGTAATAGCAAATATTTTTTATCAGCTCAAATTAGAATCTGAAGAAGCTAAGAACGCTTTGATACAAGATGTAAAAACTAATGATGAAAATCTTAGAATTTCTGTTCAATATGCTTTGGGACGAGTAAGCAGTAATCAAGAAGTAGTAGACGCACTGCTTGATAATATGCAGCACGACAATAATGCATATTTTAGGGATAAAGCAGCATGTGCTCTGGCATATGACCAAATACATTTAACTGATTTAGAAAAAATACGCATGTATGAAGGTTTAATAAAAGGGCTATCCAGTTCAAATGGACAAGTACGCAGTATCGCTATTAAGGCTCTGAAAATTCATACAGGTCAGACAAAAGGGTTTTTTGTCAACGGAACTGCCAGAAATCAATCAGAATCTTTAAGGAAATGGCATCAGTGGTTAGACGAATACAAATCAAATCTATAGTACTAATATTTCTTTTAAGTCTTACATCTTACGGTATAGACAAATCCGATATTCTTGTAAGCTACAGCTTCGATGATGACAATATTGAAACCGGCCCGGATACTTTCAAAGTCTGGGAATATGGTAAGGGCTGTGTGGATTTAACAGATTCTTTCAGATTTAGTGGATATAACTCAGTACAAATAAGTGACGGTACAGGCGATAAAGACTTTCCAGAACTTCAGGGATATTTTCCTACTCGAAAAACCGGGAAGTTATATATACACTTTGCTTTTCTTACTACCGATAAAGATGACTTACTTAATATTGCGCTTGCCGGTCCAAACCATTTCATTTTAACAAAAGACGGGATCGGCTTCTGGCTTAAAACCAAAAATGGATACTTGTATCATGTAAGCGATAGTATGCCCAAAAAGCTGTTCCAAATTAATGAATTTATATGGTACTTGGTTGATATAACTTATGATATAGATAAAGGAACATACGATCTGGAAATAATAGAAGAAAATAAACCTTCACCAATTGTATTGCTTGAAAACCAAAAAAATTCTTCAAATAATCCTAAATCCGTTGTAAATATGTTTTCATTCGTCACCGATCCATTTACAGACAAGTCAAATCTTACTTACTATGTAGACGATGTAATAATAGGAATAAATGAGGAGATATTAAAAACTAAGTTTGTTGCACCTGGACGAAAAAAATACTTTGTTGATATGTGGGACGAATATCAATATAAACTACGGCAAAAAACCAGGCTGCCTGCCTGCAATTCATCCCTATGATTTTGGCCTTGATGACGATCAAATTGTTTCTCTGGAAAAACATGGTCTTTTAAACTATATAAACGATATAGCAAACGGAAAGCCATTTCCCAAAGAACAAGCGAAACATATTTCTACAGAGCATCTGGATATACTCAGTGGAATCTATCAATGGAGTAAAGGCTGCCAACTGCTTGCCAAGAATAAACCAGCTAAGGCTTTAGAGATGTTTAACTCTTCAGATGATAATCTTGATTACGCCCCTATTGTAGAATTATCGAGAATATTTTCTTTAGTAAGACTTAAAAGATGGGGTGAAGTAAATGATGGACTCAGAAATCTGTACTTTGAAGGCTTAGATGATCAAAG
>SMVB01393479.1_pt1 | contig 12666 bp, 5 predicted proteins | sample 2456461 | NCBI WGS metagenome assembly SMVB01 (sample SAMN11095934, study PRJNA526329) | marine sediment metagenome | biome: Marine sediment; feature: Surficial sediment; material: Deep marine sediment; isolation source: Hadal surficial sediment | place: Pacific Ocean | collected 2014-05 | depth 0-1...
CGAAAATCAAAAAGCAGGAAACTACGCGGTGCAATGGGACGGGAAAGATTTTAGTGGCAAAAGTGTAGCGAGTGGTATTTATATCTACAGAATGACCGCTGACCGACTTATCATGTCAAGAAAGCTGGCTCTGGTGAGATAAGGATGTCCCAATAGTAGATACGGAATCTCAATTTCAATTCACAAATTGCAATCCAAAATAAGCGATTGTCTTTTAGCTATTGGCCTTTGCCATTTAATTCTTGGGTACTTATGTTGAGGCTATCATTTTCACCTGTTAGGTGAATTACAAAACCATTCTAACAAATGAGTTTTGTCAGCTGACAGCCAATGGCAAATGGCGAACCGATTTTTCAGTTACTCAGTATCATTTTATACACAACTTGCCGCCCCCCTGCCCTGAGTCGATACAGATAAACTCCGCTGGGGAGTCGCCTCCCTTGTTTGTTCTTGCCGTCCCAAACAGCAGCATGTTCTCCGCTGGACTGAATATCATCTACCAACCTCACAATTTTCTGACCCTGTAAATTATAAACCGCTAAGTCAACTTTACCGGGCGATTGCAACTGATAGTTTATTCGAGTGCCGGCGTTAAACGGATTAGGGTAATTCTGAAATAGGGTGAAATCCAAAGGCAGCTTTTCAGGGCTTTTGATTGATGTGACTGGGCTTGGGAGCGAGGCAACTGTGGCCAGAACTAATTGTGCAATTTTATGAACTTGACTCATATTGAGGGTTGCGTAGGTATCGCTTTGCCGGTGATAAAACGGATTGGCTATATACCAAGGCGAGTTGTTCTGCCAGGGCGGTGCGTTTTCGATGAGCAAAACAGCGTTGTATCGGTATTGCCAGAACTCAAAGTGATCAGAATAAGTGGGCTCGGAGAATGGCGGACTGTTTGAGGTCAGGCCGATCTGATAGGCGGAATTCGCGTCTATCAGTCTCTGGCCCAGATGCTCCGACTTTCCATTGGAGACGATGTTGTAATAATTGTTACCGGTACTGTTGTGACCGACCATATCCACAATATAGGCCCCGACTATATCTATGCCACCGGCGTAGGCATTAAGGACATAGTGTTTACTGCCCATGTGATTGTTGTCGAAATATGCCGGATGCTGCTCCTCCGCACCGAAGGCGATAAAGTTTAAAGTCGTTGCAGGGGCAAACTCATTCAGTGGATCACTCAGAATACGGGCGGTTTCAAGAATCGCAGCAATGCCTGAAGCGTTATCATCTGCCCCAGGCGCTTTGGCTGTGGGCCAATCTGAATTCCAGTTCAAGGTTAGATCCAGGTTAGCGGTGGCATCCATGTGCCCGCCAATTACATAAATTTGATTCGGGTTTTCACAGCCCTCGAGCGTCGCAATGATATTCACCAGCGGCTCGGAATTGAACGGAGCGATGGCCGGTACAAAGAAGGTGTCAAATTCCACGGAGGTCAGCCCCGAAAAACTGTCGAACATCGCTTTGATGTATTCTGCCGACCAGCGATTCCCTTCAGTGAACGAGACACGGGTTTCGTGTCCGCCAGCAAAAGTCAGACTCTCGATATGCTTGCTCAGGCTGTCTTGCGAAACTTGCTGAATGAGATCTGCGATCTTTTGATCAAAACCGGATTGCGACCAGCCCTCCGATATCAAGGCCACTGAAGTAAGGAAGATGTACAGAACGCGGTATTTCATCATCTTTCGATAAAACTTCATAATTCCCTTTAACTGATAACTCAATAAAAAAGCGGCCCGCCGTGAACGCAAGCCGCTTTTCCATGATTCCGTCCGGTGCTAACTATTAACCGTTTGTGCTAGTGTTGTGATTCTCAATTAACATGTCAACCCTGACACAGGGTTCTGACGACAAAACTATAGCTGTAATCACCCTCGTAAACCTGTTCAGGGCTTGTAACGTACTCCAGAGAACTCTAAGAGCAGGCACGATTCATGCTTATTAGCACAAGGCTTTTAGGAAATTGTCCTTATTTCGTCAAGACCAGCTTTTTGACCGTTTTGAAACTTCCGGCTTCGAGCGTATAATAGTAGATTCCGGAAGTCAAATGAGATCCAACAAATGTCGCTTTATAGGTTCCCGGGCTGAGACTTTGGTTGACCAGAATGGCAACTACCTGCCCAAGCATGTTGTAAACGGTGAGTTTTACATGCTTCGTGGCCATCACATCAAACTCGATTGTCGTCGTTGGATTGAACGGATTGGGATAGTTCTGCTTTAGCACAAAGCTCCCGGGCACAGTCGAGACGATTTGCTCAACATTTGTTATGTTTCCCAGATCACCGTCGAACAGCCATTTTTCAACTGCCCAGCCATACCAGGACTGGGAGTAGACGGCCTGCTCCGAGGCTACGATATCCACGTCATAAGTTGAGGTGAAGCCGCTCCAAAGACCGTCATTGGAACCAGAGGAGTAATCTCCGGCGTGATCAAGATTCCACTGGGCCACATCGATGGTGTCCACGCTGGCTGCATTTGCTCCATCGATGACATAGATGCGTCCGTAGGAGTATCCGCCTTCATTGCCCCCATGGCCGACCGTGTCGGTCGCCGCGAAGAGAAGACCGGGCTCATCCATGAACGCCAGGCCGAGAAAGCTTGGCGCAAATGCACCCCCGGACTGGGGTGCCAGGTCCCCGGGGTCAAGAGTGATATCAAACGAAGCATCTAAGGTGTAGCCGCCGCCGGGGGTCCCGGTGAACTTGAGAATCCTGCGGCCGGACGTTTGGCTGACAAAAACCTGGGTACCGTCGCCGGAGGTTGTAATTCCGCGATATTTACCCGGTGGCAGGTCAATTGTTCCGGCCGGTGCGCTGTCATGACTCGTGCCCCAGGCAGCGTTTGTATCGGTGACCGGAGGGTAAATCCTGACTTCATCTGTTTTTGTGTCGTCGCCGTTTGAGTCACAAACGTAAACATAACCATTGCCGTCCACTTCAATTGCCCAGATTTCCTCTGTACCGGTCTCCATTCTGAAACTGGCGCTTATCACGGAGAGTGCCGTGAGTTCGAACACCAGGATGTTGTGATTCGCATCGTTGTTGGCTAAGTAAACCAGATTGTCAGTCCCTCCTGCGATCTGAAAAGCATCGCTGAAATCAACCTGGTCCAGGTTGAAAAACCAGGCGCCAACCCCGCTGCCGGTTGGTTGTGGATCATTGAGGCGCCCGTTGGCCGAGTCGGCTCCAACGTATCCCACCAGATAGTTGATCAGGTTGCCACCAGCAGTGGAATTGCGTGTCACCAGGGCTACAAAATTATTCGGCGCCACCACCGCGACACTGGAAGTGCGATTAACAGTGCCGTTGATCGCGTCGTCAAAAGTGACATACTGTGTGCCCCACTCGTCTGTTTGAGCGAAGGTGACAGTGGATGACAACAGCAACAAACCGATAAAAACTAACAACATTTTCTGCATGGTAAAGATACTCCTTTCCTAACCTGGTAAGTCCCAAATTTCACCACAGAGCCACTGAGAGCACTGAGAGCACTGAGATTTAAAAAAATAAAACTCTGCGCCTCCGTGGCTATATTTTCACGACTTCCATTTTTATTACCGGATTAATGTCATTGTTTTTGATTTTGAGAAATTACCGAAAATCAACTTATAAATGTAAACACCGCTGGCGGCCCGGTTGCCGCGATTGTCAGTAGCGTCCCATTGCACCGTATGCCTGCCGACTGGGTACGGTTGATTGTTAATCAGGGTGCGTACCTCCTGCCCCAGGCTGTTATAAATTTTAAGACTAATGGTCTTGTTGAGCGGCAGATAAAAAACGATGCTGGTGGTCGGGTTAAATGGATTTGGATAGTTCTGTTCCAGAAAATAATCATCCGGAGTAATAATCGTCAATGGTTTCGGGTGGATTGAGGTGATAAGGTCAAGGGACTGAGTTGAATCGCCAAACTCAAAGAAAAACAGCCCAAATGTGTTTTGTGTAAACAATTCGCCAGCCAAACTATCTATACCGCTGCCCTTGTAGCTGACAACGATATCGCGATTACCGTCCATATCGAGATCCATACCCGGAAATGTGTAGACATCGTTGAACAAACCACCAATATTATCATAGGCATCCGCGAGATCATATATTTGCGTCACGGTATAGCTGCTTGAATCAGCAACATCGCCGGTGCCGTTATATTCTATATCCAGCAGTCTGCCGCCGCCGCCATACAGGTACAAATCCAATCCGTCCCCTGCACTATTGGTCGGGTGATCCTGGTCTCCCAAATCCCAGGCGCCCCAAAAACCAACATCCGTAAATACTTCTTTTATATTTGAAGCATCGACAAAGGAATCTGCGAGAATCCCGTCAACCACCCACATATGGCTAGTCGAACCGTCCGATCCATGTAAATATATCACCGGGCTGCCATTAACCGTTGTAAACTGCGGTTTTCCTTTCACCTGAAAGGCGCTGAATTCGCTGGTGATCTGTACCACGCTGCCGGGAGTATAGCTATCCGCCCCGTCGATTTGAATGAAACCGATGCCGGCTCCTCTGCCGATATTCGTCCAACCAGCGACGATAATTTCATCAAGTCCGTCGCCATCAACATCGCCGATTTCCGTGCCGACCGGAACGAACCCATCTCCGAACATGCCTGGCGGCATGACCATGTCTTCGTAGGTGAATTCATTTTCGATCACTACGTCGCCGTTTTCGAATGTGCCGGATTCCACCTCCAGAATATACAGCTTGGCGACTGAGAAGGAAAATGATCGCGGCGGAAAAAGCAGTTCGTTCTTGCCATCACCGTCAATGTCTTGAACGCGCAAGCCGTTTTCCGTGCGGCCGACATTGGCCATGGCGAAACTGGAATCGATGGCCTCGAAAGTGAGTTTGAACGCAGCTTCGGTTCCGTAGTCATTATCCGCCCCCGTGTGTTCATAAAAGTAGATCCCGCGCTGGGCGAACTCCACCGAGTCATTGGCGAAATAGCCGATTTGAAAAATGATCTCCTGATTGCCATCGTTGTCGAAATCCCCGGTCGTAATTGAGCGCGGCGTCTGGCCGCCACCGTTCCGACCTTCAGTCAGTTTTGGGGATGCCCATACAAACTCGAGAAGATCGTTACCAATCACTTCAAAAACAAAAACCCGGCCGCCATCAGCATACTCGGTAATCAAAATCTCCGGCTTGCCGTCACCATCCAAATCCGGATCATGAGCGACCCAAATTCCTCGACCGGCATCCGTGTCTAAAGTATCACTCCCCAGAAACTTTGGATTTACAGCCGCCAGCCTGTATTCGTTCACGCCGTCAACAGGCTGTGCTGTCAAATTATTAACCAGCAAAAAAAATGCAGTGAGACGAAAAAATGTCGCAAAATATTTCCTCATAATTACAGACCTCCTTTTTGGTTTTACATGGTTTAAAAATATGGTAATCTCATAAAAAAAATATGACGACTAACCTTGTAACATAGATAAGCTAATTATCCTTTTAAATAATCGTTTCCTTCATACCTGCGGTTAGTCAATATCAGGAAAGATGAAAAATAGTAACTATTGATTGCAAAGGTTCTGAAGATATGTTAAAATATTTAAAAAAATTAACAAACAATGTCAAGTGTTTTTTTATCCGTCGATCAGCCCAAAACTATATAATATTTGCTTTCTAATCCTACGTTGCAAGAGGCTGATAACAAGAGGCTGCTAAGAAGGCAAAATTTTATAATAATGCAGGTTAGTTAAAATAATGGTATGAATTTACATGAATGAACCTTAATTGCTCTGTATCCGCCCCCGCTGTTTCCAAAACTTTTTCTTGACAATATGTTATTGATCTGTTATATTTTCTTTTTTTGAAGCCGGGAATCATTATCTGTAAAGAAACCTAATTTGAGGCTAAACATGCGTAGTCACTTCCTCGGTGTATTTCTAATAATAACAATTATTTCAGCCGGTCATTTATTCGCCGGCATCACGGGCAAAATTTCAGGACGGGTAACCGATACAGAAACCGGCGACGGTCTTCCCGGCGCCAATGTTCAAATTGAAGGTACACGATTTGGCGCTGCGGCCGATGCCAATGGCCATTATACTATACTAAATGTTCCGCCGGGACTTTACACGGTCAAAATGAGTTTTATCGGGTATCAGGGAGTCTTGGTGAAGGAGGTGCGAGTTAATGTTGATTTTACGACTCGTGTGGATCAGGGTTTGAACCCAAGTGCAGTTGAAATGGATGCGGTAGTAGTATTCGGGGAACGCCATCCTTTGATAAGAGAGGATTTAACCAATACTTTGGTTGCGGTAACCGCCGAACAAATTGACGCCCTGCCGGTCGATCAGATCCGGGACGTCATTGCATTGCAGGCTGGCGTGACTACGGATAACAGCGGCAACCTGCATATCCGCGGCGGCAGATCCAATGAAATCGCCTACCAGGTGAACGGGCTTTCTATCAATAACCCTCTAAGCAGCACCCAGGGCATTGGTTTGGCGACAAATGCTATTGAAGAAGTTTCAGTTTCAGCCGGAACATTCAGCGCTGAATATGGCAATGCGCTTAGCGGCGTCATTAATTTCGTCACCAAAGACGGCGGCCAAGAATATCACGGCTCTTTTAAAGGCTGGACCGGCGACCACTTCAGCACAAGAGACGAGATTTTTTTCAACATTGATGAAATTGATCTTTTTAACAACACCCGGATGGAATGGACATTCGGCGGCCCGGTGCCATTATTCGGAGACAATCTGACATTCTTCGTTTCCGGTGTTCGACAGAAGGATAACGGGCATCTCTACGGCATTCGAGTTTATAACCCGGAAGAAATTTCTGCTGCAGACCCGGGGACCGGCAGTTTTACTATCGATGCATTTGGCAATGGCCAGGCCGACGGAGACGGTGAGATTGTCCCCATGGTAACCAGCGAGAGTCTCAACCTGACTGCAAAGCTTTCATGGCGTCCGACTGCCACCCTGAAATTTTCCTACGACTTGATCTTTGAAGACAGCGAACGTTTTAACCGAACGGTTGGCGGCGTAAATATTTATCGCAGATTCCGGTTTACCCCGGATGGCCGGCCGAAAACTTTTGCCAATGGGCAGAGCCATTCCTTTGGCATTACCCACACCTTGAACAACAAAACATTCTACACTGTAAAGCTCGGAATCAACAACACCCGCTCTCGTTCTTCCGTATTCGAAAATGTGTTCGATCCGCGCCTGGTGCCAAGCTTCAACAATAATATTGGCAACAATATCTTACCTAATACGGGCTATGTCGCCGGTGGAATGGACCTGCGCAGGTTTAAAAGCAAGGCGAGATCTTATATCGCCAAAGTGGATATTGTGAGCCAGGTTTCGCCTAGCCATGAAGTGAAATTCGGCGGAGAGTTTACTTATCATGATATCGAGAGCCAATTTTTTGAACTACTTTATGATGAGGCTGCCGCGGAATTTTTTATTCCCAACCCTGAAGTCAATCCCGACTTTACTGAATTCCAGTTCATAAATCCGAAGCCGATACAGGCAGCATTCTATCTGCTGGATAAGATGGAGCTTGCAAAAAATTTCATTCTAAACGTGGGGTTGCGGTACCAGTTTTTGGATACGCGCGGCATCTTTAACGGCAATTTGGCCAACACGGTTGAAGCGGGCGTCGCAAACCCGGAGTTTCTGCAAGACGCCTCACCCAAACACCGCTTGAGCCCCCGAATAAGTCTCAGCTTTCCGATTACCGATCGCGGTGTTATTCGTTTTTCATACGGGCAGTTCTACCAGAACCCAATATTCAGCAGCATCTTTAGTAACCCCAGATTCGTGGATTTCGATTTCAGAACGACGCCCTCCTTTGGCAATTCCAACCTTGATCCACAACGCAGCACTCAGTATGAGCTTGGCTTACAGCAACAATTCACCGAAAATTTAAAGGTGGATTTAACCGTGTATTATAAAGACGTAAACAATTTGATTGAAACACGCCGGATTATTGCCGGAGACGTTGCCTTGACCAAAGAGTTCAATGTGGTTACGAGTATCGGCTATGCCAGTGTCAAAGGTATAACCGTATCATTGTTGAAACGCAGGTCGCCCGGCGGCATTCTTTCCAGTACGCTGGATTATACTTTTCAAGTAGCTGAAGGGACCTTCACAAACCCTTTAAGGCTCGCCGTAGACACACGCACCGGCCGCCAGGCTGAACAAGAATTGGTGCCTTTGAGTTATGATCGCACCCATACTATTAATGCCACACTGACGGTTGCTAAGGCCGGCAATTGGCGGGCAAGCGCCATCGGGACGGTGCAGGCAGGGACTCCCTATACCCCAAGTGTTCCTTCGTCTGTGCAGCCAGTCGTGTTCGACGTAAACAGCGATCGCCGGCCTTGGAACACTCGCCTTGATCTCAAACTTGAAAAATTTCTACGGGTTCAAGGCATGCGCTTCTCTGTCTTCATGCAAGTTGAGAATGCTTTCGATCAGAAAATTGAGCGATTCATTCACACCAATACCGGCCGCTCATTAACGAATTTAAATGAGACTATCAACCCGAATCTTTTCAATGAAATTGAGAGCAGAATCGTAGCAAACCCGGACAATTTTTTTCCTTTGCGATTCATCGAGGATTTTTATCAACGGGAAGATTGGTTAGCTGAACCAAGAGAAATCAGATGGGGTTTTACCTTTCGATTCTAAACCGCAATAAAAATTAGGAAGCCACTCATTTACACAAGGCAACCTAAGGGTCGCAACCAAATAATAAAGCCACGGAATTTTCACCGATTGACGACGATAAAAAATTATAAATCTCTACACGCAAAACTGCAACAATATACTTTTTTGCAAAGTTTTAAAGGAGCCTGGTTATGCCACTGATTCACACTGATGAAATACTGGTTTTTAAAGGTGTCATGGATAAACTTTGAAAATTAAAACTTGTCAAAAACAATGTGTTCAAGCCAACGATTTTGTCTCTGGTTTTCCGTCGACAATGCATTTATCAGTGTCGAATCAGTGTTAATCCGTGGCTAAAACCTTCTATATTGAGTATTATTCTATAACACTGACCAAAATAAAATCGTATTTAACGACGGTTAAGGAATCGAATATGAACAGACATTTTTACGTTGCAGCCCTCCTGTTAGCAACGACTTTTATCTGTACCATCCCCATGCAAGCCCAGGATTTCAACGGCAAATCCTTCAAAGAATTGTCACCTGAGCAAAGACATGAAATCGGCAGGAAGTGGTATGACCAACTCAGGAAAGCGTTACAGGCAGATGAGCGTCATGATGACTTGAAACAAGTGATTGTAGATGGAAATCAAATCCGGGTCCTGATTACTAACCAGGGTTCTATCTCAACTCCGGTTGCAGACAATTCTCTGGCAGATTTATTCTGGCCAAAGGGTAATGGACTGGGTTATTCCTACGAATTTGGCCCACTGGTCGCCGCCGAGGTGGTAAATGACAATGGCGACACGCTGCACATCGTCAACGACGGCTTTTTTAGTTGTGCCGATGCTGACTGTGAACCCGGCACTCAAAACACCTGGGGCTGGGAACCCAAGTTGGGATTTTCCGATCCAAATTCCAATGAGGTGGCGACATTTTCGGATCTAGATGATGACCTTGACGGCAAACCAGATAGTTGGCCGGAAAACTTTTTTAACGAAGTTCTCGGGCGCTATGTCTGGCCCGCATTCCTCGGGGATGACGCTACCACGCCGGACGAAGAAGTGTTCTATGTAATGGATGACTTCGATAACGCAGAATTTGATTACGTTCCCGATCCAAATAATCCGGAAATGAAGGGGCTGGGTTTGGAGCTGCAGGTCCGCATCTTCCAGTTCAACAACCCACTTGCTGAAGACCTCATTTTTCTGGTCTATACCGTTACCAATGTCAGCGCGAAAACCCTTGAAAAAGTTTACCTGGGTATGTTCGGCGATCCGCATGTGGGCGGTCCAAACGATTTTTCCGATGATAACGCCTCTTTCATTTCCGCATTTGATGAAAGTTTTCCGTTCAATACCCGAAACATGTTGTATGCTTTTGATCAGGATGGCATCGGCGACGGCGGCAAACCAACCGGCTACTTCGGTTACCGCTTTCTGGAAAGCCCGGGCATTGATGATGATGGAATCGATAATGATAATGACGGCCTGCTGGATGAAAGTCAATTTAATGATGCTGGCTCATTTATATTTGGCCCGATCGGAATTTACGGCGCTGACAAACTGCACTGGTCAGGCGACGAAGATGGTGATTGGGAAGCGGAATTCGACGATGTCGGCGTGGACGGCATTGCCGGAACCGGTGATATAGGCGAAGGTGACGGCAAACCAACCCAGCTCTTTTTCCTCGATTTGAATGGTGACGGTATTCTGAACCCGGGAGAACCAACTTCGGAAACCCGTTTGCCCAATATGCGATTTGGCGGCGGTGAACCGAACTTTGGTTTTCTGGATACCGCTGAATCGGATCAGTTAGGCTTGACCAGTTTTAACGGGCTGCTGTTTGGCGGCGACCGGCGACCCTGGAACGACCCGCTCATGTGGCAGCTCATGTCAACTCCAAACCAAAGACCCGGAGACCCTCCGCCCGTGATCGAGCAGGAAGCGGACAATGTTTTTATTTACAGCTCAGGTCCATTTCGTCTTGAACCGGGGGAAAGCCAGCGTTTTTCCATCGCCTTGCTGCTCGGTCAGGATTTGCTGGATTTATTACAAAACGCGGAAACATCACAACAAGTATTCGAATCGGATTACCGTTTTGCCAAGGCCCCAAACAAGCCCATTCTAACCGCAGTGCCGGGTGATGGAAAGGTTACTCTTTTCTGGGACACCGGCGCCGAAAGTTCTTTTGATCCCTTTATCGCAAGAGCGAATCCGGATAGCGCTCATAAGGGATTTGATTTCGAGGGGTACAAAATTTACCGCAGCCAGGACTTTAGCTTGAATGACACGCAAACGATTACAGATTCGCGCGGCAATCCTTTTCTCTCGGTGCCGTTGCGCGGCATAAATGGCGTGCCTGCCCAGTTTGATTTAGTCAACCAATTCTCAGGATTGTCGAATATTGAGTATCAAGGCCGGGGCGTTCGTTTTGACCTCGGTACTAACACCGGACTGGTTCATAGTTATGTCGATTCCAATAATGTGAAAAACGGGATTTCATACTTCTACGCGGTAACTTCGTATGACCACGGTGACGAGAATTCGCAAATCGCTCCCACAGAAAGCCAGCGAACCATCAAGCGCGATCCGGTGACGCGGGAATTCACTTTTGACGTGAACACGGCAAGAGTGATTCCCGGCCCTCCTGCATCCGGTTTTGTCGATGCTGAGATCGAGGGCAGTCTGGATAACCTGGCATTTCAAGATGTGGGCAATGCCACCGGCAGCGTCAGAGTTGAGTTCTTCGACCCGTTCTCGGTAAAGGATGGTAAAAAATATGAGCTGACATTTGCTGATGTTCAAGTCGCTCCCAACACAACCAGGATTGGCTATTCAGTTGTTGATTTACGGCCATTGGTTAAACATTTTACCGCACGTGACACATTTTTTGTTAACCTGCTAACGAGAAATATTGTTCCGGGCAGCGAAACCGTCAGGGATCAATCCGGCAACGTGGTCGATGCCAGCCAATACGAGCTTGATCATGAAGACGGCAGGATTCGGGGCAGCAGTCCCGGTTCTCTCGCCGAAGGCCAGCAATTCGAAATCAGTTTCAATTTCAAACCGGTTGCAAATAGCACCGGAACTAATGGTGAAGATGACAACCCGGTTTTTGACGGCATGCGCGTCCTTGTTCAAGATGAAGAAAGCGGGCTTGATCCGTTGAGCATAGATGGCGGCAGAAGCGGCTTTAAAGTCATAGCGACTAATACCAATTTTACGGAGCAGACAATACAAATATCCCAGGCTCGTGTCGGCAACCCCGCATCCTTCCCATCCGATTTCGAAATCAGATTCGTAGATTATGACACGACTTCCTCCGGTGATTTGGTCACGGCTCCGGATACCAGCATCATCTCGAATGTGGCTGTGCCTTTCCGGATAATCGATGTCGCCACCGAACAGCCTGTTGTTTTTTTTATTAGCGAGCCGGAAAGACAATTCCGAAATGGCCGCTGGGATTACCGTGAAACCATCGTGTTAATTCGGCCCGATGCGCAGCAAGTCACGGACACCATGTATGAAATTAATTTTGCCCGGGTGAAAAAAGTGGACGGCAGTGCAGACTCGCTGGTCACTTTTGATGAACTCAGGTATCCCGGAGACGGCGATATTTTCTTGTTCTTTTCACGCAAACCGTTTGAGCCAGGTGACCAATATTCATTTACAACCAAAGCGGTCACGTTTAACAACCAGCTGGCGCGAAGCGCTCTGGATAATATCCATGTTGTTCCTAATCCCTATGTCGGTTTTAGTGCTAATGAGCTTTCTTTCCGGCCCGGGGTTAGAGATGACAAGCGCATTGAGTTTCGGGGGCTGCCGGAAGAATGTACCATAAGAATTTATACCATAACCGGAGACTTGATCACCACCATTAAAAAAGAAAAAGGTGACTTCCGTGACTTTGCCGTTTGGGACTTGCTCACGTTCGAAGCCCAAAAAACTGCCTACGGTGTTTATATTTATCATGTCGATGCACCGGGAATCGGAACGAAAATCGGCCGGTTGGCTTTGATAAAATAAAAATAGA
>SMVB01232880.1_pt1 | contig 12661 bp, 8 predicted proteins | sample 2456461 | NCBI WGS metagenome assembly SMVB01 (sample SAMN11095934, study PRJNA526329) | marine sediment metagenome | biome: Marine sediment; feature: Surficial sediment; material: Deep marine sediment; isolation source: Hadal surficial sediment | place: Pacific Ocean | collected 2014-05 | depth 0-1...
AAATTTCCGTCAGTTGGAAAATATGTGCATTGGCGGACAGCGTCTTTTCCACGGATTTGACTTTATCTTCATCGATTAAGAAGACTTCGCAGGTTGCGGTTTCGTTCACTTTCAACACTCCTTTTCAAGCTGAACCTTAAACAAAAAACAAACGATTGAGCAATCATTCAATCGAAATATATTGAAATAACAGATTAGTGTCAAGTTTTATTTTGAGATTTATCAATGGGTAATAACTGTTGATAATTATATCTTTTTGTGTAATCTTTCAAGTATTGGAACAATATAATAGACAACTTTGAGTCGATGTCGGCTTGTAACCATTTAACTGCCTGGTTTTGGTAATATAAAAATTGCAGAGGCTTGAGCCGTCTGCAGGAAGCTCAGCTAGCCCGGTTCTACCACAAAACGAGAAAAAATGATCATTATAAAGGAGATATCGATGATGTTCACTTGGAAGTTAGTTACTGTATTGCTCTCGCTGGGGACCCTTCTTGGATGCTCCGGGTCGCCCACTTCGCCTATCATACCGCCCGAAGTCTCAGACGAGGTGCTGCAATTATTCGAGTATGATGACAGTGCGCCTTTGGAGATTCAACTTGTCAGGGAATTTCCAGTTGAGAGCTTCATGGTACAGGACATTACCTACGCCAGCCCCATGGGCGGACGCGTGCCTGCATTTCTGTTTCTGCCCGAGGGCGAAGGCCCTTTCCCCGGTCTCATCATCATGCATGGGCTGCCCAGCAATCGCCATGACATCACCGGCCGTGCGCAGCGCTACACGAGAATGGGCGCCGTGGTTCTTATCATCACTGCTCCCTGGGCACGTGTCGAGGCGGGTCCGCGGGACTTTCCTATCCAGTTCACCCCGCAGGACAGTGTCGAGCAGGTACAGTTGATTGTAGATTTGCGCCGCGGCGTCGACTTGTTAAGGGCGCACGAATTAGTGGACGGCGCCCGCATCGGCTTTGTTGGCGGCAGCTATGGCGGCGCAATTGGCGGACTTTTGGCCGGGGTTGAGCGCCGCATTGTTGCGTACGCATTGGTCGTGGGAGACGGCGGGGTCGTGACACACTTCCGCACAGGCGGTGACCTCGATCGCTTGCCGTCTGATCAGCGCAAGCGCTGGTTGAGAGCTATGGAACCCATCGAGCCCATTCGCTTCGTCGGACGAGCGGCGCCGGCGCCACTGCTTTTTCAGAATGGTTTGCGGGATGAATTTGTCAGTGTGCACGATGCAGAGAAATACCAAAACGCCGGCAGCGAACCGAAAACCATTCGGTGGTACGACTCTGGTCATGGGCTTTCTCCGGAAGCATCCGAATTTCAGGCAGAGTGGCTGGAAAAGTGGATCGGTATCGATGCAAGCTTGTGGAAGTGGTAAGTAAAGCGTTCAGGAATCTCTCTGCTTGAGATATTCCACGGCCCGGACGATTCCGAGGCATCAGAAATATTCTTTTTTTGAGGGAGATTAGCCCAGTAGAAAATTCCAACTGGACAGGCTTGCTCTACACAAAGCCCATCGACTCCATAGGGCAGGCGCTCGCGACTTTGCTGTTGCCTTTCGCTAATAATTGGAGTATCTTTAAAAAGCGAGGGGCACCTACACACCGCTCTGCTCATCGTCGATGTGCAGGAAAAAATAAACACGGTGATGATGCACGCGCGGGTCCCTTGACAAACTAAAACAGAAATCCGTGTGGCACGTGCCACACAAAAAAGCGCGTGGGTTCTAATCAAAGTATTGACATCGGCACCCGAGCGTTTTGCGTGCTTATATTAAAGTGAGACCCAGAATTAATTCCAAAATTAAAATTAATTAAGGAACACCCAAATTGGTGAAACCAAAAACATGGGCTCGATCATTGGCTCTGATAACATTTTTTTTCATGACAAGCATCTCCTCGTATGCGGAGGATCCGAATTTCGGGGAGCGGCAAGACCTGGGCTTAATTGCATACGACCCTATAAATGAAGCCTCAGGTATTGCCATGAGCCGAAAAAACCCAAATGTCCTTTGGACCCACAACGATTCGGGGGATCAAGCTCGGTTATTTGCCTTTAATTTACAGGGGAGTCATCTTGGTGTGTATAATATTGATGGAATTGTTAATCGTGACTGGGAAGATATTGCCGTCGGTCCCGGACCGGATGATAATGAAACCTATATTTATATCGGCGATATTGGGGATAACTCGGCGCAACATGATCTCAAGTTCATTTACCGTATTCCTGAGCCAATGGTAGATTCGAACCAGGCTCCGCTGGACACAGCAATTTCCCTTGCGGAAACCATCACTTTTCAATACCCTGATGGCAATCGAGATGCCGAGACCCTGATGGTTGATCCGCTTACAAAAGATATTTATATCATTTCAAAGAGAGAAAGCCAGGTGAGAGTATACCTTGCAGCTTATCCACAATCGACAACGCAAACCATCACACTCGAACAGGTGGCGACACTGAATTTAACGCTCACGGTTGGTGGAGACATCTCTCCCTCAGGACTTGAAATACTTATTAAGACATATACCACGATGAATTACTGGTGTCGTACGCCGGAACAAACATTGAGCCAGGCTTTCGAAAATGAGCCCGTCACCGTGCCGTATATTTCTGAGCTTCAAGGTGAGGCGGTAGGTTGGACATCCGACCAAATGGGATATTACACGATAAGTGAAGAGCCAGGAGGCATTCCAGCACACCTGTATTTCTACCCACGCCTGATTACATCCGTTGCTAATAATGAGGAAAATATTTCATCGTTGCCATTAACCCAAAATTACCCAAACCCCTTTAATCCCGTAACGAAAATAAGATTTTTTCTCTCGAATACTTCCAACGTGACATTAAAGATTTACGATGTTCTTGGCCATCACATTGAAACACTTGTGGATAATAGAATTACCGCGGGCCAACATGAAGTTGAGTGGAATGCAACTGGAATTGCGAGCGGAGTTTATCTGTATCAATTGCAAACTGACAGATTTATCGAATCAAAAAAACTACTCGTCTTAAAATAAGATCCCGATCTCTCAAGAAAATAACCGCATGAAACGCCATCCCCAAATCCTCGACCGCAAACATACCGCCTTGCTCATCGTCGATGTGCAGGAAAAAATAAATGCCGTGATGATGCACGGTAACCTTGTTGTCGACAGCATTCTCAAGCTCATCAAAGCTTGCCAAACTCTAAACGTGGCGATTTTCATCACTGAGCAGTACCCAAAAGGACTGGGACCGACCGAGCCGAAAATCCTGCAGGCTTTGCAAGGTCAATCGCCTTTACAAAAAATGACTTTTAGCTGCTGTGGGTCGCAAGAGTTCCTTGAGAAAATCAATGGTCAAAACATTAAGCAAGTGATAGTGACCGGTATCGAGTCGCATGTTTGTGTTCAGCAAACCGCTTTGGATTTGCTGGTGCAGGAAATACAAGTTCACATCCCAAAAGATGCGGTGTCTTCACGCAAAGAGCTGGACTACCAGACCGCCCTTGAAAGAATGTCAAATGCCGGCGTGGTGCTGACATCCGTAGAAGCTCTCCTTTTCGAATTGTTGCAGGAAGCTGGAACGCCTGAATTTAAAGAAGTTGTAAAATTAATTAACTGAAGAATAATTCATGAACCACAAAGACACAGAGAATAAAAAAATTATAAGGAAAAACATTTTCAAGATATTTTGTGTCACTGCAGAAATGATTAGGGTGGCTTGCATTAAATACCCCACATCTCTGTGCCTCCGTATCTGTGTGGTTGATGAATTATTCGTGGTTAAGTAAAACATATAGCATCTTTTTTCTTAATAAATGCTGACATTTTTAAACTCCGCAATTTTGTTTGGCCTCACCGCTGTCGCCATTCCTATCCTTATTCACCTATTCACTCGACAAAAAACCAAGACCATCCTTTTCAGTAGTCTTAAATTCTTAAAAGAACTTCAGAAGCAAAAAATCCGCCGGTTGAAAATCCGCCAAATTCTGCTCTTGATCCTGCGAACGCTTCTAATCCTAGTCCTCATTTTTGCTTTTGCACGGCCAACTTTGAGAAATTCCGGCTCCTCGTCTTTGCTTGCAGGCGCCCAACTCACCGCAGTAATAATATTTGACAATACCTTGAGTATGGGAAGAGAATTTGAGGGACAAAAACTTTTGGATGCGGCAAGAAAGCGAGCGTTAGAGGTGGCGGATTTATTAAGGGCCGGGGATGAAATGTATTTGCTTTACCCGCAGGATCCGCCAACTTTCGCGCATGATGGTCCAAGATATACCATTGAGAACATAAAAGATCTGATTGAGCAAACAGAGTTGTCTTATAAGAAGACTAACTACCAGGCAGCCCTTGTACTTGCAAATCAAATTATGGCGGCTTCTTCGAACATTAATAAAGAAGTTTATTTTATCTGTGACATGCAGAAAACCGGTTTAACTATTTCGGAGGTAAATGGGACAGGTTTAATAGGTGATGATGTCAGCTTGTTTGTTTTGCCGACCGCCATTTCAAGCGAAGAAAACCTTGGTGTCACGGATGTCTCTTTTGAAAATCAAATTTTAGAGCAAGGGAAAGTTGTCGAGATCAAAGCCACGATTAAAAACTATGGCGAAAATGCTGTCAACAACAAACTCGTGCACCTCTTCATCAATGGTAAACGCGTTGGCCAAAATGTTGTCGATCTGGAAACAAACTCCGCTGCAAATGTGGTTTTCCGTTTTGTACCCGAGCAACCCGGGTTCCAATCCGGATTCGTACTTTTGGAGGAGGACGACTTAATCGAAGATAACCGTAGATTTTTTACATTTACAATTCCCGAAGAAATCACGGTTGTCCTCTTAGGAAATGAGGCGCAGGATACTTATTATCTAAACCTGGCGCTGCGGCCGCAAAAAGAAGTTTCCTCATACCTTAATATTGAGCTAATTTTAGCCAGGGATTTTGCTGAATACAATTTGGACAACACCGAAGTTGTACTCGTGTCAAATGTTTCAAAATTTGATAATGCAGAAACATTAAAGCTACAAAAATTCGTCAGCGAGGGCGGCGGACTTATGATATTTTTGGGTGCCGATGTTGATCTCAGAAATTACAATGACGGATTACATAAAAGATTAAATCTGCCGCTTTTGACTCAATCGTCCGCTAAAGGGCGTGGCGAACAATTCCTTTCATTTGGGAAAATCGATTTCAGCCACCCGATTTTTAAAGGGGTGTTTGAAGATGAAAAGGCGGTGGAATCACCCCATGTTCGGTTTACTTTAAATGTCAGCTCGAAAGAACCTTTGGATAAGATAATCGAATACAATAACGGCGCGCCGTTTTTGTTCGAGTCGCAGCTGCAAAAGGGACGGATTATTTACATGACCACCGGCATTTCGCGAGATTGGTCGGACCTGATTTTCCGCGGGCTTTTTGTGCCGCTGGTAAACCGTTCGGTTAGTTATCTGGCCGGCGCTGCCTCCGTCGAAAGTGATAAAAATTTCGTTGGAAGTGAACTTGGTTTCACCTCTGAAAAATTAATTTTCGGGGCGCATTTAGCAATTAAAAAACCAGACGAGACTGAAGTTAAGATTAAACCCGAGGTATCGAATGGTAATTATTTTATCCGTTTCAGAAAGACCGAGCAACCCGGAATCTACACGCTTAACCAGAACAATGAAATCGCTACTCAGTGGGCCGTCAACATAGATCCGGTTGAATCTGAAAACGCTACATTTACGACCGAGGAATTAGCTGAAGCGATCCATGCGAAACAAGTTTATGAAATTAGTCAATCGAGTGATATTGCCGAAAAACTCAATGAAACCCGTTTCGGCAGGGAATTCTGGAAAATCCTGATTATGATTGCACTTTTAATTTTATTAATTGAAATGATGTTTTTCAGAGAAAAAGTAGCAGTTCCCAATAAGAAAACTAGACCAGTGAGTCCTAATTAACGTTCAAAAACTAATTCGATTTTATTTGATTTATAGGCTGAATAGTTATTCAAAATCATTGCAGATCAATTTGGTCACTATCAATGACAGTAAGTGACACAATGACGACTCATGACGCTCACAACCATGCTTGGGTCAATTCATATCTGCTTTATTCTATGATGCATATATTTAGGAATCGCAACACGAGGAGGAGTTAGGTTACTTGTACGAAATTAATTCTAGCGGTAAAGAAAAAAGCATTCTGGTTGGGGTCATCAAAAAAGGAACCGATCGCTGGGAAAAAGAAGATCATTTGGAAGAGCTTGCTTTGCTGGCTGATACTGCTGGCGCTGTTGTCACAGATAAAGTTATTCAGGAAAAAGGAAAAATAGATCCTGCTTTTTATGTCGGCCGGGGCAAGGCAGAGGAGCTTTCTGAATTAGCGCAAAAGCACCATGCCGACTTAATCATCTTTGACGATGACTTAAGTCCGGCGCAAATCCGCAATCTCGAGGGCCTTTCAGACAAGAAAATTCTAGATCGCAGCGGTTTGATTTTAGACATTTTTGCCGGCAGAGCGAAAACCCGCGAAGCCAAAACCCAGGTTGAATTAGCGCAGCTCAAATACTTGCTTCCAAGATTGACCCGGCAGTGGACCCACTTGTCGCGACAAGTCGGTGGGATCGGCACAAGGGGCCCGGGCGAAACCCAGCTCGAGGTTGACCGTCGTCTCATCGGCAAGAGAATCAGCAAACTTACGGCAGATTTGGTCAAGATTAAAAAGCAAAGAGATGTGCGGCGGCGTGGCCGTGAACTAACGATTAAAGCAGCTCTCGTCGGTTACACCAATGCCGGAAAATCAACTCTGCTCAACACGCTTACTGACTCGAAGGTTTTCGTTGAGGATCGGCTGTTTGCGACTTTAGATCCGACAATCCGCCGACTGAAAATCGATGATCATTCTGACTTGCTTCTCATTGATACGGTTGGCTTTATCAGAAAATTGCCACATAATTTGGTTGCCTCTTTTATGAGTACCCTAGAAGAAGCCATTGTCGCTGATCTTCTTTTGCACGTCGTTGATATCAGTCACCCTCTTGTTATTGAACAAATCTCTGTGGTAAAAGAAGTGTTGAATGAATTGGAAATTCTAAACACACCGACGATTTATGTCTTTAATAAAATTGACAAACTCGAGCAAAAAGGGCTGGTGCAAAGGTTTAAAAAGGAATATAAGCATGCGGTTTTTGTCTCGGCAACCAAAGGAATGTTTTTGGAAGATTTAAAAAAAGAAATGGTTAAAATGTCCAGTGAAGCAATTGTTGATTTGGAGTTGACACTTGACATCAGCGACTCCGAAACGGTGTCTAAAATCCATCGTTTATCCGAAGTTTTAGAATCTGATTATCAGGAAAATACAGTTACCTTAAACTTAAGAACGACTCCGGAAAACGCTCATAAAATAAAGTGGCTTTTGAAGGGGAAGAAGAAAAGCCAAGAGTAGAGTGGGAAAATTCTTGCATTGGCTTTTTGCACTTACTACTTTCAGGATTATGACTGGTGCATATTATAGACATCTAATTTCTTCCTTTGTGATCTTTTTTATCGTTCTCCTACCAACACTATCCTACTCTCAGGAATCCCGTCCCCGAATCCGTGAAACCAACCCTAACTACGACCAGGGCGACTGGGTCAGTTACTCTGTCGCCCGCTTTGTCACCTCGATCGCTGTCGGAACTGAATACGTCTACTTTGGCACAACTGAGTCTGGAATCACCCGCTACGATCAATTTCGAAATAGCTGGGATTTTCCCTGGACCACCAGCAACGGCCTGGCCGATAACGAAATTTTGGCCCTGGCATTCGATCAAACTACCGGGTATTTATGGTGTGCATCCCGCACTGCCGTCAGTTTTTATCATCCCACTGGCAAAAGATGGCATAATTCTTTTAATGACGAATTTGGTCTGCCCTTTTCGGATGAAATAGAGTCGATTGGGGTTGCGAAAAATAGAATCTTATTTCTAACCCGCGGCGGCAGACTATTTGAATCCAATAAATTCGGCGGCATTGTTCTCGTGGCAAATACTATTTTTGACAACCCCTTGCGGGATCAGAATGTACGCTGGTTTGGTAAAGCCGCGAGCCGTCTAAAGAATCTGCCGCACTTTTTTATGAGCAACGGTTATTTGTTTAATCCGGTGGGAATCATTGAGGACTTTAATTTTAGACGGGCTGAAATCAGTGCAGCTGTCCCGGATAATTGGGGCAATCTTTGGATTGGCACCCGGGGGCTTGGCGCCGGGAAAGGCGATCTTAATTCGATGCAATTGAGTATGCTCAATTACGGCATAGCAAAAAGAGGGGTGAATGCTTTAAATTTCCATAATGAAGTCCTATGGATTGCAAGCGCATCGCGGAGCAATCAAAGTCGGCAGAGTATTACAGCATGGGATCTGAATCGGGACACTTGGAAAATCTATGACCAACGAAGCATTTCAGGGCTAACCAGCGACGAAGTTAATTCAATTACTGTGGACGGTGACACTATTTGGTTTTCAACCGGCTATGGGTTGTCTCTTTATTCCACCAAAAGCGGCAATTGGAAGACGTACGATCGTTTTGACGGTCTTTCGGACAATATTATTTTTGATACCGTCACAGATGATTCAACCATCTGGGTTGGCACGGCCAATGGCATCGATCGGATAGAAAAAAATAGCCTGGGAAAAAAGGACAGCCTGAAAATTTCGCCTGTCAGTCCGGGCAATCTAACTATAGTTGAAGTCTATGATTTGGAATTGATGGAAAATCTCCTCTGGGCGGCGACGAATCAGGGCATCTATGTGTACGACACCTACAAACGCGAAGGTGGATTCAGCAATGAAATCGGCGGCCCGACGACGAATGTAATCAACTCAATTTCGCGCTATGAAAATGAAATTTGGTTTGGCAGTTTGGAAGGTATCGATGTTTTTGATGTAGAAAAGCAGGAGTGGCGAGGCGTACCCGAGGGAAGGTTTTTTCCAAGGACTCGAGTGAATAGAATTGTAGCAACTAAAAAAGCAGTCTGGGCCGGCACCGATCAGGGTGTGATGAAATACAACCGTAAGACCAAATCATGGCGCACGTTTACCATTGAAGACGGTTTGATCGATAACCATGTCAATGCCATTTTACTGGATGGCGATCATATCTGGTTTGGCACCGATCTCGGGCTCACCTGTTTTTTTTGGGATTCTCCAAACCGAATCGATTAGTGGTTGTGTCGGGTTGATTTAGGCTGATCTTTTCTTCGCGGTTAAGCTTTTTTCAACAAAACATTCAGCACAGTTAGCCTTCAAATAATTTTTCATAACTTCCAAAATATCAACGAAATATTTAAGATAAAGTACTCTTCAAAAATCGACCAATGTCAGTATAAATAAAGTTGTTGATGATTGAAGGTGAAAATATATGAAAAATGCCTTTTTTTACATAAGGTATGTTCTTTTACTTTTAGCAATCGTGTCGGTGATCGCACTCACTTGGAATATTCCCCAATGGCTGGTATCTCCCGCGGAAAGTTTGACCCCGCAGGAACTGTCTACTCTTCTTTTTGAAACCAGAAGATCTCTGATTCTAATAATCGCAGCAGTAGCAGGTCTATTCGGGCTTTACTTTATCTATCGCAGGATGATTGCTATAGAAAAGAATATACAAATTACAAATGAGGTGCGGATTGCAGACCGTTTCAGTCGCGCGGTTGAGCAATTAGGCACTTATAAACTTGAAATTCAGCTTGGTGGAATTTATACGCTGGAAAAAATTGCCGCCGAATCCGAAATAGATCACTGGATTATAATGGAGATTTTAACGGCCTATGTTCGGGAAAACTCACCGTTCAATCGGGCAGCTCTTTTTTCAGATGAACACCAAAATCATAACATCGCAAATGGCAGGGATTCCTTTAAACAAAAACGACTGGAAACTAACATACAGGCAATTCTATCTGTTATAGGACGCCGGAAATGGCTCAATGAAGAAATCGAACAGAATCATTTTCTCAATTTAAGAAATACAAATCTTAAATATGACGACTTAAGAAATGCTTGGTTAATCGGTGCAAATTTTCGAGGCACCAACCTGGAAAGAGCCAATCTGATAGGCGCCAACCTGGCAGGTGCATTTCTGGTAGAAGCCAATTTAAGAAATGCAAACTTACTCAACGCCAATCTCCAGGGGGCGGATTTACGAAAAGTAGACTTCGAAGGTGCAAGACTCACCGGCGTCAATTTTCAGGGCGTAGACTTTACCGGAGTCAACATAAAAGGTGCGGATTTAAGTGAATCATTCCTCAAGGAGGTTAATTTTAGCAATGGAAGATTAAACAAAATCAAATACGATGAAGAGACGCTTTCCCCAGCCTGGCTGAGCCAGGAAAAAAGGGACGAATTTGGAATGATATTTGAATTAAGGTAAATTTAATCTAAATAGTCTTAACAAGCGATAGCAACGCACTAATCTCCTATAAACCCTTCCTCGAATACTTTCCAGCTTTCATTTTATTTACCAAGAAAAATCTTGTATAATTAAAATTAATTTGTATCTTTACAAAACTTAATTGATAGTCCAAATTTTGAAAGGACAAATCAGATGCCAATTCAATTTCCAGACGTCATTGTGAGAACGGAAGGCAGATAACTCGCTTAGTCAGGTTTTCCAATTCAATTACCGGTGATTTATTTTAACACCGGGTAATTGCAGAGTCATCCTTACCAGAATTCTTATTCCACAATTCGCTTCCACCATCTTTGCGAATTATCTTTCCTTCTTTTAGTTTTAATTACCAAACAAATCTATCTCCCAGGACTAAAATATCCTGAGTACAGTTTTACATTCAAAATCGAGAGAATTATGAATGAGTAATTCAATAAGACCAAGTGGTTCAATTGGTTTCTAATGATTCAAAATCAGAGATAAATGGCAAGATAAGCAGCCTTTGGAAAGATATTCGTGAGGCGATTGCAGGTTCACAGCGGAATTTCACCGAAGGAAGTATCGGCAAGGCAATTCTGCTGCTCTCCATTCCAATGGTGCTGGAGATGTCCATGGAATCCGTCTTTGCGGTGGTCGATATTTTCTTTGTTGCTAAGCTGGGTCCTGATGCGATGACCACAGTTGGGGTTACCGAGTCTATGCTGACGCTTGTGTATGCAGTTGGTATTGGACTGGCCATGGCTACAACGGCCATGGTTGCACGCCGTATTGGTGAAAAAAATAAGGAGGGTGCATCCGTCGCGGCCGTTCAGGCGATTTTGGTTGGGCTTCTTGTTTCTCTACCTATTTCAGTGCTCGGTATTTTCTTTGCGCCCAACCTTTTGCAGCTCATGGGTGCTTCAGAAAGTATTATTGAGTCTGGCTCTATTTATACTTCAATAATGCTTGGCGGCAATATTGTGATTATGCTTCTGTTCATTATCAATTCTATATTTCGAGGTGCCGGGGATGCCGCTATCGCAATGCGGGTTTTGTGGCTGGGCAATCTTATTAACATTATTCTCGATCCCTGTCTTATTCTTGGATTAGGTCCATTCCCGGAATTGGGCATCAAAGGCGCCGCGATTGCGACGAACATTGGCAGAGGCACAGCTGTTTTATTCCAGATTTATTCGTTGTTGAATACCAAAGGTCGAATCACCATAGCCAGAAAGCAAATCAAAATCCAATTTGCGGTTATGAAGCGGCTCTTGCGACTTTCATTAGGCGGGGTCGGGCAATTCATTATTGCGACCTCGAGCTATATTGGTCTGGTTCGCATTATGATGCTTTTTGGCAGTGAGGTCGTTGCCGGTTACACCATTGCCATTCGTATTGTTATCTTTTCAATTTTGCCGTCATGGGGTATGAGCAATGCTGCAGCAACATTGATGGGTCAAAACCTTGGCGCTAGAAAACCCGAGCGCGCGGAAAAATCTGTCTGGATTGCCGGGCATGTAAACATGACTTTTCTTTCCTGCCTGGCGCTGATTTTTATTCTATTCCCTGAATTTCTGATTGGGATTTTTTCCAAGGACCCTAAGCTTATCGCCGTCGGCTCTCAATGCCTGCGCTATATTAGCTTCTGCTACCCGATTTACGCCTACGGTCTGGTGACGGTTTCGGCATTTAACGGAGCCGGGGACACGACCACACCAACGGTAATAAATTTTCTCTGCTTTTGGCTGTTTGAGCTTCCGATAGCGTATTTGCTTGCTTTGATCTTGGGGTTTGATGCCAGAGGGGTTTATTTAGCGATTACTCTTGCCGCCGGCCTGTTTGGCGTGATTGGAATAATTCTGTTCCGGCGCGGCACCTGGAAGACACGGGAGGTCTAACTATACAGATCTATTACGATTTCTTAATAAAGGAAGTGTATCATGAAGAAAATAGAAAATACCAAAGCGACCCGCCATTATAGACTCCATATCTGGCCGAGTTCAATTTTTTGAACCCACTAGTAAAGGAGAAAAGGATTTCCTTCCGAAACTCGCGTTAAGAAGGGAATCAGAATTTTAATTTAGTATTTTTCTAAAGTTGAAATACAAACAGATGTAAACTTTCCACCTTATTTAAAACTGGCCTATCTGCAGTGTTTTGTCAGTGATCTGCAGTGATCCGCCGGCAGTTTGAATGAATTGAATATCTTGGTTTCTAAAATCTAGAATATGGAAGCTTCACAAACCGGCAAAGTTCGTAAAGAAATTGTTAATACGCTCAAACTTGGTGCGCCTT
>SMVB01163390.1_pt1 | contig 12659 bp, 11 predicted proteins | sample 2456461 | NCBI WGS metagenome assembly SMVB01 (sample SAMN11095934, study PRJNA526329) | marine sediment metagenome | biome: Marine sediment; feature: Surficial sediment; material: Deep marine sediment; isolation source: Hadal surficial sediment | place: Pacific Ocean | collected 2014-05 | depth...
ATTCCGTACCTGTTCCGGCAGCCGCCGCGGCGGCTGCCGGAACAGGTACGGAATTGCTACGGCTCCGTACGTACTAGCGCCCGAGCCGCTCAGCATTCTCGCGGTGCAAGCGTACGAGCGGGGAGTCGGACCACGGCTCTACCCCGTCGTACATGATCTCCTTCATGATCGTCTCGCAGACATCGAAGTAGTACTCGGCGCGCTCGCGGTCTTCGAGCATGAAGTGGGCGCGCGCACTTATCGCGGCAAAGATGACCCGCTGGCCGAGGACCATGTCGTTGAAATCTTCCCCTCGATCGAGCGCGACGAGCGCTTCCTGGGGCCGGTCGAGTTGGATCAGCGCCCCAGCCTCGATGAGGCCTCCAGAGTCGTTCGTGACCTCTCTCCGGGAGGCGACGATCTGGAGTGCCCCAACAGGATCGCGCCAACCCGGATCCGGATGGAAGGTGAGCAACCAGGCAGTGACCCATGGCCGGCCTCCCGTGACCGTCTGTTCGGTTCTCCAGTGTTCCATCAGATCGGCGCTCGAGAACTCTCCTGCAGCGCAGCGAGCGATGAATTCACCGAACTGGGCCTCAACGTCCAAGGGGGCGGCCGCGAGGGTCGACTCGTACGAGCGCCGCGCGCCCTCGTGGTCTCCCAAGATGATCTGACTCCCGCCCATGATCGGGTAGACGTTCGTGTACCCCGGATTCAGGCGTAGAGCCTCCTTGTACATGGCCACGGCGCCGGGCAGGTCGCCGACGGCTGCGAGACGATCGCCCAGGAGCGCGTTCACCGCCGCGTTGTCCGGCCGCACAGCGCGCGCTGCCGACAGGTAGCGAATCGCCGCATCGTCCGCGTCGCGGTCTCCATAGAGGTCACCGAGGCGGATGTTGAGCAGGAAGTCGCCCGGGTAGCGGATGGCGCCGTCGCGCACGACCTGAAAGGTCTCCTCGTCCAGGCCGAACGAGGTCAGCCCCTGACTCAGGACCCAGATCGTCGCGGGCGGCAGATCCGAGAGCTCCTCCTCGCCCGCGAAGGCGAGCAGGGCCGCCTTGTCGTTGGACAGCAGGGCCTCGCGCAGCTGCGTTCGTGCCGGGTCGGGATCCAGGTCGAAGGCGAGCGCGGTGACCGCCTCGACCTCGTTGCTCTCCACGCCGTAGAGCTCTCGGCGCAGGCTGGCCCAGTCGTCCAGCGCCAGCGCGACCTCGGCGCCGATCCCGCTGTCGACCAAGGTGTCGAGCGCCTCGACGAGGTCCGCCCCGTCGACGTCGATGCCGTACTCGCGGAAGGCCTCGCCGTAGGCGGCCTCGAGGTCACTGGCCAGAAAGCGCGTGCCGAAGTTGAAGAGCGTGTCTATTTGCTTCAGGCGCAGCTCGTCGCACCGCGCGAGGAGCACGTCATTGCGGACCATGACGGCCTTGCGCTCCGCGGCCTCAGCGACGCGCTCTTCGGCCACTGCGACCATGCTGTTCGCACGGCTCTCCAGGCCCTGATCCTCCTGGTCGCCCGACTCGAAGACGAAGAGTGCCGCGCGCGCCACCTCGAGCGCCTCGTCGTAGCGCCCCTGGTCCTGGAGTCCCGCTACCTGACCGGAGGCGTCGTCCAATTGCCGGCGCGTCGCGGCCAACTGTTGGATGCGATCCGTCTCACGCTGCTTCTCGACGCTTCGGAGCACGGCGCCGACGGCCACCACGGCCAGGACTATGGTCGTCGCCAGGATCATCGTCAGGCGCTGGCGCCGGCGCTGCTCGCGCGCCTCCGTGGCCGCCAGCTCGGCCCTGTGGGCCTTCTCTTCCAGCGAGGCGAGGTAGTCGTGGATCCGCTGGGCAACTTCCTCGGCGTTCTGCAGGCGCGCGGCCGGCGCCGGCGCAAGGCACTCGAGACAGAGGCTCTTCAGCTCGGCGTCCGCCTCGCATTCCTCGATGCGCCCGCGCGCCGGGTCGAGCTTGGCGTGCGCCGCCAGCATGACCGTGCGCTCGCCCTCCCTGGCCACGTACGGTGGCTGGCCCGTGACGATCTCGCACAGGATCGCCCCGAGCGCGAATACGTCGGCGCGCTCGTCGACCTTGTCGATCTCGCCGATCGCCTGTTCGGGCGCCATGTAGGCCGGCGTGCCCATGACCGAGCCGACGACGGAGTCCGAACCGCCCGAGCCCGGCCCGCTGCGCACGGTCTCGATGACCGTGAACTGCGACTGCTTGGCCATCAGCTCATCGGCCACGCCGCCGCTCTTCAGGACTTTCGCCAGGCCCCAGTCCACTACCTGCACTTCACCGAACGCGCCCACCATTATGTTGGCGGGCTTGAGGTCGCGGTGGATGACACCCTTGGAGTGAGCGTAGGCGATGGTCTGGCAGACATGCTCGAAGATGGAGAGATGGCGGCGGCGATCGTCGCTCACGCCCTTGCGCTTCGCGAGCAGCGCTGCGAGCGTGCGCCCCTTCACGAACTTCATCGTGAAGTAGGGGCGCTCGTCGGCCATCAGACCCATCTCGTAGACCGGCACGATGCCGGGATGCTGGAGCTGGCCGCCGATCTGCGCTTCCTCGACGAAGCGATGCAGCATGGCCGGGTTGCCCTTCAGCTTCTCGTCGAGCACCTTGACCGCGACGTCGCGGCCCAGGTCCGTGTCGTGTGCCTTGAGGATGATGCCCATCCCGCCGCGGGCCACTTCGCCGAGGATCTGGTAGTTGCCGCGGCCCTTCGGGAATGCTGGGCTGTCGCCTGACTTGGGACTCACGAAGGGTGAGCTCACGTGCTCCGAGTCCGAGTCACGCAAGAGGACCTTGGGCTTCTCTCCCGTGAGGCGACTGACGGCGTGCAGCACCGTCTCGTGCGGGTTCTCCGGATCCTCGCGCTGGTTCATTCCTTCTCCTTGACGAGGAACGTACGGAGCCGTAGCAATTCCGTACCTGTTCCGGCCGTCGCCGCGGCGGCCGGAACAGGTACGGAATTGCTACGGCTCCGTACGTACTAGCTCCTCGCGGATGGCCTCCTCGAGCTCGTCTGGGCTGAAACCGAACGGTCCGGGGCCACCTCGATAGGCGATCTTGCCGTCGCGCCCGACGAGGTAGAGCCGATCGGGGTGCGCGGTGTAGGCCTGCCCGACACGGTCGTCGATCTCGTCCACCACGGCCGGCATCGGCTCGAGCGCGAGCTTGGTCATGCACACCCTGGCCACGGCCTGACGTTCGAGGAGCGAGATCGGATCCTCGACGATCGGCATGCCGTCGTCGCCTCCGAGGGGCGAGCGGCTATCGAGCGCGTGGGCCTCGCGCAAGTACACGACGATGAACTCGACCTGGTCGCCGTATTCCTTCCACATCCCCTTCAGCCGACCGGCTGATTCGCGGAAGGGCGGTCACGTGTAGCTGCCGAAGACGAGGGCGACGGGTTTCTTGCCGCGGAAGGAGGACAAGGTCACGCGCTCGCCGCCGTCCGGCGGCTCGAGGCTGAAGTCCGGCGCCATCTCGCCCTCCAGGACACCGGAGGTGTCGGGCCGGCGTGCCTCCTCGCTCGCTCCGCCCCTCATGCTCAGAACCTGGTCGCCGTCATCGCGCTCGTTGAAGAAGGCCACGAGCTCCCGTGTGGCCAGTCGTCCGTCGCCGTCATCGTCGACGGCTTCGATCAGGACCTCCCAGGCGTCGTAGTCGCCCATCATGGCCCGCTCCGTGCCCGAGTCGTCCCCGTCGTCGACCTCACGTCGGTGCTCCTCGGCGCCGGCGGCGAATTCCTCGGCGTCGATCGCGTCGTCGTAGTCGAGGTCGTAGGTCATGATCATCCACTCGAGCTCCTCGAGGCGCAGTTCTGCCGTGTCCTCGTCGGCCTGAAAGTGCGCACCGAGGACTCGCAGGGCACGTTGATCGCGGTAGAACCCGCGGAAGGACTCCTCGTCCAGAGCGGGGAAGTCTTCGATGCTCAGAACGCCGTCGTCGTCCCGGTCGAGCCGATCGAAGTTATCGCGGTCGCGGTTGTACTCGGCGAACTCGATCCGTTGGTCTCCGTCGCCGTCGTACTTGGACAAGAGGTACGCCCAGTTGGAGGAGACGCTGCCATCGAGAGCCATGGGCGCCACTTCGTCGGCTTCCCACCTTGCATCGACCGGATCACTCGTGACGTTCGGGGAGCTCTGACAGGCCGAGACGAGAATCACCAGGCCGACGGGCACGAGAACGGGGGTTGCCTTCACGGGAGGCCTCCATCAGGTAGGAACAGTTCGGAGGGCGAGGACGGCACGATTGTACCTCGGGCGCAGCGTCAGTACCGGAACGCGCGCCGGCCTCGTTCGAGCTGCGCCAGCACGTCCTCCACAGGGATCCGGCCGCGCACCGGGTTGCCGTCGAGGCGTCCGGCGATGTCCTCTCCCGCGTGGTCGTGGATGCGCAGGACCGGGTAGCTTCCGTAGGACTCTCCGCACCGTTCGTAGGGCTGAGTCCTATCGAGCGTGTCGATGAAGACCGGGACGAACGCCGAGCTGGCGGCGACGACGCGTGGATCGCGGAGCGGACCGCTCGCGAAGTGTTGGCAGCCCTCTCACCCGGGGTTCTCGCCGAAGTGCACCCACAGGGCCTTGTCCTGTTCGCGGGCGATCGCGAGGGCGGCGTCGTAGTCGACGTACCACGCGACGCCGCCGATCGTCACCCGCCCCGCGGCGGAATCGGAGCTCGGAGTCTCCGAGGGGTGGGTCTCCATTCGGCAGGACGAAGCGCCGAGGCCGAGCGCCATCGCGATCACCGCCAACCGGGTTGTCCGGCTTCGCTCGGTGCTGGTGCGGGGCATGTTCACGAGTATGCACGCATCCGACTCGGCGGCAACCCAGGCGGACTCATGTAGAGTCCGACCCGTCCCGTGATGACGGCGGAACGCGCACGCCCTCAGAGTCGTCCTGCCAGCTCCAGGAGCATGACGCAGGCTGCCTCGGCGGCCTTGGAGCCGGCCTCCCCCGCCTGGTTCACGGTCACGAGCACCGCGAAGTCTTCCTCGGGCGCGAGCCGGGTCGTGCAGAACCAGAGCGTATTGCTGCCGGAGTGCGTGAGGATCGGGCCCGTGGCCCACTCGCTCTTCGCGGTGGCCCAGCCCATGGCGTACCTGCCGCCGGACGGGGAGGCGGGCGGCGTGTGCAGCTTCGCGAGGGTCTCGCCCGTGAGGTAGCCCTCGGGACCGTGGCCCAGGTGCACGAGCACGAAGCGCGCCCAGTCCGCGAGCGTCGCGTGCACCGTGCCCGCCGGTCCCAGCGCGGACGGGTTGTCCGCCAGGGCACCTGGCGGCAGTGCCTCGCCCTGCTCGTTGTGACCGCGGGGCTGGGACACCGCATCCGGCGTCCCCGGCGCACCGAACCCGGCGCTCCGCATGCCCAGCGGGCCGAACACCTCGCGCGCCATGAGCGCCTCCCAGGCTTCGTCCGCGCGGCGCTCGAGCATGGCACCGGCGATCATGTAGCCCGTGTTGGAGTAGAGCATGCGAGTGCCCGGCGGCACTTCGGGCGCGAGCGGCAGGACCTCGGCGACGACGAGCGCGCGGCCCTCGACCGGCGTCTCCGCGTGACCACGCAACCGCAACCAGAGGCTCCCCACGGTGGGATTGGGCATGAGTCCCGCGGTATGCGTCAGGAGTTGTTCGAGCGTGACCGCGCGCAAGTCCGCGTGCACCCGGGTGCCCTTGAAGCCCTCCGCCAGGGTCGTCGCCCAGGTCAGTTCCCCGCGCTCCACGAGGCGCGCGGCGAGCGTCGCCGTCATGGCCTTCGTGCAGGAGCCGAGGTGCCAGAGGTCCGTCGTCGTCACGCGCTCCGGCGCGCCGGCCGCGCGCAGGCCGGCGGCGCCCAGGCCTACCAGCTCGCCGTCGACGATCAGGGCGCAGCCCATGCCCGGCACGCCGTACTCCAGGGCGATCGGCGCGAGGAGCTCGGACAGGTCCTCGGCGTGCTCCGACGCATCCTCGGCCGGCTCGGCGACGGGAGCCGGATCCTGCAGCTCTGGCAACTGGAGGAAGCAAAGGGGGAGCAGGGGCAATCCGAGGAGGAGGTTCGACATGGCGTGCTCGAGTTGAAAGGCGGCTCGATCCGGGAGAGCGAGGCTACCAGTTCGAGCCCGGGTCGGTGAGGGCGCCCTCCGGAGCCGCGACGTCGCGGTACGAGACGAACGTCGACGATGGTCAGACTCAGCCATCGGTTCCAGGGAGCGTTGGCGCGTACTCGAGCGGATTCTCCAGCTGCGGTCCTGCGAGCCGAGCGAATACGATTATGTTGCGCCCGGCGCCCCCAGCCCCGATGACCCTCGAGAGCAACCGGAATCCAGTGCCGGCGTGGATTCGATCTCGCACGAGCTTGCTTGTCGTCTGCCTCCTCGTCCTGCTTCCCGCACGGCAGACGTTCGGGCAAGACGCCATCGCACGAGGCACGAGCTGGCAGGCCCGGTGGATCGGTGTGGCGGAGGAGGGCGACCGAAGCCCACCCAATACGTGGATCTGCTTCCGTCGCGAGGTCGAGCTCGCACGCGCGCCGCAGCGCGTCTCGGCGCGGATCGCCGTCGATTCGCGCTATTGGCTGTGGATCAACGGCGAGCTGGCGGTCTCAAGCGCGGCCCCACGCCGAAGGACACCTACTACGACGAGGTGGATCTCTCGGGTCGCTGGCAGGCGGGAACGAATACGGTCGTCGTGCTCCTGTGGCACTTCGGCAAGCACGGCTTCTCGCACAAGAGCAGCGGGCGAGCATTCGACCCTCTGGGAGCAGTGAGAGTGGAGTCCCGAGGGCAAGTCGAGCTACAACCATGCTTGGAGCGGGGGGCCCATGACCCTCCTGACCGAGTACGTCGCCGGCATCGCACCGCTCGAGCCCGGATACGCGACCTATCGTGTCCGGCCGCAGCTCGGCCGACTGAGCGCCGTGCGGGCGGAGGTGCCCTCGGTCAAGGGTCCGATTCGCGTGCGCGTCGAGCGCGACCGCGCTCACTACCGCCTGCACCTCGAGTCCCCGGCGAACACGATCGCGATCATCCACATTCCCGTCGACGCGGTGGAAGACCTGGGGCGCATTCGAGCCAATGGAGGCTGATCTGGGTGCGCCAGGGCGAGGTTGCGTCCGTCGGAGGACTCGAATACCTGGGCCGCTCGGGAGGCCATCACCGCTTCGCGGCCGCTCCGGGCGTCTGGCGGCTGGAAGCGGTGCGCGAGTAGATAGCGGTTTGCCGCGGGGCCGTACTCACAGGGGGCTTCTCGTCGAGCGTCTCGAGCTATAGGGTCTACACCTTGGGCATCTTCGGGACTCTCCTCGGCGGAACAGTAGGCTTCATGATGGGCGGCCCCATCGGCGCCATCCTGGGCAGCGTCATGGGCTCCACCGTTTCCAGGGGCATGGAATCGGTCGCCGCACAGAATGCCGGGCCGGGAGGCGCGGGTTCGATCCAGCAGCAACAGATGGCATTTGCCCTGGTGCTCACGAGCCTCGCGGCCAAGGTGGCCAAGGCCGACGGCCAGGTGACGGGCGATGAGGTCCGGGCGTTCGATCACTTCCTGCAGACCTCGCTGCGCATGTCCACGGCGGACAGGCGCTTCGCCGCGGAGGTGTTCAATCGAGCTCGCGACAGCGAAACGCCCGCCTCGGAGTTCGCCCGGCAATTGCGGGCGGTCTTCCGGGGGCAAACCGACCGGTTGCGGGACGTCGTGACCATTCTGATCATGGTCGCCTTCGCCGACGGCAAGCTGCACCCGGCAGAGGAAGCGCTGCTGCGGAGCATCGCGAGCGACATGGGCTTGAGCGATGCGGACTACCAGTCCTGCAAGGCCACGTTCATGTCCTCCGCCGGCATCTCGGACATCGATCCCTACGAGGTGCTGGGTGTGCCGAGCTCGGCCAGCGACGCCGAAGTGCGAACAGCCCACCGACGCCTGGTCCGCGAGTACCACCCCGACGTCTTGGAGTCGAAGGGACTCCCCGCTGACTTCACGGAGTTCGCCGCCAAGAAGATGTCGGCGATCAACGACGCGTGGTCCACGGTGCGGGAGGGGCGCGGCCTCTAGCTGCGAGGGGCCAGCTCCTGCTAACGCGGATCGAACGCGCCTCAGAGCAGTTGGCCACCGTTACGGGGCCGGAATTGCAGCTCGACATGCACGCGACGCTGTTTCGGAAGACGAGCTCGCCCTGCGGGGGGGCGTGCCCGAGGCCGCCTACGATGGCGACTCAGTATCCTGTCGCGCCATGTTTCGATTCGACACGCCGACCGCACGGCTGAGGGCCGTGGCGGGTATCGAGGGCATCTCGTTCCTCGTTCTGCTCTTCGTAGCCATGCCATTGAAGTACATGGCGGGATTCCCACTGGCTGTGCGGGTCGTCGGTTCGCTCCACGGTGCGCTCTTCGTCTGGGGCGGACTGCTCGCCCTCGAGGGGATCCGCGACCGAGGCAAGCCGTGGCGCTGGGGCTGGAAGATTTTCGGCGCGGCATTGCTGCCGTGCGGCACGTTCTTCCTCGACCGCGGCCTGCGCGAAGACGACGCAGCGTACCGCCGCGAGGCCGGGAGCGGGAAGCTGGCCGGTGAAGCCGACTGAACCGCCCAGCTAGTCTCGGAGAGGCCTCCAAGGGTCAACAACACCACCTCTGGATTCTCCATGGGATGACCGGCGCGGCGGTCTTGATCCTCAGGCGCAAGTGGCCCGACGCCGCGCGGCCTCTTCTCGATCTCGGGTAAGCCGGACGAGTAGCGCGCGGAGGAGATCCCCGGCAAAGGGGTTCAGCCTTCGACGCGCCAGGCCGTGTCCAGCACCGTGCCGTCCACCCACTTGATGATCGCGACGGGATCGCCGGTGAGGCGCGGCGGCGTGGGTTTCCCACCGCAGAGGGTCTCGACTTCGGCCTGGATCGCGCGGATGTCGCGGATGGGCAGGTCGGAGCCGCGGGCCCTGTCGATGAGGTCCTGGCGCCGCGGGTTGATGGCCATGCCGCGCTCGGTCACCACGACGTCGATCAGGTCGCCGGGGCCGGTCAGCGTCGTGACCGCGTCGACGATCACGGGGATCCGGTTGCGGTACGAGGGCACGGCCAGGATCGTGCAGCGGGAGAACAAGCAGTTCTGCCAGCCCCCGATGCCGTGCAGCAGGCGGCCGTCCGAGTGGGTCACGACGTTGGCGTTGAAGTCGACGTCGACCTCCGTCGCGCCGAGCACGACCGCGTCGACCATCGTCGCGAAGTTGCCCTTGCCGTTGAAGTTGTACGACGTGAACGGCGACGCGGGCACGTGGCGCGCATCTTTCCCGATCGACTCGACGCCGGCCAGATCGAAGGTCTGCCCGTCCAGGATGTAATCGGTGAGTCCGGCCCGGAGCAGCTCGACCAGGTATTGGGTCGAGCCGCCGCGGACGAAGCGTGCCTTGACGCCGGCTTCCATCATCATCTGCTTCAGGAAGTCGACGAAGGCCAGCGCGATCCCGCCGGCGCCCGCCTGGAAGGAGAACCCGTCGCGCAGGATTCCGGCGTCGCGCACGAAGCGCGCGACGTGTTCCGCGATCAGCAACCGGTCGGGGCTCGTCGTGATCCGCGTCGTGCCCGAGACGATCTTCGCCGGGTCGCCGATCGAGTCGACCTCGACCACGAAGTCGACGTCGCCTCCCTGGATCTGCCAGGGGACGCAGGGGAATGGGACGAGGTGGTCGGTGACCACGATCACGCGGTCGGCGTAGCGCGAGTCGGCCAGTGCGAAGCCCCGGCTGCCGCAGGCCGACGGCCCGTGCGCGCCGTTCGCGTTGCCGAAGGGGTCGGCGATGGGCGCCGCGATCACGGCGACGTCGACGTGCACCTCGCCGTCGCTGATCGCCTGCCAGCGGCCGCCGTGCGAGCGCAACACGCCGAGGCCGCGCATCTTCCCGCGGGAGCAGTCGTCCCCCGGGGGCCCGTTCATGCTGCCCTCGATGTGGTGCACGCACCCGGACTCCATGAGGTCGACCACGGGCGCGTGGCAGGGGAACGAGGCGCTCGGGAACCATCGGAGGTCCACCACGCCTATCTCCGCGGCGGCCTCGAGCGCGGCGAGCGCGACCCGGTCGCCGTTCCGCAGGTGGTGGTGCGTCGAGATCGTCATCCCGCCCGACAGACCGGAGCGCTCGAGGGCCTCGCGCAGCGTCGGCACGCGCTTGTCGCCGTCGGCGGGGTAGTCGGAAGAGACGCGGATCGGGGGGCCCGCTTTGCAGCCCGTCGGCGTGGGCGCGCCGACGCCCTTGAACGGCGTCTCTTCGCGTCCGTTGACGATCGCGGGTACGCGGCGCCCGGCGGCGTTCTCGATCAGCTCGTCATGGACGGTCATGCGTGGCCTTCCGCATCCGACACGAGGCCCATCACGCGCGCGTCGGCGACCAGGCGGAGCGCCCGTTTCACGACGGGCGGGTCGATCATCTTCGAGCCGAGGCTCACGACGGCGAGTCCCCGGGCCTCGGCCTCGCGGAAGGCGGCGGCGATTCGCAGCGCGCGCTCGATCTCGGCCTGAGTCGGCGCGAAGGCCTCGTGGATGGTCCGTACCTGGCGCGGGTGGATGCAGCCCATGCCCGTGAACCCGAGCGCGCGCGAGCGCCGCCCCCACTCGGAGCCGAGCGCGTCATTCCGATCTTGATGCGCTCGATACGCCACGGTTCGACTGGCTCCAGCTCGAGCGTGATGCTGATCGAGGAATCGTCCAGGTCCCCGTGTACGAGGAAGCTCCCACCCTCGCGCACCTCGTTCTGGTGGCGGGGCTGGCCTACCTGCCAGGGACCGCCTTCCCACGCGATGCGGCTCCGGACACCTTGGCCATTCCCGCCCATCTCCTTCCCGGAGGGTCGCCTCCATGTGGAATGGAGGTCGCAGGGGCGATTCTCCCTACTCTGCCTCGACGGTCATGTAGAAGTTCCGATCCAGCTCGAACGACTGCAGCGGGGCACCGAGGTCGATGTCGAGCGGCTGCTCCGAGGCCAGGATCCGCTGGTCCTGCCCGTTGATCTTCACCAGCACGGGCAAGGTGAAGCCCGGCACGACATTGTCCCACCAGACGACCACCGACTCACCATGGCTCGAGTACTTGAGCACCGGGATGTCCGTCGTCCGCAGGTACTGATCGAAGAACAGGCTGAAGTCGAATCCAGCTTGCCGACTGATGTAGGCCTCGAGCTCCCCGGTCGTGACGGTCTCGTGCCAGAACTCTCGGTTGATCCCGCGTAGGACGGCTCGCCATCGTGCGTCGTCGTTCAGCACGTGACGCATGGTGTGCAGCATGTTGCCACCCTTGTAGTACATGTCGCCCGACCCGCTCTTGTTGACTGCGTAGGTCCCGATGATCGGCCCACCGTTCCGGATCAGGGGCCTGCACCCGATGACGTAGTCCTGCGCTTCCGCCTCCGTGAAGTGGTACTCGACGAACAGGTTCTCAGCGTAGTTGGCAAAACTCTCGTGGATCCACATGTCCGCGGCATCCTTCATCGAGACGTTGTTGCCGAACCACTCGTGGGCCGACTCGTGGACGACGATGAAGTCGAACTTCAGCCCGACGCCGGTCCCGCTCAGGTCTCGGCCGCGATAGCCGTTCTTGAATCCGTTCCCGTAGGTCACGGAGCTCTGGTGCTCCATGCCCAGGTACGGCACGACGACCAACTTGTAGCTGTCTTCGTAGAAGGGGTACCTCCCGAACCAGTGCTCGAACGCAGCGATTGTGCGCGGGACTTCCTTGAACTGTTCCAGCGCCTGCTCCCGATGATGCTCCAGCACCCAGTATTCGATGTCCAGCGTCCCGAACTCCCCGTCGTACTGAGCCGGAATGGCCACGTACTTGCCGATGTTGACGTTCACTCCGTAGTTGTTGATCGGGTTCAGGACCTGCCAGTGGAAGGTCTTCGTCTTCGCCACCCGGTCATGCCGGGTCCCTTTCAGCCGGCCGTTCGATACCGCAGTCAAGTCCTCGGGAACGGTCACACGGATGTCCATCCCGCGATCGGGTTCGTCGTAGCCATGGTCCTTGTTCGGCCACCAGATACTCGCGCCTATGCCCTGGCAGGTCGTGGCGATGAAAGGGTCCCCGAGCTCGTCGGTATCCCAAGTGAACCCACCACTCCATGGCGGATTCTCACTCTCGATCGGGATGCCTTCGTAGAAGAGCTGGATCTGGTCTTCCACCCCTCCAGGGAGAGTGCGCTCGAACTGAATCCAGTAGACATTGCCCTCCCGCTCGAACGAGAGGTCCGTACCCCCGTGGTCGACCCGCGTAAGCCTGAGCGGCGGCTGCAGGTCCACCTGCATGCGATCGCCCGCACTCAGCGTCTTGAAGGTGATGACGTTCGAGCCCTTCAAGCTCTTCGACTCAGGAAAGACCTGCAGCGCCAGGTCGTAGTGCAGCAGGTCCCACCACTCACGCTCCGGCGTTACGGAGCCCCGCAGTCGATCCTGCCTGGTGAAGCCTTCGGGGCCGGGATCACCGAGGGAGTCTGGAGCCTCGGGGTCCTTGGGTGCTTCGCCTTGCGCAGCGCATGCCGCGAGCCCGGCGACCAACGACATTCCCAGTACGAGCGGCCGGCTTGTGAAACGACGCATGAAAACTCGGCAGAGCAGAAGCGAAGAGCCTGGCGCGCATTGTAGCCATCTCCTCTTCTGCTCCGTTCCGTTCCGTTCCCTTCCTGCGCTTCCTGTCTTCCTGCTATGTCTGCTTCTGGTCAGGCATGGGCGGCC